>WNFC01027909.1_pt1 | contig 10672 bp, 7 predicted proteins | sample 5400541 | NCBI WGS metagenome assembly WNFC01 (sample SAMN13153342, study PRJNA577476) | soil metagenome | isolation source: 120 cm saprolite under Douglas fir tree site 2 hole 2 replicate 1 | place: USA:California | collected 2015-04-18
CCAATGCATTTCACAGGAACGGACAACGGGTTGTATGAACGCCATCTTCTTTTTGACAACGTCATCGACTCGGCTGCTGCAGACGCGCGTGATCGCTTTGAGGCCTTCGCTCGCTCCGTGCGGGACGTCCTTTCACAGCGGTGGACGCTAACGGAGGACACGTACGAACGCGAAAATCCAAAGCGTATCTACTATCTCTCGATGGAGTTTCTCATCGGCCGTTCGCTCGCTAACAACGTGACGAATCTGCTGCTCGATCCTCTGGTAACCGAAGCCGTACGGCAGATGAACCTCGACTGGGCCGAGCTGCTCGAGCAGGAGCCTGACGCTGCGTTGGGCAATGGCGGGCTCGGCCGATTAGCAGCTTGCTTCCTCGAGTCAATGGCCACGATGCAACTTCCGGCCATAGGCTACGGTCTGCGGTACGAATACGGCATCTTCAAACAATTGATCCAGGACGGTTGGCAACGGGAGCAGCCAGACAACTGGCTCCGCCGCCAGGACCCTTGGGAGGTTGCTCGCCCCCATGAGAAAGTGGAAGTGAAACTAAACTGCTCGTTCGAGGTGAGTGGCGGAGCCTTGCAGGCGATCCCCGGCAGGCCCTCCACCCTGATTGGGATCCCGTTCGATCGTCCAGTGGTGGGCTACGGCGGCAAAACCATAAATACGCTCCGGCTATGGGCCGCATCGGCGCCTGATTTCTTTGATTTTCAGGCGTTCAGCCATGGCGACTTCGTGGGCGCCGTGGCCGAGACCCTCGAAGCGGAGTCTCTTACACGCGTACTCTATCCGGACGATTCGACCAGCATGGGGCAGGGCTTGCGCTTCGTGCAGGAGTATTTTCTCGTTGCCTGCTCACTGGCGGATCTCGTGCGTCGTTTCCGGCGCACGAACGTGGATTGGAGCACATTTCCCGAAAAAGTAGCCATTCAGCTAAACGACACGCATCCAACCATGGCGATTCCCGAGTTGATGCGGATACTACTGGACGACGCGCATCTCGGGTGGGACGAGGCATGGGATATCACGCGGAGAACACTGGCGTATACTAACCACACGCTGCTACCCGAGGCGCTGGAAAAATGGCCGCTCGCGTGGTTTGAAGTAATGCTGCCGCGGCATCTTGAGATCATCTTCGAAATCAACCGCCGTCTACTCGATTCAGTCCGGACGCGGTTCCTCGGCGACGAGGGGCGGGTTCAGCGCGTGAGCCTTGTAGAAGAAGGTGCCGGGCGTAAGATCCGGATGGCCAACCTGGCAATTGTTGGCTCGCACAGCACCAACGGTGTCGCTGCGATTCACTCCGAACTACTACGCACGACAACCGTCAAGGACCTGGCCGAGATCTTCCCTGAACGTTTCAGTAACAAGACTAACGGAGTCACGCCACGACGCTGGATGCTGCTGTCAAATCCGTCGCTATCGCGAGTTATTACGAAGGCCATTGGCGACGATTGGATTACTGACCTGAGTCAACTGCGTAAGCTCAAGCCGCTTGCCGGCGACCCGGGTCTTCACCTGGCCTTCCGCAAGGCCAAGCGCGAGGCCAAGGTGCAGTTCGCGGATTGGCTCAAATCGACGTCCGGCGTATCGGTAGATCCCGACACAATATTCGATTCGCAAATCAAGCGAATTCACGAATATAAGCGGCAACTGCTGAATGCTTTGCGCATTGTAGTCGTATACAATCGGCTGCGGCAGAACCCAAACCTGGATATCGCGCCGCGAACGCTCTTCTTCTCTGGTAAGGCCGCACCGGCTTATCACTTGGCCAAGCTGATCATCAAGTTCATCAACAACCTGGCCGGCACCATCGATGGGGATCCAGCCGTCCGCGGCCGCCTCAAGGTGGTATTCCTGCCCGAATATAGCGCTTCACTGGCCGAACGGCTGATTCCGGCTTGCGATGTATCCAACCAGATCTCGACGGCCGGCTATGAGGCCAGCGGAACGAGCAACATGAAGTTCATGATGAATGGAGCATTGACGGTCGGCACGCGCGATGGCGCCACCATCGAGATGGCGGAAGAAGCCGGCGAGGAAAACTTCTTTCTATTCGGCCTCACCGCGGAACAAGTTGTTAGCAGCCGCGCCTGGTACAATCCACACTGGCACTATGAGAACGAGCCTGAAACCCGCGCCGCGTTGGATCTGATCTTTTCGGATTACTTCAGCCAAAATGAACCCGGTGTTTTCGCGCCCTTGCGTGACGCGCTGTTGACCCACGGGGATTACTACATGCACATGGCGGACCTGACGTCCTATGTTCAGGCGCATGAGCGCCTTGGCGAACTGTATGCCGACCCCGAAGCGTGGGCACAGAGGGCCATCTTGAATGTGGCGGGCTCTGGAAAGTTCTCGAGCGACCGTACGATCGCCGAATACGCAACTGACATCTGGGGAGTTAAGCCATGCCCAGTAGCGTAGAAACACATCCAGACGCGAATATCTCGCCACTCGCTGGCCGTCCCGCCCCGAAAGAGATGTTGGTCGACTTGGCCGGGCTTGAACGCGAATATTTTGAGCGCCGGCCGGACGTGAGCGATCCCAACCAGATGGTCACCTTCGGAACCAGCGGACACAGGGGCTCGCCGTTTTCAGGCAGTTTCACCGAAGCACACATTTTGGCCATCACCCAGGCTATTTGCGACTACCGGTTCGCTCACGGTACAGATGGCCCGCTGTACATGGGCAAGGACACGCATGCGCTGTCTGCGCCGGCTCAATGCACAGCGCTCGAGGTTCTGGCGGCCAACGGCGTGGAAACCATCATTCAGCGAGATAACGGTGTGACTCCCACTCCGGTTATCTCGCGGGCGATTCTCGTATACAACCGTGGCCGCGAGAATCACTTCGCCGATGGCATCGTGGTTACGCCTTCGCACAACCCTCCGGAAGACGGTGGATTCAAGTACAATCCTGTGAACGGTGGCCCTGCCGACACCGACGTTACGCACTGGATTGATGGCCGCGCGAACGAACTGCTCAAAACCCGCAATGCCGGCGTGAAGCGCGTGGGATACAAAGCGGCCCTCAGCGCCTCGACCACTCACGAAGAAGACTTCGTCCTGCCCTACGTGCGCGATCTGGGGACTGTGGTTGATATGGACGCGATTCGCGGCGCCGGACTCAAGCTGGGCGTAGATCCCCTTGGAGGCGCTGCCCTGCCGTACTGGGAACCAATCAACGCGATTTACGAATTGGACATTAGCGTCGTGAACGCGAAGATGGATCCGACCTTCTCCTTCATGACGGTGGATCACGACGGGAAGATCCGTATGGACTGCTCCAGCCCATATGCCATGGCCCGGCTTGTCGGATTGAAAGAGAAATACCAGGTCGCATTTGCTAACGACCCGGACTCAGACCGGCACGGGATCGTAACGCCGTCTGCAGGTTTGATGAACCCGAACCACTACCTTGCGGTCGCCATCGGATACCTGCTTACACACCGCCCCATGTGGCTGGCAAATGCTGTGGTGGGCAAAACGGTAGTAAGCAGCAGCATGATCGATAGAGTGGTGCAGAAGCTCGGACGGACTCTGTCCGAGGTGCCGGTCGGATTCAAGTGGTTCGCGCCCGGCCTCTTCGACGGCTCGTGCTGTTTCGGCGGTGAGGAGAGCGCTGGGGCCAGCTACCTCAGGTTCGACGGCTCCGTTTGGACCACCGATAAGGACGGGCCGATCATGGATCTGCTCGCCGCCGAGATCACCGCTCATACAGGCAAGGATCCAGGCGAGCACTATCGCGAGCTGACGGCGGAGTTCGGCAGGCCGTACTACACGCGCATTGATGCGCCGGCCACTCCGGAGCAGAAGGCGAGGCTGCAGAGACTCTCGCCGGACGCCGTTACGGAATCGAGCCTCGCCGGTGAGCCGATCATTGCCAGATTGACCCGCGCTCCAGGAAATAACTCGCCGATCGGGGGTCTAAAAGTGACGGCGGCTAACGGATGGTTTGCGGCCCGGCCCTCCGGCACAGAAAACGTCTACAAGATCTACGCAGAGAGCTTCCAAAACGAAACGCACTTGAACACAATCTTGAGCGAGGCCCAGGAGATCGTTCATAACGCGATGAATTCTTCAGAAGGGCGAAGATGAGCCCATCCAGTGTTCTTCCGTTTCCGCCGGGATACCGCGCATCGGGCGTGCTGCTGCACGTCACGTCGCTGCCTTCGCGATACGGCATTGGCGATGTGGGGCCTGACGCCTGCGCATGGATCGACCGTCTTTGCGATGCAGGCCAAAGCTGGTGGCAATCGCTGCCGCTCGGGCCCACCGGATACGCAAATTCGCCCTATCAAGCGCTCTCATCGTTCGCCGGCAACTGGCTACTGATCAGCCCGGACTGGCTGATCGAGGATGGACTTCTGCGGGCGAGTGATTGTGAAGGGCACTCATTCGCTGCCGATTCCGTTGATTATCAGGCCGTCCTCGCATTCAAACAGGAGCTGCTCGAAACGGCGTGGCACAATTTCTGCGCCGGTTTGCGCGCCGACCTGCGGTCCGCGTACGAACAGTTCTGCAACCTTCAGGCGCATTGGCTCGATGATTATGCACTTTTCAGAGCTCTCAAAGCTAAACACAACGGAGCCTATTACCTCGACTGGCCGGCGGAGTTGGTCGAGCGAGCGCCCGGAGCGATGGCGCGAGCCCGGCGAGACCTGGCCGCTGAGATTCACCACGGCCGCTTTGCCCAGTTTCTGTTGTTCCGTCAAGGTGAACGCCTCAGGCAATATGCCCGAGCCAAGGGTTTGCGCCTAATCGGCGACCTGCCGTTCTTCGTTTCCCCCGATTCCAGCGATGTGTGGGCCAACCCGGAGCTATTCCTGTTAGACGAGCACCACCGGCCTCGTTTTGTCGCCGGAGTGCCTCCCGACTACTTCAGCGCGCAAGGACAGCTCTGGGGCAATCCAGTTTACAACTGGGACGTGCTCGGCCAGGCCGGTTATCGTTGGTGCCTCGATCGGCTGCGCGCATTGTTGGCGCACGTGGACGTGATTAGGCTCGATCATTTCCGCGCGTTCGTTGCGGCTTGGCACGTACCCGCGGGCGCGCCGACCGCACAGACCGGAACTTGGAGCGCGGGCCCGGGCGCCGATTTCTTTGAGGCGGTGAAGCTGGGATTAGGGTCCCTGCCGTTTATCGCGGAAGACCTCGGGCTGATCACCCCGGATGTGACAGGATTGCGCGACCGCTACCAGATGCCCGGCATGCGAGTCCTACAGTTTGGCTTTGACGGCGATTCAGGAAACCCGCACTTGCCGAACAACTTTGTCCACAACACAATCGCATACACGGGGACCCATGACAATAATACGACTCGAGGCTGGTTCGAAGCGTTATCGGACGTCGAGAGGCAAAGGATCTGGAATTACCTTGGACGATCGCCCGGAGAGAGTAGCGAAGCTGCAGCCGCAATGATGGGGCTCGCGTGGTCTTCTCCTGCTGCGCTCGCGGTCGCTCCCTTACAAGACGTGCTGAACTTGGGGGCCGAGGCTCGGATGAATGTGCCAGGCCGTCCTGGGGGTAACTGGCTATGGCGTTGCACAGAGACAATGCTATCGGCATCAGTTTTCGGGTGGCTTCATGACCTGACCAACGTCACAAACCGGTCGAGTGATTTTGGCCACACGCTCACAGAAAACGTTCTGGAAACTGCAATATGAAGCCAAACGCCGCTCTGGCCCATCAAACTCTAAATAAGTCTTTTGCCAATGAAATGAGGTGACACGATGCAAGCGACACAACGACTTCACGATCTGGGCCAGAGCCTTTGGCTCGACAACATCACGCGAGACCTGCTGAACAGCGGTACGCTCAAGCGCTACATTGATGAGTTGTCGGTAACCGGGCTCACATCTAATCCGACAATCTTCGATCACGCCATCAAAAACAGCAGTGCATATGATGCCCCAATCCGCCAGAAGCTATTGAATGGCAGGTCAGGTGAGACGCTGTTCTTCGAACTCGCGCTCGAGGACATCACCCGAGCCGCCGACTTGTTTCGACCGATTTACGACCGCACAAACGGCGTCGATGGCTGGGTGTCATTGGAAGTATCGCCGCTGTTGGCCCACGACACACCAAGCACGCTTGCCGCGGCGAAGGATTTGTTTGCACGTGCGGCGCGGCCTAACCTGTTTATTAAGATCCCCGGCACCAAGGAAGGTTTGCCCGCCATCGAGGAATCGATCTTTGCCGGAATTCCCATCAATGTGACTTTGCTGTTTTCGCGCGAGCACTATCTCGCAGCCGCCGAGGCGTTCCTGCGCGGCCTCGAGCGGCGCATCGAGGCTGGCCTCAATCCCACGCACGTACAAAGCGTACCGCGATCTGCTCAGCTCGGAGCGCTGGCAGCGCGTCTACAACTTCGGAGCCCGCCCGCAACGGTTGTTATGGGCCAGCACGGGAACCAAGGACCCTAAAGCCTCCGACATTCTCTACATCAAAGCCTTGGCGGCACCCTTTACCGTGAACACCATGCCCGAGGGCACATTGAAGGCCCTCGCGGACCATGGCGAACTCGGCGCGACCCTGAGTGCAGACGGTGGTAATTGCGAAGAGGTGCTAACGCAGTTCGCCAAGGCCGGCATCGATGTCGACACCCTGGCAGCCCAGCTTCAGGATGACGGAGCCAAGTCGTTTGTTCAGTCTTGGAACGACTTGATGGGTGTGATCGCGCTCAAGAGCGCCGCGTTAAAGAAGGCCAGCTAAGCGGACGGAGCCTCTCATTATGAATGTGTTGGTTGTCGACGTGGGTGGCACTCACGTCAAAATTCTCGTTAGCGGCCAAAATGAGTCTCGGAAGTTTGACTCCGGGCCGAGGCTGGTTCCCGCAGGTATGGTCCTCGGCGCCCAGAAGGTTGCCCAGGACTGGACCTATGACGTCGTGTCGATTGGCTATCCGGGACCAGTTCTCCCCAACCGGCCGATCGCGGAGCCGCACAATTTAGGACCCGGTTGGGTCGGCTTCAATTTCGAAACTGCGTTCGGACGTCCCGTGAGGCTGATCAATGACGCGGCGATGCAAGCTCTGGGGAGCTACAAGGGCGGGAAGATGCTCTTCCTGGGTCTGGGAACAGGTCTTGGATCCACGATGATTGTCGACGGCATCATCGAGCCCATGGAGCTCGGCCATTTGCCTTACAAAAGGAACATCTACGAGGACTATGTTGGGCAGCGGGGGTTGGAGCGCTGGGGTAAACACATGTGGCGGCATCATGTAGCAGACGTCGTGGCCCGTTTGATCGCCGCGCTTGAACCCGAAGACGTGGTTTTGGGCGGAGGAAACCTAAAACAACTCGACAAGTTGCCTCCGGGCTGCCGGGCGGGCGATAACGCTAACGCCTTTATCGGAGGATTTCGCCTTTGGCAGAACGCCGCTGATGGCGGCGTTGTAGGCTCGCAACAGAGCGTTCCGAACACAATCACATCTGGACAGAAGGAGCACGGATATGGAAACAGTAGCCGAACCACTCACCAATAGCGCGCTCACCGAGCGTCCTGCATGGAAGGAGCTCGAAACTCATTTGCAAACGGTCCGCGAGCAGCATCTCCGGCAGCTGTTCGCTGCTGACCCAGAGCGTGGCAAGCGTCTGACGGCCGAAGCGGCGGGCATTTACCTCGATTACTCGAAGAACCGCATCACCGACCAGACGATCAAGCTTCTGTTTCAACTCGCCAAGGAATCCGGCCTGCGACCGCGGATCGACGCCATGTTCTCCGGTCAAAAGATTAACACCACCGAAAACCGAGCGGTACTCCACATCGCGTTGCGTGCGCCGAGGGGCACGTCAATCATTGTTGACGGCCATAACGTCGTCCCGGATGTGCACGACGTCCTTGAAAAAATGGGCCAATTCTCCAACCGTGTCCGGAGTGGGGCGTGGAAGGGCCATACCTGCAAGCGCATTCGCAACATTGTCAACATCGGGATTGGTGGCTCCGACCTCGGGCCAGTCATGGCCTACGAGGCGCTGAAACACTATAGCGAGCGAGCGATGACATTTCGCTTTGTTTCCAACATCGATGGCACCGACTTCGCGGAAGCGGTTCGCGATCTCGATCCATCGGAAACCGTCTTCATCGTGTCTTCGAAAACGTTCACAACACTCGAGACGATGACTAACGCTCAGACCGCTCGCGCGTGGTTGCTTAAAGGTCTGGGCGGTGATGAAAAGTCGGTCGCCAGGCATTTTGTAGCCGTCTCGACCAATGCGGCGGAAGTAACAAAGTTCGGCATCGACACAGCCAATATGTTCGGGTTCTGGGATTGGGTAGGCGGCCGCTACTCCATGGATTCGGCGATCGGCCTCTCAACTATGCTCGCGATCGGTCCGGATAACTTCCGGTCGATGTTGGAAGGGTTTCACCAGATGGATGAGCACTTTCGCACGGCTCCATTCGAGCGCAACCTGCCCGTGCTGATGGGTCTCCTCGGTGTGTGGAACAGCAATTTCTTGGGTGCAGAAACGGTTGCGGTATTGCCCTATGAGCAGTACTTGAAGCGATTCCCTGCTTACCTCCAGCAGTTGACGATGGAGAGCAACGGCAAACACGTCACGCTGAGCGGGGCCGAAGCCGGCTATCAGACCGGTCCTATTTATTGGGGTGAGCCGGGCACCAACGGGCAGCACTCCTTTTATCAACTCATTCACCAGGGAACCAGGCTCATTCCCTGTGACTTCATTGCATTCTGCAGTTCCCAGAACCCGCTCGGCCGGCACCACGACATTTTGCTTGCGAACATCTTGGCACAGGCCGAAGCCTTGGCCTTCGGTAAAACACGCGAGCAAGTCAAGGCCGAAGGTACTCCGGACTGGCTCGTCCCGCACCGGGTTTTCGAGGGCAACCGCCCGTCGAACACCATCCTTGCCGAGAGGCTCACGCCGGAGACGCTTGGCAAGCTTGTCGCCCTTTACGAGCACTCGGTCTTCACCCAGGGCACCATTTGGGGTATCGATTCGTTCGACCAATGGGGCGTCGAGTTGGGCAAGGTACTGGCACAACGCATTATTCCGGAACTCGAGAGTCAGGAAGAACCCAAGCTCGAGCACGATAGTTCGACGAACAGCTTGATTCGCCGCTACCGGAAGTACAAGGAGACCGCATGACGACCATTGGCTTTGACAGACCTCTTTACATTCTGCCCTTCGATCATCGAGGGTCGTTCCAGAACAAGCTCTTCGGCTGGAGCGGCACGCTGACCATAGACCAAACGGCACAAATCGCCACTGCCAAGCAGGTGATCTATGACGGCTTCAGAGCTGCCCTTAAAGCCGGAGTACCCGAGCAGAAGGCTGGCATCCTGGTGGATGAGCAGTTCGGAACCGCCATCCTTCAAAACGCCACGGCGAACGGTTTTACAACCGCGTGCCCGGCCGAAAAAAGCGGACAGGAAGAGTTCGATTTTGAGTACGGCGAGGATTTCGCCAAGCACATCGAGGCTTTCCAACCGACCTTTTGCAAGGTTCTGGTGCGCTACAACCCCGAGGGTGACCAAGCCCTGAACGCGCGGCAGGCTGCACGATTGAAACGACTGTCCGACTACCTCCATAGCAAGGGCCGCAGCCTTTTCATGTTCGAACTACTAGTGCCGGCAGAAAAGACGCAACTCGCCCGTTTGAAGGGAGACAAGAAAGCGTATGATCTCGAGCTTCGTCCCCGCCTTATGGTTGAGACGATCGAGAGATTGCAATATGAGGGAGTTGAACCAGACGTTTGGAAGATCGAGGGACTTGACCGTCGAAAGGACTGTGAGAAAGTCGTCGCCGCCGCTCGCCGTGGCGACCGCGACAAAGTCGGCTGTATCATCCTGGGGCGCGGCGAGGACGACCAGAAAGTACGTGAGTGGCTGGCGACGGCATCCGGGGTCCCAGGATTTATTGGCTTCGCAGTAGGTCGTACGAGTTTTTGGGATTCGCTCGTAAACTGGCGAGCAAAGAAGATCACGCGGGAAGAAGCGGTGAACAACATTGCCCGCCGCTACCTCGAGTTTGTGGAGACCTTCGAGGAGCAGACCCGTGCCGCGTGAGGGAATTCTTCGCTCCAGGGCCAGTTTGAAACGATTCGTTGCTAGTCCCCGAACAGCCGAGCGCTGGAAATAAATACGTATCTGAGAACAGGTCTCAATCTGGCGGGGCACTAAAATTAGGAAGGAATCACACAATGCAAATCGGAATGATTGGTCTTGGAAGAATGGGCGCCAACATGGTGCGAAGGCTCCTGAGGGGCGGTCACCAGTGTGTGGTCTTCGATATGTCAACGAAGGCGATGGAAGAGCTTGTTCTGGAGAAGGCGGTAGGAGCTGCCAATCTTCGGGATTTTGTGAAGAAGCTGGAGAAACCACGAGCGATCTGGTTGATGGTTCCGGCGGCAGTAGTGGACAAAACCATCTCTGATCTCGTGCCCTACCTCGAGCCAGGGGACACTCTTATCGACGGCGGCAATTCGTACTATGTCGACGATATTCGGCGGGCAAAGGAACTCGCGTCGAAGGGAATTCACTACATGGACGTCGGAACAAGCGGTGGCGTGTGGGGTCTGGAACGAGGCTACTGCATGATGATTGGCGGCGAAGTAGATGTGGTCAACCGTCTCGATCCAATCTTTAAGCGGCTGGCGCCGGGGGCGGGCGACGTTCCACGCACGCCGGGACGCGAAAAGGTCGA
>WNFC01013526.1_pt1 | contig 10671 bp, 15 predicted proteins | sample 5400541 | NCBI WGS metagenome assembly WNFC01 (sample SAMN13153342, study PRJNA577476) | soil metagenome | isolation source: 120 cm saprolite under Douglas fir tree site 2 hole 2 replicate 1 | place: USA:California | collected 2015-04-18
AGAGTCAATCTGCTCGTGGAAAAGGGAGTGAAGGAGGATACGCTCAATGGCCGTGAGGGTCTGGGATGAGAGACGATCATATAGAGTCAAACGAGGAGATTTTGAGGTGGGACTGGGGGAAGCACGGAAGAGGAGGCGTCGAAGAAGGACAAGAGAGAAAGAACGCATCTATGAGGGTACTAGTATTAGGATGGAAAACATGGGCATCGAAGGGAGAGTATGGCAGACCACTTCAACTGTGTCGGCCGTTGTGGCGAACTGGGTGAGGGCGAGGAGATAGACATCTGGCCTGTGAGCGAGGCGCTCGTCGACGACGGCCTCTGCACTGAGGGAAAGGTGAGATGGGGAGAGGAATAGAGTGGGTGAGAAGACAGACTTTGATCTGATTTCATTATCGCCGAGGACTAGATTTGAGAGGATTTGAGTGAGCTCGGCAGAGACATCTGGTGGGACGAGTGCATCCATGGAGAGCCAAGTACGGTAGCGCTACACTACTATACGCCCGGCTGACCTCATCATGCGTCACACTCTCTTGTTAGGCGAACTAATTGTAGCGAGGTGATTCGAGATTAGCTCACCGTAACGGTACTAGTGAGCGTGCCGGAAGGGAATTTACAGGCAGGGAACTTCATCTGGCCTGGCACAGCTCTGGCACTCAGTACTCCGCCCGAGATGCCCGTAATGCGACATCGTGGTTGTGGCTGTTCACGCATTGCATTCGAGGCTGTTCTCCACACCATGGTCTCCGCACCCTTCAATCCTCTCCACGATCTCCCCCCACAGTGATCCGTTTAAACCCTCTATTGTGCACCGGCTTGAAGATCATCTTTTGATCAACTTCTTTTTTTCTGCCACATCGATCTCCGCCATCCTCAGTTTTCGACGATATGCCTAATTCATTGACGAGACGAGTTGGCTTGACCATAGGGCCTCTCTTCCTCGAAACTCTCGTCAAGCACTACTTCACAAGGGTGATCAGGGATAGTGACAAGTCACCTGTCCCCCTTCGGCGTGAGGAATTGCTGTATGATGAAGCATTCAACATCGTAAAGGTGTCGTCTGGCGCGTCATTCGTATTGGTATTCTATTGAACACCTTCTCCATTTAGGATTTCTTGAATGCCTCCACCAGGTACTTCTTTGACTAGGTCCTCAATCCGTTTCGGGGTGGTTAGTCTAATGTTGGTTCAAGACACACCGTAGAGGAGCTGCAATCTTTCTCCAATGTTCGCACGCCGTCCCCTCCGTGGGTTCACGTGGTCCGCCTTATCATCCCTATGTCCTCCTGTGATGAAGCTGCCGTATATCTCATCAAGGCATTCCGAGGCGAGGAAGTCATGAAGAGGGTCGTCGGTGGGACAAAGTGGTGGCAGGTTCGTGGTATCCGAGGGTATGTATCCCGATTGGCTCCGTTTATTCCTCGGTGCATCGCCTGGGAGGTTACTGTACCTAACCTCCTCTTCGGTAGATTGGACGCAGAATGGATCAGTGCAAAAAAACACTGGCAAGATGCACAAAGACGTGCCAAGGAACAACGTGCCCCGGTCAATGCGCGCCAAACTGGGCCCACCGAGGGTCTTGGCCTCCGCAATACCGACTTGGAAAAGGTCACGTCCATGGAATCCGAGAGCGAAGAATACCATGAATCCCCACCAGCACCTAGTAAGAACGAGCCATCCAAAGACAGTGGCTCGTACCAGCCCGAAATGGATGACATGCGATGCATCTTATATGCCCATGGAGGTATGAACCTATCTCCACCCCTTTTGTCGTTCTCAAATTCGAATCCAAGGGGGCTATTATTTCGGTAGTGTGGATCAGGAGAGGTCCGTTTTCTGAATGCCTACTGTCTCTCCACGATCCCTTACATGTTATTTCGTCTGAAGATATAGCATTCAGCGCTTTGCACGTAAGATTCGTGGACGTGTCCTTGGTGAGCGGGAAAGCATCAGATCTCGGTCCCGCTTACCCAGATTGCCACTCATAGCTGTGAACTACCGACTTGCACCCCAATACCCTTTCCCCTGCGCGCTTCAAGACCTCCTCGCAGCATGTGAGCAACCACCCACCCTGTTGTGTAAAGCGCGAACCACTGAAAAATATGATTAAGATCTTTTCTTGATCAATCCGCCAGAAGGTGCCGCACACCGTCCGGTGAGGCCTGAGCGTATTGTTATCGCAGGCGACTCTGCGGGTGGAGGATTATCTCTCGCTCTACTTCAAGTCATCCGTGACTCGGGTCTTCCTGCCCCAGCTGGCGGTGTACTCATCTCGCCGTGGTGTGATTTTACCCATTCCTTCCCAAGCATTTTCATAAATACAGATACGGTACGCCCACCCATCCGCGCTCTTTCTTTTTGCCTATCATGTGACGGTATCTCTAGGACGTGATACCAACTACTGGTCTCTCGCTACACAAGCCTAGTCCTCTTTGGCCTCCACCTTCTCATGATATCAGCAATAGAGTTCATAGCGGCCTTCGTAAGCACATCACTGATGTACTTTACCGTCGCACAAGAAGCGGGTCTAGTCAAATACCCCAGGCTGCACGTCCGATAGATCCTGACAACGTCGTTCCCAAGATTCTTCCTACGGAACGGGGACCCTTGAATGTTGGGTCGACCGCATCGCTGCCCCTTCCCGGGGTTCTGGATGCTGATCAGACCATTTCATTACATACATCTGACGGTAAGAACATTGAAGTCACACAGCAAGTCCAACTGTACGCTCCCAATGGGTTGTTGAACCATCCCCTTGTCAGTCCTGCCCTTTCGTACCTTGGTGGTCTGCCTCCTTTGCTGTTCATCGCGGGTGATCGAGAAGTTCTAAGGGATGAGATCATATATACGTCCGTCCCCTTCGAATTTCCGGTAAATTGTTGTTGACCATATCTATCCATAGGGCTCATCGGGCTGCTTATCCGGAACGATTTCCGGTACGCGATGAGACGAAGAGGATGCACCCAGCCTTAAAGCAGAGCGAAAGCTACAAACAACCGACTCCAGTACACCTTCAAGTTTACGACGGTATATATTGCTTTCCAACAACTACCGACTTATTCCCTGCTCATTCCTTGTAAGATGTAGCTCATGTTCTTCCAATTCTCTTTCCATTCACAACGCCCGGAAAATACTGCTACCGCGCGATGGCTTTATTTGTCAAGCACGTTACAACAACGCCTCAAGGGCCGTCTAGTCCTACTGCAGTATTATCACCCTCTGGAGTCGACTCAACTACAAACAACGATTTTAACGCTTCCCCGCAGCTCACGCCCCCCAGCGAGATTCAGAGTCTCCAAGTTCCACGTCAAAAGCAACGCAGATCTCTCACTGCTGGACTTTCGCGTGCTGCGACACACCTCAAGCGACGTGGTTCTTCACCACCCATTCGAAAGCCTAGCGGGCTAGTGGCAACTCCAAGTGATACTGCAGCTAGTACACCGGGTTATGTCACCCCAAAGTCCCAGAATCAGTCAGATGAGTCGCTTGATGTTGCGGGTCAAAGAACAGATGGACGTTCTGAAAATGACTCGGGCGGTGTATCTATGGCTGGGGAGGCGAAAGTCTACGCATCCAATTGGGTAATATTTTAGTCTCAAGCTGCTCGCATCTTTCCCCCTAATGCTGAAACAACTACAGGCCAGTTCCGGTCATCAAGACATGATTCGGGAGCGGGTATCAACCCATGGCATTATCCGCCAATTGGAGCCTGAAGCCGAGTTGCCCGCCATGAAGGTCCCCTCTGAGCTGATCGGCACGCTCTCGGAGCTCGCGATCCGGCGGTACGTCGTGGGCAAGGAGCATTTCGACAAGAAATTCGCGCGCGCGATCAAGCGTATCGAGAAGCATCGACTGCGGAACATCGATCGCGCATCGCGGGACATGAATCAGCACACCGCAGCACTCCAGCACTACCTAGACCGTGAAAGTACGGCTGCGGCACTTAAGGACGCGGGCGCGGGCGTAGACCGGACGACGGCAGAGGTCAGTGCGCCGTCCAGCTGGAACATGGCATGGGCGTTGGACGAGGACGAGCGGCCGCCGCCGAGTAGTATCGTTGCGCGGCGGGACACTGAGGAGGCGCTCAAACTTGCGCGAGTTGCGGACGAGGCGGTGCTCGCGTCTGAGCACACGCTCAGCGCAAACAACTTGTGGAACGTTATCATCAGCTACCTTATGGACACACCGAAAGAGCGCCGAAAGAGGCGAGAGATGCGGCGTCACGGTAGTCGTAGCCGTAGCACGACGGCGGACGCCCGCATGGTCGTAGTCGGCGCGAACAGGAAAACGCGACTCGGTGCGTTCTTGGGAAGAAGGCGGAGATCTGAGCCCAGTTCGGGTAGTGGCGGCAAGGGGTGTTTGAGCGCAAAATAACCGGTTTCTTTTATTATTTGGATGTGTGTGAGTATTATACCCTAGAACTCACCTAGGTTGTCGAGAGCGCGACAGCTGCCGCATAATGTATCTGCATAGTTAGTGAGAGGAATATTGTCTGAGGACAGAGATATATGACGATCCGGATATCCGGACGGTGTGGTCGATCGTGTGAGCCCGCCACACTCACAAGCATTTGCCGTTCAGCCGAGACCGCCAGCGCTTTTCGACTTTGCGCTTTATTCGTAGATAAACAACACAAGGTAAGTCGAGTTCGCGATGCCATCGCTGTACTGAGAGGCACGAACAGGGCGAGAACCATCTAGCCTGGCACTCAGGATTCAGGAAGAGCGGCATTACAACACCCTACATAGGATATGCTTGAGTGGACGCCTTGCCGGCATTCACTCGGATTAATCACTCGGATTTATCATCCTCCGGCTACGATACTGACACAGTGGGGTGTGGAGGATGATGGCACGACCACAACAGCACGACACGGGCACGACTCCGAGCCAGTCAGCGTGCATTCCATCATACATGTTTCAACACCTCCGTCCAAATCCCTCTCCGATAAAGACCTCGCAATGAACCACTGGAAAGCATTTCCCAACCCTTCCTAATCCCGTCCCACCCAAGTCCTTGTCCGTATGCCTTCCCTAACCCAAACGACAGGCCTAAAGCTCGCGCCTCTCTTCCTCCAAACTCTCGTGCGGCACTATTACGGTAAAGTCGTTAAGGACGCTAATAGCTCTCGTGTCCCCCTGCGGGACGAAGAGTTGTTGTATGACGAAGTTTTCTACATCACTAAGGTGGGTAATACGCTTTGCGGGTCGTGACTTGTTCATGTTGGCCTTACTCCTTACTACTGGTATTATATGCAGCAACTCATGCAAGATGCGACGATGTACGTCCCTCCGTGGTAGATTTGGCACGGCAGTTGACAAGATTAAAGGCACACAGTCGAGGAATTCCAAAGCTTTACCAAGGCGCGATCATTATCTCCACCCTGGGAAAACGTCATCCGCACCCTCGTCCCATTATCCTCCTGCGACGCTGCCGCCGCGTATCTCATCAACGTATTCGGCGGAGAAGAGGCCATGAGGTGCGTGGCCGGGGGCACAAAGTGGTGGCAAGTTCGCAACATCCAGGGGTGCGGACGTTTCCGTGATTTCCCGCATTTGCTGCAATCTCACGCGTATGGCGCTGGTAGGGTTGAGGCCGAGTGGGTGACTACCAAGAAAACTTTCTGTGAGGCGTCGCGGGACCGTAAAAAGGGTCCCGCTGAGGAAAAACGAACCCAAGATCACATCACCTCGTATGACCCCAGTGAAGAAGACGAGGAAAGCATCGCGGGCTGTCTCGAGATGGACGAACCGTGCCTGTTGTATATTCACGGGGGTCAATCTTTTGTCAGAGTTGTGACGGAGAAAGCTTAATTGACAATCGTGCTTACTAGGTGGTTACTACTTCGGAAGTGCGGACGGAGGAAAAAGCTCCATGGAGCGTTATGCGCGAATGACCCGAGGCCGTGTTTTCGGTGAGGCACCCTGTTTCTCCCGACAATCTCGTACCAACCTACTTTCGTCTCTGAAGCGGTCGACTACCGCCTCGCACCTCAATATCCATTCCCCTGCGCCATTCAGGATGTACTTGCAGCGTGTGAGGACAAATCTCTCGGAGCTTAGAACATCCTTTTTATGTGTCCTTTTGCAGATCTATACCTCATCCAACCCCCCGTCGGTGCTCCGCACTGCCCCGTGAATCCGAATAAAATCGTTATCTGTGGTGATTCATCGGGAGGGGGGCTTGCCCTAGCGCTTTTGCAGGTTATCCGTGACGCGGGACTCCCCCTCCCGGCGGGGGGCGTCTTGGTCTCCCCGTGGTGTGACTTGACGCATTCCTTCCGTAGCATCACAACCAATACAGATACAGTGCGTGCTACATATTTATCTGGTTCATTCCTTTTTCCCGATCAGCGACCAGGACGTTCTCCCTGCGACTGGCTTGTCGTTACACAAACCAAGCCTTCTATGGCCACCCCCACCTGAAGACATTACCTCGCGAGTGCATGCCCGTTTACGCATGTTCGCCAACGATGTCATACATGACCAAGGCTGTGGGGAACTAGCACCTAGCTCTTCCCAAACGACTATGCGCGAGCAGCATGGCACCCCGACGTCTCCTCAATTCCAATTCTACGCCGAGAACCGGTTTCTTCGTCACCCTCTAGTAAGTCCCGCTTTGGCCTACCTCGGAGGGCTTCCGCCGCTATTCTTCATAGCGGGCAACGGAGAAGTGCTGAGGGATGAAATTGTCTACACGTGAGATCAAATCCTTATGGGAAATTACAACCAAGGTTGACTGGCTATCATGCATAGGGCACATCGCGCCGCGCAGCCCGAAAAGTTCCCAGTGAGTGAAGATGTCAAGGAACTTTATCCGCCGTCTGGAAACGTCAAAGACGGAACACGTACTCCTGTGCACTTGCAGGTTTATGATGGTAAGCGCTGTCTTACGATGGCCGTTCGCATGTGGAATTCATGAAAAGCGGACAACAGATGCTGCACATATTCTACCCATATTGTTCCCTTTCTCCACGCCTGCAAAGTTCTGTGTCCGTGCAATTGCCAGATTCGTCCAACGAGTCACCGACATGAAGAAAGCGCCGCCGGTGATATCCTTGGTGACCCCTGCTACTACCACGTCTTCAAGTCCCACGTTGGTCCCTCTCAGGGGCTCAGCCAAACTCGGGTGGTGGTCCGACTCGTCTTTGTCAGAGCCTACGAGTCCCAAGCGGTTTAATGCCCAGGAACAGTCCTTGGCCAAACAAAAGAGACGAAAAACCACTTCTCTATCACATGCAGCTGTAAAACTTGGTAGCAGAACCGCCCATATCTTCCAATTTGGGAGTGAGGAAGTGTCTGTTGGCGGAACCATACCCAGTAACTTGCTTAATGATGAACGGCTCGGCGTCAAAATCGGCAATGAACATGTCTACGCTGGCGATCACATGGTTTATAACGAATGGGTAGGCTACCGGTTCTTTCGACTTGGTATTGTCGCCTAATATTTTTCAGGCCGAGTCCAAGGATGACAGGACCATGATTAGGGAGCGAGTCTCGACACAAGGTATTATTCGCCCTCTCGAGCCCGAGAATGAACTTCCCGCTTTGGCCCTTCCCTCGGATGTCATCGGTATCATTCAGGAGAGTGTCTTACGGCGCTATCTAGCCGCCAAAGAACAAGCGGACCAAAAGTTCGCATCGATTATCAGGGGCGTGGAGCAGCAACGCGCCCGTAACATAGACCGTGCGTGTAAGGACCTCGCGCTTCGGACCTCAACACTGCGACGCTCTTCCACGGGCTACCACGCAGCCCCGTCTAGTAGGTGGAGGCTTGCATGGGCCGTCGATCCGAGTGAGCGACCTCCGCCGAGTAGCATTTCTGGGCGGCTGGACATGGAGGAAGCGCTTGGGTTCGCGCGGGAATTGGATCGAGGCTTATTGCGTACAGCTGAATCCACTAGTAATCAGCGTGGAATGACAGGTTTATGGAGGGGTGGCGCCACGAGAATGATGGCTGTCCTCCTCGCTGCAAAGTGACAGTGGGTCGAGAGGCGGAATTGAGCCGGGATGATATGAAGGGGATAGCTGTAGTTGTAGTTATGTAACGCGCGTAAGCACAGCTCTCGGTCGCAGCAGGAACACAACACTCACGATAAATAAACGCCGACTGGGGTATAAAGTAGTCACAATGACCCACCGTTTTTCCGACTCTGGTTTCGACCTGAACGCCCTGAACACTCGACTGAGCGGAACATGTCGATCTCACTCGCGACGAGCACCACACTCGGGTTGATCCCGCTCTACGTGGGCATCCTGCTCCGACATTATTACTGCAAGCTCCTCAAGGGCAAGGGCAAGGCACGCTTCGCGGTGTCTCTGCGCAGAGAGGAGCTGATGTACGACGAGGCATTTAGTATCGCGCGCGTGAGCTACTGTGCCCGTCCTTCTCTGTAAACTAAACTAGCTCACCAAACCCCTAGAACCTCATGAACGCAGCAACGAGGTATGCACCTCCCCAACCGTTCATCACTACATCAGTTTTGACGATGGTTTCTGGCACGTCTGTGGTATGACACGTTAGCCATACGGTCGAAGAAATGCAGAAGCTGGCGCAGCTCCATATGCCTATCCCTCCCTCCGCACATGTCGTGCGGGTGTCTGTGCCGCTTTCATCCTGCGCGGATGCTGCGCGTGCGCTCATTGATGTTTTCGGAGGCGAACAGGAAGCGACGAGGGTCCTGGGGGGCGTGCGGTGGTGGCAAGTGCGTGCCGGGGACCAAGGGTGCGTCTTGTCTCTGATCTCCTGTCTTTTGAGATCCCATCGGATGAATCGTGATCGTAGTATCGATGCGGAATGGATCATGGAAAAGAAAGATTGGCGGCAATCTGTGCGCCAGGAGAGGGCTGCCGCCGCTACCCCAGCAGGTGGCGCAAACACGAGAAGCGGCGGGAGCTCCTCGGATGACCCTGCTTCAAGTTCGTTCCCAACAAGGGATCACGGGGTGCGCGCAAACGGCACTGATGATGCAAATGCATACCAGCCGGAGATGAACGAGATGAGATGTCTCCTGTGGGCCCATGGAGGTTCGTTCCATGTAGGGTTCCTGCCGCCTTTTTATGTTAATTTATAGGTGGGTATTATTTCGGGAGCGTGGACCAGGAGAGGTGAGGAGTAGTTAAGGTTATCGATACGTGAACGAACCAGCGTTGAATGGGGCGCCTGCTGTAGCACCCAACTATCGACTCGCTCCTCAATATCCTTTCCCTTGCGCTATACAAGACTTTCTCGCGTCCTGTGCGTACAATCTCCTCGGTACTAACGTATCCGACCCGACGCGTTCGCCCTCTAGACCTCTTCCTAATCCAACCGCCAGAAGGAGCTGCCCATCTTCCTGTCAAGCCTAGTAACATCGTCATAGGAGGCGATTCGGCGGGTGGTGGCCTGACCTTAGCTCTGCTCCAGGTCATCCGCGACGCCGGCCTGCCACAGCCTGCAGGTGCTGTGCTCGTCTCTCCGTGGTGTGACCTTCACCATTCATTTCCGAGCATCTTCCTTAATACCGACACGGTATTTATCTCCTCCCCTCTGCATGTTGTTCGAACGACTTATCTTCTGCTCGAACAGGATGTTGTTCCTGCGACTGGCCTCACCTTATTCAAACCAAGCCCACTTTGGCCACCCCCGCCTGACGACGTGCACATCAAAGTGCATGACCTGTTGCGCAGCAGCGTGCGCAGCGTTGTTCACACCAAACCCCTCTCCGAAGCCGAGGCACCTGCAGCCAATGCCGAACAGCTCGAGATACAACCGAAGTTTGAACTGGAGCCCGCGACTGCATCATCTGGCAAGCTCGACCAGACATTGCGGGTGAAAGGGCAGGATGGCAATCATTTGGAGATCACGCGCCAGATCCAGCTTTATACAACCAATACGTTGCTCAAGCATCCGCTTGTCAGTCCCGTATTGGCTTATCTTGGTGGACTTCCGCCACTATTTGTTATCGCTAGCGACCGGGAAGTGCTCAGAGATGAGATTATTTATACGTTAGTCGATCTCATTGCAGTAGGGCGACGGTTGAATACCCATTATTTAACGAACATTGTTGATAGTGCCCATCGCGCTGTGGATCCAGTCAAATATCCTGTGTCTGAGGAAGCGAAGAGGCTATATCCAGCACTCGCAGGCATCGAGGGAAGAATGAAGCCGACAGCGGTCCACCTTCACGTTTACGACGGTAAGTAACCCAGCCCATTATGATCTTACCTCGTTCAGCCTCAACGTCGCCAAATTGTAGATGCAGCCCACGTGTTGCCGTTGGCGTTTATTGCTACTACCCCAGCAAAGTATTGCTACCGCGCCATCGCGACGTTCATCAAGCATGTCACAAACATGCCGCCTACAGCTTTATTACAGCGACATAAAGAGCCACCGGCGCTACGGCCGTCCGGTATCGCCCCTGAAGAGACAGTTATTTCTCCCACTGCGTCCCCCCCACTAAGCGAGGAGAGGCCTGCAGCACCATCTCATGCCAAGGAACGCTCACCATCGCGGCCTAAAGGTTTCTCGCGCCTAACATCATCTTTCCAAAGAGGAAGTTCCCTATTCTCGAAATCATCGAGGAATCATCCTATCTTTGGTAACACCGAGGACGAAGGTGCTGTCGAGGACATCCTTGCAGGAGATCCCATAGTCTATCATGGAGGATGGGTAAGTGCGACGTCCAACTTCGT
>WNFC01018030.1_pt1 | contig 10671 bp, 8 predicted proteins | sample 5400541 | NCBI WGS metagenome assembly WNFC01 (sample SAMN13153342, study PRJNA577476) | soil metagenome | isolation source: 120 cm saprolite under Douglas fir tree site 2 hole 2 replicate 1 | place: USA:California | collected 2015-04-18
GGACCAGCTCACGGAAGGGGACCGTCATGTCGCCGGCGAAGGCCGCCTCGATGGCGCGGTTGGCAGCGCGCGACGACGCCCGGGGTGACCACATGGTCCACGTGATAAGCCCACGCCACTTCGCCGTCATCAGATACGCCGGTCCGCACCCGCAGGCCAGCCGCCCGGCACGCCCGCCTCATCGCAGCGCGCCACTCCCGCGCCTCCCTGGCGCCCGGCAACCGCACCACCACGGAGCCATCGCGGCGCAACTCCTCCGTGCAGCGGCGCACATGGTACTGCTCGACGCCCACCCCTTCAGGCTAGCCCTCGATCGTGCAGCGACCGCCGCCTGCGCAGGGCCGCTGATGACTCCGACAACCCCGGCGACTGCCGATGCGGACAAGGAACTCCCCCGGCACGCCCAAGCGCGAACATGCTGGTCAGCAGGCCCGCACGGACGCTGTCCGTGTTCGTCCGCGGGTTCATCCGACCGGACCCTCGCGCGCACGGACATATGGCGGACAGGGCCGGCCGCGAAGACCACCGGAAGACCACCGTCGGCCACATATGCGCAGGTCAGGAGGTATATAGGGGTACCAGGGCAAACGGTCTGTAAAACCGTCGGCTACGCCTACCCTGGTTCGAATCCAGGACCTGCCACACAAAAGCCCAGGTCAGAGCCGGTGACGCGGAATTGCGTCACCGGCTCTGACGCTGAAAGCAAGCGGTTCCGCAGACCGCTTGTGGGCCATGCGTGGGCCAGATCAAGCCGGTCATGAGGACGGCGATGCAGGTGATTTCCTAACGATTTCTTCCTCTGACCTGCATAAACGGTCAGTTCGCTCACGTGTGCGTGTTCGTGCCGTCCGCCACCTGGTTGGTGTCGGGCCGCCCCGGTGTGGGCCATGCACGGACAAATGACGGACAGGTTCACGGCGGTGGCGGCGGTGCGGCGAACCGCTTGCTGTCACCAACAGTGATGGGCTTCCCCTGGTGAGGGCGTGTTCGATCTGGTGGCTGACGGCGTCTTCCTGGCCGTGGAGGCAGTGGGTGCAGACGGTGTGCAGGACACGGACGCTGTTCCCGGCGCGGGCGGCGACCTCGGCCGGCGCCCCGGTGGTATTGAGCCACAGCGACAAGGCGGCGTGCCGCAGGTCGTATGGCCGCCCGGCCAGCGGGATGGCGGCCAGGGCCGTGCCCAGCGCGGCCAGCCGGGCGGTGTGCCAGGTGCGGCCGTACACCGATTCGCTGAGCATGCCGCCGCGGGTGCCACAGAACAGCCGCCCATCGGGTGTGGTCCCGAACCGGTGCAGGTGCTGGCGCAGCAGCGCGGCCAGGACCGGCGGGACCGGGACGGGTCTGATCGCGCCGTCGGGGCGGTGCTTGAGACCCCGTTGCTCATGCATGCTGCCGGTGGTGGTCCAGGCTGATCCGGTGCGGGGGCAGGCGCGGGTGAGGATCAGCTTGCCCCACCCGCGCGCCGGGAGAACCAGGTCGCGGCTGCGCAGGGCGACGGCTTCTTCGGGGCGCAGCGCCGCGTAGTACAGGCAGGCGAAGAACGCCGTCAGCTCGGGCCTGATCTTGCTGACTTCGGTGAGGATGGCGTGCACCTGGGCGGGGCTGGCCACGGTCAGCGGGTTCACCGCGGCGTTGGCGGCGGGTGCCTTCCAGCTCACCTGGTCGAGCGGGTTCCTGGGCAGCAGGCCGATTTCGGCGGCGTAGGCCAGGGCGTTGTGGAGCACCGCGTGTTTGCGGGTGATGGTGTTGGGTGCGGCTGGGTGGCCGTCGAGCCGCAGTGCCAGGGCGTCGAGCGCCCGCCGGATGACACGGGGATCGTGCAGGTCCTGGATGAGCAGCGAGGCTCGTTCCAGCCAGGCGAGCGCGCTGGCGGTGGCCCGGTCCAGCGTGGCGTTTCGCCGGTGGGGGTTGAAGGCATGCCCGTACAAGGCGGCGCGGAGGGTGCGGATTGGTGGCCTGCGGGCGGTGGGCCTGGTGAGCTCGGGGGTGACGGAGGCCAGCGCCTCGGCCACGCTCGCGCGCGAATGCGGCGCCAGGTGCGGCCATTTCATGTCCACATAGGTGACCGCGTGCTGGTACCACGTGGTGTCCGGGGCCGCCGGGGCGGCCCACAGCACCGGTTCGCCGGTGGCCGGGTCGAATTCCAGGCCCTTGCGGGCGGCACGGACCAGTTCGGCGCGGTAACTGTCGGCCAGCCCTCGGGCGATGAACGAACGGGACCGGGTCCGGCCCGCGGCATGCCAGCGGACTTCGAACGGGCGGCGGCGATCTGTGCGGCGCCGGATCGCATAGAAGCGGACGTCAAAGACGTTCATAGATGACCTCCTGAGGGCGAGGATGAGAGCCCCCAGGTGATCACGGACCAGCGGGCCTGGCGGGAAGGCCGCATGGCCGCACCGGTCCCTGACCCCGATGAAGGAGCCGGCACCACAGCACCGGGCACGCAGCGTGAACACGGCCATAACGGCCGAGACCGGAACCACCCGAACATATCGCCGATTTTGCGCGGCTTGTAGATGGTCGGTTGCCGCTTTTGGGTGACACGGAACGCCCAGTTATGAGCGTCCGTGACGGAGGAAGCCTCGCCCGGATTGCCGGTTCTGAAGACGTCCCGGGTGCGCCTGGGTGATCCGGCGGCGATCGGCCGCTGTGGCCGGCGGCCGCGTCCCTGCCTGCTTCAGCCGAGCCGGCCGGGCCTAAAATTCGGGCGCCGTCGACATCGCGCCCCGGCACGCCAGAAGCCCTGTTCTGTGTCTTTTGCACGGCCTTCCAGCCGACCACCGAAGCCGCGCCGAACAGCGGATATCGCTCGTCAGGCGGTGCGCAGCGCAAACTACCGTCCGTGACGGATGGACGGCAGCTCCGGGCGCCGGATCGCCGACTCGGCGCTGCCTGTCCATGGTGGGTTTGCTGTGGTCGAGCGTTACAGCGTCGGCCTCGTCTATGGCTCGCGCTTTGGCGCCGATCGGGAGGTTAGGTATCCGAGATGGTGCGTGCCGACTTGTGTTGCGGATGGATCGGCCGGCCTCGCCGGTAGCTGCCTGGCCAACTCTGACACGCCCGCCCTGGACAGCCAGTCCCGGTGACCGTGGAGGTCACCGGGACTGGCTGGCGGCTGGGCGGGCTAGCGCTGTCGTGGTGGGTTAGGGGTTGAACTCGGTGAGCGTCTGGGTAGCGCCGCCTCCGGTCGGCCGGAGGTTGCCGACCGCCCAGGCCTGGCCGGAGGCCGGGTCGGCGGCGGCGCCGCTGAGGGTGGCGGCGGAGCCTGGGCTGGGGCTGGCCACGATGCTCCAGCTGGTGCCGTCCCAGTGTTCGATGAGGGTGGAGGGGATGCCGCTGGTCCCGTTCTGGGACTGGCCCACGGCCCAGATGTCAGTGGCCGAGACGGCCGCCACCCCGAACAGGGGGTTGGCGAGGGTGCCGGCCGGGCTGGGGCTGGGCACCACGGTCCAGCTGGTCCCGTCCCACTGCTCGATCAGCGTCCCGGAGCCGCTGTCTCCGACGGCCCACACGTCGCTGCTGGAGACGGCGGTGACGCCGAGGAGCCCGTTCTGCAGGCCCGGGCCGGCGGGGCTGGTGACGATGCTCCAGCTGGTGCCGTCCCAGTGCTCGGTGAGGGTCTGGAACACGCCGCTGGCATTGAGGAAATCGCCGACCGCCCAGGCGTCGGTGGCGGAGATGGCGGTGACGCCGTCGAGCAGGTTGCTTTGCGTGCTGGCGTCGGGGCTGGGCACCACGGCCCACCTTTTGCCGTCGAAGTGCTCGATGAACGTCTGGGCCGCTCCGGTGGACGTGGAGACTATGTCGCCGACGGCCCAGACGTCGCTGCTGGAGGTGGCGGCCATCCCGTTGATGGTGGCGGTGGTGGCGGGGCTTTTGGCCACCGTCCATTTGCGGCCGTTCCAGTGCTCGAACTGCGCGGTGTTGCCGCGGCTGGACAGCAGGAAGCCGCCTCCGGCCCACACATCGTTGCTGGAGATGGCGGCCACGGCGGACAGGTTGCCGGTCACGACGGCCGGGGTAGCCACGATGCTCCAGCTCGTGCCGTCCCAGTGTTCGGCCAGCGGCTGGGCGTTGCCGGCGGCGTTGTCGGCTGACCCCACGGCCCAGACATCGCTGGCGGCGATGCTGGCCACCGCGTTGAGCTGGTTGTTCCCCGCCGAGGCGTTGGGGCTGGCGACAACCGTCCACGGCGATGTCTGCGCCTGCGCCGCCGGTGCCAGCAGCAGCGGAAGCGATACGACAGCGGCGCTGGAAATGATGCTGCCTGTCAGGACCTTTAAGTTCATCTCAGCCTTTCCTTCCCGCAGTTTCGCCATGGACCGGCGCCGTAGTATCCGGGCCCGGTGGCCTGGCTAGCCTGAAATCGTGATGGTCTGGGGCGAATCAAGGAATGTCCCGGTGCTATCGGCGATGCGCGCGGTGAAGCTGAATGTGCCCGCCTTGGTGGGGGTGCCCTTGACCTCGCTGGTCGTGGTGTTGATGGCCAGCCCGGGCGGCAGCGCCCCGGCGGAGATTGACCAGGTGCAGGGCGGCACCCCGCCGCCGTAGAAGAACCCGCCGTCGTAGGCCTGGCCGACCTGCCCGGGCGGGAAGTTGGCCTGGGAGATCACGATCGGCGCGGGCGGGGTGATCTGCCAGACGTACGGCCGGCGCGAACAGTTTCCTCATCATGACCCTCCGATCTTGGCAGGGGCGGTAACCGATGGCCCTGTTCCTACCCAGGCTGGCGGACGTGTCCAGAGCGCCAGGCAGGCAACGGACACACTCCTCCACTACCTTCACGGATCGGCGCACAGTTCGGTTCAAACGCCTCGAATAACACTTCGGATTCGGGGCGGGCGCGCAACATCAGCGGAATTTGCGGGGATAGGCTATTTAGTGGTCGAAGCCGCTCTCCCGAGGAGAGGCGCACGGCCCACGCGGGCCCACCCGGCGGCCCGGTCACACACGTACAGGTCAATCATGGCCCGCGTCTTCCACCCGGTGGATCCGCACCAAGCCGGACCCGGTGCCGCCACTGTCCAGCCGCAACCGGGCGAAGGGCGGCGGAAGGGCTGCGGCCGGAGTCGCTCAATCCTGCCCGCCGCCCACGACGCGTGAACACGACTGCCTACGATCGCTGTCGCCAGCGACCTCGCATGCAGGCCGCTCATCGCAGCGCAGGAGACGTGATGACCGAGGACGAACTTCACACACAACCGATAAATGGCACGATCGCCCCATGATCCGGAAGATGCCCGGAATGATCTTGACTATGAGCAGCTCGGCGACCGAGTACCGACAGGTGGATCGGGAACTCGCTAGATCACAGCGGCGGGTCTCCGGAGCCGTGAACGCTGTCCTAGCGCCGAACGTCAAGATATGCGCGACTCAAGTCCTGGCCGGCATCAAACAGAACCAGGCCGCCCGGTGGAAGGCCGGCCTCGGCCTGACCGCCGCCCAGCACGCCGGGATCGCCGCCTACGAGACACTGATCGCCCAGCTGCGCCAGGTCAACAGCGACGTCCTGGGCGCGGGTTTGGTGCCTGTCTCTCTCCGGGCATGGCGGCAACAGAACACTCCGTTCTGGCTCGGCTCAGCCTGGCCCGCGGCAGGCCCTCGAAGATCTGCACCTTGATCTGGTCACCGGGGTTCACGGGGTCTTGGCGTGAGGTGTGAATGTGGCTTCGGCTGGCTGGGGACTGGGGGCCTGCCAGGGACGCCGTTGGTCTGGATCAGGGCGAAGTTCACCGGCCATTGCACGGCGCGCCGGCCCGGGGGATGCGATCACCGATTTCGAGGACGTGACCCGGATGGCGCTGAATGCCGCCGCCTCGCCGAGGTGACCGGCGATAGCCGCAGGTGCCTGTTCAACAGGACGACCAGCGGCGGGGTACTCGGTGGGACATCTGGGCCTTCAGCCCGTCGCGCCGGGTGACAGGCTCGGCGGCTCGGAGAGGACGGTTCCGGTTGCCAGCATGAAAGACCGATCACAGGCCCTGCCGGCCTGAACCGATCCTGCCTGCGGTCCGTTAACACAAGGGATCCATAGCGAACGCAGATGATTGACTCCAGCCCGGGCCAGGCCGCGGCGCGGCCGGTCCGCCAGCACCGCCCGGCACCCGGCCACATGGCGGGCCCGGCACTTGCGCACGGCCGGCGCCCTTGCTCCGGCTCGCCCGGCGACCTCGCCGCGGCGGGCCCGGCGCGGGCCGCCAGCGCCATCGGGGCTGGCGGCGCGAGGCCTGTATCGCGGTGCCATAGGCAGCTGTCCGGCACAGTTCTTCCTGGTCTTGGGCCGCAATATCAGCGGGCCGGCAGCTCGCGTATCTCAGTACCTCAAAGGAAGCAGGGAGCCCGGACACGGGCTCCGCGGTTCATCTATGGAATATGGGGTGTGTGCCATGTGGTTAAGGCGTGGCCTGTTCGCCGCAATCATTGCATCTGTGATCGTGCCGCTGGCGCCGTCGCTGGCATCTGCCCAGGTCGGCGGTGTCCTGGTATCGGCCGGCAGCCCGAGCAGCCCGTTCCCGCAGAACAAGCAGAACGAGCCGGCGGTCGCCATCGACCCGCTGAACCCCAAGATCGCCGTGGCGGGGGCCAACGACGAGATTGACCTTGCACCCTGCGCGGGCAGCTCCTGCCCGTTCACACCCGGCGTCGGGCTTTCCGGGGTGTACTTCTCCACCAGCGGCGGTGCCTCCTGGTCCCAGCCCGCATACAGCGGCTTTTCGGCCCGCACCGGCACCGGCAAGGCCGGCCCGATCGGCACGGTACCCGGCTACTTCCAGGCCGGGCTGGTCAGCGACGGTGACCCGGCGCTCGCGTTCGGCCCGAGGCCGGCCGGCGGCCGCTTCTCCTGGGCCAACGGGGTGCGCCTGTACTACGGCAACCTGGCCGAGAACTTCCCCGGCGCCAGCGCGTTCAAAGGGTTCGAGGCCATCGCCGTCTCCCGCACCGACGACCTGGCGGGCGCGATGGCCGGGCACAACAGCGCGTGGATGCCGCCGGTGATCGTCAGCCGCCAGAATTCCGCGCTGTTCTCCGACAAGGACGCGGTGTGGGCCGACAACGCCGCCACCAGCCCGTTCTTCGGCCGTGTGTACGCCTGCAACGTCGCGTTCCGCAGCCAGGAAAAGGGCCACGCGGTCCCCGAGCCGGTGATCGTGGCCACGTCCACCGACGGCGGGTCGACCTGGACGCAGCGGCAGGTGTCGTCGGCCACCAACAACAACCGCACCGGCGGGCGGCAGGACTGCGCGCTGCGCACCGACAGCCGCGGCGTGGTCTACCTGATGTATGACAGCTTCAGCGTGCGCCTGAACAGCAACGTGCTGATCGAGCAGCGGTCGGCCGACGGCGGGGCAACCTTCACCAGGCCGCAGATCGCCGCCGTGGTGGGCCAGACCGGCCAGTTCGACCCGGTGCAGGGCCGGTTCACCATCGATGGGGTGGCGGGGTCGCGGACCGCCACGTTCCCGAGCTTCGATGTCGCGAACGGTGCCCCAACTGGCCAGGGCGCGACCAATGAGCTCCTGCTGACCTGGACGGATGCGCGGGCCGGGCTGAATCACGAGCGGGCCTTCCTGGAGGACTCCGCCGACGGCGGCCGCACGTTCTCCGCTCCGGTGGCGATCTCGCAGGCAGGCGACCGGGCGAACCAGCCGGCCATCGCCATCACACCCGGTGGAACGCGGGCCTGGCTGACCTACAACGCCTACCTGCAACCGTGGCAGGCGACCACCGGCGCGGCGCGCCCCGAACAGGGCGTGGTGCGGATGGCCACGATCAGCAACGGAGTCCCCGGCGCGTTCACGACCGTGCTCAGGGGCGCTGCCGGCGACGCGCGCGCGTCCAGCGCGAACTCGCTGACGTCTGAGTTCCTCGGCGACTACAACGACATCAAGGCCAGCGCGGCCGGGGCGGTAGCGGTGTGGAACGACACCCGCCGCGCCGCCGACTGCCCGGCCGTTGACGCCTTCCGGCAGTCACTGGTGAACGGGTCCCCGATCACGGCCCCGGCCCCGGCGACCAGCTGCCCGGCCACGTTCGGCAACAGCGACATCTTCGGCGGGAGCTTCTAGAGCACCAGGCCAAGGGAGGCCACCGCCCCCGGGTGCGGGGACCGGGGCCCTGCGCCCGGGAGACACATGTCCTACGTGGCGGGACATGCCCCTCAAGCAGACCCGGAAAGCGCTGACGACACTGCCCGGGAAAGACCCGGGCACGCTGCCTGGGGCGCCGAAGGGGCAACCTGCCCGGAACCTGTCAGGCACCTGGGGCCGGACGAGGCAGGCGTCTCTGGAGTCTCGCTCACCGCGGCGCTGCCGGCTGGGCTGGCCGGCCAGCGGTGACGGCCTCAGCCAGCCGGCCAGATGACGGAGCCGGGAGCACTCACGAAACTGCGCCGGATGGCGGCCGCGAGCCAGGTTCTGACGCCCATGATCGGGCTTGGGGTACTACGGCGGACGGTCACCCCGGCTGTCATCCCAGAGGACGACGACCAGGCGTTGCCGCCCGCGCCGAGGGGCGAGCAGGTGGGGCCAGCGGCGAGGGAGCAGCCAGATCGGCCAGGCGAATTAGGCGATCCCGCTGCCGGCGAAGAAGAGCCCGAACAGCGGATACAGCGGATACTCGTCGAAGTCCATCTTGGCGACGAAGAGGCGGACCGCCGCTGCGCCCGCCGAGGTCAGCGCGGCCGTGAACGCGAGCCGATCGCCTGCGCCCGCGGCAGGCACCGCGCGGCCGAGGCGATCGGCCAGAGGGACGATGCCGATCGGCGTGGCCGCGACCACAGCCGCCGGCCACGCCGCCGGCATTCGAGAAGCCGGGCGTGAACAGGAATCTCGCCATGAGCAGCGCCGCGAACAAACCGGCGAGGCCGAGCAGGACTGTGACGCTCCGCACCTGTTCGCGCCGAGCCCGCGCGGCCTCGGTCCGGTCGGTTCCCAGCGGCCTCGGGCCATTCCGCTGCCGCGGCTCGAGCGCCGCGCGCCGCGGCGGAGGCGGCGCTGCCCTCTCGCCCCTGGCGGCCCGAGCCGGACCGGCGTCGTCCCTGCACCGGGTGCACAGGCGCTCACCTCCTGGTCGCGATGTGCGTTCGAATCCATGCGCGTCCGGCGTGGAAGTGTTTCATCCATGTCCGACGCAGCAGCGGCCCGACGCCCGCGCGGATGAACCGCCACGGCGCCCGGCTCGTGTAGTTCAGTGTCAGCCTGGCCGGCCCGGGTGGGCACCCGGGCCGGAGGAGGGAGGCGCAATGTCTCGTCGCTGGCTGGTGGAGCACGAGGCCTCGGTCCAGAATCTGCCGGTTATCACTATGACCGATCTGCCTGTGCAGCTCTAGCCGAGCAAATCGGCAGGATAGGGCACGCACGCCGGGCGACAGAATAACCGTTATACGGGTGATTTTGTCAAGCGCAGGGTTCGCCGAGCCGCGTTTGGTGGTCATGGGGTTGGCTCGCCGAAGAGTTCTTCGCCGTCGCTGGCTCCGAGGAGGAAGGCGAACCGGTGCAGGTCGGCGCAGAGAGCCTCGGTGTTGTAAGCGGGGTGGCCTACGAAGGCGGCGAGGCTGCCGGCGAGGACCTGTTTCTGGCTGCCGGATAGCCAGTCGGTGAGGAAGGTGAGCGTCTCGGCGAGCTCGGCGGCGTCGCTGAGGTCGAGGGTGATGCTGGGCATGGCGGTCAGCTCCGTTCGGTGGTGGCGGGTCCGGCTTCGGCGCGCTGGATGAGGCCGTCGAACAGGGCGGTCCGGTCGGCCTGGCCGTGGTCGCGGGCGTGGTCGCGCTGGCGGACCAGGATGGGCAGGAACTCGGTGCCGGCGCGGAAGTAGGCGCAGGTCTCGCAGGCGGACTCCAGGCGGCAGTCGAGTTCGGCGGGGCGGGTGCACAGGCCGTTGCCGGGCATCCGGGCGTGTGCTTCGCGGCGCAGCCGGGCCATGCCGGCGGTCTCGTAGCCGGCGGGCAGCTGGGGCGGCTGGCCGTCGAGGGCGCCGATCTTGGCGCTGACCGCGGCGTATTCGTCGGCGACGACCCGGTTGGCGATACTCTCTGGCGGAGATGAGCGTCATCTCCATCTTGCGGTGGCCGTTATACGGGTGATCGAAGATCACCAAAGCCCTTCGGGCGTATAACGCTAGATACACGGGTGATCATCACTAATTTTTTCGAACGGCGCGGTGCACCGCTCGTTGGCGCGCACTGGGCGGGAATCGCTCACCGTCATTCAGTGCAGCGGCTCCACCCGGTAGGCCCCGCCGTCCTCGACCAGCAGAACCCCTTTGCCCTTGCCCAGTGGCGGGACAACCCGGCCGGCGAGCCCGAGCACGGCGGCCTCGCTGGTGGGGCTATGGCCCACCACCAGCGCCCGGCCGCCCTCGGGTAGTCCCTCCACCACCTGCCGTAGCACCGAGGCGAGCAGCAAAGACTCTCGCTCGACCAGGTCCGGGTCGATTGCCCGGATGTCCTCCAGGTCCGCTCGCTTGCCCGCTGCCTTGGCCGCGTCACGCCAGCGATTCTCCACCGAGGACCGCAGCCCCGTCGCCGCGGTGATCGGGGTGTCGTCCTGGCCGGCCGCGTGCCGCAAGATTTCCAGCATCTGGGTGGCGCGGGCCGCGCCGGTGGAAACGAACGCGGCATAAGGCGGGTGCAGCCCCTCCCGGCCGATCATCTCGGCGTCTGCCACTCCCCGT
>WNFC01018044.1_pt1 | contig 10671 bp, 9 predicted proteins | sample 5400541 | NCBI WGS metagenome assembly WNFC01 (sample SAMN13153342, study PRJNA577476) | soil metagenome | isolation source: 120 cm saprolite under Douglas fir tree site 2 hole 2 replicate 1 | place: USA:California | collected 2015-04-18
GTACTTGAACCGCGCGTCCTTTTTTAAATCCGCAATCCGCGAAGCCCACACCCACAGCACCCGCTCAATCTCTTCGTCGTTGAACTGCGACATTCGTTTGTCGTGCAGTGGCGTCTCCACCACAACTTCGTGGGCTCCCAGGGCCACCATTTTGTCGTACATCCCTTCGGCCACCCGCCCGGGTTCCCCCTCAATGTGATAGAGCGGCTCCGGGTGCGGCAGCACACGCACCTGCCACGCCCCTTCCGCCGGCCACGTCAGAATCGCCCGCAACTTTTCGAGCTTGGCTGGCTCCAGCGGACATTCCTCCGGCGCATCGCCGCGTGCTTCTTTCTGTCCCAGGATGACCCAGCTTTGTGTGATGGGATCTTTGCGAAGTTCCATTCGATGTCTTTAGCGGGTGTAGCGTGCAGGCGTTGGCCCTTGTTCGAGGCGGTGACGATCCCAGATCGCGCCTTCGCGCGTGAAATACGCCATTTCGAAATCTTGCGTCAATTCCAGTGCATCGACGGGGCAAGCATCTTCGCAGAGTCCGCAGAACATGCACCGCGAAGTATCATAGGTGAAGGTCGTCAGCACTTTCCTTCGCGTGGCGTCGTCACGTTCCCAGCCCACCACGATAAGGTTCTCCGGGCAGGCTAACGCGCACAGATTGCAACCAATACACAGAGTCTCGCCCGTCTCTGGATTGTTGTTCAGCCGAGGCGCGCCGCGATACCGCTCCGCCACCATCGGCCGTTCCAGTGGATACTGCTCTGTGACAATATTCTTGGGATGCTGCGTTCGAAACGTGACCGCGAGGCCCTTCAAAAAATCGACTTGAAACAATCGCTCCAGGAGTTCCCGCATGCGCTTAGTTTGTTTCTCCACTCCCCAATTGTCAAGCAACGGCTTCGCCCTTTCTTCTCTGCGCCCTCGGCCTTCTTCGCCTATGCCTCTGCTATCTGTCCTCATTGTGCTCTTTGTGCTGGGTACCTGCCCGGGCGAGGCCTGGTGTTAATTCCTTCTCCTTTCTTCAGCGTGTTATCCTCTCGCCGTAGATGGAAGCTGACATCCAGTTCATGCGGGAAGCGCTGGTTGAAGCGCGCGCTGCGGCAGCAGCCGGCGAAGTACCCATCGGTGCCGTGCTCGTCCATGACGGCAAAATTCTCACCCGTTCTGGCAACCGCACCATCCGTGATTGCGACCCCACCGCTCACGCCGAAATCATTGTTCTTCGCGAAGCTGCACGTATTCTTCGCAACTACCGCCTCGCTGACACCACGCTGTGCGTCACCATCGAGCCCTGTAGCATGTGCGCAGGAGCTATCATCCAAGCGCGTGTCCCGCGTCTGGTCTACGGCGCCGATGACCCCAAGGGTGGGGCAGTTCGTTCCTGCTTCGAAATCCTCTCCCACGCGCGCCTAAACCATCAAGTAGAAGTCACCGCTGGCGCCCTCGCCGCTGACTGCGCCGCTGTCCTCCAATCCTTCTTCGCTGAACGCCGTTGACCCCCGCATCTTTCCATTCCCTGAATAAGTTTATGGGAAGGCGCGCACAGATTCGCACGGTTTTCATCGTTACATGGTTGGAGTGCCCGTTTGCCGAAAAACGCAGCGCTCTGCTACGATTAAACTTGCAGCGACCGCGGAGAGGTGACTGAGCGGTTGAAAGTACTCGCCTCGAAAGCGAGCGTACGGGAAACCGTACCGTGGGTTCGAATCCCACCCTCTCCGCCATTTTCCCATCGCGACAATTCAAGTTCCTGAATGAAAAGGCCGAGCGTTTCTGCCCGGTCTTCGCTGTATTGAAATCGTGCTTTGATCAGAAGTGGCAGGACGCCACGCCGCGCTTTTGCAGGTATTTTTGGTGGTATTCTTCGGCGCGATAGAAAGTGCTTGCGGGAGTGATCTCTGTCGCTATGGGCCGCTTGAATTTGCCGCTGGCATCGAGCGCTGCCCGCGATTTCTTGGCCGCCGCTTCCTGCTCTGGCGAGTGAAAGAAAATCGCCGTGCGGTACTGCGTGCCCAAGTCCGGCCCCTGGCGGTTCACTTGCGTCGGGTCGTGGACCTGCCAAAAAACATCGAGCAATTGTTCATAGCTCACTTTTGCAGGATCGAACGTCACCTGCACCACTTCCGCATGCCCCGTCTCATCCGTACAAACATCTTTGTAGGTCGGATTCGGAGTCTCCCCGCCGCTGTACCCCACTGCGGTATCGATGACTCCCGGCACGCGCTGAAACGCCGCCTCCACTCCCCAGAAACATCCCGCTCCCAATGTCGCAATCTCTGCCATGGATATCACCCCTCGCTGCAAACTCTTGTCACATTTCACGCAAGAACTTAGATGCGCGGGCTGTTGCCGGCGATTCTCGATCGCGCCTAGGGCGACTTTCGCCGCGCCGTCGCCGCCCCCGCGCCGGCTTTTAGCTTCTCCTGTGCCAACGCTTTGTAAGGACTGTTCACTGAAGCTGCCTGGGTGAACGCCTCCTTGGCCTCGGCGTTTCTCCTAAGGTTCAGCAGCGCAAATCCCAATCGATATTGGTTTCGCGCGTAGCTGCCATCATCCGGTTTCAGCAGCGGCGCCGCCGCTTTCAGATTTTCCACGGCCTGGGCGTTGTCCTTCTTTTCGATGTTCACCTGTCCCACCGAACTCAGCGCCAAGCCCTTCTGCAGACTCTTCTGCTGGGCCCATTGTTCGTCAGTCACACTTTCCGGCTTCCGCGCCGCCTCCAGCGCTGAGATTGCTTTTTTCGCGTACGTTTCGGCTTTCGCGAGTTGGTCTGCTTTGTCGGAATAGTAATCGGAAAGCAGCAGCAACATCCCAAGATTGTTCGGATCTTTTGCGAGAAGTCCGTTCGCCACTTCCAGCATCTTTGGCACGTTTTGCGCCTGTAGATACGAGGTTGCGGCCACGCCGAGCGCTTGATTCGCGTACAATGCATCCGGAAAAATCTGCGCGAAACGCGCCAGGAGCCCGGCACGCTTCCCTGCATCTTTCGCTTGAAGGGCGCCGTTGTAAACGGCTTGCTGAATGTAAGCGATGCCCTCCTTGTTGCTCTCGAGCGTCGTTGACTTTTGCTGCTCCCAGTGGGAAGCGTCCGTTCCTGACGGAGCGGGAGCATCCTGATATCGCTTCAAAATCCCGTGGGCCTTCTCTCCGTAGGAAATGAGCCGGTCCACGTCGCCTTTTTCCGAGGCAGCGCGGATCATGTTCATGGCGTTCTGAAAACTATCCGGATCCAAAGCGAAAAATTTGTCGCCATATTCAAACGCCTTGTCGTAGTTCTTCTGAGCGATGTAATAGTCCACATAGAGGCCGTTCGCCACAATGGGATTGTCGCCCTCGTTGCCCGGCCCCGCCGCGAACTTGTCGATCAGCGCGAGCTTCTGCGCCGGATCCGTGGCCGCGTTGATCTCCGTCAACGCGTGGTCCACTTCCGACCCCGCCTGAATCGGAACGTACTTGCCGATCTGCTGCGCGGGTGCAGGGTAGACTCCGTAGAGAAGCAGGGTGCCGATGAGCCATATCTTTCGTCGCATGGAAAACCTCCAAGGAGAGGAAATTGGCTGCATCTTAGTGCCGCAATGGACTTCACGCAAACAAAATTCATTGGCGGTGAGAAATTCGCTCCGACCAGGCCGGAATGATCCACTGAATCACCCCCACCCCCGGCTTTTTCATAAGTGTTGCATCTAAAGGGTTTAGCTGTGGCGTAAGTCCTTTGTTTGCAACACTTACGGAGATTTCTATAAGTGTTGATTCTAAAGGGAGTTACATTGCACCAAAATGGTGCAAGAGGGGCTCTGGCGACCTGCTTTTTGTAAGGGTTCAGTCTAAGGAGTTTTAAGTTGTTTAGAGTGAACACTTCCGTAAGCGTTGATCCCAAAAAGGTGGTGGGGTGGAGACGAGGATCTAGCTCTTGGAAAACAAAGGGGGTCGCGTTTTCAGGTGAAGAATGTGGACAATGGCGGATTGAAATTGACATGTGGACTTGAAGAGAGATCCTTCGTCGGATTTCTAGTTAGAGGGACCGCGTGACAGGGGCGCATGGCTCGGAGGGCACAGAGGGACAGTGCCGACTCAATGAAGCGATTATGGCATACTGGTACCGTATGTCAAGCATAACTTTAAGTGGCTTAGATACTGAGGGATAGCGTGGTGTCAGGTTGAGACGGACCCGCGCCCCTTGATAAACCAAACCCCAAAGAGATGCACCAATCAAGATTGGCTCGTCTCGTTACAGGTGGTACACGTCGTAGGTGACCAACCAACGTAAACCGTAGCTCTTGTGCTGCTTGCCTGGAAAGAACTGCACCGTGGCTTCGCAGTACCAACTACGTTCGTTGTTGGTTGGGCCACAATGAGACTCGGTGATCTGCGCTGGCGCATCCGCCTGCGGCTTAATCGCTGCGTGAATGACTTCCTGTGCTTGCGTAGGAGTTGGTGCGTAATGAAAGGCTGTCCTACCTGCAATCAGAAGAACAGCCGCTGCAAAGACCGCAGACATAATGAGTTTCATTTTTGTAATCCTCTCCCGCGACTTGTGGTCGAGAGATGTGAGGCCCGAAGCAGTCACGCTCCGGGCCTTTGTAGCTTTTTTTTCAGATCAAAGCGTCGGGGCAGATGCGTATGCAGAGAAAGAACCGTTCGGAAAGTCTGTTGTGTCGCTTGAGGCTGCGGTGGCGGATAGCGAGTAGTGCGACCCGGACTGCGTAACGTTTATAAGCACTTTCGTATCCCAAGCTGTCGCAGAGACAAGTGTGTTGATACTGGTGTTTGCATTGATTGCATTTGCTAGGGCTGTGACAATTGTAGACGGAGTGTCGTATTGGCCGCCGTAGGAGACAGACGATGTAACTCCGTTTATGGTGATGGATACCGTTCCGTAATCGTAGGTAGTCGCCCACTGCACGCAACCATCGGTTATGGTCCAATCTGTGCAGACTTGTGTGGATTGCTCTTGACCGCCAATCGTGACCGCACCATTTGCCACGGTCACGGCGCCGCCGTTCAGATAAGCATATGATCCACCGGGGGCCGCGTTACTAACCGTGCCCACATAGACTCCAGGCGGTACCGAGCCAATGTTTGAAGGAACAGGGCCACTAGCGGAATTCCCATCAGCAGCTACGGACGTTGCGTTTTCCTGCGCAACAAGCGTCCCATTCTGGTCAAAGTATTGAAATAAGGGCATTCCATTTGTACTGCTAAATCCCGCTCCGTTGGCCGTGATGGTGCCTGATGTAACATCCGTGAATGTAGGATTTGGTGAAAAGCCAATACCAAGTGCGTCGGAGAGAATGGGGCCAGTATCGTAGAGTATATAAGTATAGTTCATTACTGTATCATAGGGAGTGCCCCCTGGGACGTATCCAATTGCTCCGGATAAAGAAGCACACCCGGCCCAAGGGATGCCCGACTGCCAGAAGAACTTCCAATGCGCACATGTACGTCCGTTCCAGACTATGATTATCGGGTTCGAGGGGTAGGTCCAGGTCGAGGCATCGCCTGCGGGAGCAAACGGAGGTGCACAGCTGTCATCTTGCCACTGCCCCTGTATCTGAACGTTTGATACGGTAAACGGTACTGGATTCGTGCTAGTGGACCTGGCGTCCTGCCCCCAGGTCTCAACATAGAAACCCCCGTTCGGGGTCGTTTGTGGTAATTGTTTTGGTGGTTCACAACCGCAACATGAGAGGGCCAAGAGGAGGAGTATTCTGGTTTTCATTGGATGCCCTCACTTTTCCATTCCAAGAACTTCAAACGCCTTGTCCATTAGCGAGAGGGCTTCGACAGGATTCATTGAATTTATTTGTCGAGCCAGCGAAGACCTAATCTCTTTTTCCTTGGGGTTTATCGAAACGACTAATTGAGGTGCGGTACTGGTCTGTGTTGCTCTAGTCTGTGTTGCTCTAGAAGCCTGCCGCCGGTCCCATTCTTCCGGGGTTAACTGGAAATTTTCGTCGGAGTACTTATGCCCCAGTACTTCCAAAAGTACATGGACAGCCTGAAGGGGAGACATTTCCTCATTTATCGATTCCCCAACCTGTGTATTGGGTCGCACCGCACCCTGCCCCATGAAGACGGGATTGTGCATCATCAGGAACATGCGCATGAATCGGACCTGGCGTTGGTTTGTTCGCGCATAATCAGGCAGGCCAAATTTCTCGACTAGCAGGTTCGTGAAGTTCACGATGCTTTGTTCCTTTACGCCCTTGCCCAGTCCTCGGCGATATTGCATTTCTGCCCATGACAAGCGGTCCTTGATTACGTAGTCGATAGATGGAGGAATCTCTGTCGGCCCAATCCCGTGAATAACGGTCAAGGGTCCAAATCCCCGAGACGCTTTGAATATCTCGTCAGCGAGTGCGCGGTGTGTATCTTGGTCGTTGTCTCGAAGGAGGAGGGCTTTTTCTTCCACCTCGGCGTGCACCCTGAATTGCGGTGTTTTCATTGCTGGACCTCCGGGTGGGGAATTTTGCGCGAAGGCTATGGGTAGAAAAACTAGCATAGGAAAAACCAGCATAGGAACGCAACGGACTAGGTAACGGATCATTGGATGTAGCTCATTTCAGGCAATTTTGGCGGGAGCACTGCGATGCTAGAATCGTGGCAGCATCCGAACTCCTAATTTCCTGGCGCAGAATAAATTTTTGCCTGAGGGTCTGTCAATCCGGTGAATACCTTAAAAAGTAGCATCCGATCGCGGTATCACCTCTTTTTGGTAATACTGGGAATGCTCAATAAACCTTCAAGGAAAGACATTTCTTAGTACTGGCCGGCTTTGACGAAGGCGACGAGCTTGCGGTCTGCGGAGAGCGAGGGCTGGCCGCAGTTGACGCCGTCGCAATTGCTCACATCGATGGGTGCGCCGGCTCCCGCTCTTAGGAAGGCATCGGTCCAGGCGAGCGTTCCGGCCATTCCGGATTTCGTTTGTTGGTCGATGTACACGCTTGTATCGCCGTAGGCGCGGTCCCAACTCGAGAGGTGCTCGACCATGTGGCGATCCTCGCTGGAAGAGGCGTCGTAGGAAAGAGGATCGAGCTTGCCGCCGCTCAAGGAAAGCAAGGCGACTCCAGGATGTCCCGCGGCATCGCGAGTGAGAACGAGCACTTTGTCCGGATCGTCCAAACTGAACCCGACCAGCTTGGTGATTCCCGCGATGGCGTAGAGATTTGCGGGCTTGCCGCCTGCGAACGATACGCGCGACGAGCTAGAGTCCGCAATAATTGACGCACTTTTGGTTTCAGGAGACGATTGAAGTTTTGAGTGGGGTGGCGGAATGGACTTGGGGCTTCACGGGACGCGTGGCGATTGTGGCGGCGGCCAGCAAAGGGCTTGGCCGTGCCGTCGCGGTGGAACTCGCAGGCGAAGGCGCTCACGTGGCCATCTGCGCGCGCACGGCAAGCACCCTGGCGGAGACTGCTGGGCAGATTCAGAAAACGACGGGCGGAGAAGTGCTGCAGCAAGCGTTGAATGTGACTGATTCGGCGGCAGTTGCCGCCTTTGCCGCCACCGTCGAAGACCGCTTAGGCCGCATCGATATCTGCGTTACCAATTCCGGTGATCCTCCGTCTAATGTCTTTAAGAATGCCCCGCTGGAAGCCTGGCGCGCTGCCCTCGACCAGCTTCTGATGAGCACCATTTTTTGCAAGGAAACTCTGCCGCGTATACAGAAGAACAAGTGGGGACGCCTGATTACGATTACATCGTCGGCTGTGAAGCGGGCCGTGGATGGCCTGCTGGGCTCGAATTCGATTCGCGCCGCCGTCACCGGCTTGGCGCGCACGCTTGCCAGTGAATACGCCGCCGATGGCATCGCGGTGAACAAAACGGCGCCTCGATCGCCATCAACGGTGGCCTCGTGAGGAGTCTGCTCTAGCTCTCCATGACCGCCACGAACCGTCATCTTGAACTCAGCGTGCTGCCCGAGCGTCCCCGCGTGGGCGATCCAAGGTCCATTCTTTTCCGTTACACGCACCGGCGATGAACTCTCCGTCGTCACTGAGCTTTCTCTCGTTCCCGTAGGAGTACATTCCCAGGCTGGCTGGCGCGTCCTGAAAGTTCATGGGCCCTTCGTTTTGTCGGAAATCGGCGTGCTGGCAGCGCTCGCCAAGCCGCTCGGTGAGGCAAATATCAGTTTGTTTGCGGTTTCGACGTTTGACACGGATTACTTGCTGGTTGCTTCCGAAACTTTGCCGGCGGCCATCGCCGCGCTGGAGCGGGCAGGACATACTATTCACAGGAGCAAAGCTGAATGACCAGGGACTTATTTTACAACATCAATAACCTTCGTAGTCGCCCCCCGTTTCTAGCGCTGTCGGCGGTGCTGGCGATTTTCATCGCTGCGCCGTCGGTCCGCGCCGATGAACCTTACGCACGCAGCCGCGACTACGATTTGCAGCATTCCAAGATTGCTCTGCGCTTCGACCTCGACCAGAAAAAAGTTCTAGGTGAAGTCACACACTCGGTCTCTATTCTGCGTGACGGCTCCACGAAAATTGCTTTCGATTCCGTCGGCCTCACCATCCAAAGCGTGACGCTCAACAAAGCCGCAGCTAAATTCGAAACCTCAGCCGACAAGCTGACTATTTCTCTGCCGTCTGCCGCCAAAGCAGGAGACAAATTCGACGTCGCCATTCGTTACATGGGTAAACCCGCCAAGGGCATGTACTTCATTCTGCCGGACAAGGATTATCCGGACCGCCCCAAACAAATTTGGACTCAGGGCGAATCCGAAGACACGCGTTACTACCTGCCGACCTACGACTATCCAAACGACCGACTAACGACGGAAACGATCCTCACCGTTCCCGCTTCATGGATCACGGTTGCGAACGGCAAACTCATGAGCGTCAGCGACGCCGGCAAGGGTTTGAAAACCTGGTATTGGAAAGAGTCTCTTCCCAGCTCCACCTACCTCATCACCGTTGTCGCCGGTGAATTCGATGAGGTGAAAGATACCTGGCGCGGCATCCCCGTCACCTATTACGCGCCGAAGGGACGCGGCGACCGCCTGTCCATCAGCTACGGACGCACTCCAGCGATGATGGAGGTATTCAGCAAAAAATTTGGCGTCGACTACCCCTGGGAAAAATATGCGCAAGTTATGGTCGATGATTTCGTCGCCGGCGGCATGGAGAATTCCAGCGCTACCACCAACACCAGCACTTCTCTCGTGCATCCCAAGCTCGCCCCCGAATACCTCACCGGCGAAGATGACTTGATCTCTCACGAGCTCGGCCACCAGTGGTTCGGCGATCTGGTCACCTGCAAGGATTGGGGCGACGTCTGGCTCAACGAAGGCTTCGCCACGTTCCTGGAAACGGTATGGACCGAAACGCACTTCGGCAAGGATGAGGCTGATTACGAGCGATGGAATAGCACGCGCGAGTGGTTCGCGAGTAGCAATCTGTGGAACAAGCCGCTCGTGCGGCATGACTTCGATGATTCCAGTGAATTCGACGGCAACGCTTACGGTAAAGGCGCCTGGGTCCTCTACATGCTCCGCCATCAGCTCGGCGAAGAAACTTTTTACCGCAGCATTAAGCACTATCTCGAAGTGAATCGCGGTAAAAATGTTGTCACCGCTGATCTTGCCAAGGCCATTGAGGAAGCTACGCACACTAACGTCGACCAATTCTTCAGCCAATGGGTGTACGGAGCGGGCGCGCCGAAGTTCGACTTGAGCTACGCCTACGACAACGAAAAGCGCCAAGTGATGCTCACCGTCAAGCAGTCCCAAAAGGTCGAGGGCCGAGTGGGCACATTCCGCGTCCCCGTCGATGTCGAAATCACTACGACGACCGGACCCAAGCTTTACAACGTCACCGTTGCGAAGGACAAGCAGACTTTTACCTTGCCTGCGGAGTCTGCTCCAATGATGGTTCTCTTCGACAAGGGCGGTCACGTTCTCAAGTCGGCTGAATTCCACAAAGAAAAGAAGGAGTGGCTCTATCAATTGAAAAACGCTGCGGATCTCGCCGATCGTGCCGACACGGTTGTCGCGCTTGGCAAGATGAAGAACGACGAGGAAGTCATCGCTGCACTGGGGGAGACGCTGCGCAATGACAAAGCGTGGGGAGTTCGCGCCACCGCCGCCGACACCCTCGGCCAGTTGAGCGGCGCTTCCGCCTCCAAGCTGCTCCTTGCGGCGCTGGATTCACACGATGCGCCGTGGGTACGCGAACACGTGGTCAACGCGCTCGGCAATTTCAAAGACGACGCGGCCGTTGTCGCGAAGATCAATTCCGTCGCCAAGCAGGATGATTCCTATCGTGCCCGAGCCGCTGCTCTGCAAGCGCTTGGCCACCTTAAGACGCCCGATACCCTCGCGACGCTCGACACCGCGATCGCCGCCGATTCGCCGGACGGCTTCCTCCGCAACGCCGCTCTTCGCTCGCTTGGTTCGCTGGGGGACGATAAGGCCGTTCCGCTTCTTTTGCAGTGGTCTGCGCCCGGCAAGCCCATCGATTCGCGCAGGGCGGCCATCAACAGCCTCGCAAAGCTGCAGAAGGACAACCAGGACATCACGAAACAGATTGCTGCTTATCTCACAGAGCCGCACTTTCCCGTTCGTATGGCCGCCATTTATGCGCTCGGTGGACGTGGCGATGCCACCGCCATTCCCGCGCTTGAAGCTCTGCTGAAGAGCGACGACCTCAGCATCGAAATGGTGCCGATGAT
>WNFC01022473.1_pt1 | contig 10671 bp, 15 predicted proteins | sample 5400541 | NCBI WGS metagenome assembly WNFC01 (sample SAMN13153342, study PRJNA577476) | soil metagenome | isolation source: 120 cm saprolite under Douglas fir tree site 2 hole 2 replicate 1 | place: USA:California | collected 2015-04-18
TCACAAGCGTGTCTCAAGAATCATGCGTGAGGACAATCTACTTGCCGTGCAGCCGCGGGCTTTTGTGGTGACCACGGATTCCGATCACCCGTTCGAGGTCTATCTGAACCTGGCCAGTCGCATGAAACTGACAGGGATGTCGCGCTGGGAAAAGCTTGGGAGAGGGGGATCCTAACTTGAGTAGGTGAAACCTTTCAATGGAATCCAACGGGTGAAAGTCCTGTCCGGCAAAAGCTAGCGAGCAGGCCGGTAGCGAGTGTTGCCATTCACCGGGCAACTGGTGGGTGCGAAGCGTACATAGCAAGGAAGCAGGCCGCGAAGATTCAGCTCCGAAATCTCTATTGTGGCGATGCCGACGCTGTCATCTCGGCGGAAGGCAGCACTCGGTGACGACCGAAATTGCGAAGGGCGGACCGAGATCGCCGGAGTCTCTAGCTCGAGGCATGTTTCCAAGGGGATTCCCCAGGAACCCAGGAGAGCTCACCATCTCCGCTCGCGAGAGCGGAAACATGGACGCCAAGGGAGACCGTAGGCGTCCGTCCACGGATGGAAGAGCAGTCTTACGAACCCATACGTACCTATGAAGGTGGGAAACCGCAGGGCTCCGAAAGGAGCGGCCACGGGACCCACTGGAGGGAAGGGGGAAACAGGTGTACGTATCTGGAGAAAGGAAACATAGACGAGGCTCAGACCTCGACACACTATGTCCACGAAAATCGACAGAATAGCCGAACTGGCCAAGGAGGATCCGAAGCGACAATTCTTTTCGATCGCTCATCTGATCACGGCTGAGGCGTTGTACGCGGCATTCCGGAGTCTACGAAAGAGGGCCAGTGCAGGGGTGGACGGCGTTACATACCAGATGTACGAAAGGGACGCCGCGAAGAGTATCCAACAGCTCTATGAGCGGCTCAAAGGGGGCAAGTACCGTGCCCAACCGCTGCGCAGGATCTACATCCCCAAGGAAAACGGGAAGGAGAGACCTATCTCCATACCCTCCCTGGAGGACAAGATCGTGCAGAAGGCGGCGGGCGAAGTGCTGAACGCCATCTATGAGCAGGATTTCTTCGAATGCTCGTACGGGTTTCGACCTGGACGAGGGCCGCACCATGCGCTGGACGAGGTGGGGCGCGTCATCTGCAGAAAACCCACTAGCTGGATTCTGGAGTTAGATATCCAAGCGTACTTCGACAAAATCGTGAGAGGGCAACTCATGGAGATGATCGAAAGGCGAATTAGCGATGGCAGTGTACTCCAACTGATACGGAAGTGGATTCAAGTCGGAGTCATCGACGAAGGCCGATTACTCGTGAGCGAAACAGGGACAGGGCAAGGGCAGACGATCAGTCCGCTCCTCGCTAACATTTACCTGCACTACGTGCTCGACGAATGGTTCGAGAACGAAGTGAAGCCTCGCTTGAAGGGGACAGCACACGAGATCAGATTCGCCGATGATGCCGTGCTGTGCTTCCAGTATCGGGAGGATGCCGAGAAGGTGATGGAGGTCTTACCGAAACGGTTTGCAAAATACGGTCTGACGCTCCACCCGGAGAAGACCCGGCTGGTGGATTTTGGGCGATTCGCGGAGGAACGTGCGAAGCGGCAGGGGAAGAAACCAGCCACGTTCGACTTCCTCGGCTTCACCCACATCTGCGCACGCAGCCGGAAAGGGAAATTCACAGTGAAAGTGCGGACGATGAAGAAGCGGTTACGACGGAGCCTGAAGGCGATTGCCGACTGGTGCCGGGAGAACCGCCACGATCCTGTGGAGGAACAGCAGCAGACCCTTAACGCCAAGCTCCGGGGCCACTACCAGTACTACGGACGACCGTCGAACTACAAAAGCATCATGCAGTTCTATCGGGCAGTTTGTAGCACCTGGAGGAAGTGGCTCAGTCGCCGAACTCGCAGGGTGTGGTTGACGTGGGAGAGATATGCCCAAATCCTCCGTCGCCACCCATTGTTGCTCCCATGGATCACACATTCTTGGAACGGGGAGGGGAGTCGCGCCTGAGGAACCCGCTGCATGGAAATCTGCACGGTGGGATCTGTGAGGGGAGAGAGCATCGGTAAGCATGCCGGGGCTTTCTCCTACTCGGAAGCAAGGATCAGAATGAGGAAAGGGCAGTTCCGTACACGCAGCGCCATGACCACTCCAATTACCGAAGGGAGTACCTGAAACTTGAGGCTATCTTATACCTTTTCCCAGAGAAAACTTAACAGGCAGTGTGGTGGTCACAAATCTTGCATGCCGGAGATAGGATGGCATTGTGCTCGAACAATAATCGGCAGACCTCTCATTGTCCCCTTGTTCTCAAGGAGCCTTTGGTAGCAGGATTCATCTTCCAATTGAACCAAGGAGTCGCGATCAGGATCACAATGTCCCGCGGCGCTGAAGGGCGAGGCAATTTCAAATGAGAAAACATTCTCTCGGTAATAGAGCAGCTTTGGCATTTGCGTTTGTGTTTCTTTTTTCACACGCCGGCTTGTCGCAGGAGAGGATACCCGACGCAGAAAAACTCCTGTTTAATTCCGTGAATCGCGAACGAGCGGCGAGAAAGTTGCCGCTCTTGAAATGCGATGAGGGTCTGGCCCGCGCCGCACGCAAACATGCCGAACTCATGGTAGAGCAGAATCTGCTTCTGCACCGATTGCCAGGCGAGGCCGACCTAAAGGCTCGGGCACGAGAAGCCGGCGTGAGTTTCAGTCACATTACAGAGAATATCGGCATGGCAGCGTATGCTAGCGGGTTCCACGACGGCTGGATGCATTCGCCCGGGCACCGTGCGAATATCCTCGATGTCGCCATCGATTCCATCGGGATCGCGGTGGTGGAGGGCGGCGAGCAGTTGTTCGCCGTAGAGGATTTTGCCCGCGTTGTCACGCTTCTCTCGATCGAGGAGCAAGAAAAACGGATCGGGAAACTTATGGCCGCGCGCGGGTTGCGCTTGCTCCAGATCGGAGATGACGCCCGGAAGAGTTGTGAGCTCGACCGCGAATATTCCGGAAGCAGCAAGCCTCAGTACATCGCGCACTACGAAACGCCCAACATCTCGCAGCTGCCTGAGGGTATAGAAAAGGAAATTCAATCCGGCCGCTACAAGGCTGCCGCCGTGGGCGCGTGCCCGCAGAGAGAGTCGTCTGGCTCTCCCCCCTTTCGCATCCTCGTGATGCTCTATTGATGGGGAGCCCTAGCCGCCGGGTTTCAGCACCTGGGGCTTTTGATTTTTTCTATCAGTCTCGCGTGATGTTTCCCGGGAGCGGTGGAACCTTATCCGAAAACTGCGCCAACGAGACCAGCCACGCTCGAATCTCTTCAGGAGTGCGCGCCGCGGAGACGGGTGGCCTGGACGATAAATCCTAAAACAAATTTGAGTGCCCGCACGTCGGGTTTACGTGCGGGGCTCTTGACTTTGCCTTTTTCTCTCCGAGAGCATCGCACTGGGTAACCATGGCGCATCCAGTTTTGGGCTTACCCTTGACTCGCCTGGACTCGGCCACTGCAGCGCCTACTCACAGTGCATCGTTGGCGTTACGTTGGCCTTGGTGCGCACGTTAGCCATGTAAGCCGTCGAATTGCTAAACGCGAATGTGCTTGCAGTGCAGGTGATGGGTTGCAGGCGAACAAAGTTGACGTATTCACGGTAACAACGATATCGTTCATTGCCTTATTGTAGGTGTTGACGTTTTCGACCAGCTTGTTGTAGCGGTCTACATCTTTTCTACGCGCTGATTCACTCTCCAAAAGAGCTTTTATCATCACATTCTGCCCTTCCAAAGCAACATCCGCCAACAGCCCCTCCGCCTGCGAAACAGTCATCGCGTCCTGTAACCGGCGAAGTGTGTAAATTCCCGAATATCTTTCCTCTTTCTCACCTAATTCGATGCTGCACTGGGAATCGGCCGTGCTCATTTGCCCGCGTCCTCCCTCCACTACGTACCAACGAATGAACTCAGCGCGCTTGTCCCACTGTAGAAAAATCCTTTGGTATTTGTCCTTCCCGCTCATGAAATAATCCACGTCCTCTACCTGTCTGCCATCCTTGTAGTTTTTCATGCCCTCCTCATAGTCGCTTTTGCTGATTTCTTCGGTTTTGTAAACCGCATCCAATCGAGCCGCCATCCGATTAAATGCGATGCACGGCACCGGCTCGTCAGGAACAAACGTCCTTTGCACAATAGTAGGCAGTCTCCTTTCCTGGGCCAGTATCGCGCTGGACATAAATAAGATTGCTACGGAGGTTAGAATCGCTCTCATGCTCCTCCTCCTTCAGCCTTATTATGGACTTGCTGCTTTGGTCCGCCCCTTGTTCAAACAGTCCCACAGGCGACCATGGTTAGCGAGGGCGGGTAGCCGGAAACAAGACGTTAACACGAATTCGGATGCCCAATCGCGGGTTGATGTTTACCCCACGAGGTCGGGGAGGGTGGGCTCTCCATGGGACTGGGGGCGTACGATCACGGTACCTTCCGTTCTCCGAACACTCCCTCTCCAAGGTTCAAACGTTCCAAAGAGTCCTCGGTCTATCCCCTTTTTTTTCATATTCTTGCGCACTCTTTTGCACATTTTTGCACTCATGCAAAACTCAACCCATTTGTTTTCAAGCAATTCCTTACTCTTTGCGCAATACGCGAGGGGGGCGTCGTGGTAATAAGCACTCCCTATTCACCAGATCGTCTGGAGTTGTCTACAGCCTCGGATGTTGCGGTCCTTGGTGACCAAAGGCAGGCCCTCGGCCAGGGCGGTAGCGCCAATGAGGCGGTCGCAGGGATCACCGGAATAATTCGTGGGCAGCTGGTTGGCCAAGACGGCAACTTTCACGGTGATGGGCCGGATGGCCGTCCGGGACGAGATCTTCTCGACGAAGTCCTCCACGGTTCCCCCAAAGCTAAGGCGGCCGTGAGTCGCCAGCCACGCCAGCTCCCACAAAGTGATCGCCGAGATGGCAATCCCGCCCCGTTTGATGGACGAACGGATAGCCTCGGCGGCCTTTTTCGAGAGTTTCGAGGGGTCGCTGGCGAGCCAAATCAAGACGTGGGTATCCAGGAGGATCACTTTTTCATGACCTTCCACTGCTTCAGCGGAACTACGGGGCTCTCGATATCCCCGGTGATTTTGAATTCGCCGGCCATGAAACCGAAAAGATTGTTTTTGCGGGGCTCGACGGGAACGACCTTTACGACCGGCGTGCCGCGCTTGGTAACAATGACCGGCTCACCGGTTGCCTGGACGTCGTTCATGATCGAGAGGCACCGCGCCTTGAAGACGCTGGCTCGAATCTGTTTCATGGTGTCCTCCTTATGCCTATGGTCATAGTAACATGACCATATAGAGAAAACCAGCGGCGCTGTCGGAAGGAAGAATCAGGGGCGGTTCTTGCGGACCAATTGGAAAGTCATGTGCATAATCAACTTCCGATCATCCGCGGAGAGGCGACTGAGAAGCTGGTGCAGCCTTTTGAAGAATTTCGCAGATTCACCAGAGCTACCCCATTCGTCGTCGCCGGCGGAGATGCCTTTGGGAAGGGACGGGACCTCGGGCTGTTCCCCATCGTAAAATAATTGGTACACCGGAACTTCGAGGGCCCGGGCCAACTTTTCGAGCGTCTCGATGCTCGGGACAGTGTGGCCGTTCTCCACACGGGAGACGTAACAACGCTTCAGGCCGGTGCGCTGCTCGATATCACCTTGCGAAAGGTCTTTCTGCTCCCGGATGGCGTGTAAAAGATCTGAGATGACCACAATGTTCGTACTTATACCGCGGTATGAATCGGTTGATAAATCATTTTGAATCCCTTGCGGGCAGACCTAGATTAAGAAAGGGGGAATCACTCGAATTCGCGGCGAGGGGCAGACTGCTCGAGGCCGACGTGGCCGGCGGCGATGTCGGCCTTGAAGTAGTTTTCGCCCTTGATGGGGGAGCCAGCGAGGCGGCGGAGCATGGCGATTTGGCCGATGTGATTGAGGGCGTCAGCAACCGGAGCTTGAAAGAGGCCTTCCGCCGATCCGTGAAGCGGTTCGTCTGAGGCCAGATGGTCGTCGAACTTTTTCATGGCCGCAAAGAAACGTTCGACTTCGGCGTTCCACGGCAAGGGCGTGGAGTCGTGCCAGGCCTGCTGGCCTTGCGCGATAGAGAGCCCCCAGTCAAACAAATCACCCATGTGCGCGAGGATTTGCGCAGGCGTGCGCGTCTTGTCTCCGATATGGAAGCTGGCGAAGTGGTCCGGAGCGCCGCGCAGAGCTTTGCCGGCACGGTAGGCGACGGCGGCGACGGTGTGGCGAAGAAGTTGCCGCGCGGAATCGGGTGTTGGGGGCATCGATGCTTCCCTCCTCTCTCAAGAGTTGCCACAAAGAGTTTAAACGCAGAGACGCCGAGTACGCAGAAAAAAAGCGAAGAGAAAGCCCTCATCCCTAAGGGGTGAGTCACGCGGCTATTGCTTGCTGTAGAAGCGGACGTAGTCGACGAGCATTTGCTGCGGGAAAACGGTGGTGCTGTCGGGCGAGCCGGGCCAATCGCCGCCCACGGCGACGTTGAGGATGATGAAGAAGGGGTGATCGAAAACCCAGGTGCCGCCGGCGGGCCATTGCGACGAGTTAAATGTAGCGTAAAGAGCCGTATCGACATAGAAGCGGATTGTGTTGGGCTCCCATTCGACCGCGTAGAGATGAAAGTCGTCGGCGAAATTCTGGCCGGCGGGCAGGCTGAAGGGCGCGGTGACGTCGCTCGTTCGGCCGATGGTGCTCGGGCCATGCAGCGATCCGTGAACGGTGCCTGGCTCCTTGCCGATATTTTCCATGATGTCGACTTCGCCGCACTTCGGCCAGCCATTTGAGGTGATGTCGTTGCCGAGCATCCAGAAGGCGGGCCACATTCCCTGTCCCGCGGGTATTTTGATGCGCGCTTCAAAGCGGCCATAGGCCTGACTGAAAAGCCCCTGGGTTTTCAAACGCGTGGAGGTGTAATTCCGCGTTACGCCGTCGGCGCCGGTGTAGGTTTCTTTCTGCGCGGTGATGACGAGATTACCGCCCTTGATCTGGCCGTTCTGCGTGCGATTGGTGTAGTACTCCAGCTCGTTGTTACCCCATCCGTTGCCGCCGACGTCGTGGATCCATTTCGAGGAATCGGGCGACGCGCCGTCGGGCCCGCTGAATTCATCGCCCCATGCAAGTTTATAGCTCGCCGCAGGAGGAGGTTGAAGCATTGCACCTCCGCCGCAACTGAACAAGAGGAGCGCCGCGGCAAGAAAAATGGGAACCATGGCGGCAGGATGCACGGGGAATCGCGTTTTCGTCGAGAATAATTTCGCTCGCATGCCGGGATTGGTGAAATCTCTGCGCCGCGATCAGGAGAGATTCATGACGCGCCGGAAGGAACCCTTCTCATTGTCGATCTTCTTCTGGAGCTGCAGGATGGCGTAGAGAACGGCCTCGGGGCGCGGCGGGCAGCCGGGGACGTATACATCCACGGGAATGACCTGATTGCAACCCTGTACAATGGCGTAATTGTTGAAGACGCCGCCGGAAGTGGCACAGGCGCCCATGGAGATGACCCACTTGGGTTCGGGCATTTGATCGTAAAGTTGGCGGATAACGGGAGCCATTTTTTGCGAGACGCGGCCGGCGACGATCATCAGATCCGCCTGGCGGGGCGATGGGCGGAAAACTTCGGCGCCGAAACGCGCGAGGTCAAAACGGGCGGCGGCCATGGACATCATTTCGATGGCGCAGCAGGCCAAACCAAAGCCGAGCGGCCAAATGGAACTCTTGCGCGCCCAGTTCACAGCCTTATCGAGCGTCGTGAAGATGATGCCTTCGTCTTCGAGGAGATCCCCGAAATCGTCGGGCCTGGTCAGTGTGACATGTTTACCGAGAGATACGCTCATTAGGTCCCCGCCACAAGTATGTTCTCACAGGGAGAGGTTCGAGACAAATTGTCTGCCGGCCTCAAGATGTGACATTTCTTACCTTAGAGTTTCCAGTCAGGTTGGGGACGGTCCCCTTGAACGGAGCCGTAGTGCAACTGTTTGTGCGGCGGAAAAGCTCCGTGTTTTGCGCGCGCGCCAAATCAAGACAACGCATGTAGCAAGAAGGACAGAAGTCAGTCCGGCCAAGACTAGCGATTGCGAAGGTGGCTGTGTCTGCTTCAAGCGTGTATCGATGTTGGCTAAAGAAGGCAAAGCGCCGCGACCCGAAGCCGATACGACTCGATTGAAATCATGACCGCCAATCGCTGCACCGGAAACGCAAACTTTGGATGAAACGCGACATGGCCATCGTAGGGCAGGTCGTAGTTGAACGCGAACTTGGTAGCTCCCGGCCGCAAGGGGAAATTCACCGTGTAGTGTCCGGGCTGGCCGGGCACGAGCGCCGTAGGAACCGCCGGAGACTGTGACCGCGCCTGGGATTCGGCTTGATCTCCGAGCGACGGAAGCGCTCCGGTTCCAGAGACTTCAAACTCAGGGCCCACTCCTGCTTTCACTCGGCTTGCTGCATGGACTTGATAGCGACTGTTGCCGGTTGCAAGGATCTTGAAGGCCGGTGAACTAGACGAAAATTTCATGGTCGGTGCGGAAATCATCATACTCATCTTCTCTGGACCTGCGGCGAGGACAGAATCAATCTTGGCGCTTGCCGGCAAATACACTTCGAATGTGCGCTCACCCGCTTGTGTCAGAGGCGGGCTGGACTCGTTCTTGATCTCGACCATGTCGGAAACGTGAAGCAAGTTTCCAACGGTTCCGGTGCGGAGGATTTCGATGGTGCCGGTTATGCCCTGTACATGTGTCGCCGTGTCGAACACTTGGATAGTGAGAGCCTGACCGGCGGAAGCCTGCTGATCATAGCTGACGCCCTGGTGAAACACGCGCACCAAGTGCGGTTTGTCAGGATATTGAACATTGAGGGTAAACGCCCCCTGTGAATCGGTCTTCGCGCGCGCCTCCTCCTGCATTCCCGCGTCCAGCCGGGCAAGGATCACCTCATCACCAGCAGCGGGTTCGCCGCGGCTCTGATTGCGGACCGAGCCGGTGATGTTGTTCGCGCCCCGTGCCGCAGTTGAAAGACACACAAGCAAGGCCAGGGCCGCGAGAAATCCCCGCATGCAGAGTCTCTTGGCGCAGAGACGATGGTCCATCATTCGGTTGCCGCATTCGTTGATGGAGTTGTCGCCGGGCGTGGCGCACGTCCGAACATGATGCCGGTTTCTACTTCCACAGGCTTTCCATCGCGCAAGTATGGTCTGAAGCGCCACTGAAACAGGGCGTCTGTAATGGCTTTTACCTGGTCGGGAAAGGCGCTGAGAAAATGAATGTGCTTTACCTTGCCTTGTTTATCGATGATGATCCGGACCGGAGCAGGATTGAATCGGCGCTCGCCAAAGACCGGATCAACTCTCTCCAATACGTTTTCGTCGCGCGCATACTCCTTGATGCACACAGGGACTTCACCGCCTCCCCGCCCCGAAATGGGACCGGCCTCTGCAGGCAAAGTCATTTTGCTCATTTCCTGGATGAGACTCTCAACTAGCTTGGTGTCCCGGCTGGTAAAGACAAACTGGACCATGTGACAGCGGATTTGAGTTGCCAGGACGTGCCAATGCAACTCGGCAACGGGCGAACCGTAGTCAAAGCGCACGAAGGAATGGTTAGCGATTCTGACAAGAGTCGGCGGTTGTTCCACTTTGTAGTCCGCGTCCAGACTTTCTTTATTGTAATTGATCAGCTCCAGCGCGTTCCCGGCCGGTGCGAGCGTGAAGAACAGGTCCTGGGCGGCGATCAGAATACTGCCTCGACTTGTCCCCTTGGATGTTTCTGCAGGCCTGATTTGCGCGAGTACGTAGTAGCCACTATCCGAGGGAGGCGGGCCGACGTACTTCTGGGTCCAGTCCGGCGAGAGAGTATAAGTGAATCCAAAATACTGGTTGCTAAGGACATTGTTGGCCACTCTCCCGCCTTCAGGGACAGGAGTCCCCAAATCGCTGGCACTCGACCAGGCGCCCTTGACCAGAAGGACATCCGACGGGAGTGCGTTCGGTTGCGGATTGTTGGAAAAATCGCCACCGCTCTGTGGGGAGCTCTGCGCATGGGCTATGAGCGAAATGGAAAAACAAACAAAGGTGAGGGAACGCGAGAATCTAGGATGCATATTCAAACCCATAGTCTCCAAGAGGAAAAAAACCGGGCGAGACATTTCCGTGTCTCGCCCGGAAGAGTCGTTATAAAGAATTACAGTGAGCGCAGGAAGTTCAGGAGGTCCTGCTGCTGGCTGGGTGAAAGCAAATCAAAGTTCTCTTCGACCTGAGTGGCTTCGGATCCGCTGCTCTGGTGAGCCTCGATTGCGGACAATAAATTGGCGGTACGGCCGTCGTGCAAGAAGAAGATCCGCTGCCCGAGGCCCCACAGTGGAGCCGTGCGGAATTGATCTCCACCAGCGCCGCCCTGGGAGACATTGTCCGCCAAGCCTGCGCCCATATGATGGATTTCTACGTCAGAGAACAAGTTGGCAGTAGCGTTGCTCAAACCAGGCGTCAAGTGAGAGGCCTGGGTGGTGAGCGACGGCGTATGGCAAAGTGCGCATCCGATGGCGCTAAAGAGTCTGCGGCCGTTGGTGATCGAAGTTGCTCCTCCCGGCGCGGTAGTGGAGGGTGTGGGCTGGTCCAGGAACTGCATGAAG
>WNFC01009688.1_pt1 | contig 10670 bp, 9 predicted proteins | sample 5400541 | NCBI WGS metagenome assembly WNFC01 (sample SAMN13153342, study PRJNA577476) | soil metagenome | isolation source: 120 cm saprolite under Douglas fir tree site 2 hole 2 replicate 1 | place: USA:California | collected 2015-04-18
ACCGATGTGGGCCCAGCCGCGGGCGGAGCCACTGCCGAGGGCGAGACCGATACGGGGGCGCGTCATCGTACGGCGGTCCTCAGCGGCTTCCGCTTCAACGTCGATGCGGTGTTCACCCAGCTCAAGACGGCGCTCGCCCAGCTGCCGCCGGCGATGCTGGGCGGGCTGGCGCCGGCGGACTGGCTGAAGGCCGGCCATCCCTGCGTCAAGGTCAGGATCATCGCCGGCGAGCTGGCGAACATCTACCTGCCGGCCGGCAGCGTGACGGCGATGCCGCCCACGCTCGATTCCAAGCCGCCGGTCGACCGCCATATCGCGCAACACAACCTGGCGCCCTTCAACGTGGCGGAGATGGGGCTGAAGAAGATCATGTGGACGAACTTCATCGTCGCCCAGGCGGCCGCCGGGTGGAACGAGCTCACCCTGCAGCAGGCGCTGCCGGTCGATGCGTTCCATTTCTATTTCGCGATCCCACGCGCGGCCTGGGAGCGCTGGATCGACCCCCGGACCAGCAAGGGCGGCGTGGTGCGCGGGCTCGAGGTGGTGACCGAGATTGGACGGGAGGGGGCCTCCAAGCCGTTCCCCGAGGCGGTGATCCTGCGCCAGACCGGACCGGTCCTGCTGCGGATCGCCGACCACGGGCACGAGAGGGAGCGCTTCTTCGGCATGTCGATCGGCATCGAAGGCGATCCCGCGCAGCTGCGGCGCGCGCGCGACAGCGACGTGTCGGTGGTCCACACGGCGCAGGACGGTGGCGTTGTCGGCGGCTTCACTCTGCAGGTGCCGGTGGTGCGGTAGCGCGCGTCTTTACGTCCAACAACACTGTCATCCCGAGCGGAGCGAGGGACCTTTCGCGCTGCCACTAAAGGTCCCTCGCTTCGCTCGGGATGACAGCGATTTCGTAACTCGACAGATCCCGGCCCTGCCACGCTATTGAAAGTGCGTGAGGAATTCCGTTTCATCGACCGGTTTGGCGATCGAGATCTTCACGGTTCTTTCCGGGTTTTGTCTGACGACGTACATGTCTATGAGCTTCGCGGCAGAGATCGAACGCGCCACCGTCGCTCCGGTATCCATGTTGATCGCCGTCGCTCCGCAGTCCGTGAAATCGACCGTGCCGTAGTCCGGAAGTTCCAGCGGCGTGGAATCGGGCGGGTCCGCCGACCTCTCCATCACCCATTCCGCCGTTGCTCCCGAAACTTTGAAGGGCAGATTCCAGGCGTCCGGAGGCGCACCCTGGGTGAATGGCACGGTGACGCCGGTCGTAAGGTTCGTGATCACGAATGACACCGAAGTGCGAGTATTCGCCACCTGCATGAAACACCTGATCAGGTCGCCAGCGTGGATCTTCGGTTCAACGAGCGTCGTGAACGTCTGGCCCGCGACGTCCCTTACCCACCATTGCCACCACGCGTAGTATGACTTGGTCGGGACGCCCATGACCGGGTCGATATTCTGTGCTGTGCCAATCTGCGGGAGACTCGACTCGTAATACCGCCGCTGCCCATCGAAGCCGATCCACGTGGAGCTGCGATACTTCCCGGCGGCCGCCCCTCCGGGGGGCACATTTGGCGTAGGAACCCGCCACTGGCTCCACATCGACAAAAACTCCGTGCCATCCCTGGGCATGATGTAGGCACCGGACCAGTTGAGGCTGGTTTGCCGCCGAGGCAGTTGCGCGAAGAATGCGCGCTTCTGGGTAGCGGCAAAGGGAAGAATGTCGAAAGCGAAGGCCTGGAAGGTCAGTTCAGGAGCGAACATCTCCTGCCAGAACGCGTATTCGGCCGGGCGAAGCGCCCGGTCCGGCCGCCTTGGGAAGCCAAGCTCCACCAAGGCTTCTTCCGGAGCCGTCAACGGGTCAAAGCCCGCGGGGGGTACGTGGCTCGTTATCGAGGCCCAGACGATCTTTTTCAGAACGTCGAGGTCAAGGGTGGGGCGCAGCCCTTCCTGGTAACTCATGACCATTCACCTGCGGCATGGGCAATCGCACGATCAAACCGCGGCACGGTGCCTGCTGTCAGGATTTGGGTGTCCAGCAATTCCGCCAGCTTGGCGCCGCCTTCCGAGTCCTTGGGATAATGCAACCCGGCAATCTCGCGGTTTCGGGCGATCTCCTCCGCCAGAGCCGTCAAGTCGGATTTCAATACGCTCTTGTCAGCCGCAGACATCGCCGCGGCGTCAAATACCCTGAGCATGCAGTTCGTCATCAAGTGCGCCTGCGTGGAGTGCCCACTTGGCCAGGATGAGTGGCCGGGGACGGGGATGGGTGGCAGCAAGGCCGGACAGATCTGCGATGGCCTGGGCAAATCGTATTTGCCCTTGAAATACAATGCCGCAAACGATCCGATCAGACTGGCGATATGCAAGACACGGAAGGTCCGCGGATGCGATCCGGGCCTGGCCGTCAGCACAGTCAGGAAATCCGTGAAGAATTCAACGTCCTGCGAGAGGATGGGGCCCATGGCATCCGGCCGTTCGTCCCGAGCGGCAAGCACAAGATTATCTATTTGGCCATTGTAGTCGCCGACCAGGTCGTTTCGAATTAGCGTGAAGGCAGGGGTTCCATCGATGGTCGCCGCCCAGCCCGGGACATTGATCACCAACTGATGCAAGACGCGCCACGCATACCAGTTCGCGGCCCATTGCCGGTTGCCGAAGTGAGCCGGTGGGGGTCGTCGCAGGGTGCCAAGCTCGTTTACTCCTCCTGGTACTGGGTCAAGCCTTGTGACGAACGGCAAGTCGACGCGGTCGGGAATGAACCAGCTGTCACTGCCGACGAAGCCGCTATTTCCCGTGTTGCCGGTGTTGCCGGTGTTTCCGGTATTGCCTGTGTTGCCCGTATTCCCTGTGTTGCCTGTCATGATATCTCTCCAACGTTGGAAGGTTGAAGCCCGCGGTACACATCAATCGGGAAGACCTGCTGATCGCAGGTGGCCAAGCCAGGTCTCCAGGGCGGCGCCGCGGAACGGGCAGCGCCTCGCGTAGGCCGACACGTGGAAATCCGGCTGAATCTGCAGGAACCGCCGCGCCGCCTCGGCGGCGTCCCGGCGACGGCCCAAGGCATCGAGCGTGACGATGAGCAGACGGTGATTGAAGCGAATCAGCCCGTTGCGGTTGAGCGCGCTGCGCGCCCACTCCAATGCCTGCTCATGGTCGTCATTCACGTAATGAGCCTGGCCGAGCAGACCTTCGTGCCAGAACGAGCGGGCGTCGAGCGGCGAAAGCCGCACGCCCTGCTCACCCTGACGCACCGCCGCAGGGCCATCGCCCAGAAAGCCGGACGTGGCACTCGCCATGGTCCAGGCCATGGCCGAACTCGGGCCTGCGGCAATGGCGCGCTCCGCAGCCACCCTTCCCTGGTCGAGGTCATGGAGCAGGAACGACTGGGCGTGCGCGTAAACCGCCAGCGCAAATGCGTCATCGCCGCCGCGTTCGACGGCTTGCGTCGCATATCTGGCGCCGGCGATGGCATCGGCATCCGCATCCGGCGATCCGATCTCGCCGATGCGGAACACGTACCAAAGAGCAACGCACGAATAAGCCAGGGCATAGTTGGGGTCGTACGATATGGCCTGCTCCAACAGGCCCCGGGCCCTCGAAAACGAGTCGTAGTCCAGGCGGTACAACAGATCGAGCGCCTGCAAGACGAGGTCGTAGGCGGTGAGATTCTGGGGATGCTTGCGCATCGCCCGCATCAGCTCGCGCTCGCGCACCTGCGGCGCGATTGTCCGCACGACACTGATGGCGATGCGGTCCTGGAGGGCGAAGAGGTCGTCGAGGCCGCCTTCGTACTGGTCCGAACGGATGACGTCGCCCGATTCGGCGTCGCTGAGCTCGGCGCCGATGCGCAGGGTCGTGCTTGTCCTCTGCACGCTGCCATAAAGGATGTAACGAACGCCGAGCTGGCGGCCGATCTCGCGCACGTCGATGTTCCGTCCGCCATAGCCGAGCGTGGATCCGCGTGACACGACGAATAGTTCCTTGAGCGCGGCGAGGCCGCGGATGATGTCGTTGACGATGCCATCGACGAAGTAGCCGTCATCCGGGCTGGCCATGTTCATGCGGAACGGAAGGACCGCAATCGACGGACGGGGTTCCGACCCTGCCGGGGCTTCGCCCACGAGCTTGGGCGGTTCCATCGGCGGGCGCAGCGCATAGACGCGGACGGGGCGGCCGATATTGCGCAGATGCAGATCGCCGAGATCGATCACGTTGACGTTGAGATCACTTCCGATCTGCTCGGCCACGGCGCTCGACACGACAACGCCGCCCGACGGCGCATAGGTCTGCAGGCGCGCGGCGATGTTGACGCCATCGCCATAGACGTCGTCGTCCTCGAGGATGATGTCCGCGGCATTCAATCCCATGCGAAAGCTGATGCGCTGATCGGCCGGCAGGGCCGCCGTGCGCGCGGTGACCGCTTCCTGCAGCGAAAGAGCACAGCGCGTCGCATCGCGCGCGGTATCGAAGGTTGCCAGGAAACCATCGCCGGTATTCTTGACGATCCTGCCGCGTTGCGCCGTGACGCCCGGGTTGAGAACTTCCGAACGCAGCTGCATGAGCCGGGTGTGAGTGTCGACCTCATGCGTTTCCATCAATCGGGAGTATCCGACCACATCAGCGGCGAGGATGGCCGCAAGGCGGCGTCGAACTTCCGGCAACGGATTGGCCTTTGCTACGTCGTGCGCAATTCAGGATGGGCGTGGTGGTCTGCCCGAATTTCCGTCAGATCGAGTTCCGCCATCAGGACCCCCCGAGCCGCATGGCCAGCCGCGACCGCTTCTCGGGAAAAATAGTCCCCATTGAAGGCGAGAAAGCGGCAAGTCGTACAACCGGGTGTCGAATGCCCGGCAGTGTGCTCTCGGCGCATCGCTATCATCCCGAAACGGAAGAAAAAGAGGCTTTTCTGTGACCTTCGGGGCTCACCCTCAGGGCGGGTGTTCGGCTTCCTTGATGCGCTGCTCCAGCATGGCCCGGATCGGCGCGTCGGCGGGCAGGAGGGCCAGCAGCGTCTTCCAACGCTGCGCGGCGGCCGGCTTGTCGCCGGCGGCGAAGGAGGCGGCGCCGAGATAGAACAGCGCCAGCGCGTTCCTGGGGTCGGCCTTCTCCAGGCGCTCGAGCACGGAAACGGCCTGGGGCGAGGGCGGCGCGCCGGGCGCCAGCCCGCGGACATGGGTCTCGGCCCAGTCGGCGAGGATACGGGCGTCGACGGGGGCCAGCGTATCGGCCTTGGCATAGGCGTCGGCGGCGTTGGCGTTCTCGCCCAAAACCTTCCAGGCGTTGGCGAGGCGCAGCCAGCCGGCGCGATCGGCCGGGTTCTCTTTCAGGCGCGCGGCGAGGCCCTCTACCATGCCGCGGATCGCCTGCTGGCGCTGCTCCGGCGTCATCGCCGCCATCGCCTCCTGCTGCTCGCGCGACGGTTGGGGCATCGATGAGGGAGGCATTGCGGGTACGTCGATGTTGGCCGCCTTGGCGACGCGCTCGATCTCGGCCCGCAGCATGGGCAGGAAGGGCGCGTCGGCCGGACTGTTGGCCAGAAGCTGGCGCCAGCGCGCGAGGGCGGCGCGGCTGTCGCCGCTCTGCGCCTCGTGCAGGCCGAGATAATAGAGCGCGCGCGGATCGTCGGGCTGGCCCTCTTGACGATTGAGGACGAGCGCCTTGTTGAAGGCGTCGACAGCGGGCCGGGTCACCGTACCGTTGGCCTCGAGCGTGAGCGCTTCGCCCAGGGCGGAGAGCGCCTCGGGATCGTCGGGCTGCTTGGCGACGCGCGCCCGCGCGGTGGCCAAAAGCTTTTCGACCGAGAACGGCTCGTCGGCGGCAGCGGGCGGCGGCTTGCCGGCGACGAAGGGCGCCGCGGGCAGGCCGGGGTGGCCCGTCTGCAGATAGAGGCCGAGCGCCAGCAGCGGGATCGCCAGCGCCAGGGCCGGCGGCAGGAACTTGTGCCAAGCGGCGTCGGCACGCGCCGGCGGCGGCGGGTGATCACCGGCCGCGAGGATGCGGCGCTCGACCTCGATGCGGGCCGCAGCGGCCTCGCTCTCGGGCAAGGTGCCGGCGGCGCGTTCGCGCTCGATCTCGGCCAGCTGGTCGCGATAGATCGCAAGCTCGCCGTCGAGCCGGTCGGTCGTCCCGGTCTTCGCGCGCAACAGCGGGATCAACAGGACGCTGACCGTCGCCGTGGTGAGGAGGGCGAGCAGGAACTCAAGCATCAGCGTCCTTTGTCGTCCTGAGCGGAGCGAAGGACCTCATCGCCGCTTGCCAGGGGCATGAGATCCTTCGCTTCGCTCAGGATGACTCGTAAACGCTCGCGCTCCTCGTCGCTCAGCGGCTGCGGGGCGGCGAGTCCGGCGCGCTGGCGACGCCGCGCGGCCACCAGCAGGGCGCCGCCGGCGATCAACAGCAGCAGCGGCGCGCCCAGCCATAGCACCAGGGTGCCGGCCTTGAAGGGCGGTTTCAGCAGCACGTAGTCGCCGTAGCGGGCGACCATGTAGGCAAAGACCTGGTCGTTGCTGTCGCCGGCTAAAAGGCGATCGCGCACGGCGCGGCGCATGTCGTGCGCCACCTCGGCCGCCGAATCGTCGATCGACTGGTTCTGGCAGACGACGCAGCGCAGCGCCTGCCCGATGATGCGCGCGCGGGCTTCGAGCGCCGGATCGGACAACACTTCGGACGGCTCGACGGCGAGGGTGGGGAAGGAGAAGAGCAGCAGGAGCAGGACGCACAGCGCCCTCAACCATTTGCTGTCATGACAGTGTGCGGGTGGCCGAGTCATCGGGCGCCCTTCAGGAACGGCAGGATGCCCTCGTTCAAATCCCGTTCGGTGATCGGCCCGCGGAAATGCAGGCGCACGATGCCCTGGCCGTCGATGGCGTAGGTCTCGGGCACGCCCGACAGGCCCCAGTCGAGGCCGGTCTTGCCGTCGAGATCGAGGCCGGCCGATTTGAACGGATCGCCCAGGCGCTTCAGCCACGCCGCCGCCTCGTCGCGCTTGTTCTTCCAGGCGATGCCGATGATGGTCGCACCCTCGCGCTCGCCGAGCCGCGTGAACAGCGGATGCTCGGCCAGGCAGGGCGCGCACCAGCTGGCGAAGAAATTCACCAGCACCGGCTTGCCGGTCCTGAGCAGCGCATCGGTGAGCGGCGGATCGCCGGCGCTGAGCGCCGGCAGGTCGAGGCGCGGCGCGGGCCGGCCGACCAGGACCGAGCCGATCGCGGCGGGATCGCGGCCGGCGAGCAGCGACCAGGCGAAGAAGCCCGCCATCAGGGCGAGCGTCAGCAGCGGCAGGAGGAAGAGGAGACGGCGGCTCATGGTCTTCCGGACCGCGGGCCTCCAGGCCCGCTCATGAATGCGGGCCTGGAGGCCCGCGGTCCGATGAGCATGATCATTCCGCCGCCTGTACCGCCGGCCGGCGCGAGGGCGCGCCGATGCGCAGGCGGCGGTCGCTGAGCGACACGAAGCCGCCCAGCGCACAGAACGCGGCGCCGAGCCAGATCCAGGGCGCCAGGGGATTGAGATAGAGGCGGATCACCCAGCCGGCGTTGGCATCGCCCTCGCCCAGCGTGACATAGAAGTCGCGCAGCAGGTTGGTGTGGATAGCGGTCTCGGCGACCTGGCGGCGCTGCACCAGGAACAGGCGGCGCTCGGGGTTCAGGATCGCGTAGGGCTTGCCGCCATAGGCGACGGCGAGGGTGGCGCGCTCGGCGATGTAGTTGGCGCCCTTGACCTCTTCGACCTTCTGCAAGGTCACCTCGTAGCCCGCGAACGCCACCGTCTCGCCGGGCTTCAGGGTGCGCATCAGCTCGAGATGCCAGGCGCTGGTGGCGACGGCGCCCAGCACGACGAAACCGAGTGCGGTGTGCGCGATCGTCATGCCGAGGCTGGCGCGCGGCGTTGCCTTGAAGCGACGCAGCGAGTCGGCGAATGGCGCGCGGCCGAGCCGCAGGCGGGCTGAAAACTCGACCAGGCTGCCCATGATCAACCAGACGCCGAAGCCGAAGGCGATGGCGGCCAGGGTGGCGCGGCCGTCGATGGCATAGGACGCAACGATGGCCGCGATCACGGAGACTGCGAAGGCCACGCGAAGCTGCATCAGCGCCGGCCACAGCTCGGCGCGCTTCCAGCCGAGGAAGGGTCCGACGCAGAGCGCGGCGAAGAGCGGCGCACAGATCGGCACGAAGGTAGCGTTGAAGAAGGGCGGGCCGACCGAGACCTTATTGCCGGTCAGCAGGTCGAGGAAGAGCGGGTAGAGCGTGCCCAAAAGCACCGTGGCGGCGAGCGTGCAGAGCAGGAGGTTGTTCAGGATCAGTGCTCCTTCGCGACTGATCGGTTGAAACAACCCGCCCGGCAACAGCTTCGGAGCACGCCAGGCGTAGAGGGCCAGGCCGCCGCCGGTGACGGCGAGCAGGAAGGCCAGGATGAACATGCCGCGTGCCGGATCCTGGGCGAAGGCATGCACCGAGGTGAGCACGCCGGAGCGCACCAGGAAGGTGCCGAGCAGGGAGAGCGAGAAGGCGAGAATGGCCAAAAGCACCGTCCAGCTCTTCAGCGAATCGCGCTTCTCGACGACGATGGCCGAATGCAGCAGCGCGGTGCCGGCGAGCCACGGCATCAGCGAGGCGTTCTCGACGGGATCCCAGAACCAGAAGCCGCCCCAGCCGAGGATGTAGTAGGCCCACCAGCTGCCCAGCGCGATGCCGAGCGTCAGGAAACACCAGGCGGCGAGCGTCCACGGCCGCACCCAGCGCGCCCAGGCGGCGTCGACCCTGCCTTCGAGCAGGGCGGCGATGGCGAAGGCGTAGGTCACCGAGAAGCCGACATAGCCGAGATAGAGCAGCGGCGGATGGAAAGCGAGGCCGGGGTCCTGGAGCAGCGGGTTGAGGCCGTTGCCGTCGGGCGGCGCGGGCGAGAGGCGCTCAAAGGGGTTCGAGGTGAAGAGCAGGAAGGCCAGGAATCCGACGCCGATCAGCGCCTGGATGGCGAGCACGCGGCTGCGCAAGGTGTCGGGCAGATTGGCGCCGAAGATCGCGACTGCGGCACCGAACAGCGACAGGATCAGCGCCCACAGCAGCATCGAGCCTTCGTGGTTGCCCCACACGCCGCTGATTTTGTAGATCAGCGGCTTGGCCGAATGCGAGTTGGCGACGACGTTGGCGACGGAGAAGTCGGACGTGACGTAGGCCTGCGTCAGCGCGCCGAAGGCCAGGATGACGAGGAAGGCCTGCGTCAGCGCCGCTGTGCGGCCGAGCGCCATCAGCCGCACATCGCCGCGCGACGCGCCGAGCAACGGCAAGGTCCCCTGCACCAGCGCAACGGCCAGCGCCAGGATCAACGCGAAGTGGCCGAGTTCGGGGATCATCTGGCGCCCGCAGCGAACGAAGTGAGCGAGGGTCGCCGGCGGGCGGCAGCCGCTGCAGCGAAGCGAAGCGGCGGGAGCCCGCGCGGTTCAGAAAGGACAAGAGCGACGCAACACCGCCTGGAAGCCTCCACACTGCGGGCTCCCGCGCCTTCGTCGCTGCGCTCCTGCAGGCGCTGCCGCCCGCCAACGCAAATGACGCGCCGCGTCATTTGCGTTCCCTCCACTGCCCGGCTTCCTTGATCGCCTTGGCGACCTCGGGCGGCATGTAGTTCTCGTCGTGCTTGGCTAGCACCTCGCGAGCGGTGAAGACGCCGTCGGCGCCCAGTGTGCCCTCGGCCACCACGCCCTGGCCTTCGCGAAACAGATCGGGCAGCAGGCCGCGATAGACGACGGAAAGAGTTTTGTGGGTGTCGGTGACGGTGAAGCGCACTTCCTGGCCGTTCTTTTTCACGCTGCCGGCCTCGACCAGGCCGCCCAGGCGAAAGTGACGGTTGGGCGTCACATGCTTCTCCGCGACCTGCGTCGGCGAATAGAAGAAGACGAGATTGTCGTCGAGTGCCGACAGCACCAGGGCGGTCGCGACGCCGAGCACACCCAGAGAACCCAGCAGCAGCCACAGACGCTTGCGCTTGGGGGTCATCGTCTTCTTTCGAGGCCACGCGCGGCCAATTCACGGCGTGCCTTGTTGCGGCCGCTCAGCGAGGCGATGGTCAAGCCGCCCAGCACGACCAGGACCACGAGATAGGCCGACAGGATGAAGACGGCGTGATCGCTCATGCGGCCTGGTCCGCGCTCAGCTCCGCGATCTCGAGACGGCGGCGGTCGATCTCGGTCTCCGTGCGCACCAGCACCAGCAGGATGAACAGCAGCAGGAACGAGCCGGCCATCCAGAGCAGCGGCGTCAGGATGGCGGGATGGATCGACGGGCCGCCCAACTTCATCACCGATGCCGGCTGATGCAAGGTGTTCCACCAATCGACCGAAAACTTGATGATCGGCAGGTTGATAGCGCCGATCAGCGCCAGGATGGCGGCGGCGCGATCGCCGCGGTCGGGATCGTCGTAGGCGCGGCTCAGCGCGATATGGCCGAGATAGAGGAAGAACAGCAGCAGCATCGAGGTGAGCCGCGCATCCCACACCCAGTAGGTGCCCCACATCGGCCGGCCCCACAGCGAACCGGTGACCAAGCACACCAGTGCGAAGCAGGCGCCGACAGGCGCCGCGGCGCGCGCCACCAGGGCGGCCAGCGGATGGCGCCAAACCAGCAGCGAGGCGCCGAGCACGGCCAGCAACGCGTAGCCCGCCATGGAAAGCCAGG
>WNFC01009689.1_pt1 | contig 10669 bp, 8 predicted proteins | sample 5400541 | NCBI WGS metagenome assembly WNFC01 (sample SAMN13153342, study PRJNA577476) | soil metagenome | isolation source: 120 cm saprolite under Douglas fir tree site 2 hole 2 replicate 1 | place: USA:California | collected 2015-04-18
CCGAAGAGCTCGATCTCTTGGCGCTTGCCGCCGAGGTATGCGCCCGCTACGACGACGCCCAGCTCGAGGGTGCAATGATCAGCATCCATGGTGACGCTCGCTTGTTGCGCAGGCTGTTACGCAACCTGCTGGAAAACGCTCGCCGCCATGGTGCCCCGCCCACCCGTGTGCAGATCGCGCGCGAAGCCGCCGCCGCCATCATCACGGTATGGGACAGCGGTCCCGGCGTGCCGCCGTCGGAATTTGAAAACGTATTCCGGCCCTTCTATCGCCCCAAGGATGCTCCCGACCGCGGCGGAACCGGGCTGGGTCTGGCATTGGTACGGCAAATCGCGCGCCGCCATGGAGGCGATGCTCGCTGCAAAGTGATGGACGATGGCCGAAGTTGCTTCATCGTGACCTTGCCGGCGTGAAGGACCCTGCCGCTGCCGGTTCCAGGTACACGAGTGACAGGGGACGCAGGGTCGCGGTCGTCGCCAAGAACGCGCCGGTCGAACTGATGTTCAGCAGGCGCCCCGCCCCGGTGATCCCAGACATGGCGAAGAAGCGCACCATCAGATTGATAGGTTGTCTTCGGCCCCAGCGATGTTCCATAAAGGCCTCCCGCGCATCAAGTAGTCGTTGCGATGGGGTCATCCTGGCATCGGTAATTTTGAGTAGCTTAGCGCGACGACTGCGCCAGCGTTGTAGGGAGAACGTGACAATTGGCGCCGGGGATATGCGCAATTGGCGACGCCCTCCGGGCGTCCAAAATCGCTGCCGCGATTTTGTCGAACTCAAGCTTCGATTGGCGGAGAGGGCGAGATTCGAACTCGCGATCCCCGTGAGGGGATGCCGGTTTTCAAGACCGGTGCATTCAACCGCTCTGCCACCTCTCCGTATCTTAGCAATCAATTAGTTACAGTGATTATCGCATGTTTTTCTTTATGGGCTGGGTAAAATTTTACCTGACATGCGCCGGGAGTGCGCGACATCGCCGCCAGTAATCCGCGACGTCCAGTGCGAGCCTCTTATACTGCCGGGTCGAAAATCAGTAGGGGTGTGGAATGCGGATCGTCAACCGCTGCGTCTTCGGGTTCATCGCGGCTTCAGTGTCCGCTTTCGCGGGTGCGCGGGACTTGCCGCCGGACCAGCCGCCGATATGGAGTACGAAACCCGACGTCAACGCATTCGAGAAGATCGAGAACAACAGGCTCGACGCGGCACATCGGTGGATCGGCAAGATTGTCGCGGTCAAGGGGCCGAAGACCATCGGCAACACCCTAGCGAACTACGACGAGGCTCTCAGACAACTCAATGCCGCTCTCTATTTCTCAACGCTCATGGAGGCGGTGCATCCTGACGCAGCGTTTCGCGACCGGGCCATGGCAATGACCCGAAAGGTGAGCGCTGTCCAGACGGCTCTCTCCCTGAATCGCGGCGTCTATCAGGCCCTGGCGGCAGTTCCCATTTCCCAGGCCGATTCCGTTACTCAATACTACGTGCGGCGTCAATTGCTCGAATTCAGGCTCGCCGGCGTCGACAAGGACGATGCAACCCGCGCTCGTTTGAAGGTGCTCAACGATGAACTCACCGAAGAGCAATCGGCCTTCGAACGCAACATCAGCGACGGACAGAAGACCGTCGAGGTTCGCGACGCAGCCGAGCTCAACGGTTTGCCGCGGGACTATATCGACGGCCACAAACCAGACAAGGACGGCGTCATCCACATCACCACGAGTTTCCCGGATTACCTTCCGGTGATGAATTTTGCGGCGAGCGACGCCCTTCGCCGCCGTCTCTACCTGGCCTTCAATACGCGTGCCTACCCGCAGAATCGCGATGTGTTGATGACGATGCTGCGCACGCGCTACGAAATCGCCTCGTCGCTAGGGTACAAATCCTGGGCGGATTACAATGCTGCCGACAAAATGATCGGTAACGGCGCGCGCATTGCAGAATTCGTTCGGGACCTCGATAAAGCGGTGCGCCCGGTCGCGGAGAGGGAATTTCAAATGCTGCTCGCGGAAAAGAGAAAATCCGACAGCCAAGCCGTCACCGTCGGCCTTCAGGAGAAGAGCTACTATCAGGAACAGGTTCGCCGTTCGAGCTTCAATTTCGATTCGCAATCGGTGCGTCCGTATTTTCCGTACGCACGGGTCAAGCAGGGAATTCTGGACACCGCGGCGACCCTGTTTCACGTCACCTTCCGGCAGGAACAAGGGGTCCCGGCCTGGGATTCGTCGGTGGAGACCTGGCAAGTGCTGGACGCCGGCAAAGTCATCGGGCGCTTCTATCTGGACATGCACCCGCGCCCGGGCAAATTCTCCCATGCGGAGATGGCGCCGCTGCTCGACGGCATCCGCGGCAAGCAACTTCCGGAAGCAACTCTCATTTGCAATTTCCCGCGGCCGACCCCTGAAGACCCCGGGCTCATGGAATATGGAGACGTGCAAACCTTCTTCCACGAGTTCGGACACCTGATGCACGCGATTCTGGGAGGCCAACAGCCCTGGGCCGGGATCAGCGGCGTCTCGATGGAAGCGGATTTCGTCGAGGCACCTTCGCAAATGCTGGAGGAATGGATAGCGAGCCCGCAGGTTTTGGCGTCGTTTGCCCGGGACTACCAATCAGGGAAGCCGATCCCGGCCGATCTCGTGCTGCGGATGAAGCGGGCATCGGCGTTCGGGCGCGCCAGCTACGTCGGTCAGCAAAACGGCTTCACGGCGCTGTCCTACGCGATCCACGACGCCAATCCGCAGGATGTAGATCCCGATGCGATCGCCGCCGCTGACACCGCCAAGTACACCCTTTTCGCGGCGCTGGCGGGGACTCACATGTACGCCTCGTTCGGACACCTCGCGGGGTACTCCTCCGCCTACTACACCTACATGTGGGACAAAGTCATCGCCGAAGACTTCTTCGAGCAATTCGACTCCAAGAATCTGCTCGCCGGCGATACGCCGCTGCGCTATCGGCGAACGGTGCTGGAACCGGGCGGCTCGGCATCGGCGAACGATTTGGTCAAGAACTTCCTCGGCCGTCCACAGTCTATGGGGGCATTGCAGCGCTGGATGGCCGCGGAATTCGACGCCGAAACACGTTGAAGGCGCGGCCGGCGCCCCCATATTGCAGCATGCCAGGCTAATTCAGCGCCCCTGCCGCCGGGGTGCTAAAATGCGCCGGCGAGTATTACTGGAGGATTACGTAACATGGCCAATTTCCCAAGCAACAACGCCGCCTTCCCGGGCATTCGAGCGGACGGCCGCAGCGCGTTCATCACGCGCACCTACACTCATCTGGTGGGGGGCATCCTCGGATTCATCCTGGTCGAGCTGGCTCTGTTCGAATCCGGCCTCGCGGGTCAGATCGCGCAGTTCATGCTCGGCTTCAATTGGTTCCTGATTCTCGGCGCCTTCATGCTGACCGGGTGGCTGGCCTCGCGCACCGCCCAGACCAGCTCGTCGATCGGAATGCAGTACTTCGCCTACGGGGCGTACGTGGTTGCGGAAGCACTGATCTTCGTGCCTCTCCTCTACATCGCCGACGCAAAGGCTCCCGGCGCGATCGATAGCGCCACGCTGGTGACGGCAATGGGCGCGGGTGGACTCATGTTCGTCGCGCATCGCACTCGCAAGGATTTCTCCTTCCTGCGCGCGTTACTCATGTGGGGCGGCGTCCTGGCCTTGGTCGCCATGATCGGCGGCGCCATTTTCGGCTTCCAGCTGGGCACCTGGTTCTCGGTGGCGATGATCGGCTTCGCCGGTGTGGCGGTGCTCTATGACACCTCCAACATCATCCACAATTACCCCGAGGATCGCTACGTAGCAGCCGCCATGCAGCTGTTCGCCTCGATCGCACTCATGTTCTGGTATGTATTGCGCCTGATGATGGGCAACCGCAACTAGTGAGTCCCCGTAGTACCGTGGCGCGGGCGATCTGAGCCGCCCGCGCCACGCGTCGTTCCTTACGTCGCGCGAAACTCACCGCAGCGCGATGCTCACTGGAGCAGAGTCGCTCCCCCCATGTACGGCGCGAGCACGGTCGGAACCCCGATGCTGCCGTCCTCCTGCTGATAATTTTCCAACACGGCGACGAGCGCGCGACCGACGGCGACGCCGGACCCGTTCAATGTGTGTACCAACTCCGGTTTGCTGGTGGCAGGATTGCGCCAGCGCGCCTGTAAGCGGCGCGCCTGGAACGATTCGCAATTGCTGCAGGATGAAATCTCGCGGTAGCGCTGCTGCGAAGGCAGCCATACCTCGAGATCGTAGGTTTTGGCACTGCTGGGGCTGGTATCGCCGGCGCAGAGCGCCAGCACGCGGTACGGCAATTCCAATGCCTGGAGTACCGCCTCGGCATGTCCGGTAAGCTCCTCGAGCGCCGCGTAGGAATCTTCAGGACGCACGATGTGCACCAGCTCCACCTTGTCGAATTGGTGTTGCCGAATCATGCCGCGCGTGTCCTTCCCGGCTGCGCCCGCCTCCGAGCGAAAGCACGGCGAATGCGCCACGAACTTGAGCGGCAGGCGCTCGGGCGGAAGTATTTGATCGCGGACCAGGTTGGTCAGGGGCACTTCGGCCGTGGGGATCAGGTAGAAACCAGGATCGCCGCGCACGGCGAACAGATCCTGCTCGAACTTGGGTAGTTGTCCGGTGCCCATCAGCGCCGTGCCGTGCACCAGATAGGGTACATAGGTTTCGCGGTACCCGTGATCGGCGACGTGCAGGTCGAGCATGAATTGCGCCAGAGCGCGGTGGAGCTTCGCCAGTCCTCCCATCATCACTACGAACCGCGCTCCGGAAATGCGCCCCGCGGCCTCAAAATCCATGCCGATCCGTTCACCGAGCGCGACATGGTCCTTGGGCGTGAAGTCGAATTGCCGCGGATGACCCCAGCGCCGCACTTCGACGTTGGCTGACTCGTCTTGTCCATCGGGAACGCTCGAGTGCAGGATATTGGGCAGTCCCAACTGCAGACTCGATACCTGCGCCTGAATTGCCTCGAGCTGTTTCTCGACCCCCTGCAGTTGCTCGCCCAAGGATTCGCCCGCAGCCATCAAGGCGGCCGCGTCCTGGCCCTTGGACTTGGCCTGTCCCACCGCTTTGGCATTGGCATTGCGCTCGGCGCGCAGCCGATCGGCTTCTATTTGTACGGCTTTGCGCTGCTCCTCCAGCGCGGCGAAGGTCTCGACGTCGAGCACAAAGCCGCGCCGCGCCAGCGCCGCGGCTACCCCGGTCAAATCGCTGCGCAGCAGCCTCGGATCGAGCAAGATGAATTCCTCACTTTATATAAGACCTTAACCATATCCGCAGGTCGGACGACGTTTCCGCGGAAACGTCGCGGTCGTCCGAAGGCCGAATGCGTCAGCGTTTCCGCGGAAACGCGCACCGTTGCATTGTAGGCGATCGCGTAGGCAAGATGCCGAAGCAGTGGCCCGCCAGGACGCGCCCGTAGGGCGAGCGCCAGGATGGCGCGAGTCAACGCGTAGGCAGGATGCCCAAGCAGCGGCCCGCAGGATCACGATCCACCGGCATCTCGCACCTGCCGGTCGCGCTCTCGCCTTTGCTTGAGCGCCTCGCCGATCTTGATCTCTAGCCCGCGCGGCGCCGGCGTATAGTAACGCCGGTCCGGCATCTCATCGGGAAAGTAGCGCTCGCCCGCGGCGTAGCCGCCCGGCTCGTCGTGCGCATACCGATAGCCCTTGCCGTAGCCGATTTCCTTCATCAGGCGGGTCGGCGCATTGCGCAAATGCAGGGGTACCTCGAGCGAGCCTAAGCCGGAGGCGTCCTCGGCTGCCGCCTTGTACGCCGTATAGACGGCGTTGCTCTTGGCCGCGCAGGCCATGAACACGATGGCCTGGGCAATGGCGAGTTCGCCTTCGGGACTGCCCAACCGTTCGTACACTGCGCAGGCCTCCAGCGCCATGGTGAGCGCGCGCGGATCGGCGTTGCCGATATCTTCGCTCGCCATGCGCAGCGCGCGGCGCGCGATGTACAAGGGATCGCATCCGCCGGCCAACATCCGGCACAGCCAGTACAGGGCGGCGTCCGGATCGCTGCCGCGAACCGATTTGTGCAAAGCCGAAATCTGGTCGTAGAAGTTCTCGCCGCCCTTGTCGAAGCGAACATAGGTGCTGCCGATCACCGCGCGCATGGTGTCGACATCCAGCCGGCGGCCCGAGTCTCCCGGCGAGCTCAAATCCGCGGCGGTTTCCAATAGATTGAGCATGCGCCGTGCATCGCCGTCGGCGGCGGCCAGCAATAGCTCACGCGCGCCGACGTCGATTTGCAGATCCATCTGCCCCAGACCCCGTTCGCGATCCGTCAACGCTCGATCGAGCAATGCCGAGAGATCGGCGGCATCGAGGGACTTCAGCACGTAGACCCGCGCTCGCGACAGCAGCGCATTGTTGACTTCGAAGGACGGGTTCTCGGTGGTCGCGCCGACGAAAATCAGCGTGCCATCCTCGACGTAGGGCAGAAACGTATCCTGCTGCGACTTGTTGAAGCGATGCACCTCATCGAGGAACAGGACGGTATCGCGCGTGCCGCGCAAGGCCCGTGCCTGCTCCACGACCGCGCGGATGTCCTTGATGCCGGCCAGCACCGCGGACAGCGCGATGAATTCCGCCTGGCTCGAATTGGCGACCAGTCTTGCCAGAGTCGTTTTGCCGGTTCCGGGCGGACCCCACAGAATCATCGAGTGCGGCCGGCCCGACTCCAGCGCGCGGCGCAGCGGCGCGCCGAGCCCAAGCAGATGGGATTGTCCCACGTACTCGTCGAGCGACTGGGGGCGCAGCCGGTCAGCCAGCGGGCGGTACGTGCCGTCGCGGACCGTCACTTGCCGCGTCCGATCACGTCGACCCCCGCTGGCGGCACGAATGAGAACAAATCCGGGGCCAATGGGAGATTGCGCTTCGAGTTGGAAAAGGTCAGCTGCGTGATCTGATTGAGCTTGTCGGCGAGGAACATCGACCGCAATTCACCCTTGTCGAAACCGATCCGCACGAGCTGGAAATCGGTATCGGCATGTTTGGGAACGAGTTGGAACCACTGCAGCCCCGCACTATGCGGCAGGGCGGTGACGTTGAACTGAGTGCTGACCGAGCCATTGCCCGACAGCAGGCTCGCGGGCGTGCTGGCGAGACTGGTATCCATCTCGCGTACGTTGGCCTGTGCAAGATCCTTGTCGTAGAACCAGATTTGCTTGCCGTCCGCCAGCACCAGCTGTTCGGAGGGTTGCGAATAATCCCAGCGAAACTTTCCCGGCCGCTGCAGATAGAGCCGCCCGGCGGCGCTGCGCAGCACATTGCCATGGCCGTCATCGATGGTCTGTTCGAAATCGGCGGTCCAGCTGGCGAGCCCGCTCAAATATTTCTCGACTTCGGCCGCAGGCGACGCGGCCGCGGCGGGTGCGGCGGACACGGGCGCTACCTCCAAGAACGCCGCCAGCAATATCAGACTTGCAGCCTTGAACATCATTTCCTGTCATTCCTCGGGCGGCGGGGCGCCGTAGATCTCGCGGCCGCCATTGGACTGCAATGGGCCCACCAAGCCGGCCGCCTCCATGGCCTCGACCAGGCGGGCCGCGCGGTTGTAGCCGATCTTGAGGCGGCGCTGCACGCCGGAGATGGATGCCTTGCGCGTCTCGGTGACGATGCGCACCGCTTCGTCGTACAAGGGGTCGGCCTCGGCATCCGCCGTGCCGCCTTCGCCGCCCTCCTCGTCATCGGACGGAAATCCCGGGATTGCGTTGCGCGGACCATCCAGAATTTCGTCGATGTAGATCGGCGGCGAGGTGGATTTGAGACCTCCCACCACGCGATGCACTTCTTGGTCGGATACGAAGGCGCCGTGCACGCGCGTCGGAATGGAGGTTCCGGGAGGCAGGTACAACATGTCGCCGTGACCGAGCAAGGATTCCGCGCCGCTCTGATCGAGGATGGTGCGCGAGTCCACCTTTGCCGAGACTTGGAATGCGATGCGGGTCGGGATATTGGCCTTGATCAATCCGGTAATGACATCCACGGACGGCCGCTGGGTGGCCAGGATGAGATGGATACCGGCGGCGCGCGCCTTTTGCGCAAGCCGCGCGATCAGTTCCTCGACTTTCTTGCCGACGATCATCATGAGATCGGCTAATTCGTCGATGACCACGACGATGAACGGCAGCGTGGTCAGATCCGGCACGTCTTCCTCGACCACGCCGGGAACCCCCTGCACTATTTTCTGCATGCGGACGGGGTCTTTGATGGGCTTGCCCGCTTCCGCGGCATCCTTGACCTTGCGGTTGAAGCCGCCGATGTTGCGCACGCCGAGCATCGACATGAGCTGGTAACGCCTCTCCATCTCCGCCACGCACCAGCGCAGGGCGTTGGCGGCCTGCTTCATGTCCGTGACCACCGGCGACAGCAGATGAGGGATTCCCTCGTACACCGAGAGTTCGAGCATCTTCGGGTCGATCATGATCATTCGCACATGTTCCGGAGTCGCCTTGTACAAGAGGCTCAAGACCATGGCGTTGATTGCGACCGACTTGCCCGACCCCGTCGTGCCCGCAATCAACAAGTGCGGCATGCGCGCGAGATCCGCCACGATGGGCACTCCGCCGATGTCCTTGCCCAGCGCCAGCGCGAGCGGCGAGGTGACGTCGTCATACGGCTTGGATTTGATGATCTCGCCCAGCGTCACGATCTCGCGCTTTTCGTTGGGTATTTCCAGGCCGACCACCGACTTGCCGGGAATGATTTCCACCACACGCACGCTGATGGCGGACAGCGCGCGCGCGAGGTCCTTCGATAGATTGCTGATTTGATTGACCTTGACCCCGGGCGCCGGCCGCAATTCGAAGCGCGTGATCACCGGGCCCGGCTGCACGGCGACGACCTCGGCTTCCACGTCGAAATCGCGCAGCTTGAGTTCCACCAAGCGCGACATCGCCTCCAGCGCCTCGTCCGAGTACGCCTGCTCGCGCGGGCGCGCCTCGTCGAGCAAGGACAACGCGGGCAGCTCGCTCGACTTGGGAGCATCGAACAGCGGAACCTGCCGTTCGCGCTCGACGCGGTCGCTCTTCTCAGGGACGGGAGCCGGGGCCTCGATTCGCGGCGGCGGCCGGTTCGCGACTTTCTTCTGTTCCACGCGCACGACTTCCTGGCGTGCTTGCTTGCGCTGCTGGCCCGAGGCGAGTTCGCGGCGCTGGTCGATCCGCGTCTGGATCCAATCGATCGTCTTCAAAACCCACGCGCCGAGCTGGTCCATGACCTCAAACCAGGACACCCCCAGGAATAGCGCCACGCCGGCCAGCCACAGTCCGAGCAGCAGCAGGGTCGCACCGAGAAAGCTCAGGGCATGCGCCAGGCCATGTCCGCCGTCCCCGCCCACCAAGTTGCCGAGTGCTCCGCCCGCGCTGTTGGGCAGCGCCGCACGGCTCCAGTGCAGGGTCGCGAGGCCGCAGCTCGTCACCAAGGTCAATACGAACCCCGCGGCTCGCAGCAAGGTATTGAGACGCGACCGCGCATCAGGAAGCGGCTGCTCTTTGTGCACCAGCCAGCCGGCATAGGCCAGCATCACGGGAAATAGATAGGATGGACGGCCGAAGAGGAACAGAAAGAAACCCGCCAGGCGCGCGCCCACAGGCCCGATCCAATTGCTGACCGGACCGGGTCCTCCGGTGTCCGCGAACGTTGGATCGTCCGGGTGATAAGACAACAACGCGAGCAACAAGATCAGCCCGAGCGCTGTCAGCACCCACAGTGTGCCCTCGCGCAAGGATCGCGCCACGGCTGCAGAAAGCGTGCTCTTCTGCTTGGATTTCCTGGGCGCGGCGTCGTCCGTCAATTCTAGACCTTTAGTGATAATTGCTTCTTAACTAGTTGAATAATATGTAATAGTAACCCAGTCCTACGACCGGCACCAACACCGCGTCGGCCTCTGGGGCTTAAGGGTGGACCTGGCCTTGATTGAACTGGCTGGCGCCCACAGATTTACATACCATGAGCCGACAAACGGTATTTAGAAGAGAGGCAAATTATACATGAGCGTCCACAGGCACAGTCCACTCCTCATCCTGGGGTCGGGTCCTGCAGGGTACTCCGCTGCCGTGTATGCGGCGCGAGCCAACCGCCATCCCCTGCTGATCACCGGCTTGGAACAGGGCGGCCAGCTCATGACCACCACCGATGTGGACAATTGGCCCGGAGACGTCGAGCACCTCCAGGGGCCCGCTCTCATGGAGCGCATGCGGCGGCACGCCGAACGATTCAATACCGACATCGTCTTCGACCATATCAATCGCGTCGAATTACGCCAGCGTCCTTTTCGCCTGTTCGGCGATAACGGCGAGTACACCTGCGACGCGCTGATCATCGCCACCGGCGCCTCGGCCAAGTATCTGGGCCTCCAATCCGAGGAGGCGTTCCGCGGCAAGGGCGTATCGGCGTGCGCGACCTGCGACGGCTTTTTCTATCGCGGCAAGGCGGTGGCCGTGGTCGGCGGCGGCAACACCGCGGTCGAGGAAGCTCTCTACCTGGCCAACATCGCCTCGCACGTCACCCTGGTGCATCGCCGTGACAAGCTGCGCGCGGAAAGAATACTGCAGGATCGGCTGTTCGCGCTCGAATCGGCGGGCAAGGCCAGCATCGTCTGGAACCACTCGATCGACGAAATTCTGGGCGACGAGGCGGGCGTGA
>WNFC01009690.1_pt1 | contig 10669 bp, 6 predicted proteins | sample 5400541 | NCBI WGS metagenome assembly WNFC01 (sample SAMN13153342, study PRJNA577476) | soil metagenome | isolation source: 120 cm saprolite under Douglas fir tree site 2 hole 2 replicate 1 | place: USA:California | collected 2015-04-18
CAGGGATGCTGGCGCGCTTGTCCGGCCGCACCGGGTAGACCTGCACCATGAACGGGTCCGGCGCCGCGCCTACGAACCAGTCGTCGAGCGACTCCTCGAGGATCGAGGGCGCGAAGGGCCGGAAGCGCTCGCGCATCTTGATCTTGGTGTTGATGATGTCACGCATGTCAGCGCGCCGCGGGTCGGCGACGATGCTGCGGTTGCCGAGCGCGCGCGCACCCCACTCGGCGCGGCCCTGGAACCAGCCGACGACCTGTCCCTGCGCGACGCGCTCGGCCGCCCAGCCCGCGCGGTCCTCGAGCTCGTCGATGTCGCGCCGACGGCACCCCGCGCGGGCGAGCTCGCCCGCGCGCGAGCTGAGGGCATCGCGAACGGCCGTCGCGTCGAATGCCGGACCCCACGCGCCGTGCTCCATCGTGAAGCTCCGGCCATAGCCGAGCCGCTCGTGCGAGACCGACAGGGCCGCGCCGAGCGCCGTCCCATCGTCGCCGGCGGCCGGCTGGATGCACACGTCGGTGAACGGCGTGCGCTCCCGGATCTTGCCGTTCATGACGCTGTTCAGCGCGCAGCCACCGGCGAGGGCCAGCCGGGTGATCCCCGTGCGGCGGTACACGCCGAGGAGAACGTGGAACGCCGCCTCCTCGAAGATCGCCTGGGCCGAAGCGGCGATGGCCTCGTGGCGAGGCTCGATGGGCTCGTCCGGCCGGCGCGCAGGGCCGAGCAGCCGTTCGAGCTCCTCGGTCCACACGCGCCCGATCACGGGCTCGCCGCCCTCCCAGGTCATGTCGACGCCTCCGGTGTGGTGGCGGAAGTACCGGAGGTCGAGGGCGAAGCTGCCGTCATCGTGCAGGCGAATGAGAGGGCGCAGCCGCTCGGCGAAATCCGGCGCGCCGTAGGCCGCGAGCCCCATGACCTTGTACTCGTCGCCGTAGCGGGCGAAGCCCAGGTACTGCGTCAGCGCCAGGTAGAACATGCCGAGGGAGTGCGGGAAGTGCACCCGCCCCATCAGCTTGAGTCGCCGGCCGCTTCCGACTCCCCACGAGGCGCTGACGAAGTCGCCGAACCCGTCGAGGGCGCACACGGCGGCTTCCTCCCACGGCGAGACGAAAAAGGCGCTGGCCAGGTGCGCCGGATGGTGCTCGATCGATTGGATGCGCGAGCGGACGTGGCCTACCGGCAGGCTCAGCGCGTCGGCGAGCGCCGAAGCGGCGTCGCTCACGCGCCTGCGGTTCATCGCGCGATCGCGGAGAAGGCGCAGCGATGGCCGATGGAGGAAAGCGTAGAGGGCTTTTCTCAGGAGATGGGCACGGGGGTCGCGCGCGATGGCGAAATGCTCCACCGCCCACGCGTCGAGGCCGGCCATGTCCAGGCAGGACCGCACCGCTTCCGAGGGGAAGCCGGCCCAGTGCTTGACCCGCGTGAAGCGCTCCTCGGCCACGGCGCCGACCAACCGCCCTTCCACGACCACGGCGGCCGCCGCGTCTCCGTGATAAGCGCTGATGCCCAGCACCGCCGTCATGCGCCTGCTCCCTTCCCGGGGTATTCCAGTTCGGAAGGCCTAACGAGCATACCGTATGCCATAGGCCTACGTCTAAACAATCCAGCTATTTACAGAGTAGTTGAGACTCCGAGGACAACGATTTCCGTCGGTGCCTGGACCAAGGCGGTCACTGGTGGAGATACGTCTTGAAGCGCGCGGCGAAGGCCTCCTCGGTAAACGCCCCCGCCCAGCGTTCCGTGCCGGCCCGCCCAAGTCGCTCGGCAAGCAGAGGATCCTGGAAGAGCCGGACTACGGATTTGAGGACCTGCTCGGGCTCGTCAGGATCGACGACGAAGCCCGTGAGGCCGTCCTCGATCAGCTCCGCTGCTGAGCCGGGGGCGCCGATGCAGGCCTTGCCCGCGCGCATGGCCTCGAGAAAGACCATCCCGAAACCCTCGTCGCTCGAGGGCATGACGAAGAACGCGCAGTCACGGTAGAGCGCGGCCAGCTCTGCCTCGGCCACCCGGCCCGTGAAGCGGACTGCGTTCCCGAGCCCCGCCCCGGCGCGCTCGAGCCGCGGGCGGTCGTCGCCGTCGCCGGTCACGACGAGCCTGACCCCCGGACACAGCCTGAGGATGCGCGGCCACATCTCTATGAGCAGATCGTGGCCCTTGTAGCGTTCCGCGGCCGCCAGGCGCCCCACTATGAGCGCGAACGCCCCCTCTTCGCCGGAGACGGACGCCGCGGCGGCCTTGCCCACGCCCAGGTGACAGACCGAGATCGGGCGCCCGGAGAAATTCGGGTTGGCAGCGCGAAAGCGGCGCAAGGTGTGCGCGGAGATCGCCAGGACACGATCCGCCTGCTCGAGCGCGCGCGCCTCGAGCCCGCGCAGCGGCCGCCATGCCTCGATGCCCACGAGCACGATGGTCAGCCGCGCGCCGCGCCGGGCCAGACGTCGCGCCACCGGCGCCAGGCGCAGGTGCAGGCAGACAACGTCCCTGGGTGCCGACCCGGGGGACATCCATCCGCGAAGCGCCAGGCAGAGCGCACGCCAGACGAAGCGGAGCTTGCTCGCGCCGGCCCCGATCAATCCCACGCCGGGGCCGGCGGACGCGCCTTGCGCGTCGGTGAGCGAGAGGACTCGAGCGGGAGCGAGCGCCCGGGCGACGAGGCGGGACATGGCCGAGACGCCGTCGGCGCCCGTGATCCCGGGCGTGACGACGAGCGGCAGCGCGCGGCGCTCGATGGCCTCACGGTAGCGCGCGGCCATCGCGGACGCCGCGGCGTCCCAGGAATAGCGCGCGCGCGCCAGCGCTCTGCCGCGCGCCCCCATCTCGGCCGCGCGCTGGTCGTCGCCCAGTATCGCGAGCGCTGCCCGGGCGATGGCCTCGGGCTCCTGGGCCACCCAGAAGCCCGCGGCCGCCGTTTCGATCTCAGGCCAGGGCCAGGTGCGCGTGACCACCACGGGAGTCCCCGCCGCCATGGCCTCGAGCGCGCTCATCCCGAAGCTCTCGGAGTCCGAGCAGAGCACGAGCAGATCGGCGGCAGCCAGGAGCGCCCACTTCTCCGCGTCCCCTGTCTGGCCGATCCAGTGCACGCTGTCGCCGGCGGCGGCGAAGGACGGCCCGAGCCGGCGCCGCTCGCCGCGCTCGTCGGGCCCCGCGATTACGAGGCGGGCATCGGGAAACGCGGCGCGGACGCGGGCGAAAGCCTCGGCGAGAAGATCGAGTCGCTTGATCGGATGGATGCGGCCGAGAAAGAGCAGGAGCGGCGCGCCCTCAGGAATGCCCAGCCGCAGACGTGTCTCGCCCGGCAGGAGGTCAACCTCAGGAGCATCGACGCCGTTCGGCACGGTGACGACCGGCGAGCCGGGAGCCCATCGGCGAAGCGCTTGAGCTTCAGCGCTCGACGTGGCGTGCAGGAGCGCGGCGCCGATGAGGTTGCGCCTCTCGACGACGGCGAACGCGATCCGCTTGCGCCAGGCGCGCTGGGCGATGGAGCCGGGATCCAACATGCCGCGCGGCGAGTTCACGACGGGCACGTCGGCACGCCGGGCGCGGCGCGCGGCCGCCCAGCCCGGCAGCGTCCAGAGCCCATGGATGTGGACGAGGTCGCACCGCGCGATCGCCTGGTCCAGCGCCCTGCCGAGACCGTGCGCCCCGAAGAGCCGCCGCGGGAACGCGCGCTGCAGATATCGCACGGCGACGCCCTCGTAGCGGCTGCCCTCCGCGGGGGATGCGGGCAGATCCACCGGCCCGTCTGCGGTCGTCGTGAGCACCTCGACCTCGACACCGGCAGCCCCGAGCGCGCGGCAGAGCCCCAGCACGCTCCGCGGCGGGCCGCCATAGCGAAACGCGGGAGCGAAGTAGGGCGTGACGTGGAGGGTACGCACGGTGGCGCTCAGCCTCGGCCTCGGCGCGCCCAGGCCGGGCGCCGCCCCGCACGGCCGAGGGCCCGGGCCCAAAGGAGCACGCGGTCGACCAGGATGGTCGCGCCGCCGAGGTACACCATCATCGTCACCGTCAGCCCCAGCGTCTTGATCCACGAGCGCTCGAAGAGATAGAGGGACATCCAGAACATCACCGCGATCAGCCCGACGGCCAGCTCCCGGTGCCGGATGATTCCGAGCCACCAGTGATACGCCATCCCCATGAGGCACCCGAAGACGAAGACGGGTAAAAACATCAGCGGCACGCCGAAGTCCACGTAGGACTCGGCGGCATATCCGAACGCGATGCTCGTCTCCTGCTCCGATCCCGCGGCCCACACGCCGGAGTACCGCATCACCATCTCGCTGTCCGATTCGAGCACGGCCTTGTCTGGGAACAGCACACGCGGGGTCACGATGTGCACGAGGGCCCGCCACAGGATGGCCCCGTTCTCGTGAGGCAGCACCGATGGGACGCGGCTGATGGCCAGCGCCGGATAGTAGATGACCCACATGCGGTCCACGAAGACGTCCAGGTCATAGAACACGATCTTGAAGTCCTGGCGCAGCCATTGCGACGTCAGGGCCAGGATCCGCTCGAGGCGCGCCTCGCGGGAGGAGGCGAACGCCTGGCTCTCGAAGTCTTGGCGGTAGTCGGTTCGCACGGCCATCCACATGAGGCCCGTCACGAACATGACGCTCGCGAACAGGCCGAGCGCCAGCCAGTGCGTGACCCGCCGACGATCGAACGCGCCCAGCAGCGCGACGGCGGCCAGCATCAGCGGCTCGCGGAAGCCCGCAAAGTAGCCCGTCAGGCCGAGCACGACCTCCGCCACCAGGATCGCGCCGATCCAGCCCCATCTGATACGCGGCTTGCAGAGGCGGCAGAACATCATGAAGAGCATCGCGAACCGGACATAGGTCAGCGCCAGGATCGCCTGGGTCAGGGACGGCACTTCCCACGCGAATTCCTGGATCGTTCCGGTCAGGGCCACCGAGACGGCGTAGGCGATGATCAACACTGGCCAGCTGAAAGCCCGGTCTTCCTGAGTGCCGGCCGCCGGACTCGGCCGGCGGACCAGCCGCATTCCCAGCTTCAGCCCGAGGAGGAGGGCGACGAGGCATCCCAGCCCGATCAGCACCATCGGCCGGTAGTCGCTCAGCTCCACGGCCTCGAGCGAGCGGCCGGTGATCCCGAAGTAGAACAAGCCGATGGTCACCTGGAGCCACTGGAACGTGAACGCCATCGCGAGGACGGGCGGCCCGTCTTCGTGCGGCAGGTAGCGCCAGCCCGCCCAGAGCACCAGCACGGCGAGACCCGCGATCCAGTCTCGCGCGAAGTACCACGCGGCCAGGCAGAGCGCGCCGGCGACGACGGCCTCAGTGGACACCAGAGAACGAAGCGGCGGAAGGACGCGGGGCCGGAGCTGCGTGGTCGTCGGTCGCGCGGCCGCCTCCTCCCTCATGTCGCATGCCCCGTGGCGAGCGGTCGCAGCCGCAGGCAGCCGCACACGCGCTGACCGCCCGGGATCCGGCTCAACACCGCCGTTAGCGAGTCCGGGAAGATCCATCGCAGGGTGAGCACCGCGCCGAGCGCAAAGACCGCGCCGCTCGCGACCAAGCGGGCGATGGCTGGGTAGGGCGCCCAGAGCGACTGCAGCGTGATGATCAGGAGGACCCCGGCGGCGCTCGATACGGTGGGCGGCAGCAGAATCGTCCGAAGCCAGCCCGCGGCCAGGAGCGGCGCCGCCGAGCCCAGCGCGACGGCCGCGGCCAGGAGGCAGCCGGCGGCGGCGGCCCACGCATAGGCCTGCAGCCCGCCGGCCGTCCACGCGACGCCGATCGTCGACGCGGACAGGACGGCAGCCGTCACGTCAAGGAGGAAGCAGGCCTTGAGCCGGTTTGCCGCGAGGAGAATGCTCGAGGCCGTCAACAGCACGACCTGGCCCACTCCCAGGAGGACACACGGGAGAATGAGCGGATCCGCCGCTACCCACCGCTCCCCGTACAGAACCCGGGACAGGGCCGGGCCCTCCAGGCCGACATACACCGCTCCGGGCACGGCGCACAGACAGACGACCTGGAGAAACAGCGTGGCGCGCCGCGGATAGGCCTCGAGGTTCGCCGCGTACCGGGGCATCAATGGGTACACGGTCTCCACGAGGACGCTGCCCACGCGGCCGACCGTGGCCGCGAAGAGGGCCTGCGCGCGGTTGAAGAGCCCGAGGGCAGCGTAGCCGACGAGCCCGGGAAGCACTGCCGACTCGAGCGCTCCCCGAATGCCGTGGAGAAGCGCCGACCCCGTCTGCTGGAACCCGAAGCGCAGCGCCGGCCGGTATGCCTTCCAGTCGGGCCACCGCCACCATCCCGCCTCCGGACGCCAGCGCCTCACGAGGAGCAGGTCCGCGCCGAACGGCAGTGCGCGGGCCACGTTGCCTCCCAGCACGATCGCGTAGGCGCCGCCACCGGCGACCCCGAGCGCCAGCGTGACGCCCAGGCTCAGGAACGTCGCCACGCCGTTGAGAATTTCCAGACGCCGGATGTTCATGGCCCGCCGAAGCATCACGCCGCCCAGCCAGTTCGGCCAGTCGAGCAGAATGCCTATCCCGGCCAGATGGACCAGGGGCGCGATCCCGCGGTAGGCCGGATAGAACCAGCAGACGAAGGCCACCAGCTGGCACGCGGCGCTCACGGTCAGCTGGATGTAGAATCCCGCCGACCAGTGCAGCGACCAGTCGGGCTCGACGTCGTCCGGCAGCTGCAGCGCCGCTCCCATGAACAGGCTAAAGCTGAAGGCGTTCAGCAGCGTCACCACTCCCACCACGGCTCCGGCGCGCCCGTACTCCGCCGGGGCGATGACACGGACGAGGACGAGCATCGCGGCGAAGCTCGCGAGAACCTCGACGATCCGGTAGACGGTCGTCCACGCCACGCCGCGCAGGACGAGCAGATGGTGTCTCGAGGACGTCTCAGCCACGGGGCCCGCCCAGGTAAATCGCGTTGTAGAGGTCCCGGATCCGGCGTCCGTCGTGGCGGTCGAGGGTGCGCGTCCGCGCCCGCTCGACGTCGTAGGACTTTCCGTAATCGCCCAGATACCGCTCCACCGTGGCGAGAAGCGAGGGGCCGTCTGCCTCCGTGAACATGTAGCTGTGATCGCTCAGCGAAAACGGGATATCGGCATGGTCGGAGGCGATCACGGGCGTTCCCGCGATCTGTGCCTCGGCGATGATGGTCGGTGCTCCCCCCTCGCTGTCGCCGTTCCGCGCGGTCAGCGATGGCACGACGATGGCGCCCATCCGCTCGACTTCGGCCAGTGTCTCGGCGTGCGGCCGCATCCCTTTCAAGGTCACCTGGGCGGCGATGCCGTGATCGTGCGCCAGCCGCTCGATGAGCGGCCGCTGCGGGCCGTCGCCCACGACAACGATTCGGACGCGAGGCTGCGCCTTGAGGAGAGGCACGAGAGCCTTCAACGCGAAGACGATTCCTTTCTTCTCGACGAGCCGCCCCACGAACCCAAGAAGGTTCGGCTCGCGGACCACCGCGGGCCGGGGCCTCGCGGGCTGTTCCGCTCCGGGTCGCGCGAGAGACAGCGGCACGATGTGGATCTTGTCCTCCGGACACCCGAGGCCGGCCACCCGCGCCTTCATAACGGGGCCCTCGACCACGACGGCCAGGTTCGGGTAGCGGAACAGCGCCTCGTAGCGGCGCCGCCAGGCGGGCACGCTGGCCGGCAGGCCAGAGGCGTCGTAGCCGTAGAAGTTGACGACGAGGCGGGTGGCGGGTGGCCGGCCACGCGCGAGCGCCCTGGAGAGGTAATAGCCGGGCTGGCCGAACTGCGCGTGGATCACATCGTAGTGCTTTCGAGCGAGGAAGCGTTGAAGCGCCCGCTCGAACAGCTCGCGGTTGGCCAGGGATCGCATCGCGACATTGGCCATCCATGCTGGCCGCCACCGCGCCAGATCCCTCGAGATCACGTTCACGCGCCAGTCATCCTTCCCGGGCTCGTAGACCCAATGGGTCAGGATGGACACGTCGTCCCGCATCAAGGACACGCAGTCGATGAGGCCCGTGATGAAAGTCTCGGAGGGCGCCTTGAGGCTGTCCGTGTAGATCAGCACCGACTGCGCGCGCTCGTCACCGGCGAGCCTCATCGCCGCCGGCCTGCCAGCACCGAGATGCGCTCGCCGAGGTCGACGTAGTCGTGCAGGTGCTCGAGAGCCACCGAGGAAAACATCGCCCGATAGTCGGCCACCGACCTGAAGGCCCAGTGCTCGGAGGCCGGCATGGACGAGGTGTTCTCGACCAGGAAGAGAAGACCCCCGGGCCGCAGGATGCGGATCGCCTCGGCGGTGGTTCGCGACAAAATCGGCCCCCCGATGCCCCCGAGCACGAGACAGATCCAGACGAGGTCGGCGCAGCCGTCGGGTAGGTCGATCGTCCCCTCGGCCATGGGCCGGTACTCCACGCGTGGATCTCGCGGAGCCATGTCGAGAAAGGTTTTCACAATGTCCAGGCCGATAGCCCGCCCTCCCGTCAGCTCCGCCAGTTCGCGGGTGAACCGCCCCGGGCCGCATCCCACGTCCACGACGAGGCGCTCGGCGCCGCGAAGGAGCCGCGCCAGGTGCGGCAAGAGCTCGCGCTTCTGGCTGTCGGTCACCGCCTGGTATTCGGCGTCGCCATGGCCCAGGTTGAGAACCGACCGGGCGCCGAACTGCCGGGCCCGCCGCTCCCAGTACTCGCGCCCAGGCCTGGGCGGACGCCCGAACCCAAGCGGACGCGCACAGCGGCGCAGCACTTGCCTGACAAGCGAACGCATCACACGACATCCCTGAGCTGTTGCACCTTGACGGGGCGGCCCGTGCGATACGACTCCACGCCGGCCAGGCACGCGAGGACGGTCTTCGCGGCCTCTTCCACCGTGCAGCGGGCCTGGCGATTCTCTCTGATCGCCTCGACGAAGTCCTCGACGGCGTCGACGCAGGCGAGCGCATGCTCGTAGAGACGGACGGGATAGAAGCGCCCTCCGTACTCCGCGCCCGGACGGCGCGCGAGCGGCCGGAGGGCCTCGAACGCCTTGCCGAGCAGGTAGGCCGGGATGTTTCGCCTGAGCTGGGCCGCCAGGCCATGGCGATTGGCGGGGTTGGGGTCGCGGAGCAGCTTGCGCTGGACGAGCATTGGAGAGTGGAGAACCTTGCTCCACCTGCCGTCCCTTCCGAACAGCACGTTGTTTTCGACGCTGGCCTCCGTTCCGTATATGCGGACGGAGTGGTCCTGGGGCCCGGCCGCACCGAAGGCCACGACCACTTTGCCCAGAGCGCCCGAGCCGAACCGCAGGGTCGCGACGTTGAGATCCGATTCGGGATAGTCGGGATACGCCAGGTGGTTGGCCGCCGCGTAGACTTCGTCGACATCTTCCTCGAGGAACCACCGCAGGAGATCGACGAAATGGCATCCCGCGTAGACGAGCGGCGTCGCGTTGTCCGTCCGCCGCCAGTCGTCGAACTCGTACGCCCTACGCCGGAGGTCGTGGACGTAGTACCCCTCCAGGTAGGAGACGGCGCCGAGCGCCTTACGCTCCAAGAGAGCCTTGATCTTCCCGTGGACCGGCACGAAGCGCATCTGGTGGAGCACGGCGACGACCCGCCCTGCCCTCTTCTCCGCCGCCAGAACGCGCCGCAGACCGTCGAGAGAATCCGTCAGCGGCTTCTCGCTCATCACGTGCAGGCCGCGCTCGAGGGCTTCCACGATGTAGTCGGCGTGCGTCGAATCGGGCGTGCAGACCGAGACGGCGTCGAGGTCACGCCAGAATGCGCCGAGATCGGCGCAGCGAACCAGCTCAGGGGCGAGCGCAGCCGCCTGCTCGAGGCCGGCGGCCTTGGAATCGAAGACCTTGGTGACGCGACATCCGGGCACGCAGCCGAAGTAGGAGTAGTGAGCCCGTCCTGCCCCGCCGAAGCCGAGTATCCCGATGCGAAGGCTCACGGGCGCTGGTCCAGTCGCGCGAGGACGCTGAAGGCCGAGAAGAACGGGCCCCGGAAAGTTTCGTGGGTTCCATCGCCCCGAAGCTCGCTCGGCTCGAACGACACCCCGCCGGGCAGCGCGCAGCCTCTCTTGACGAGGTAGTCGTAGAAGATCTCCGGGACGTCCTTAACCGGCCACGCGCCCGACAGGGGCGGCCCCTGGCGGTAGTAGTAGCTCTCCCGCCAGGCATCGGTCGTGGCGCGCGTGTAGTCGCAGCATTCGGAGGTCAGGTACAGGGCCCCGCCCGGCCGTGTGACCCGGACCATCTCGTCGAGCAGCCGGCCCGCCCGCCTGCGCTGCTCCGGATAGGGCACGTAGCTCATGTCGCGCAGGTCCGTGTCCAGATGCTCGATGACCGACAGACACGTGACGAGATCGAAGGACGCGTCGGCGAAAGGCAGCTCGAGCATGTCGCCTGCGACCTGCGCGAGGTGGCGCCGATACCGGCGCACCTGCAGATCGCTCAGCCGCGCGAGCGCGCCCCGGCCCAAACGCTCGACGGGCTCCGGGAACTCGAACCCCACGACGGAGGCGCCCTGGGCGATCATCCAGCACGGAAGCGTGCTCTTCCCCGTGCCGATGTCGAGCACCCGCATGCCCCGCCACGACGGCACCCAGTTCACGAGGGTGCCGTACTCGAATGCGATCTGGCCCATCAGTCTCGGATCGTTGAGAGCCCCGAACAGACCCAGATCGAACGCCTCGAGCCGTCGTTTCTCCTGGCGGAGCCGCGGGACCGC
>WNFC01009691.1_pt1 | contig 10668 bp, 8 predicted proteins | sample 5400541 | NCBI WGS metagenome assembly WNFC01 (sample SAMN13153342, study PRJNA577476) | soil metagenome | isolation source: 120 cm saprolite under Douglas fir tree site 2 hole 2 replicate 1 | place: USA:California | collected 2015-04-18
CAGCAGGCGCGCGGCCGCGGGGTTGGCGAACTTGATCCGGCCTGCCAGGTCGAGGCAAATGATGCCGTCTTGCGCCGCGGCCAGAATCTGGTCGCTAAGGCTCGGGCGCGCGTGTGACATGGCGTTAGCGCACATTGCACGTCCGGCGACCACGTCACAAGGGCACGCGCTGGCCGCGGGACCAATGGCTGGGGCAATGACGACCTATGGCTAGCCTCCCGCCACTATTGTCATCCCCGGTACGATACGGAAGCGCCGATATGCCTCAGATCCGAAATCCTGCTGAGCACCACCCGACGAGCACGGTCAGGCCGCCCGACTTCGATGCGTTCTGGGCCGAAATCATGGCCACCGCCGAACGCATCCCGTTGAATCCGACCATCGAACCACTGGCGTGGCGGTCAACGGAGTCAGTCGACGTGTTCGAGATTGGCTACGACAGCCTGGATGGGGTGCGGATTGCGGGGTGGTACTGCACTCCCCGACAGATCCAGCCGCCGTACCCGGGCCTGCTCATTGTGCCTGGCTACATCTCCGAGCCGACGCTGCCCAAGTCGTGGGCCAAACAGGGCTACGCCGCGGTCGGGGTCGCCCCGCGCGGTAAGCTCCGCTCGAACCGCCAGTACAACCCCGGCTACCCGGGACTGCTGGTCGATAACATCGTCGATCGCAACACTTACGCTTACCGCGGCTTCTACGTCGACGCCGCACGCGCGGTTGACTTTCTTCTGTCTCGCCCGGAGGTGGACCACACCCGCATCGGCGTCCACGGCAGCAGTCAGGGTGGTGCGCTCACTCTGACTACCGCCGCATTGCGCGCGGATGCCATCACCTGCGGTGCGGCGGGCGCGCCCTACCTGTGCGGTTTCATGGACGCGGCTTCCCTGACCCACTCGTATCCCTACGAGGAGATCAATGAATACCTGCGCCAGTATCCCGAGCGCGAACAGGCCGTGCGCGAGACCCTGAATTACTTCGACGGAATCAACTTCGCGTCGCTGATCCGCTGCCCGATGCAGATCAATCTCGGCCTGCGCGATGACGTGTGTCCACCGGAAACCGGCTTCGCGATGTACGACGCGCTGACCTGTCCGAAGGTCTTGCACACCTACGAAGGGTGCGCCCACGATGCGGGTAGTTACTGGGAATCTGCACATGTCGAGGCGTTCCTGGCTCAACATCTCCAGCCGGCCGCCGCGCTGGTTGGCGCATGAGTGTGGCCTTCGACGCCTTCTGGGATGGTGTCGACGCCGAGCTCGCCCGCGTGCCAATGGCCGCCGAGCTGCAGCCGCTGCCGATGCGCTCGACCGATGCCGCGACGACCTACTCGCTGCGCCTGACCAGCATCGGCCCGTACCGGACGTTCGGTTACTACAGCGTGCCGAACGTGCCGCCACCGGTGCCCGGCCTGCTGCTGACGCCGCGCTACGGCAGTGTCAACCACGTGCCGGATTACATGGACCGCGAGCGGTACGCAGTCCTCCAGGTGGTCCACCGCGGCCAGCGACTGGCGGACCAGCCGTTCGCGGCGGCGTATCCCGGACTCTTGACGCTGGGTATCGACGCACCGGAAACCTATATCTATCGCTCGATCGTCGCCGACTGCCTGCGCGCCGCCGAGTTCTTGCTGTCGCGCCCGGAAATAGACATGTCGCGCATTGGCGTCCAGGGCGATGACCTGGCGTTGATCACCGCGGCGCGGCGGAGCGGATTCCACGCGGTCCAGATCGGCGACCTGCTCCTGCACCGGCTGGTGGAGTCCAGCCAACGCTCGAGTGCCTATCCCGCTGAGGAGTTGAACGATTACCTCCGCGCGCATCCGCAGTCACGCCAGGCGGTGGAGGATACGCTGGCGTACTTCGACCCGATCCACCACGCTCCGCGAGTTCATTCCACCACGTTGGTGACCATGTCAGACAACCAGTTGGAGCCGCTGCGCGCGGCCATTGGCGGACCTACCGAGAAATACGTGGTGACCCACCACGGTTCGGTCGATCACGAGTGGGTGGACGGCTGGCTTGCCCAACAGTTGGGCGCCCAACCGCTCTCTCGGTTCCGGGCGCACGTATGACGTCGAGTCGCTACGCGGACCTGGGGGTCCGACCGGTGATCAATGCCTCGGCCACGCTGACGCGGCTCGGCGGTTCGCGCATGCCGCCCGAAGTCGTCGACGCAATGCGCGCGGGCGCCGAATCGTTTGTCGACCTGGTCGAGCTTCAGCGTCATGTCGGTGCGCGGATCGCCGACTTGACCGGCAACGAAGCCTGCTACATCTCCTGTGGTGCAGCCGCGGGCATGGCCATCGCCATCGCCGGGTGTATCGCCGGTAGCGATCCCGAAGTAATTCGTCGCTTGCCGCACGTCACTGAAGGGCAACTGCCAGAAGTGGTCGTCCACCGCACCCATCGCAACGGGTACGACCAGGCCGCCCGGCAGACCGGTGCCAGCATCGTTGAAATCGGCCAATCGTCCGGCACGACTACCGCGGAGCTGGAGGCAGCGTTTTCGCCACAGACTGCATGCGTGCTGTACTTCGCCGGCGCCCACTACGCCGAGGGCGCACTCCCGCTCAGTGACGTTGTTGAATTCGCCCACGCCCGCGACATACCGGTGCTGGTCGATGCCGCGGCGCAGATTCCGCCGATCGCCAATCTGTGGCGCTTTACCCTCGAGGAGGGCGCCGACGCGGTGATCATCTCCGGTGGCAAAGGGCTGCGCGGTCCGCAATCCAGCGGGTTGGTGCTCGGGCGGAGAAAGATTATCGAAGCCTGCATTCCGAACGGCCCACCGAACCACAGCGTCGGCCGGCCGATGAAAGTCGGCAAAGAGGAGATGCTGGGCGTTCTCGCTGCCGTAGAATGGTCGCTCCAGCAGGACGAGCCGGCGTTGCTCGCCAGCTACGAGGCGATGGTCCAGCGGTGGATCGACGGCCTGGCGGGTTTACCCGGGGTTACCGCCGAACGCCGCTTTCCCAGCGAAGCGGGCCAGCCGCACAGCCGCGCGGTCGTGCGCCTGGGCCCCGGATCCCGGCTGGGTCGCACCGAGCTGGTCGCCGCGCTGTGGGACTCGGACCCGCGCATCGCGGTGAGCGAAGTCGGCACCGACGCCATCGCCCTGAATCCGCAAACGATCGAGCCCGGCGAAGACCAGCTCGTCCTCGACGCCCTGCGCCGCCTGCTCTGACGTCTACCCGCCGTCGAGGGCGGTGCGGTGTCTCCTTCGCTCTGGCCGTGCGCCCAGCACTCCGAGCGAGCTTCAGTGTCGTTCGAGCGCGGCGCGATCCCAGCCGGCGAGGTTCGCGCCGATCTCGTACGTGCTGCGGAAGAACTCCAGGACTGCCTGATCTGGGTCGGGCGCCAGGCGTACCTTCTCGTACGGCAGAACGAACTCCGCCAGCTCCGGGTGGAAGAAGGCCACATCCGGTTGGATCGACGCAATTCGGCAGCCAGGCGGCTCCGGATACGTGTAGGCGACAAACGCCGGCTCCGGTAGCTTGTCGTTGCCCGGCCAGAAGCCCGCTTCCGCCTGCTCGTGGTTGCCAGCCATGGCCATCCAGCGTGCAGGCCACGCGCGCGGCGGCGCAGGTCGCCCGGAAAAGCGCGTCGTCGCCAGGTCAAACGACCCCCACCAGAACTGGACCGGGCTACTCTTGCCAACGAACGATGAGCGGTACTCGTCCATCAACCGGCTGACCGACAACATGATCCGCCACCAGCGGTTCACATGCACCGGGTCGTACTGCGCATGCACTTTGTCTTCTGCAAAGGGAATGCCGTTGTCGACTTCCACCGGATGCGTATTGATGTTCACCTGAATACCGAGTGACGCCAGGTTATCCATGAGCTCGCGGTGAAACTCGGCGACAGAGCGCGGACCTAAAGCCATGCTCCTGGAGCTCCCGTCGCTGACCTGAATCGCCAGGCCATGGTCGATGAAGTCGAAGTCCACCTGGAACATGCGCTGGCCATTTGGAATCGTGCCGCTGGTCAGCCCCCGCGCGGTGACCGCAAACGCGACGTTCCACCAATCATTGAGAAACGGCGTCAGCTCCAGTTTGACCTTGCCCACAACCTGCGTCCACATGTGCAGGGTCGAGCATGTCTGCTGCCAGTCGGCGTATGGCAGGCTCGGCCACACCTGATCGTCGCCCGCGCGCGGCGTCGCCATCAATACCGATCCCAATGGACCAGCTGCTCGAGCGGCTTGCGGCCCGGCGGATTCGGCGTCGGCTGCAAGTGCTCGGCAGGGTAGCCAAGCGAGATGGTCTCGCGCAGGAGAAAGTTGTCAGGTATCCCTAGCAGCTTCTTGGCCTCGGCTGACGCTGCCCACGTGTCCCCAGGCCCCGTGAAGTGGCCGACCGCGGCGCCGACGCCGTGCGCCGCCGCCGCCAGCAAGATCCGCTCGGCGAGCCGACCTTCGTCGTACGCATCCAGGTCCGGCACCTCAGGCCGAATGACGATAGCCAGACCTACCGCCGCGTTGGCCAGGTGCTGAGCGTTTGCCCCATCGATGGTCGCCAATCGCTTGAGCGTGTCACGGTCGCGTACGACCACAAACTCCCACGGCTGGCGGTTGCCCGCGCTGCCCGACCAGCGCGCCACTTCGAGAATGTCCCGTAAGACCGCCTCAGGCAACGGATCCGGTCGCAATTGGCGTACCGCGCGCAGTCCGCGCAAGAAGCCAATCCGCGCCGATGCCGTCTCAGCTTCCCCCACCATAAAGTGCAGGCTAACACTTGCCGCGCGTAACTGAACTTAATTCAGCCAGCTAGCGCCGTGAGCCAGGCGTCGATCGGCGACCGCTGCCTGGCTACTTGCCCAGGGGGTCCGTCAAGCTGATTTCGCAAGCCCCATCGGTAGCCCGTCGACATACATCACCTGGTTGGTGCGCACTGCCGGGACGGTCTGTCCCGGAACGATCACGCCGACCAGGTTGAGCGGATCGGTAGCGTTGACCACCACCAGCTCCTGCGTGCGGGCGGATTTGCGCACCCGCGTAAGCTGCTCGACTGCTGCCGGTAAGGCGTATTGCTCGCCGCTGAAGCCGCTCACAAACCGACCGCCGCGCACCAACCCGCGATCTTCGAGCCGGCGCAGCGCCCACTGAATCTCGCGCCACGGCAGGCGCAGTCCGTCGTGCACCGCCAGATCCCGAAACAGCACGCCCCAGCGGTTGAGGAGCTGTTCGGCGACCGCCTCGGCCAGGTCATGCCGATCCATTTCGGCGTCGACGGGCGGTACCAGCGACCATCTGCCGGCCGCGCCAGAAGCCGCCGGCGCAGCCCGCCTCAACCGCGAGAAGCGCCAGTACCGCGCAGCCGCCGTGTCGCGGCGCGCCTTCATCAACGAGCGGATCGCGGCGAAGCCATCGCACATCACCAGACCACGCGCGAGCCCATCCCACAGGGCCCGCTCCACGGTCTCCGGCAGTTGCCGTGTGGCGGCTGCGAGATCGTTGGCGAAGCTCGCCCCGCGCACCCGCAGGACCTCGAGCACCTCGCCGGTCACGCCGTTGACCGACGCTGGCGTCTCCTCGCCAGCCCGCGCCGCGGCCAGCAGCCACGGCAGATCGGCCCGCAGCACGACGGCGGTCGGCGTCGCCTTGGACGGGATTGCCGCGTTGAGCACAGCCAGATCTGCGACTTCGCGCGGTGAAATGCGCAGCCACGCGACTTCGCCAGCATGGCACTGCGCATCCAGCCAGGCCGGCTGGTACTGGCGGATCCGCCGCGCAAACAGTTCTGTCTCCCAGGCGCCGGCCGCCACTTCGAAGCCCTGCAGTTGCTCCAGAACAGCGACGAGGCCCGCCTCGCCATACAGCTGTGTGTCCGGCGCAACGTGCTGCCAACGCAAGAGAAAGCGCATGAAGTCCTGGGCCGTGACAGGTTCGAAGCCTTCGCGGCGCGACCGCTTGGAGTAGCTGTGCATGCGCGCGAGCAGGCGCCGGGCAACCCACTCCGTGTCTCGTCCGTCGAGGTGGTAGCGGCCCTGCATGGCGAAACCCTCGCCCTGCAGCGCCGCCAAACCGATCGTGATCTGGTCCAGCTGCAGCGTGGTGGTCACCGACAGCGCATCGGCAGTCGTGATGCCGATCAGCTCCAGGTGACCGCGCAGCACGTGCACGACTGCGCTGTGCTCGCCATCCAGAGCGTCGCGCGCCTCGGACAGAGCCTCGGTCGTCGTCCACAGCTCGATTCCGTTGTTGGTGATGACCCGGCCGCGACCGCGGTTGACCATCTCCCGCCACAGCTGCGCCCAGTCGTCATTGGGGCGGAGGAGGAGCGTCGACGACAGCAGGTCGTGTAAGTCGTCGGCGGTCTCCAGAACCGGGGCGATCTCGGCGTGTACCTGGTCGATCGCCTCGCGCGTCAGCGCTCCAATCGTCGCCAGGTCGGTGGACTGCCGGGTCAAGCCGCGCCGCAGGTGCACGGCATTCGTCCGCCGATTCTGCGTCTCCTCGTCGTCGAGAAATGCGTATGGGCGCGCGGTGATGATCTCGTGCGCCAGGACGGACGGCTCGGTGGTGTCGCGACAGTGGATCCGCACCTCGCCGGCTTCGATGCGTTCCAGCAGCGCGCGCACGCCGTCGATGTCGAGCGCTTCGTGCAACGTATCGTCGATGGTCTGGCGGACCAGCACGTGGTCTGGAATCTCGATCGGTCCGACAATGTTGTCCTGGCATGCGGCCGCCTGAGGAAACACCGCCGCTAGCAGGTCGTCGGACTCCATCCGCTGGATGGGTGGTGGATTACGCCGGCCGTTGCGCCAGCGCAGCACCATGAGCGAGCGGTTCAGGTTCCACCGCCAGCGCGACTGGAACATCGGCGCATCCAGAATGGCGTGCTCCAGCGTGTCGGCCACTGTCCGGCTCGACAGGAAGTGCGGCACATCCTCCAACGGAAAGCTGTGGGTGAGCCCGAGCGACAGCACGATGGCGTCGTCGGTGGCCGCTGCTTGCAGCTCGAAGTTGAACGTGCGACAGAACTTCTTGCGCAGCGCCAGACCGAGGCCGCGGTTGATGCGCGCCCCGAACGGGCTGTGGAGGACCAGCTGCATACCGCCGGTGTCGTCGAAGAACCGCTCCAGCACCAGGTCCTGCTGGGTGGGCATGACGCCCAGCACTGCGCGACCCTCGGCCAGGTAGTCGACGATCATCGCCGCGGCGTCTTCGTCGATCCCGGAGCGATCCATCAACAGCTGTTTCGCACCGTGCGGGTCCTCGCCCACCAGGTGGTTGTCGACGCGATTGCGCAGCGCGGAGACTTCCTCTGACAGCTCCGCCGTGCGCGCAGGTGCCTCGCCCCGCCAGAATGGCACCGTTGGTGGTGTGTCGCCCGCATCGCGGACGCGCACCACGCCCGGTTCGACCCGTCGGATCTGCCACGAGTGCGTGCCCAGCAGGAAAATATCACCGGCGTTTGACTCGACCGCCCAATCCTCGTTGACGGATCCGACCAGGACGTCGTCCGGATCAGCGAGCACGCGGTAGTCGCCGATTTCGGGGATGGCGCCGCCGGAGGTCGCCGCGGCCAGTCGGGCGCCTTTGCGCGGTCGCAGCTCGCCGTTGACCGCGTCGTGGTGGAGGTAAGCGCCGCGGCGGCCGCGACCGGTCTCGATGCCCTTGGTCACTAGCTCGAGCACCTCGTCGAATTGTTCGCGACTGAGCTCGGTATACGGCGCTGCGCGGCGGACTGACTGGTAGAGCTCGTCGGTGGACCACCCCTTGGCCGCCACTTCGGCCACCAGCTGCTGGGCCATGATGTCCAGCGGCAAGCGGGCCGGTTGAATGGCATCGAGTCGCCCGGCGCGCACGGCCGCGAGCAGGGCGGTGCATTCCACCAGCTCGTCGCGGGTGAGTGGGAACAGGCGCCCTTTGGGCGTGCCCGAGCGGCTGTGGTTCGACCGGCCGACGCGCTGCAAGAACGTGGCGATGCTGCGCGGCGAGCCGATCTGGCACACCAGGTCCACCGGGCCGATGTCGATGCCCAGCTCCAATGATGCGGTCGCCACCAGGGCTTTGAGCTGGCCGGCGCGCAGGCGCGTTTCCACCCGCTGGCGGCGCTCCTTGGACAGACTGCCGTGGTGGGCGGCTACGACGTCGTCGCCCAATCGCTCGCCGAGCTGGTGGGCGAGGCGTTCGGCCAGACTGCGCGTATTGACGAAGACGAGGGTGGTGTGGTGCTGGCGGACCATGGTGGCGATCTGATCCATAACGTCGGCCAGCTGCTCGGCCGAGGCGATTGCCTCGAGCTCGGAGTCCGGCAGCTCGAGGGCCAGGTCGAGGTCGCGCCGGTGGCCGACGTCGACGACGGCCGGCAGCGGCCGGTCGCCGACCAGCAGCTTGCCGACAATCTCGATTGGACGCTGGGTGGCGGAGAGCCCGATGCGCACCGGATGCCGCTCACACAACGCTTCCAATCGTTCCAGGCTGAGCGCCAGATGGGCGCCGCGCTTGTCGCGCGCGACGGCGTGGATCTCGTCGACGATGACGGTTTCGACGGTGCGCAGCGCCTCGCGTCCGCGCGTGCTGGTGAGTAAGAGGTACAGCGACTCCGGGGTGGTGACGATCAGGGCGGGGCACCGCCGCAGCATGCGCGCCCGTTCCGATGCCGATGTATCCCCAGTGCGGACCGCCACTGAGATGGGCGCCGGCTCGAGCCCGAGCTCTATGGCGACCGCGGCGATCTCCGCGAGCGGCCGCTCGAGGTTCTGGGCGATATCGACGGCCAACGCCTTGAGCGGCGACACATAGACGACCCGCGTGGCGCCCGTAATGTCCTCCCCTTTGGCATGGGCCTTATAGAGCTGATCGATCGCCACCAGGAACCCGGCCAATGTCTTGCCCGACCCCGTCGGCGCCGCGATCAACGTATCGAGTCCCTGGGCAATAAGCGGCCACCCAAGCTCTTGTGGCTCGGTCGGTCCCTCAGGAAAGCGCCGCCCAAACCACGTTTTTACGGCTGGGTGAAAGGAGCTCAGCGCTGCCTCAGGCCCGCTCCGCTCGCGTCCGTTCGCTTCCGTCGACACTACTCCTGGTGCCAGCACCTCAACCACAGGGGAGATCGTACCAATCGATCATCCGTTCTGCCGCTCCTTTCCGGCGCCGACACCACGCGTTGCCTCAAAATTTTGCGAGGCTCTGGTCGGATCCTCAATTGACGCATCACGCACCACTTTGCCGATACCAATCGTTCCAACTGCGACGTAGCGTGTGCACAGTTCGTACTGCGTCGTGCGGCGCCCGTGTCCCAATCCTGCGCAATCGCCCGGCTGCCAGCCACCGCCCGCCTCAGCCCGTCGCGCCCCGCAGCACCGCGTCCGCGGCATGCGTCGCCGCAACCGTGTCAGTCTTCTCATCGACCACCGCATACCCCAGCGTCTGCAGCCTGATCGCCAGTTCCCGAACTCCGCCGCGTGACATGCCGAGAGCGCAAACCAGGTCCTCGTACAAGACAGGCTCGTTGTGCGTGACGAGCACCTCAAGAAGCCGCGTCTCCTCCGCCGAGCTCATCCTGCCCAGCGTACACCCAAGGATTTCAGAAGCTCTTTCAGCTTCGTAAGCGTGGCCATGGCTGCTGCACGCAAGGCTTTCAGGCCGCGCAGGTCGGGCTATCTGCTGTAGTTGCAGGTTTCGGCCGCACACCCGCCGCGTCAATCGGCGAAGCGACTCTGCTGGCTGAGCAGAGCAGTCGAACTTACTCGTCGAGCCGCGTCAACCGTCGCAGCTCCGCGTTGGCCTGCCGTAGCATGGTCACCAGTTCAGGTCGAAGTTCGTCGCCGGCCCGTTCGGCCGCCGCGCGGATCCTTTCGGTCAGACGAACGAACTGATCGCGCGCTTCCTGGGCCTCGGGCGTTCCGTCAGCAGCCCGATTCATGTCCTGGATCATCGCCTGGAGCGAATCGCGCAGTCGGTTCAGTCCCGCGTCCGCGTCCTGCCGCTGCCATGCTCCCCGCAGAACATCGCCCAGCGTCTTACCGAGCGCCTCGAACTCGGCGCCGACGTCCTGCCAGGAAGTCTCGGTCGGTGAGCTGCGCGGCAGCTTCTTAAACAATTCGGCGAAATCGTCGTCGTCCATTGCTCAACCTCCTGGCCGTGCAGCGGCCAACAGTCACCTCGAGCGCTCAATCAGCGCCAAGAAGCGTACGCCTTCCACCGAGAGCCAGCACGGATTATGTCATGCACTGATAGTCCGTCTTTGCCCCAGGTCACAACGATCGCCCGCCATTTGCGTGAGCGACGAAAGCACGGCGTAGTTGCCCCTCTAGCTCAGTGATGACTCCGCCAGCATAAGCTGGCGGCTTCTCAGGCGACGGCTCGACTTTGCTGCGAAGAGTAGCGGTCCACCGTTATCGCCTGAAGGCTCCATCCGAGCCCTTGCTGCAATGAGAGCGAGTGCGCGGTTCAGGACGTTCACCGCCGCGTTCCGGTCCCGGCTCATACTCAGACCGCAGGCCGCGCACAAGTGCCAGCGGTCCTTGAGCAGCTTCGGCACATAGTGCCCGCACCGCGAGTAGTCCTGGATTGTGCCGGCTGGATTCACCTTGACGACTGTCCGACTGGCCCATTCTGCCTTGACGCACAGAATCGAGATGAATTGACTCCAACCCGCATCGTGCACGGACTTCGCCAGCATCGAGCCGGCGAATCCCCTGCAGTTGAGGTCTTCGA
>WNFC01009692.1_pt1 | contig 10668 bp, 6 predicted proteins | sample 5400541 | NCBI WGS metagenome assembly WNFC01 (sample SAMN13153342, study PRJNA577476) | soil metagenome | isolation source: 120 cm saprolite under Douglas fir tree site 2 hole 2 replicate 1 | place: USA:California | collected 2015-04-18
GGACTGGAGCCCGATTCTGCGGGCCATGCGCGCCGGGGATTTCTTCGTCACGAGCGGAGAGGTGCTGTTCGGCAAGTACGGCATCGAGGGCACGGGGCACACCGCCTCATCAACAATCAGAATGATCCGCCTACCCTCTTGCGCAATGAGAGCGAAAATACGAACCACTGGATCTCGATTCGCACCGTGGGTACGAAATCAAACCGCGACGGCATCGGAGCGCGCGTGACACTAGTGGCCGGAGGGCGGCGCCAGATTCAGGAGGTCAGTAGTGGCGGCAGTTATCTCTCTCAGAACGATCCACGGGCACACTTCGGACTGGGCAGCGCAACGAAAATCGACCGGATAGAGATTCGTTGGCCGAGCGGGGCCATGGACAAAATCGAAAACGCTTCAGCCGACCGATTTCTAACGGTTGAAGAGGGGCTGGGTATAGTGCAGAAAAAATAGCCTGGAAGACTCTCCAAGCGAGCGGATTCAAAGCGGGAGGGCCGCACGGCCCTCCTGAAACGGCTAAAAGAGAAACTTCAATGCGATCTGCACATCTCGTGGCTCAGACGCGCTGGTCACCTGACCGAAGCGGGAGTCGTTGACGTGGGTGATCACACCATCGGCGCCAAAGTTGGCGTGGTTGAGAGCGTTGAAGGCCTCGGCTCGGAATTGCAGCTTCTTTGACTCGGTGATCCGGAAGTCCTTGAGCAGGGCGAAGTCAAAATTTTGGATTCCCGGTCCGGTCAGCACGCTTCGGCCCGAATTACCAAAGCGGAAGATACCATTGTTGTTGTCAGCTATCAGAAGTGCATTGGTAAAGCAGCTCGTGTCGAACCAGCGCGCCACAGTGCGATCGCCGCCCGGCAGGTTGCCATTGCAAATTCGGTCAGGGCGCCAATTTCCAGTGCCCACATTAGCGGAGTCAATCCCGGATTGGGGCGTTATCGGGAACCCGGTCTGGAAGCTCGCAAGTGCTGTAAACTCCCAGCCGCCCAGAATTCCGTTCACCACCGCATTAGAATTACTCAGCCATCGTTTACCCTTGCCGAACGGTAGCTCGTACAGGCTACTGAATGTAACGCGATGCCGGACGTCATTCACGGTGAGACCGCGCTCTCCTTTCTGGTTATTGTCATTCTGTCCCAGCGGAGCGCCGCCATCGGAGTAGCCGCCTTCCTCCCCTTCATTGTTAGAGATATTCTTGGCAAAAGTGTATCCAGCTAGAAACTGCAACCCATTGGACATCCTTCGGGTGAACTGCACTTGAAGGCCGTTGTAATTGGCATTTGCGCCCGAACTCATTTGGGCGGTAAAACCGAAGTCCGGATACAGCCTGCGCGACTGGATGTCACCTGGTCCTGGCACTGCCTGGTTGCCAAAGAAATGAAAGTGGCCAAGTTCAATCGCTGAGGTTCCCACGTAGCGAACCTCTAACGCCATACTGCTCGTCAACTGGCTCTCAATACTGAACGACCACTCGTGGATGTAGGGTTGTCGAAGGTGGGAATCAGGGTTAATGGAAACAAAAGCTTGGCTCAAAGGCGGCGTGCTGCCTCCAATGAATGCAGACTGCAGAGGAACAGGCGTGCTGTTGGCCGAAAAGGTGCTGAACTGGTCGGGGGCTTGAACGGGATTGTTGAAACCGTAGTGGAATTCGTTGAACTCAGCAAGCTCAAAGAACAACCCGTAGCCGCCCCGCACTACAAGGCGGTCCGAACTGGTGGGGCGGTAAGCAAAGCCGAAACGCGGCGCCCAGTTGAAATTGTCACCCAACCATAGGGAACGTGCTGCGCGTCCGGTGAAGCCCAACTTCTTCATCTGGTCGGGACACGCAATGAGGTTATATTGGCTCGGCGTCCCGGCATTCACGATGTACTGTGGCAGGTTGCAATATTTAGCCGCCTGATCGTAACCCGCCATCACGAGCACCGCGTTGCCGGGAGAAAACAGCGGAGCTCCCGGAATGGGAACCAGGCTAGCCCCAACGTCGCGACGGTCGGTCGGCAACTGGTGATGCTCGTACCGGAGCCCCAGGTTCAGTGTCAGTTTTTGGGTGATGCGATAGTCGTCCTGCACGAAGAAATTGATAAACTTGCCGTCGTGATAATTGACAGCCTTGGCAATGCTGCGTCCGGCTTGGGAAGGGTAGCCCAGGAGGAAATCCGAAATCGTAAAATTGCTGTAATTGTTACCAAAGCTGAACTGGCCGTGGGGCGAAAACGGCGCCTGGTTCCGCAGCGACTGATACGGCTGGATGTCAGCGCCAACCGCAATGGTGTGTTTGCCTTTGGTAATGGTGAGTGTGTCTTCGTACTTCTCCACCATGTCGTTCGATTCCACCGGGCGGTAGTTTGAATCCCCGATGCCGAAATATCCCTGCCCAAACCCGAAGTAGGGGAAACCTTCATCCGCAGGCGACAGTGCGGTGAGACCCTGGATGCCGAAGCTCGACATGAATCCCGATTTCCGCGGACAGGATTCGCAGGTTCCAATATCCATATTTCGAGAAAAACCGACTCGTACTTCGTTGAGTATCGTGGGGCTGATGGTATGGGTCCAACTCAGGGCGACGTTCTGGCCGCGAAAGCGAATCCTATCGCTGAAACCGGGCAACTGCGTGTAGGCCTGCTCTGGCGTGTAGGTGATCGACTGCGCGAGCATGTAGCGGACGTAAAGGTTATCCTTTTCGTTAAAGCTGTGGTCTACGCGGCCGCTAAACTGGTTGTCATCTCGTCTCCGCTTGGGATTGAGCACGTAATTGTTGGTGCCCACAGTGGTGGCTCCGGAGATGTTCGGTTGCGGGAAGAAGGGAATTATTACTTTTGCGACGTCGCTGATACGATTACCAGGAATGATATTTCCTGGAAAGGCCTGGCAGGTGGCGCCAAACGGCGGATTGCTGCAGCTCAACGGATCGATGATCTGATAGGGTGCTTTGCCAGTATTCGGGTCGGGCTGCGTGAGCAGAGCTGAAAAATCTCCATTCAGCATCGCCGGAGTTGGAACCTGGCCCGAGTAAGTTAATCCCTTTCGTTCTCTGAGCGCCTCGTATCCGCCAAAGAAAAACGTTTTATTCTTTCGGATCGGCCCGCCAACGTATCCACCGAATTGGTTTCGTTGGTATGGCGGGCGGGACGGCGAAAAGAAGTTCCGCGCATCCAGGTTGTTGTTGCGCAGGAACTCGAAAGCGCTACCGTGAAATTCGTTGGTGCCGCTCTTAGTCGTGAGATTAATGGTCGAGCCACCATTCTTACCGAACACAGCGGAGAAGGACTGCGTCTGCACTTTGAATTCCTGTACCGCGTCCAGTGACGGCTGGATGGAAAATCCGCCGGTGAACATGTTCTTCGAGTCAACCCCGTCGATCAGCACATTGTTGCCGGAACCACGCAGCCCGTTTGACGCGTAGGTGACCTCGCTGAAAGGCGAGCCGAAGATATTGTTGGAGAATCCTCCCCGGTCAGGCACGGTACCGGCCATCAACAGGGGTAGGCTGCCGAAGCGCCGGGTGTTGAGCGGCAATTCTGTGACCTGACGCGTGTCAATGGTCATACCAACCGAGGCCGTCCCGCTCTCTACGATAGGCGCTACCGCCGTGGCTTCGACTGTAGTCGCGAGGGTCCCGACCTTCAGTTGAATGTCGAGTCGCGACTTCTGGTTGACAACCAGCGTCACCCGGGTCTGCTCGTATTTGTCGAACCCCGTCTTTTCCACTGTGATGGTGTAGTCCGCGGGCTCGAGATATGGAAAAACGTAACCGCCGTCGTTTTGGGTCGTCGCCGTGGTGGTACGGCCGTTGGCGGGGTTTAGTGCGGTTATCTTTGCGTCTGGAATGACAGCGCCGGCAGGGTCGGTGACCGTTCCAAATAGCGTTGCGCTGACTTGTTGTGCGAGGCATGTCGTCGCGCTCAACGCCAGCAACGTGAGCAGGAAAAACGCCCACCCCATAGCGACTGAATGCTTGGCCCACACATTTGAATTCTTGGAAGGATTCTCACTGATCATAAGCAAGGGTAACCTCGGCCCGACTGGGGGATAATAAAAAATATGCCAGGCGTTGTGGATTGTCAAGTGGTTTTCCGTTTTTTTTGAACGATTTACATTAAGGGCATGGTTCCTGGTTATTGACTCTTGTCGTTCGACGCCGGAAGCCGCAATTGCTCTCCTCCTTGCCGGGTCGGATCACCGTGAGCGCCGCTCGCGCGCATGAGGGTCTCTTGTTCCTCGCGTTTGCTTTTCTGAAGTCTCTGGGCATCGGCGAGTTCGTGGACGTAGTCGTCTGACCGTTTCAGCTTTTTGTAAACGCGGGCCAGTCGGTAATGGACGTCAGCTCGCTCGGGGTCGACAAGCAAGCAGCCCTCGTAAGCACGCGCCGCTTCGGTGTCGCGATTCAATTTCTCCAGCGCCTTACCTTGGTCGGCGAGAGCGCGAGCGTCGTTGGGCTGCCGAAGGAGCAGAGCCTCAAGCAGGGGAAGCGCTCCTGTGGGGTTCTCTTCCAGGATATATGTGTCCGCAAGGTAGTACTTCGCCTCGTCGAATTCGGGATCGAGCTTCAACGCCGCCTCGATTTCCGACTGCGCCTCGGCAAAGCGGCGCATTTTCCAGTACATGAAACCGAGTGAGAATCGGACAGTGGCATCGCGGGGTAGTTGCTGCCGGGCAACTTCGAATTCCTCAATCGCCTTCTGATAGTTCCCTAGGGCGTCTTCCGCCTGCCCCCGAAGAATCCGCACCCAAGCAGAGTTGGGATCAAGCGACTGGAGGCGTTCGAACGTTGGAAGAGCCTTCTGGAATTGTTTGGTCTCAAGATAGCTGCGCTCCAGAAGATAAAGCGTGCCGAGGTCATTCGGATTCAGTTCGGACGCCTTCTCGAGGTGGGGAACGGCGCGCGAAAAATCATTCTGCCCGACCAGCGCTCCTGCGAGTAGTTCGCGTGCCTGAAAGTTTTCCGGAGACGCCCGTGCGGCCCGCTCGAGGAGAGGCACCGCGCTCGCGTAATCCTGCCTCTTAACGAAGGCGATGCCCAAGTTGAGATTCGTGGCGAACTCGAAAGGATTCACGTTTAACGCCTGCTTGTAATACCGGATGCCCGCGCTGAACTGCCCGCGCCGCACCTCAATCGCACCCAGCCGGTTGAGTGCCGCAATCGACCGTGGATCGATTTTCAGAATCTCGCGATAAGCCGATTCAGCATCTTCCAACTTGCCATCGTTCTCGAGTTGCTCGCCACGCGCAGCGAGGTATTCAATAGATTGTTGCGGAATCTGCAAAGCCGTGGCGGGAAGTGCCAGCCTGGTTGAGGGAAACAACGTGAGCACCGTCATCAGAACAGGAAACGTTTTGGTGAATGCGCAGGCTGCCGACAACCGCACGCTTTTTCGAAACCGACCTTTCATGAGATGGGATTGGCAGGGATTCTAGCACATTTGAGTGGTTATGTTGCGAAGACGCAAGGAAGCACATGGGCTTTCGGTTCAGCCTAGGCTCGGCCTTTTTTCGGTGAGTGATTCCTAATAGGTGACCCGTTCGTTCATGAGACAAGATATTTTCATGCTTTGCGGACTCCATATACCTGTGCCTGCCTGCACAGCAACCGTAAATGCTGCGATCAGAAGAACGTGTCTCACAAGTGTCTACCTTTGCGATAGGACCTTTTCGACTTATTCCAAGCCGATTACACTCTCCAGCGGCGGCAGACTGCTTCCTTCCTTCAGGCCCCTTGTTGCGTTCCGGAACCGGTTTTGAAGTCTGAGCCAATAACCATATTCGCTATCCCAGCGGGCCATGGCGGAACCAAGGCGATACGGCGTGTACTCAGCGAACCAAGCAGACCGATAGGACGCGGCAATTTGCGTCGCTTCGTCCACCATGTCCGAAAAGCGGCCGTGCGACTGGTACACCACCTCGGACTCGATCTGATTCCAGTACCGCTCGCCGTTATAAGGACCGAAAGAACGCCAGCGCTCCGCCACCTCAAGACCGTTCAGAAACTTGTAACCCGCGAAATCGAGCATGCGCCCGGCAATGAGCAGCGGCCCGAGCGTGGAGGAGTCACCGCCACCCCTTATAGCTCGATAAACATGGGTTTGCGATTTCTCGGCCAGCAGACGCGCCTGGCGGAAATCCTCCTGATGGTCAGCCGTACGCTTCAAATTGGCGGCGCTAAACGGATCGCCCCACATTTCGTGAATCGAAGATTCTCCTAGCACTCTTTCGATTGCTACCTCTGACTTGTTGAGGTTTTCGAGAGCCTCAGCCACATCCGATGCAGTGGCACTCGGGTACATCAAGGTGGCGTATTGGCCGAAGAAGCCATCGCGATCCATGGGCGCGGACTGCCACTGGGCGGCGGCGCCATAAGCCATTGCCGGCCATGTCAGGCGCAGTAGGCAGTAGGCACTGTCGGTCCAAATGGAGTTGATCATGCCGAGCGCTTCCGACCGCCGTCCCGCCGCCAGAAAGTTGTCGATGTTGGCGAAGGTCATGTCGAAGTTGACCGCAATTTGCTGCCAGTTCGCGACCCCGGACTGTATGAAGTGAGGCAGGTGCTTTGCGGCGAGGGGATCCAGCCATTTCTTCACATCCGGCTGCGCCTCGTAAGCCCACGCTACGGGAATTAATCCGGGCGGCAGCCGATCGATGATTGCTGGATACTTCGCCATCACATCGGCCCACGCCATCACGGCCTTCCCATGCTGCTGGAACAATTTCGCCACGTTACCAAGCTGTCCGGCAAACAGTTCAGCGGGAGTAGTATTGGCGCGCTTCTTCGCGACATCCTCGATGCGCCAGGTCTCGTCGAAACCGACGTGCACGAACGGGCTCGGAAACAGATCCGAAATCTGTCCGGCCCAGTCGGTCAGCAGACGCGTCACATTGGGGTTAGTCGGGTCCAACTCCACCGAATGCGGGAAAGCACCGAGGCTCGAATAAAGCTCGATGCGCAGCAAATCGTGCAAATGGCCGTAGAGTTCGAGGAACGGGATAACGTCCACGTGGCGTTCGCGGCCGTAAGCAATGATACGCCGGATCTGCTCCTTCGAGAATCGGCCTTCGGGATTCAGCAGCGGATAGCCGTCCAGTTCGATGGCGGCTTCGCTGTATATGTAGTACTGATTCGCTTTCCAGCGTGCAAGAAAATCGATCTGCCGCTTCACTTCGTTCTCTGTCGGCAAAGGGCCGTGACTCATGTCGATCATCGTGCCACGGTATGCGAGTGAAGGCCAATCATGAATCTGGACTTCAGGCAGCGCCGCACCGTCGCCATTGCCTTCAACCAGTTGCCGTAGAGTCTGAACAGCGTAATACAGGCCGGCCGAGGAGATTGCCTCGATTTCGCCGCCTGTCGCCGTAATCTGCAGGCGATACGCTTCGCGCGAGTCGGGCCCGGGCCGCTCCCCCGGCATCGGAAGGCTCGCCACGGGTCCGGTGCGCTTCAACACAATCGAAGGTCCAGGACCATCCGGGCTCTCCGCGATTGGAATCAGAGTTGTACATCGAGCTGACAGGATGGCCGCGAGTTCACTTGCAGCGAACCGGTCCTCATCCGCAACATTGCCGGCCAGGCGAATGTGTAAGACCCGCAGCGGAAGCTGTCCCGGCCCATACTGGACCTGCTGCGGCTTCGGCAGCAACGGAGAATGCGCGGCCGCCACGCTTGTGCAAAGAACCCATAGCAGAAGTCTGGAATGCAACAACATGAATCTCCCTTGCGGTTCAAATCACTTGAGTCCCGTTTCGAAACGCGTGGCGAATGCCGATGGGCGCAAGCATCGGGTTCTCATAGGTAGCGGGACTGTTGATCGTGTCTGGATCGAACACCACGACGTCGGCGCAATATCCTCTCTGAAGACGTCCCCGGTTTGCGATTCTGAAGCGGTGAGCCGGCTTGTCAGTGATCTTATGCACCGCTTCCTCTAGCGTGAGCCAAGCGCGCTCGCGGCTGATTTCTCCTAGCAACAGAGGAAACGTCCCGTACAACCGCGGGTGAGGGCGCCCTTTCACGTAAAAGCCGTCGCTGATAATGCACGAAAGCGGATGCGCGAGCGTCTGATGCAGATTGGGTTCGCTCTGATTCACCTCCAGCATATTCACGGACCCGTGTTCTTCGTGAATCAAATCGAGCACGGTTTCTACCGGTTCTCGGGCGCGGTCTTCGGCAATTGCCGCGATCGTTCTTCCGATTAATGCACGGTTGCTTGGCGATTCGACGGATGAGATCAAGATGCCGGACCATCCCTGGGCGAGAGTCGCTTCGGTTTCTGCTGCGATCCGCTTTCTTTCGGTTTGATTCGCGAGCCGCGCGAGCAGACCGTCGATTCCCCCGTCGAGCGCCCATTGCGGAAGCAGTTGAGTCAGGACCGTACTGGCTCGTGTGTATGGATAGCAGTCGAAACCCACATCCATCCCGGCCGCGGCTGCGTTCTCGATTTTTTCGAGCACGGTTCGCTGCTTATCCCAGTTGCGCGGACCAACGGCCTGCAGGTGCGAGATCTGCAACCTGCAACCAGTCTGGCGCGCCAGCTTCAGTTGCTCATCCACCGCTTCTTCCAAGTGATCGCCGTAATCACGCATGTGGGTCGCGTAGGTTTTGCCGTGCCGTGCCACAACATGGCATAGCCGTTCGAGCTCCTCAATCGTCGCGCCCGAACCAGGCGCGTACATGAGTCCCGTAGAGAATCCGCATGCGCCTTCCTCCAGCAACTCAGCAAGCTTCTGCTCCATCCAGTCGAGCTCCCGTTCGGAGAGCGGCCCCACACGGTTTCCTACGCACGCGATGCGGAGGCTTCCGTGCCCGGCTAGCGAAAAAACGGACGTCGCCGGTGACTTCTCCGCACAGTCGAGGTACGCCTTTGCGCTTGGCCATCCCCAGTCCTGAGTGCCGCAAAAGATGCCGTTAGCAAAATCGTGCAGCAACTTTCGACTGCCGGGCGCCGGATAAGGTGAAAAGCCGCAGTTGCCCACCACCTCGGCGGTGACCCCCTGCGCCACTTTCTCGCGCCGGTTTTCGAGTACCTGAAGATCCGAGTGGCTATGCGAATCAATGAAGCCCGGCGCTACGGCCAGGCCGTGGCAGTCGATTACGCGCGCATCTGCCGGGGCTTCGAAGGAGTCAAGCTCGGCGATCGTCTCGCCGGAAATGAGCAGATCGCCGAAGCGTGGTGGCGCGCCGGTGCCATCAACCAATGTGCCGCCTCTAAATAGGACTCGCGCCATTCCGGTTAGACCTCAGCCTTTGGCCGCTCAGCATACTTGAGTGCGAGTGCGCGAATCTCATAGCTGAAATCGAGAAAGCGCTTCTCCCAACGCTTCGCCTCCGCGGGCGTATATGGATAAAACCCCTTTGCGTTGGACGTGCCGCGCGCGCCGGATGCCACAACCTCTTGCATGAGCTTAGGCGTTTCTTGAGAGCGGCAAAGGTCCGGCAGCAGGTCGCGCATTACCGCGGCGTAGGCCGGAATCCCAGTCAAATCCATGTAGCGGAACGGACCTGCCAGGGTGATCCAGTACCCCATGTCATTTCGCACGGAACGGTCTACATCTTCTACCGTTGCGTAGCCGTTCTCCACCAGATAAAACGCCTCTCGCATCATGGCGTACATGATTCGATTGGTGATGAAACCTCGAACATCGCGACGGACCAGAGTCGGCTCTTTTTTCCATAGGCTTGCAAGCCGCATGACCTGCTCCGCATTTCGCTTATCGGTTTCATCGCCGCAGATCACTTCCATGAAGCGCAGGATGTGAGCGGGTTCGCCCCAGTGAACGCCCAGGATGCGCTCGGGGTGGCGCGCGCCCCGCTGCAGCTCCGTTACCGGCAAAGCTGAGGTGTTGCTTCCGATGAGCGTTTCGGGCGAAACCGCATCCTCGATTTTCCGCAGGACCTCGCGTTTTTCGCCGAGGTTCTCGAAAATCGATTCGATGACGAGACCGCAATCCCGGAGTGCGCCGAAATCGTTTGAGGTGCTGAGATGTGTCAGCACACTGGCGGGATCTTTGGCTAACAGCTTCTCGCGGCGCATTTCGCGCAGCAGGACGGAAACGCGCCGCTTCAGGCTGTGCCTGCGGGCGGCGTCTTTGTCGATCGCGACGACGCGATGTCCAGCGGCCACAAGACAAGTCGCGATGCTGGTGCCCATCAGTCCGAGGCCGACGACACCGGCAACGGGTTGCTTTATTGAGCTCGCCAGACTTCTTGATGCCATTAGCTCTTATCGCCCGCGTGGCACACGTGCAATGGCGTCGATCTCCACCTTGATTCGCTCGCCCAGCACCGATTGCACGGTCGTTCGCGCCGGCTTTACCCCTATAAAGAATTCGCGGTACGTTTTATCGAACTCCTCGAAATCGTTGATGTCTGCCAGATGGCACGTGCACTTTACAACATCACCGAACGTGCAGCCTGCCTGCCTCAGTACGGTACTGATGTGTGAAAGTGTGAGCCGGGTCTCTTCTGCAATGGTGCCGCGAACCACCTCACCAGTGGCCAAATTCTGAGCGGCATGGCCGCTTATAAACAGCCAGCCATCGCATTCTATGGCCGCCGAATACGAACCCGTGGACACCAGCTTTTCCGGATGCTTAATTTCTTTCTTCATGACCGACGCCTGGCAAATTCAATGACGCTGCCCGGCCATGGTCGGGAGAATCGGGTCGCGTGGAAGCTCAAGCCGGTCG
>WNFC01009693.1_pt1 | contig 10667 bp, 12 predicted proteins | sample 5400541 | NCBI WGS metagenome assembly WNFC01 (sample SAMN13153342, study PRJNA577476) | soil metagenome | isolation source: 120 cm saprolite under Douglas fir tree site 2 hole 2 replicate 1 | place: USA:California | collected 2015-04-18
TTTCAATGGATTTGAATTGTTGCATTGGGGGTGTTCCTTTCTCTGGCGTCAACGTGGAGACATACTCGTGAGGAGGTGATGCGTAAAGAGAGGAAATGCCCATTGTTTACAGAATGGTTGTCCTTTCTGCCTCTATTCGCTTCATGTCGATGACAGGAAACCAGGGGATAGAATGTGTTCTTGTGGTTGCAGGATGGAGCCTACCGGTCGTTTCCAGCGTCCGAACGAGGAGTATGTAATCGTACATCGTTGCCTGGGTTGCGATTTTGAACGTTTTAATCGTATTGCCGCGGATGACGATTTTGATCTTGTACTGTCGTTGCCTGCGCTGCCTCCACGTACGAGCCGTGAAGTGAAGGCGCAGCAGTTGGAGGCGTTGTTGGCAGAGCAAGAAGAGCAATGGGTTTGGAGTGTGGTGGAGGCGAGTTAGAAGTCTATGAGCTACAGAGGATGGGTGTGGGTATGCCCACATCCATTCACCTCTAAGTATACCCGAAAAGTTCATTAAAAAAATCTATCCTTTTTGGCTACAAAACCGCACTACACGACGAATAACGTGATGTGTATATATCTGCTCTGTGTTGGCAGTCTCGTATCATCCCCGAAACCAGTAAAATGGATTGAGGCTTGTTCAATTCCTGGTAATGATGCTAAAAGCGTTAAAGCTTGCTGTGTGGTTTTTCCTGTTATCAGATGTTTGATCTGCTGCTGTGCTGTGCTGGAAAGACTGTATATCCACGTTCCAAACGCTTTAAATGATATGAGCACGTGGAGTTTTGCGGTGCTGGTAACGCTTGCAGTTGTGACGCTTACGTGTACCGTGCCAAACAAGCTGTATCCGGCTCCGGTTTTTTGTCGTGCCTGGGCAGCAAGAAATGCCGTTGCTTTTGTTTCTACCTCCTGGATGTTGTATGCAACTGCGCTACACGTTTGGGAAACAGTGACTTCGACACTGTTTGCTTCCGCTCCTATGCGGTGATTGCTGGTAACAGTTGGCGTACAGGGAAGGAGTTGTAGTTGTTCATTGGGTTTGAGTTGTCCATGTAAGGCTCCTTGCATACTTTGTGAAACTGCTGCTTTAAGGGGGGTAGCGATAGAGGTAATGTCGCTCTTTGTAACGGTTTGATAATCCCGCTCGTCCTGGCCTCCGTTGAATTGGGTATTTTTCACAAGAACTGAGGCTGCGCAACAGGCCTGGTTCATGTCATATGTGGGTATATTTCCTTTCACACCTGGACTAGCGGCATGCGCTGAAATGGTCACCTGTCCGAAACTCGGCGGGTTTGCTGCCGGAATAGTTGCGTCCTGGTCTGTGATAATCTGTATACCGCTTGCTCCGGTGAAAATTGTTCCGGCTGTAATGGTCACGTTTTGGAACTGGCCGTTGTAAAAGATGAGATATCCGGTTGCTGCTTTCGCGTCCTGGTGTCCTTTGCCTGTTGTCGCTGTGGTTTGTGATTGGGAAATGGTAAGAGATGGTAAGACTCTGCCTAGCTGCACTGTGCCGGAAAGAGTAACCTGCTGAGATTTGGGAATAATGGTCACGGTTGCAATTGGCGGGTTCACAATGCAGTAGAGTTGAAACGCAAGAGAGGAAATTATTAGCAAGGAATAGAAACAGCAGATCGCGTATGCTGGCATCATCGAGGTCTTCTGAAGAAGAATGGGCGTACTCTCAACAACCTGGGGGTGTTCTTCCTCTTCTTCATGCTCACGGACAATCAGCACATATATATCTTGTATCCCCTCTTGCGGTGTGTTTGTATCTGACTCCTGGTTTTCCTGGTTGTTCATACTCTCTATATAGTGCTGTATATCATCATCAAGGCGATTGGTCATACTGCTCCCCTTTTCCTCAGATCACAGTTTTGATACAAATTGAGTCCCGTTGTTAAACAGCGTCACATAGAGGATTGCGCTCCCGTCTCCAATCTGTACGAGCATGTCCGGTTTCCCGTCTCCATTCATATCCTGGAATGAGAGCCTGACAGGCGGGTTTCCAGTGTTCCCTGGGACTGTTTCAATCTGATAAATCTTTGCCTTAGAAACATTTCCCCCAGGCAGTTCAATGACAATGATTTGGCCGTTGTTATTCTCGGCGGTAAAGTGTGAGGGGTTGGTTTGAGAGTCACCGTGACCCACAACAGTGTTGATTTCAAAGTGGCGTTGTTGTCCATACGTCCAGTCGTTTTGGACACCCTGATACCAGTTAGTAACAACGTTTAAGGCAATCCAGCCAAGGACCAGGAAAACACAAAACATGCCAAACCATGCAAGGGGGTGTAACCGAACTCCCTGCCTTGCGCTGTGCGATACAGCTGCATACTCCTCTGTATGCCTTTCCCGCTCCTGCGGTAGTTGTGGTTGCCTGCTCTTGCGTTTCGGCACGTCAACATATCTTACGTGTAACCGTTGGTTTCCCTGCTGGTATATTTGTTCTGGTGAAATTTTGTACTCCTGGTAACGGCGTGCGCTGGTCGGAAGTCGAGTGTCATAATACGAATCATCATCTTCAAGGTCATAGTCCCCCTCTCCTGCTGCTTCATCTGCAGCCTGTCTGCGGGCTGCAGCTATAATCTGTTGTTGTGTGCGAGGTGGGAGATGACGGGAATTCTGATTTTTTTGCACTAACCCGCTATTTTGCTCACGGATTGGCATTGCTCTGCCTTTCATTAAATTGACAGGCGAGGCTATTCATGGCATACTTCCAGTAGACCTTTAGCCTGTCCTGGTAGTAAAAACGCATGTTAAGCTGCCCTGTCCAACGACAGGAAAAGGATAAGGTTTGCGATGTTATGTACTGCCTGGGATTTGGAATGCAAACAGTACGTATCGAGAAAATAAGGTTAACGGTGAAACGCTTAGATGCCCGTCTAGGCGTTTCTTCGTGTTTTGGAGTGCTCTCCAATCTTGTCAAGACGTCATTGCTTACGAATAGATCACAATTTCCAACACTTCGATAGTTAATTCTTGTCCATATGCTTGGCTCAATGCTTTAGCAATGGCATATGCTTTGAGTTCCTGTACGGGTTTCCCTGTTTCTGCTCTTCTGCACGTTGTTTCATCCACTTGAGCGAGTCGTGCAAGTTGTGCAACCGATAGTCCTGCCTCCATTCGATAGTACTTTAAACGTGACATTGTCATAAATACCGCCCTCGCTTTGTATAGGTGGCTATAGATTAGTATAGCCAGATATCGGTAGATTGTCAACCTTTCAACATATCATACTGTTATAACGTATGAAATAAGCAAAGAAAGCTCATCTTTCCCCTTATTTATGCGTTCCCATACACAAAGGAAAATCACCCTGCAAACGTGCGGGGTGATTTTCCAAATAACTTTTGCAGCTTAATCGTATTGCCGCGGATGACGATTTTGACCTTGTGCTGTCGTCGCCTGCGCTGCCTCCACGTACGAGCCGTGAAGTGAAGGCGCAGCAGTTGGAGGCGTTGTTGGCGGATCAACAAGTGCAGTGGGGGTGGGGTGTGGAGGAGGCGAGTTGATGCTTACAACTTGTTAATCGGGGTATCAGAACATCCAACGGGGGCCGATGAATCGGCGATGGGCACGATAAATCGGCCCCTACGGATGGCCGGATTCATTTGTCAAAACGCATGAACTTGCTGAGGTTTTGGCTGTTTCATTGCAAGGTGAGCCTGCCTGCTTACAAACCAGTTCAATACGCCAGTGGAGAAAGTCGTGATGGTGGAAACGGAAGAAACGGTTGTTCCTCTGCCTCAGAGAGTACTCCCGAAAGGGTAGTGAGGCCGAAACGTGCCGAGTTAAATCACAACCCAATCTTAACCAGATCACAACCTGTTTGCTCTTCTCAAAATGGAGGGACGGTGACTGGGACAATTACAGCGGCTGACATACTAGCCATCACAGCCCAGGGTCTTGCGGCAGAGGATTTTGCTGGGGCTGTGCGTGCCATAGAGAGCGGCAACACCTATGTGAACGTTCACACGACCCTCTTCCCCGCAGGCGAAATTCGAGGACAAATACAAATCAACGACTAAATTGGAGCCGATACTCCGCATTTCGTCACGAGTTTTTGTGACGAAATGTTGGGTAACTCGTGGCGAGGTCTAGCGGTGGGAGGTACCTCGTCTTGCTCTGCCTCACGGTGAACCCTTTCGTTATTAAAAAGTACCTCATTCTCGGGTTGCGATATGACTGTTAGTAGGTTACACTTAAGTCAGCAATATTTGCATGAGTGATCGGACTACCCCTATCATCTCGATGGGACCGTACGTTTACTTCACAAAGAGGAGGACGATCCGATGACGACCACACCAGCACAGACAAGCCTGCGTCAGCGCCGCGAGGCGACAGTCAGGGAGCACATCGATGCTGAGAACCGTCATGACCCCGACGGGGTAGTGGCGACCTTTTCCCCTACCCGATCCAGTTACGACGTTATTGCCTTTGGAGAGGCGGGGCAACCTGCCGACGCCCCCGCCGTCCGCGAGATGTGGGTGGGCTTGATCGCCGCCTTCCCAGACCTCCATATTGAGCCTGGACCGCTTTATCATGGCGATACCCACATTTTCGTTGAGATCCGTATGACAGCAACGCAGCACGGCGACTTCGCGGGTATTCCTGCCACTGGACGCTCATTCGACGAGCGAATGGCTTGCCTGTATGAGTTTGAGGAGGACCAGTTGGTGTGCGAGCGGGTCTACTTCGACTTCGCTGGCATCCTGCGCCAGATCGGCGTGTTACCGTCGTGAGGGCGTGAGCATCAGGACAAGCATGCTGGCATATCACCAGAGGTGTTATGCGCCCCACGTCATGGGCAGTTGTTTTGCGCCGAAGACGACAAAGCTCTTGATCAGCTCCAGGGGCATATCGGCCAACTGCCAGCGGCCGGGCAGGCGGTCGAGCATGGTATTAAGCGCGACTTTTGCCTCCAGACGCGCCAGGGGAGCGCCCAGGCAGAAATGGATGCCACGCCCGAAGGCGATGTGACGATTGGGCTCGCGCTCGATGTCGAAGCGATCAGCACCGGGGAACGCGGCCTCGTCGCGATTCGCAGAGCCGATCCAGGCTATGATAAATTGATTCGGTCCGACGTGTTGGTCGCCGATCATTGTCTCGGTTGTCGTCATGCGCGGCATCGCCTTTACCGGGGAGTAATAACGTAGGATCTCCTCGATAGCTCCGGGAACCAGCTCGCGATTTTTGCGCAAGAGCTCCACCACGCCGGGATTTTCGTCGAAGCAGATGATCATGTTGCCGAGCAGGTTGGTCGTTGTCTCGTTGCCTGCCACCAGCAACAGGCCGCAGAAGCCGAGTAGCTCCATGGTACTCAAGCGCTGCCCATCGACTGAAGCCGCCAGCAGTGCGCTGACCAGGTCGTTCTGCGGATGCTGGCGGCGCTCCTCAAGCACCTGCGTGAAGTAGCCATACATGCCCTGGATCTCCTGGAAGAGCGCCTTACGCTCCTCTTCCGTCATGCTCTCTTCACCGGCAACGATGGCATCCGACCAGCGTTTGAAATCCTCGCGCAGTTCGGAAGGGATGCCTAGCAGTTCAGCAATGACGGTCACGGGTAGGGGATAAGCCAGGTCGCGCACTACGTCCATCTCACCGGTGGCGAGAACGTGGTCCAGCAGTTCGTTGGTTATGGCGGTGATGCGAGGCTCCAGTTGCGCCACCATGCGCGGCGTGAAGGCTTGTGTGACAATGTTGCGTAGTTGGCGATGGCGCGGCGGGTCCATCTGCAGGATGCTGGAGCCGATCGGGTCGGGCTCGCCCTGTGAGCCCTCAGCTTGCGCCATGCGCTGGCTGTCGGACGAGAAGGTCGCGTACTCGTTCAGGACGCGCGACACGTCGGCGTAGCGAAAGACCTGCCAGCCACCCCATTCGGGGTGCCTGAAGACGGGCTGCGTGGCACGCATCGTGCGATACCATTCGTATGGAGCATGGAGTTGTTCTTTGTAGCTTGAGGTTTGCATCATTTCTATCTTTCTCGCTTTCACGGGTTGACTGCACTTCTTTCCTTCTCTACGTTTCAAAGTACGGAGGGTTGTAGCCAGTGCATAGCAGTGATGCTCACACCCGTTCGCGAGGCGTGTCCCGGACAAACTGACGGATGACACGAGCCAGCTCGCCTGGTTGGTCTTCGGGGATGAGCGTGTAGCTGGCGGACATGATTTATGGGGCAAAATGGTATCGCTTCCTCTTGTATCCTGCACCGCTGGATCATGCATTCGCCGAGGACCTTGTCCAGGTGATTCTGAACTTGAGAGAAGGACACGTAGTTGTTGAGTAGCTGTTAGCCTGTAAGGGAGCTCCCTCTCTGGAACTAAGAATTCGCTTCATCCTGGATGCGGCCTACGCGCAAGATGGTCTCGCTGGGCTGCAGCTGCACCAATTCGGCGCTGGCATCCCAGAGTTCCGCCGCTTTGGGTTGATCGTAGGACTCCTGGGACGAGGCCCGCTCGTTCATCCTTTCAAAGTATTTTCCTGTGGTATTTTCCAGGGCAGGATCGAGCACCAGGTGAGCCAGCCCTTTTGCAGCGCCTTCTGGACTGGAGAAATCTGGAAACAGGGGCCGCATCAGTGGTAACATCACGTTCCAGCCGAAACGCTCGAAGGTGCTAGCATCGCGCGCCAGCCCGGTGCCGGGTGTGGGTCCTGGATTAAAGGCATTGACGGTGATGGGATGCTCGGGCGTGCTGTATCCTTGTGCCTCAAGCCGACGAGCCAGTTCGTAGGCGTAGAACACGTCGCACAGCTTGGACGTGCTGTAGCGGCGCATGCCTACCTTCTGTGGGGTCTCGTTGCTCTCCTGGGCATCGGGATACTGTTCCGGCAAGGCTAAGGCTCGCGCATCGCGGTAGCGTGGTGGGTTGCGGCCCACGAAGCGGTGCAGCGAGCTTTGATACTCAGGATCGTGCGCATCGCTGCTCACAAACACGATGCGCGCCGGGGCGACCAGCTGGCGCAGCAGTAAGTTCACCAGTAAAAAATGCCCGAGACAATTGACACCAAAGGTCGTCTCGAAGCCGTCCTGCGTGTAGGTTGTGCCCGACACGACTTGCAGGCCCGCATTACAAATGACCGCATGCAAGGAAGGCAGGTCTCGGGCGGCCACCTCCCTGGCAAACGAGCGCACTGAGGCCAGGGATGCCAGATCAAGGGGCATCCACTCGATGTGCTGGTTCCCGGTATTGTGCTGCAAGGTGTTGACCGCCTGCATGGCTTCCTGTTGGTTGCGGCTGGCAAGGACGACGTACCAGTCGGGGTGAGATGCGGCGAGCGTGCGCGCATACGCATACCCCAACCCAGAGGTACCTCCCGTGAGAATGATCGTTTGCGGGAGGTCATGTGCGTGACTAGTCATTGAGTTCTACTCCTTTTCTTCTACTGCTTCGTTTCTGTTTCTTCATGTTCGATTGCATGTATCTCAGTGCTCCTTTCCAATGCAGAGATACTACGGGTGAGTCATTTCCCGCTCCTAAGCGGTGAGCAGACCGATCCCCAGCGACACCACCCCGAGGGCGAGCGACACAATGCCCGCATAGAGCAGCACGATGAAGCGATTGGGCGTGGTGACACCTTTCCCAGCCGCGGCAAAGAAGAATCCGGCGGGCATGAGGATGGCCGCGGCCCAGATGCCATTGCGAGCAAGGACGTTGAGAGCGCCGCTCATGCGCGCGGCATCGGCCAGGATCTGGCCCACCAGGGCCAGGGTCACCAGCACGCCAGCGTGCGCGTGCCCGGCTCGGAAGAACGCCTGCTGAAAAGACGTCACGGGCTGGCGACCCCGCACGATGCGCAGCATGAACCACCCACCAAATTCGATAGCAACAATCGTCAGCAGGAGAACCCCTGCAGTGTTTAAGGTACTTGATGACAGCACCAGTGTCGTGTTCATAGGAACCTCCATTCATTTCATTATGTCAAAGCACAAGATTCGCCAATGCCTGTTGAAGCACCAGTAATTAATGCGGTTTTCCCTTGATAATCAAACATGTCTTCACTCCATTTCTTTTTTGTAACGAACACTGTCACGTTACCAACAAACAAAGAGGCTCTTGCGGATCATTACAGTGCTGACAACAAGGCTAGACCGATATAAACGAACTGCATGAGCATGCGCAGCCAGAGCGGCGTGGGCTGTTTCCCGCGCAAAGTAATGTGTTTGAGAGCAGCGTTGACATTGGCCGGAAACATAGCGATGAGCAGCGCCATTAGACAGAAACCGGCCACGCTCCTGGTTGCAGGAATAAGCAGTCCGATTGCACCGAGCAATTCTAATCCACCCGTCACGTACACAAGTAGCCTTGGATACGGAAAGATTTTGGAGACCATTTTGACCAGGTCTTCCTTCATAGGAGTGAGACGAGAGCCTGCCGTAAACACAAAGAATAGGGCCAATGCATATGGGACGCAATCCTGCCAGGTCGTAAACAGGGGAACCCCGAGCAGGCCAAGACCGCGAAATCCCAGGAGCGCTACGAGTAATACAACAAATGGAACCATGGGGGGTACCTCCTTCAGGATAATACGTAAACAGATACAATTAGAATAACATTGTTAAGTTAAGTGCAAAAAGAATGTCACCGGCTGCACAATCCCTCACATTCCATCTGCCAGGCGGTCTCCATCGTTTGCTGTAGACGGGTTCCATAGGACGCCGGCATGCTAATCGCCAGGGAGACCATGCCATGCACAAGGGCCCAGAAGACATCGCTATAGCTCTCCACATCACCCGGTCGCAGGACGCCGGCATCGATGGCCTGTTGCACAGTCTGCTGCAACGCCCGAAAGCTCGCAATACGCGGCTGGCTCTCACCCACCTGCCTTTGCGTTAAAAAATCCGTCCGTTGCATAAACATGAGCTGATAGTACACCGGGTTCTGCAAACCAAAGGCAATATAGGCTCGACCGAGTGCAATGAGCCGCTCCCAGGGATCCTCCGTACTGGCTGCCGCAGCTGCAAGCTGCTGGCCGAACCGCTCAAACCCTTCATCGACTACTGTGAAGAGCAAGTCGTCCTTATCGCGAAAGTAGAGATAGATGGTTGTCGGAGAGTAACCAATGCTCTCAGCTACCTTGCGCAACGAGAATCGCTCATAGCCCTGCTCCAGGAACAATTCGCCTGCTGCTGTCAGGATGGCCTGACGCAGTTCTTGCTTCTCCTGGTCCTGCCGGTGGCGAATCGCCTTGCGCAGACGTACAGCCTGAGTTTCGGTTGTGCTTTTCTTCATTACATTGCTCCTTTAGATAACACTGTTATTTTAGCAGATAAATGCAGGTTTGTCAAGAGTGAAGTTACCGAGTAGAATAGAGCAAGGAATATGTTTGTTTCAGGAATGGAGGACCTGGCTATGGAACGACAGGTAATGTGGTCTCCCTGGAGGGGACCTGGGCTAGAACATCTGCATCTGCTCGAACAACAGGAGGGTATACTTGCAGATGGCTTGATTCTTGGTGTGAAGGAGCAAGTGCCATTTCGCATCCACTATACAATCGACTGTGACCTGCAATGGAGGCTTCGCGCTGTCCATCTGAGCGCGCCCAGTGCCTCGTCCCGATCCCTCCATCTCTTCACCGATGGAGAAGGGTTATGGACGGCGGAGGGAGGAGAGGAGATCCCTTCACTCAGTGGATGCCTGGATGTAGATATCTCGGCCACACCTTTCACCAACACACTGCCGATCCGGCGACTCGCACTCCAGCCAGGCTCCTCTGCAACACTCAGCATGGCGTACATTGCTATCCCTCAGATGCACATAGAAGCCACCCAACAGCGCTATACCTGTTTGGAGGTCACCTCTTCAGGAGGGCGATACCTTTATGAGAGCCTTAAAGATGGGGTCAGCTGGTTTACTGCTGAGCTTCCTGTCGATCGGGATGGGCTAGTTTTGGATTATCCAGGACTTTTTAGAAGAGTCGGAACCTGGTGACACATCAGGTTGCCATTTTTCTTTTCCTCAGGCTTGATGCGCTTTGAGAAATTCCCGGACCAGGGTCATGTATTGTTCGAAGGCTACACGGCGAATCAGGTGGCCGGTATTTTCAAAGTACATAATTTTGATATTGGGCTGATCGGAAGGTTCCTCGCGAACCACTGGCTGTGTGCCTGGTGCAGGAAAGGCCCAGGCATGTTTCATGATCAGAGCAGGACAGGTCACCCGCTGCAAAAGTTCAACTGGATTGTCCCTGTCCATGCTGGTCCAGAGTTGCATACTGTTCCTTGCCAGGTTGAGATCGAACAGTGCGTAGGCCTCGACCATCGGTACGTACTCATCTTCAGGCCAGATTGACCCTCCCATGGTTGGTAAGAGTTGTGACAGCGCAGAGACCATGCGCTCCTCGTGGTTCATGGTTCTCAGTTGTTCAAGCCAGGCAAGCCAGGAGTTGTACCAGGCCAGGTAGCCCTCCGAGTTGGCAAATACTCCAGGTTGATTTTCATCGCCCCAACCCTCGAAGATGAAGGAGTGTACAAGCTCCGGGTATGTTGCTGCGAGACGCAGGACAGTTGTACCGCCTTGCGAGAGGCCGATGATGCGGGGACGATCCAGTTTGAGCTCGCGTATTACACCTACGACATCTTCCACAAGCAGGGTGTTGGAAAAACCGCTGGCGATACCGTCTGAGCGACCATGCCCACGAGCATCAAGCATGATGATGTCGTAGTCGAGTTCGAGTTC
>WNFC01009695.1_pt1 | contig 10667 bp, 8 predicted proteins | sample 5400541 | NCBI WGS metagenome assembly WNFC01 (sample SAMN13153342, study PRJNA577476) | soil metagenome | isolation source: 120 cm saprolite under Douglas fir tree site 2 hole 2 replicate 1 | place: USA:California | collected 2015-04-18
GCGGCCGCGCTGCGGGCCGGCGCGGCCGGCCTGTACTGCGCCGAAGCCGGCGCCGAGCTGCTGATCGGCCAGCAGTCCTGGCTGCGCCGCAGCGATTTCACCGGCTCGTTCATCACCCTCACGCCCGGCCTGGCCGGCCCGGCCTGGCCACGGTAGCCGTCGTCGGCTGGGACGCCGCGGTCGCCGCCCTCGATGGCGGCACCCTGCCGTGCAGCGGCGGGGAGCGGCGGATGCTGCACCTGGCGGCGAGCATCGCCGCCGGGATACCAGCCGATCTGGGCGAGACGCTCACCGGGCTGGACCGCGCCAGTATCGCAGCGGCGGCCAGGGCCGTCCTGCACGCCGGCGGGCACCGGGGCGCCACGGTCACCTTGCCGCCGGACATCCCGCCTCACCTGCGGAGAAGGTGTGAACGATGAAATGGAACCTGCGGCTGACCGCCGGCAACCGCGGCATCTGGACGGCCAGCGAGCTGCAGCGGATGCTCGCCGCCCGCGGCCTGTCCGTCAGCGCCGGGAAGATGTCCGGCCTGTGGTCAGGTAACCCGGCCAGCGTCAAGCTGGACGAGCTCGACGTCATCTGCGTCGTCCTGGGCTGCGAGATCGGGGAACTGCTGCTGCCTGAGCCCGGCAAGGTCACCAGGCCCGCCGATGGGGAGCAGCACCAGCAGGCCGCGGCCCCGGCGGCCGGCGGGCCCGCAGTCACGCCCAGGCGCCGCGACGGGCGCTCCATGCCGCCAGCGTGACACCGCGAAGATCCTCCTCCCGCGCCGGTCCCCGCAGCTGCATCGACTGCCTGGCCTGGGGGGTACTGGAACAGGCCCGGTGCCGGGCATGCCGCTCGTTCCGCGACGGCCACCGGCGCGAGCGCGAGTGCACCGGGTGCGGCCGGACGCTGCGGGTGAAGAACCGGTACTGCCGACTGTGCTGGGTCCATCTGTCCGCCGGTCATGCCTGGGAGGGCACCACGCCCAAGGCGGTGGCCGCCCTGGCCGGGTCCGGCGTGAAGGTCGGCCATCATCAGCTGTTCTTCGACCGGATGGCGCCACGCACGGGAGCCGGACCGGCGGCTGGCACGCCACGCCGCCCGCGGCGGACCCTCCCCCCGGAGACTGCCTGGGTTCAGCCGGATCTGCTGACGCCGCCCGCCCGCCCGCGCCGCCGCCCGCCGGCCAGCCCGTCCCTGACCGCCGCGATCCGCGTCGCCGATGGCATCGCCGAAGCCCACGGCTGGTCCGGCGAGGTCCGGCGCCGGGTCCGCCAGGGACTGGCCATCGCGCTGGACGGCCACCGGGAAGGCGAGGATGTCCGGTGGTCACGGGTACTGCCGCCGCTGCGCGCCGGGCACCTGTCACGTCGCCGAGGTTCTCCGGCGGACGGGCGTGCTGCACGACGACCGGCGCCCCGCCTTCGACGCCTGGCTGGACCGCAAGCTCGACGGCGTGACCGGCGGGATCCGCCACGACGTCGAACGCTGGCTGCGCACCCTCAAAGACGGAGGCCCCCGCAGCCGCCCCCGCAGCATCGCAACCGTCCACAGTCACCTGGGAAAGGCGCTGCCCGCACTGCTGGACTGGTCCGCCCGCTACCACCACCTCCGCGAGGTCACCCGCGAGGACATCGAGGCCAGCCTGCGCGGCCTGCACGGATCACATCGCCGGCGGCCCGCCACCGCCGTGCTGCAGCCGCTGGACCAAGACGACATCGATGACGCTGTCGCCGCCGCCGTCACGCCGGCGGCCCGGCTCATCGTGGCCCTGGCCGGCGTCCACGCGGCCCGCAGCAGCGCCGTCTGCGCCCTGCGCCTCAGCGACGCCGACCCAGGCAGCCGCCGCCTGCTCCTGGGCGGCCAGCCCCGCCCCCTGGACGATCTCACCGCGCACCTGCTGCGCGCCTGGCTGGAGACCCGCCGCACCCGATGGCCCGCCAACCCGCACCTGCTCATCAACACCCAGACCGCCCTGGGCACCGGGCCGGTCAGCAGAACCTGGGTCAACGCCACCCTGCGCGGCCACGCCGCGACCATCGAGGCCCTGCGCGTAGACCGCCAGCTCGAAGAAGCCATGGCCACCGGCGCCGATCCCCTGCACCTGGCAGCCACCTTCGGCCTGGACCCCGGCACCGCCGTCCGCTACGCATCCAGCGCCCGGCAGCTCCTCCAGACCGCCGCCGGGCAGCAAGACCCCGCACAGTTCCCCGCGAACCCAAGGACCGGATCCGCGCAAGAAGGCTGAAGACCCCTCAGTTCCCGCCGAGAACCCTTCAGCCCGGCTGAACTCCAGGGAAAATAGGGCTCCTGGTAGGAGTTTGGTTGCCTAGATCAAACCCACTGCACAGGAGCCCCGGGTGTCTTCTTATCGGCCGTGCGTTGATTCTGCAAGCCCGGTGGTGGCGGATGCGCCGCCAGCATCGCCGGCCCCTGGGGTGCCGCCGGTCTCGATGGTGGCGTTCCGGGCTGCTGACCTGCAGGATCGCGGGAAGTCCCCGGCGGGCCGGGCGGGGGCGGCGCTGGTCGTTTCGCCGGGGGCCGGGGTGGCGGCGGGCACGCTGGTGACGTTCTGTCATCCGGTGGTGAGCGTCCCGGCGGTGGTGCGCCGGGACGGGACGGTGCTGGCCGGCGGGTGGCTGCCTGATTTCGTGCGGCTGGGCGAGCTGGAACGCCATATCGGTGACGGGGTGATCGAGGCGATCGCGGAGGCGGCGGTCACGGACGGGCGGGTGCCCGCGCCGCAGCGGCGGCGGCTGATGTCGATGCCGCTGGTCATGCGGGTGACGGTGGCGATGACGTTGATGCCGGAGGCGGGATATGCGGAGGCGGCCCGCCAGCTGGCCGGGCACCTGGCCGGTGTGCCGTGGGCCCGGGAGTGGCACGTGCCGACCGCGAAGGTGTTCACCGGCTGGCGGGACAAGGCGGGCCCGGCACCCATGGAAGAGCTGTTCTGGCTGGTGGCAGGGCCGCTCATCGATGATGACGCGCCCTCGGCGGTGAACCTAGCGGGGATGCCGGTGTGCGGGATCGACGGGATGCTGGTGAACGTGGCCGACACGCCGCACAACCGGGCGGCGTTCGGCTGCGCTGGCACCAAGACAAAGAAGGGCTACGGCGAGGCGCCGTTCCCGCAGGTCCAGGCGGTGATCGTGACCGCGCGGGCGGCTCGCGCCACCCTGGGCGCGATCATGGGACGGGCCCGGGCCGGGGAACAGGCGCTGCTGGCCCGGTTGATCCGCCGCCGGCCGGAGCTGTTCGCCGGGCGGGTGTTCTGCTTCGATAGGAATTTCCCCGGCCATAAGATCATCACCGCGATCCTGGACGCCGGCGGGCACGTGGTGGCCCGGATCAAGGCCGGGATCGCGCTGCCGCTCACCCCCGGCGGGTGGCTGCCGGACGGGTCCCGGCTGTCCTACCTGAACGCGCCCTCGGGGAAGAAAGCGGACCGGCTGCCGGTCCGGGTGACCGAGCACAACGCGGTGCTGCCGTGCGGGGACGGCCAGCAGGTATCGGAAACCTGGACGCTGGCGACCACGCTGCTGGACCACACCGCCGCCAGCGCCGGGCAGATCCGCCAGGCGTACCTGGCGCGCTGGCCGGCCTCGGAGACCACGTTCGGGCAGGATAAGGCCACCATCCGCGGCGCCGGGGACCGCACGTCCGGGCCGGTGCTGCGGTTGGGCAGCCCCCGCCTGGCCGTCCAGGAGTTCTGGGCCTGGATGTGCGGCACCCAGCTGGTGCGGGCCAGCGCTGCCGCGGCCCTGGCCGGCGACGCCGCACACGCGCGCCAGCTGCGACGGCGTCCCGGCAGCGGGCCGGTCACCAGCGACCAGCTGTCGTTCACCGCTGGCCGGCACAGTGCCATCCGGTCGATGATCCAGTCCAGGGTCACCGCGACCACGTCCGTGCCCGGGCTGGCCGCGCTGGCCGACGCGACGGCCCGGGACATGCTGCACACGCTGAACAGCACCGGCCGGCAGCGGCACTCGGTGCGGGCGCAAAAACACGAACCAAGGTTCGCTCACACGGCACGGACCAAGAAAACCGTAACCGGCGTCCCCGAGATCACCCTGTTCGCGCCGGACACGACCTAACTGCTGACCAGGCCGGACACCCGTAAGGAAGGAGGAACGCCCCGCCCTGCCGGGGCCGCGGCCGGTGGAACCGCGCGCCCGCCCGCGGCGTCACGCGGGTCCTTGTCATACGCCAGCACCGGAACACCCCCGGCAAAACCAGACAGCAAGCCAGATATCAGACTCAAAGATCACAACACCCCAGGCGAGCAGCAACACCTAAAGGCCCTGGTGTTGGCGACCGAACCCCCACTGACACCTACCTCTAATTTAAACGAGGGAGAGCCCGGACGTCGCGGCGAAGCGTTTTACATCAATCCCCATGAACCGGCTGAACGTCATTTCGGACGAAACAATCCACATGTCGAACGCAGGCGACGAGGCGGAGGAGGAAGAGCGCTTCTCCGGCGAAGCTTAGCGAAGCGCGATTTGGCAGAGCCAACTTCGGGCGCCGCCATGCACGCTCAACATCACTGAAACAATACCCCCGGCTCCGTTGAGCATCGTCATGTCGATTCTCGCGAGATCAGCTATCTGGTCAACACGATCCAGCAGGTACTGGTAGAGCTCGTCGCGGAGGTCCGCCGCCTCGCGCAACGCAGCGTAGCGCGCGAATGCATCGGCGACGGCGAGCGTGCCGGCCGCTCCGTGGCAGATCGCGAGCTCTTCGGTGATGTCGTATATGTGGAAGCTGTAATCGATGTCGAACACGCGGCAAAACGATCGCATCGCTTCCTCGCCAAGGACCTGAAGCGAAGTATCGCCTAGCACTCTTCCGGCGTCCCAGAGTGTCCAGGCCACTCCGGGAGTGCCGTAGCACCACGCCTGTCGACGGTCGACAACACCAGAGGTCTTCGCGCCGTCGCGCCCCACCGGTGGCCACGTAATGAAATCGCGGTCAGCGAGATATGCTTCCTTGACAAGCCAGTCACAAGCGCGTCTGAGGCCTGGCTCGTAGTCGCTGCCGTCCTCGAACGTCTCTACGGCATGCCGTAGAGCGGATGCCACGCCCGTTACGCCGTGTCCCATGCCCGTGTTGATTCGGCCAATGTTGAATGAACTGGGCGGACTGATCTCGGTGCCGGCACGCAGGCCTTCTAGGCCTGGGTCGTCGCACAGCCGCGCCAAGTGGCGTACCGCGGGAACGAACGGCTCCGTGGGGCCGGTGTTCGAAGCGCCCGCGAGCACCAGTCCGGCTGGTCCGCGAAAGAGGTCGTAGTCGACCCACGCTACCGCTGACGTGCGCCACTGCACGCCCGCCAGCAAGCGGCGGGTTTGATCCATAAGGTCATCAGAGACCGGAAAGAATTCGTTATCAATGGCAATGAGGGCGCGTACACCGGCGATAAATCCCCCCATTCCGCCAAACGAGCCCAATGAATGGATGCTATTGGGCAATTCATCAAACCAACGCCGTGCGACCCGCTGCAGCAAATCTTCGGGTACAGCGCCTACGGAGTGCGCGACGTTTGTGAGCACCATCGGTCCGGAGTCGTGGCCATAGATGCTCTTTGGTCCGCGCGCCGCAGCCGCATATCTCTCAAGAATGTCGCCCGCGAGGCCTACGACCCTGTCGATGGCGGGCGATGGATGTGTCATACATCGGCTCCTGAACTAGGTCGATGGCGAGGACTGAGAACGGTCTAGACATCAGCCCTCGCCACCATGCGTCTCCGTTGAGTGTGCAGCTAACTACTCGCCACTGGTGGCCCGTAGCCGCCTGACCAGTGCACCACCCGAGAGGCGCTCAAGCTCCCCCGGCAGAAGGACGTTGACGAATTGATCTCCTGGGCAGTGGGTGCAGTCCGTGTTGCAGTGCGTGCAGTCGGTGTCTCCTTCCATCCTTCCTGGAACCAGAGGCGTTCGGATGAGCTGCGCTTCCAGTTCTCGGATCCGCGCCGCGAGGGCAACAACATCGGATCTGGCTACGAGGTCGCCGGTGTCACTCATGGCTGACCACCTGTTCCTTTCCTGGTAGGGTCTCTCCGTTGAATGTGCAGCTAACTACTCGCCACTGGTGGCCCGTAGCCGCCTGACCAGTGCACCACCCGAGAGGCGCTCGAATTCCCCCGGCAGAAGGACGTTGACGAATTGATCTCCTGGGCAGTGGGTGCAGTCCGTGTCGCAGTGCGTGCAGTTGGTGTCTGCTTCCATCCTTCCTGGAACCAGAGGCGTTCGGATGAGCTGCGCTTCCAGTTCTCGGATCCGCGCCGCGAGAATGGCCACGTCACTCATGGCTAATTACTTTTCCCTTTGTTAGTGAGGTATCGGCCGTACGTTGTTCGTGCTGCGCCAGTGGACCTCGGCCTCCCAACGGCGCCGTGGAGCCATCCGGCACCAGGTCAGGTGGGCCAAAGGTCGCGAGGACGGCTGGGGTCACGCGAGTCGCCATTGCCGTCGCCGATTCGTCGCACGGGAACCGCAGGTGGAGCTGAGCGGCAAGACGATCTCCGCTGCTGTGAGCGCGGTCGACCACAAGGAACTGATCGGGTGCTGGCAGCATCTCGATCACGTTCACTGGCGCGTTGCCTCTCGTCCAACGCTGGATCGTGCGGATGGCATGGACGCTTTCAAGATCGCACGGAACGGGTGGCTTGTTGTCGCTGCGATCGAGGTACACCCAGCGCGGCAACGAGTACCGGTTCCGCAGCCGTATCAAGGCGCGGAGCTTCGCGGTTGCCGGCGCGTCCCTGTCCCACAGGTGGTCGGGTGACACGCGCCACTGGGCCGGCGAAAGGACGATGCCGCCGCTTACCGAGACACGGGGCATCCCGGGTTGCCCTGGCAGCCGTGTGAGAGAATGGATCATGCGCTTGAAATCCCATGGCAAATCAAGTGGTGCCGTGGCGAGGAGTACCCGCGCAAGTCGATCCCACGGCGGCGAGAATGAGCGCGTTGCGTGATAAACCGGCCATATCGGCTGTCCGTCCAATTCCGCGCGCAAACGGCCGTCGATGCGGCGGATACGGATCGCATGCAGGGGGATGTAGCGGCCAGGGTCCGTGTCGCCGCGCAGGTAACCGGCGGTGTGGGGATCACCGGTCCAGGCGCTGGTGTAGACCGGTCGGCGCACCGCGTTGGCCGCTCCGTCTTGTAGCGGGGGTAGCAACAACTCAACAAAAAGAATCCCGGTCAACTGCTCCAGTTGGCGCAAGAAGGCACGGTAGGCCTCCATGTGCGGGACTATCCCGTGCATATCCACCAACGTGTCCACGAATCGGGCATCGAGCATGCCTGGCGGCCAGAGCTGGTCAAGAACAGCAGTAAAGCCTGCACCCTGCGCCGGCATGCGAACCAGGCAATCGACGGGCCAGGTCAGCGCCCCGTTCCAAGCATCGCATTCGTCGAGCAATGACGAATCGATAACCAGCTCGCCGGCGTGCCCGGCCCGCTCGGCAATCGTGCTGACTAGTCTGTCGAAGCCGGAGGTTGACGATGCCGGGAAGGACCAGCCATCCGCAATTTCCGTATCCTCGCGGTTCGACATGGGCTTGTCGCCAGCGCCCAACTCTGCCCTGAGGATTTCGATAAGCGACCACGAACGCTCGGACGTCGAAACGGCAAATCGGTAAAGATCGGGCATGCCGCCCCTGATCAGACTCAGGACACGCAACACTTGCGACACACCTCGCTGCACGTCCCGGGCGAGGTTCAAGGATATTCCGGTCTCGACGTACCGATAGACGTCGATCCAGCCGCCCTTGTCGCCTTCGACACCCGCCGGGTGGGCAATGGTCTGACCGGGCACCGCCCGGCGTTCCAGCCGGACCTGGGGCGGTGCGCTCGGTTGCAGGATCCCCAGAACCACGAGGTGTCGGACAAACCCACGAAGGGCGACCCATTCGTCCTGATTCACACAGCCGAGCGCCTGCGCGAGCTCTTCGAACGTGTGGACAGCGTCGGCCAACGCCGTACAAATGGCATCGAGCAACGAGGTGTGCCGTACCGCGACCTGCGTATGCTCCCTGTTCTCGTCCAGCACCACGAATGTGAAGCACCCGTCTACATCCCAACGCAGCGGATTCACGGCGAGCCGACTCTCGGGCGCCGGCCAATCGTCCGGCGGATCCGTCAGCGCCAGACTCCGGGCGCGAACGTTCTCCATCCACTGCGCCGTGAACTGCTCGGTGACAGCCGGCGGCGGCAGCCAGGCCGCGGCTTCGATCGGGAGGAAGGCGACGTGGCTCAGCCATCCCCTCGGCGTGCTCCCGGTTGCCGCACGCGCAATGCGGTGCCACTGGTGCTCGCAGCGGTGCCGGCGTGATTTCCGGCTGAGTTGCGACCCAAGCCCTGGTTCCTCCGGGTCTTGTGGTGCAAGCAGCGCCCTGGCCACCCGAGACTCGTGACAGATCTGCTCGGGAAGGAGCAACAGTCGATTCTGCTCCTGCGCGAGATCCGCCTCAACCTCCGCCGACAATATCGCGATTGCGCGATCTCGATCGACCATCATCACAAGGGCCTGAACCAACTCCGCATCGGCGTCGGACAACCCGCTCACCGTGAGCAAGCGTTCGCGACACACCTTCGCGATCAGGTCTCCTCGATGCAGACTCCGGCGAACGGCAAGCAGGAAAGCCCGATCGTCGCGAGAGAGGCCCGATTTCGGCACAAGCTGTTCGCCGATCCGCTCAGCCAGTTGGATGGCGCGCGCGTGGCGCACCTCCTCATTGCGTTCAAGGCGCTCGACCTTCTCAAACAGCGTCGGACTCGCGCCCGCAAGCCAGTGCCGAATCGGCAAACCCGCGACACGCAGCAGGGCGGAGCAGCCGAGAGGAGCCTCACCTGCTAGCATCGTTGAATATCCGTTCAGAAAGCGACTCGGCCAACAGCGCCTGCTCAGTGCGGGAAAGTGCCGCACGGTTCCAGTGGAAGATCACGTAGAAGGCGGCTGCCGCACGCGGACCCAGAGAAGCCCTTCGGTGGCAGAAATAACCGGAGCGCCACCGAGCGGCGCCCGTGAGAAGAGCACTGTCATGATGAGCTACGATCGCCTTGACTGCGGGGTGAAGCTCGTCCAAGATCCGGTCCCTGCGAGACCAAGCATCGCGTAGCTCGCCGGCGACTTCCGCATACATAGGCAGAGACACCTTGTCCACTCCCAACCGTCTTCCGGCCATTTCCCGAATGCAGTCCCAGACGCCGATGTCTTCCCATCCGGTGATATCGAGACCGGCGAACACCGTCCGCAGCGCTGCCAGCGACACCAGCCAAGCTGGGCTGATCGCTTCGCCTTCGACCGCACGGCGGGAGTGATAGTCCAGCCAAATAAGCGAGTCGACGGTGAAGAGAGCGTGGACGAAACTCATCGATCGCGGACCGCCAAACAGCTGGCTTTCCGGCTCATATACTCCCGGCTCGACGTAGTCGACCAGCCGCTCCGCTCGCCAGCGCATCACCTCGGCGTGCACAACGTTTGCCAGGTCCGCAGAGCTTGCCGCCGCTGCACTGTGAAACCGCAGCCTCATCCCCGGTGGCTTGTTCATAAAGAAGAAATCGTCGACGGCGGAGTCGGTCAACAATGTTCTGGCGAGGCATGCGACCTGTCGGCAGAGCTCGCTACGAGGCCCCAGATCATCCCGCGGACGGATCCCGATCTGGAGCCAGTCGTTGTCGACTTGCCAGGGCCGTGCGGCCAGCGCTTCGAGGCCGGCCTGTACGAAGATATCGCGGGCTTGGTAGAACTCGTCGGAGTACCGTTCGCCCCCTGGTCCCGGCTCCGTGGTCAGGCTGTGTGCGCAAAGCGTAAGGAATTCAGGGAGAGATGAGGCAGGATCGGTGACATCGAAGGAGGCACCTCGATCATCGCGTTCCTCAACCAAGAACTCGAGGTTCCGTAGGCAGGCTTCAGCCTGATTGGCACCAACACCACTTGCTGCCATGCGCACCTCCGAGCGGTGGCTGCAGGAGCTTTGAGCTGTCTGGTCTCTCGTTGTGCTCGGGTAACGAGAAAACCGTCACTAGGGAATACGACACAGCGAGCATGCCGCGGGCATGAAGATAATTTGTGCTTAGTATATCCATAATATCTAGGTCGTCCAGAGAAAGTAAACCCCTTTCTGTCAAACTTGTGTGAGACACGAAAGGATGCGACTCTATCAGAGGTACCAGATCAGGGCTGGGATCAAAGTAGTGATGAATAGCTTGCGAGCTTGGGGTATTTGCCTAGCTGGACTTCCGGGCGCTGGTGCGGTATGACGGCCTGGTGGCTGATGAGCGAGATGAGCATGGTGAGCTGAAGGTCCGGCTTGCCCGGCCGGATGAGGTGGCCTGGTACAACGAGCTGATGGCGGAGCATCACAGCCTGGGGGTGGCGGCCTCGGGCCGGGTGCTGCGGTATGTCGCCGAGGCCGGCGGTGTGCCGGTGGTGCTGGGCACGTTCGGGTCGGCGGCCTGGCGGGTCCCGGTCCGGGACTCGCGGATTGGCTGGTCGGATGAGCAGCGGGCGGCGCGGCTGGAGCGGGTGTGCTCGAACCAGCGGCTGTGCGTGCTGCCGGCCGCCGCGGGGCTGCCGCACGCGGCGTCGCGGGCGCTGGGCGGGATGCTGCGCGTGCTGCCCGGCGACTACCTGGCGGCGTTCGGGGTCCGGTGGCGGGTGACTTTCCCCGA
>WNFC01011632.1_pt1 | contig 10667 bp, 8 predicted proteins | sample 5400541 | NCBI WGS metagenome assembly WNFC01 (sample SAMN13153342, study PRJNA577476) | soil metagenome | isolation source: 120 cm saprolite under Douglas fir tree site 2 hole 2 replicate 1 | place: USA:California | collected 2015-04-18
GGGCTCACGCCGGCGGGCGATCTCGCTTTTAGGGGCACGATCGTCTCGGGTTGAATCGCATCTATCGTCATCCCGGCGGAAAGCCGGGAGCCATCGTCGAGCAGCAGGATGCGGCCAAATGGGTCCCGGCTTTCGCCGGGACGACGGAAGCGAGGTTCAGCCTGAGCCGATTTCGCTTCTAGTGGCGCGACGACGCGACGGGCTTGCTACGGCTCATCGCTCGAAGAGGATCGTCGGGCGATCCTTGTAGGTCGTGCGCGCGAATTCGCGATAGCCGGATTTCGCCGCGACCCGGATCGAGGCGGCGTTGTCGGGACCGATCATGCACACCGTGCGCCCCGCTGCGAAATGCGCTTCGCCCCAGGCGACCGCCGCGCCGACCGCCTCGGTCGCAAAGCCGGCGCCGTGCGCCCATGCGGCGAGGGCCCAGCCGATCTCGGGCGCGCCGCCTAGGGGTGGCGCGATGGCCCGCTTGAAGTCGGCGAACCCGACCTCGCCGACAAAGCGGCCGGATGATTTCTCCTCGATCACCCAATAGCCGAAACCCATCAGCGACCAATGCCCGGCATAGCGCAGGATCTTCGTCCACACCTCCTCGGCGGAGAACGGCTTGCCGCCGATATGCCGCGTGACGAGCGGATCGCCCCACATCGCCGCGCAGGCGTCGAGATCATCGCGCCGATGCCGCCGCAGCGCGAGACGGTCGGTCGCGATGGCGACCGCCGGCCCCGCGCGCTCGTCGTCGGGGAGGTCCTTCTTCGCCATGATCGCTCTCCGCAGCCGGTCGATCCGCCTTAGTACCACCAAATCCTCGATTGCCGAGAATCGAGGCGCGAGGCAGACAAATCCCAGCGCAATCGCTTCAATATGAGAGGGAGCGGTGTTGCTTCCTCTCCCCCTGAGCTTTGTCGAAGGGCGGGGAGAGGATCAAGGAGAGGGGGAGCCGGCCACGAAAACGGATGCTTCCGATCCAGCGAATTGCCTGGCGGAGGCTCCCCTCACCTAACCTCTCCCCGCCCTTCGACAAAGCTCAGGGGGAGAGGAAAAGCCGCGCAAGCCATCCCACCCGGCCGACCAATCCGCCCTTGCCCAAGCGCGGCGACGGGGAATGCCGCGGCGCCGGAGCTCTATCTCGCCGGAGTGACGCTGCTCAGCCTCGCCTGCCTGGCGGCATGCTGGCGCCTGAAGGCCGGCGATGCGCCGCTCCCCGATGGGCAGCTTTTGGCCGAGGCGGTGGCGCCGGAGGCGCGCCGAAGCGGCGTGACGACGTGACGACGTGAGATCGGGGCGGGGCTGCGCTGCCTTTGCGGCACCGGGTCTCCAGCGGCACGGGGTTTGCACGATCATTGCCATCTTGGTGTGACAAAGCGCCGCATTGGCGTAGACTGACATGAGGTGAGCGGACGGCAAAAACGCAGGAGAGGAGGACCCATCATGACGTTCAGGAAACCGTTGGATTCGGACCATCCCAAGGTCCACGAGGCGTTCGGGCTGTTGAAAAAGGGGCGCATGGACCGGCGCGAGTTCGTGCGGATCGCGGCCCTGCTCGGCACCTCCGCGGCCGCCGCCTATGCGATGGTCGGGCTGCCCGACCCTGCCTTCGCGGCGAGCAGCCTGCCCTTCCCGGCGGACGATGCCAAGGCAAAGGCGGGCGGCATCCTCAAATTCGCCATGCAGGTCCAGAAGATGGAGGACCCGGCGACCTATTCCTGGGTCCAGATGTCGAACCAGACCCGCCACAGCCTCGAATACATGGCGATGACCGGGCCCGACAACATCACGCGGCCGATGCTGGCGGAGAGCTGGACGGCGACCGAGGACCTCAAGAGCTGGACCTTCAATCTGCGCAAGGGCGTCGTCTGGCACAACGGCGAGGAGCTCACCGCCGACCACATCGCCTGGAACATCAATCGCTGGCTCGACCCCAAGACGGCGTCGTCGAATGTCGGCCTCTCGGTCTTCGCGGCGATGGTCGAGGAGACGCCGGAGAAGGACGCCAAGGGCAAGCCGATCAACCGCATGATCAAGAACGCGGTCGAGGTCGTCGACAAGTCGACGATCCGCTTCAATCTGAAGAAGGCGGTGCTGTCGGCGGCGGAGGATCTCTACAACTACCCGACGGCGATCGTGCATCCCTCGTTCAAGGCGCCGCTCTCCGACAACATGATCGGCACCGGCCCCTTCGAGCTCGCCGAGCTCAAGGTCGGCGACAGATGCATCCTGAAGCGGGTCAAGAAGACCAAGGACGGCAAGGACTTCAAATATTGGGGCGGCACCGTCTATCTCGACGAGATCCATTACTACAATTTCGACAGCGACAATCAGCTCTCGGCCTTCGCCTCGGGTGACGTCGACAGCATCTACGACTTCACCGTCGAGCAGATGGATCTCGCCAAATCGCTCGACGGCACCATCCATATCGCGCGCACGGCGCAGACGATCTGCTGCCGCATGCGGGTCGACGAGAAGCCGTTCTCCGACAAGCGGGTGCGCCAGGCGATCATCAAGGCAGTCGACAACGCGGCGATCAAGAAGCTGATCTACCCCGAAGGCGGCGATGTCGGCGAGAACCATCACGTGGCGCCGGTCCATCCCGACTACGAGGCGCTGCCGCCGCTGAAGCGCGACGTCGCCGAGGCGAAGAAGCTGCTCAAGGAGGCCGGCTTCGAGAACGGGCTCGAGGTCACGATCGATGTCGGCAACACCGACGGTCCGTGGCACCAGACCGCCTGCGAGGCGATGCGCGACCAGCTGAAGGATGCCGGCGTCACCCTCAAGATCAACGTCATGCCGGCGGCCAAGTACTGGGAGATCTGGGACAAGACGGCGTTCGGCTGCACGGCGTGGACGCATCGCCCGCTCGGCACCATGGTGATGTCGCTCGGCTATCGCACGGGCGTGCCGTGGAACGAAACCCACTATTCGAACCCCGAGTTCGACAAGGCGCTCGACGCCGCCGAGGCGACGCTCGACGTCGCCGCCCGCAAGGCCAAGCTCGGCAAGGCCGAGAAGATCCTGCAGGACGACGCGGTGATGATCCTGCCGCTGTTCCGCCCGATCTACACCATCGTCAGCAAGAAGGTACACGGCTTCGAAGGCCACCCGACGCAGTACCATCAGTTCAACAAGGTGTGGAAGAGCTGAACGCCGTGTGACGCCGGGCCCGGGAGCCGCCGAGACGACGCTCCCGGGCCCCTCGCCTTGCCGTGCAGTGCTGCGTGACCGGCGCGACGCTCGGCGATTGGAACGCAGAGGGCCGCCCGCATGCTCAAGCTTATCGGCAGTCGCCTCCTCCAGATGTTGCTCATCATGGCGGTGGTCTCGTTGGTGCTCTTCGCGATCTTCGACAGCGACAAGTTCAAGAAGCAGATCGCGGTCGCCGAGCTCGGCGGCTTCGCGGTCTCGGCCCTCTCCGATCAGGACTATCAGGGCTGGCTCGACCGCAAGGGCCTCAACGTACCGTTCTACGACCGCTACTTCAAATGGGTCGGCGGCGTCGTCACCGGCGATCTCGGGCGCTCCTTCGAGAAGAACGAGCCGGTCGGGCGGCTCCTCCTCGAGCGCCTCGCCAATACCGGGCTGCTCGCCTTCTGGGTCTTCGCCCTGATGATCCCGCTATCGCTGACCCTGGGCATCATCGCCGGCATGAAGGAGGGCTCGAAGCGCGATCGCGTCGTCTCGTTCCTCGCCGTCTTCACCACCTCGATGCCGGAGATCGCCACCGCCATCGTGCTGACGGTGGTCTTCGCGCTCGGCCTCCGATTGGTCCCGGCCAATTCCGCCATGATCAATGGCTGGGACGGGCGGCAGATCATCCTGCCGGTGATGACGCTGGTGCTCTACGATTTCGGCTATGTCGCGCGCATGACGCGGGCCTCGATGGCCGAGGTGATGACCTCGCAATATATCCGCACCGCCGTGCTCAAGGGCCTGCCGCATCGCCGGGTCATCCTGCGCCATGCGCTGCGCAACGCGCTCATCGCGCCGTTCACCATCATCGTCCTGCAGCTCAACTGGCTGCTCTCCGGCGTCGTCGTCGTCGAGGTGTTCTTCCAGTATGCCGGCTTCGGCAAGCTGCTGCTCGACGCCGCGCTGTTCGGCGACATCTACGTGATCCAGGCGGCGACGCTGGTCGCCGTCTTCGTCGCCGTGCTGTCGCAGATCATCTCCGATGTCGGCTATACGCTGTTGAACCCGCGGATCCGCTTCAGCTGAGGGAGAATCCGAGCGTGACAACCGTCGGACTGATCGCCGTCGCCCCGCCTTCCATTCCGCTACTGACCCGGCTGCAGCGGCCGCGCCTGCTGCTGGCGTTGATCCTCCTGATGTGGGTGCCGCTCACCATCCACGTGATGTTCGGCCACTTCATCAGCGAGCCGCTGCGGACCGGCGTGCTGCTCCCCGCCATTCCGGCGGCGCTTCTCCTCTATGGCCTCGCGGTCATCTCGTGGCGCGAATCGCCGGTCGCCGTCATCGGCGTCACGCTGGTCTTCTTCTGGCTCATCGTCGCAGTGTCGGCGCCGTTCCTGCCGCTGGTCGATCCAAACAAGCCGATCGCGCCGTTTGCCGATCCCGGCATCGTCAAGAACGGCCACTTCTTCCTGCTCGGCGCCGATTTCAAGGGCCGCGACATGCTCTCGCGCATGCTGTGGGGCTGCCAGCGCGTCCTCGTCTGGGGCGTGACGGCGACCTTGGTCGCCTATGTCGTCGGCTCGACCCTCGGCCTGCTCGCCGGGTATCTCGGCGGCTGGTGGGACCAGGCGATCTCGTTCCTGTCGAACGTTCTCTTGTCCTTCCCGGTGATGGTGCTGTTCATCCTGATCCTCAACTATCTCGGCCCGAGCGGCTTCAACATCGTCATCGCGGTGACCTTCGCCTCGGCACCGGCGATCATGCGCATCGTGCGCGGCCTGACGCTCGACACCAAGAGCCGCGACTACATCTTCGCCGCGCAGACCCGCGGCGAGCACCCGCTGCGCATCATGATCTTCGAGCTTCTGCCCAACGCGCGCGGCCCGATCATCGTCGATGCGTGCCTCCGGCTCGGCTACACGACGGTGGCGATCACCACCCTCACCTTCCTCGGCCTCGGCCTGCAGCCCCCCGATCCCGATTGGGGCCTGATGATCAAGGAATCGGCGAAGGTCGCGATGCTCTTTCGGTTCTCCTACATGCTGCTCATCCCGGCGCTCTCGGTCTCCAGCCTGATCCTCGGCTTCAACCTGATGGCCGACGGGTTGCGCGAGATGAGCCTCAAGGACTGACGCCGTGAGCGCGCAGATCCCCGTCCTCGAATGCCGTAACCTCTCGGTCTCCTACTACACCCGCTCCGGCGAGGTTCCCGCCGTCGTCGATTTCAACCTCAAGCTGATGCCGGGCGAGGCGCATGGCATCGTCGGCGAATCCGGTTGCGGCAAGTCGACCGTCGCGCTCGCCATCATGAACTTCATGGGCAAGAACGGCGCCATCGTCGGCGGCGAGATCCTGTTCGAGGGGCGCGACATGCGCAGCATGTCGCAGGAGGAGCTGCGCCAGCTCCGCGGCTCCAAGATCGCCATGGTCTATCAGGAGCCGATGGCCTCGCTCAACCCGTCGATGAAGATCGCCGAGCAGCTCGCCGAGGTGCCGCTTTATCACGAAGGCGTCTCGCAGCGCGCGGCGCTCGAGCGCGCGGAGAAGATGCTTTTGCAGGTGCGGCTGCCCGATCCGCGGCGCATCATGAATTCATACCCGCATCAGATTTCCGGCGGTCAGCAGCAGCGTGTCGTCATCGCCATGGCGCTGCTCTCGAAGCCCCGGCTGCTGCTGCTCGACGAGCCGACGACGGCGCTCGACGTCACCGTCGAGGCCGGCATCGTCGAGCTCATCAAGGACATTTCGGCGCAATTCGGCACCTCGCTCATCTACATCTCGCATAATCTCGGCCTCATCCTGGAGACCTGCCACCGCCTCACCGTGATGTATTCCGGCGAGGCGGTGGAAGCCGGCGACATCGGCAGCGTCTTCAACGAGATGCGCCATCCCTATACGCGCGGCCTCTTCAACTCGATCCCGCTGCCGGGCGCCGACAAGAATGCGCGCCCGCTGGTCGCCATCCGCGGCCAGCTGCCGCTGCCCCATGCACGGCCGGTCGGCTGCTATTTCGCGCCGCGCTGCGATCATTTCGTCGCCGGGCGCTGCGATCAACCCCCGCTGCTGATGGAAGAGATCGAGCCTGGCTCGAGCCACCGCGTGCGCTGCGTGCGCTTCGCCGAGATCGATTGGGACGTCGCCAAGCCGAAGGCGATCGAGCGCGACCCGATCCGGGCCGGCGACATCGTCCTCAGCATCGAGGATTTGACCAAGCACTATACGATCGAGAGCGGGGGCGCGCTGCTGGTCGGCGCCAAGAAGACGGTCAAGGCAAACGAGAAGATCACCTTCCGCGCCCACGAGGCGGAGACGATCGCCATCGTCGGCGAATCCGGTTGCGGCAAGTCGACTTTCGCGAAGGTGCTGATGGGGCTCGAGGACGCGACCGGCGGCAAGGTCCAGCTGGGCGATATCGATCTCGCCCACCTGCCTGTGCAGCGGCGTAACTACAAGACGATCTCGGGCCTGCAGATGATCTTCCAGAATCCGTTCGACACGCTCAATCCGAGCCATTCGGTCGGCGCGCAGATCACCCGCGTCATTAAGAAATTCGGCGTCGCGCGCGACCCCGACAAGATCGAGGAGCGCCTCCACCAGCTGCTCGACATCGTCAAATTGCCGCGCGAATTCGCCAAGCGCCGTCCGCGCCAGCTTTCCGGCGGACAGAAGCAGCGGGTCGGCATCGCCCGCGCCTTCGCCGGCGATCCGCGAATGGTGATTGCCGACGAGCCGGTATCGGCGCTCGACGTCTCGGTGCAGGCGGCGGTAACCGGCCTCTTGATGGACATTCAGCGCGACAAGCGCACGACCCTCCTGTTCATCAGCCACGACCTTTCCGTGGTGCGCTATCTCGCCGACCGCATCATCGTGATGTATCTCGGCCAGATCATGGAAAAGGGCAGCACGGAGGAGATCTTCTCGCCGCCCTATCACCCCTACACCGAAGCGCTGCTCTCGGCGGTGCCGATCGCCGACACCAACGTGAAGAAGCGCAAGATCGTGCTGCAAGGCGAGATTCCGTCGCCCTCGAACCCGCCGAAGGGCTGCCCGTTCTCGACTCGCTGCCTCTATATGATGAAAGGTCTTTGCGATACCACGGCGCCCCCCAAGCGCGAGTTCGCGCCGCGTCACGTCATCGCCTGCCATCTCGAGCCGGAGACGCTGCTGGCCATGGAGCCGGTGATCACGATCGATGCGGCGGCGGCGTCGCCTGAGCGCGTGACGGACGACACGGTCGCTTGAGAAATGCCCATCGTCACGCATCGCACTGAGAGTGGGGTCGTGAAGCGGGCGCGCTTGCGCGGCGAGAGCGAAGGCAGCGCGACGATCAGCCCCGCGCCGCTCGGGCTCGACGTCCCGCAGCGTATCGCCGCGATCGACGAGCGTGCCTTGCATGAATATCGCCTCGAGCGGGTACGCGCGGAATTGCGCCGGCTCGACTACGCCGGCGTGCTGCTCGCCGATCCGATGAACATCCGCTACGCCACCGGGACGCGGAACATGGCGGTGTGGACGATGCACGCGCCGGGACGTTACGCCTTCGTTGCGACCGACGGGCCGGTAGTGCTGTTCGAGTTCGCCAGCAGCCGGCACGTCAGCGCCGGCGCGAAGCTGGTCGACGAGCGGCGCCCGAGCACGCCATGGTTCTACTTTCTCGCCGGCCCACGCACCGCCGAGAAGGCGGGGATCTGGGCGGATGAGGTGGTGAGCCTGGTCCGGCAGCACGGCGGCGGCAATCGCCGCCTCGCCATCGATCGCTGCGAGCCGATGGGAACGCAGCGCCTGCTCGCCGGCGGCATCGAGCTCTTCGACGCGCAGGAGGTGCTCGAGCTCGCCCGCGTCGTCAAGTCGCGCGAGGAGATCGCGTGCTTGCAGCTCGCGATGGATGTCTGCGATATCGGCATCGCGCGGATACGCGCGGCGCTGCGCCCCGGATTGACCGAGAATCAGCTGTGGAGCCTTCTGCACGAGACCAACATCGCGCATGACGGCGAGTGGATCGAATGCCGGCTCCTCGCCTCCGGCGGTCGGACCAATCCGTGGTTTCAGGAATGCGGCAATCGCGTTATCGACGCCGGGGACCTCGTCTGCTTCGATACCGACATGGTTGGGCCGTGCGGCTATCTCGCCGATGTTTCGCGCAGCTATGTCTGCCCTGGCAGGAAGCCGAGCGACGCGCAGCGCCGGCTCTACGCTCTCGCGCAGGCGCAGATCCTCCACAACATGTCGCTGCTGCGCGCCGGTCTGACATTCCGTGAATTCAGCGAGAAATGCTGGAACGTGCCCGACGCCTTCGTCGCCAACCGCTACATGATGATGGTGCATGGCGTCGGCCTCGTCGACGAATACCCGAGCATCGCCTATGTCGAGGATTATCCGGCCTGGGGCTATGACGGCGTCTTCGCCGAGAACATGGTCGTCTCGGTCGAGAGCTACATCGGCGAGCGCGGCGGCGCCGAGGGCGTCAAGCTCGAGCAACAGGTGCTGGTGACGGCTGACGGCGCCAAGCCTTTCTCGAAGGCACCCCTCGAAGACGCACTCGAAATCTGAGCCGGTTACGACGCCGGTGTTTAGCGCGGGATGACGGCGGGCGGCTCCGACCGACGCAGCGCATGGAGCGGAATGCCCCAGCGGCACGGCGTGCGCGGCGTCAGCACCTTGTGGCGCGACATCCAGGTGAGACCCGCCTCGGTTCCCGCCGCGGGCACATACTCGCAGCCGACCCAGCCGCGGTGCCCGGCACGATCGATGAGGTCGAAGAGATCGTCATAGTCGATCTCGCCGCCGACCGGCTCGCGACGCCCGGGACAACCGGCGATCTGGATATGCCCGATGCGTGTGAGATGGCGCGCGATCGTCGCGGTCACCGTCTCGCCCATCGCATGCATGTGATAGGCGTCGCAGAGCAGCGACAGATTGCGCGCCGCGACCTCGTCGAGGAGCGCGACGGCGTCCGTCGTGCTGTGGAGATAGCTGCCGGGAAGCGTCGTGAGATCGACCGGCTCGACCAGAATAGTGATGCCCACCGGCAAGGCGAGGCGCGCAGCAAAACGCAGATTCTCGACCAGCGTCTGCCGCGCCGGCGCGCCGCTCGGTGCGGCGCCGGCAAGGCAATTGAGGAAGCGGCAATTGACGGCGGCGGCGTAGACGATCGCCTCGCCGACGCCGGCGCGGAACTCCGCCACCCGCGCGGGATCGCATGCGATGCCGTGTTCGCCGTTATCCCGCTGCCCGGAAGGCAGGTCGCAGACGACCAGCGCGAGGTCGTGCTCGCGCAGCCTTCGGGCCACTGCCTCCTTGGGAAATCCATAGGGCTCGGCGAGCTCGACGGCGTCGAAGCCGCAGCGTGCGGCGGCGCCGAACCGCTCGAGAAACGGGAACTCGGTGAACATCGTCGAGAGATTGGCCGCGAAATCTGGCATTGTCCTAATCCTTGCGGCTGATTGCCGGACGGCTCAGTGCAGGCCGGCGAGCCTGGCGCGCTGACGAGTCAGGGCCAGAACGGTATCGATGGTCGGCGTCGCCACCTCGACGCGGCGTCCGAGCTCCTGGACCGCGGTGACCAGCGCATCGATCTCCATCGCCCGGCCGCGCTCGAGATCCTGCAGCATCGAGGTCTTATGTGCGCCGACGCGCGCCGCCCCGTCGATGCGCCGCTGCGGATGCGCTCGCGGATCGGCGCCTCGAAACCGGCCGCTGTCATGATTTCGGCGAGCTTGCGGATGCGCGGGCTGACGGTTCCGTCGGGTTCGCCGATCGGCAGCTTATTGCCGTAGACATGCTGGATCACGCCGGGCGCGACGACCTCGGCCGCTGGATAGACGACGCAACCGATAGCGCGACTGGGACCAAGCAGCCGCCATTGCACACCGTCGGGATCAACGCTCTCGACGATGCTGTCCTGCCAGGCACCGCCATGCCCGTGGAAATACCAGTAGGGAATGCCGTTGACGGCGGTGAGGATCGCCGTGTCGTTGCCGATCAACGGACGCATCGCGGGAACCGCGGCGGAGATCGAATGTGCCTTCAGCGCGATGATGACGAGATCCTGCAGACCGAGCTCTGCCGGGTCATCGGTGCAGCGCAGACGAACGACGTGCTCGACATCCTTGCAGAGGAGCTTGATGCCGCTGCGCTGCATTGCCGCGAGATGGGCGCCGCGTGCGACGAGGCTGACTTCCGCCCCGGCGCGGGCCAGGAGCACACCCATATAGCCGCCGATCGCCCCCGCCCCGTAGATACAGATCTGCATCTCGTGTGCCTCCCCAGGCTGTGACCGTGCGGCGCGGCTCAATATTGTATATTTTGTATCTGATATACCAAATATCAGAGAGAGTCAAGCGGGCTCAAACAGTCTCAAGCGTCGCCGCAGCGGGCAGATCGAGCACCTCCTCGAATTCGGCGATCGCGTCGATCTCCGCGCCCATCGCAATGTTGGTCACCCGCTCGGTAATGATCTCGACGATGACCGGCAGGCGCAGCGTCGCGCTCTCGCGCCGCGCCCAGGCGATGGCGCCGGCGATCTCCCCGGGCTC
>WNFC01030167.1_pt1 | contig 10667 bp, 11 predicted proteins | sample 5400541 | NCBI WGS metagenome assembly WNFC01 (sample SAMN13153342, study PRJNA577476) | soil metagenome | isolation source: 120 cm saprolite under Douglas fir tree site 2 hole 2 replicate 1 | place: USA:California | collected 2015-04-18
AGCTCTGCGCCAAATGGCTCGATCCTAGATACAGGGTGTGCTTCCCGTATTTCGCCCGCATCTTATCGACTCCCTCATAGACCTTCTTCATTTCCATCGTCTTCAGCGCTGCCCCAAAAAGATCAAGTTGGGCGACAGAATCATCTTCGAGGTTAACAAGCACGACGCCGGTGGCGCGATAGAGCGTACCTGGGCGATAGACTTGCTTGAAACCGGGCCGGATGGCTTCGATCAGTTCATTCGGAATGGCTGTCCGACGGGATAGTTTCACTTCTATTCCCGCTGATTTGAAGTCTTGCGTCCGCAAATAGATAATCACGCCCCGCGGGGCGAGGTTATATCGCCGGGCCTTCATCGTGGCATTCTCCATGTTCTTGGAGAGCTGCGAGAAGACAAACGTCTCGTCGCCAGAAGCCGGCATGAACGTTTTCACCTTCTGAATAGACGCGTAAGAGGTCTTCGCCTCGCACTCGAGTTCCAGAACGCAGTTGCCGTTCAATTCCTGCCAGATTTCGATGTGTTGCTTGGTAAAGTGACTCCGCACCCACTCTTCTGGTTTTCGAGCAAACTCCAAAGCCGTCATGATCCGGTACTTGCGGAGGAGCGCCGCCGTCTGAGATCCAATACCCCAGACCTTTTCGACGGGCAGGTCTTTTGTGAAGAGATGGATGTCCCGCGCCTGAATGGCGGTCAGGCCGGAAGGTTTTTTCCATTTCGAGGCAAGCTTCGCGATGACCTTGTTCGGGGCAAGCCCGACCGAAAAGGTAAATCCGAGGGCTGCGTCCAATTCCTGCTTTATTTTCTGGGCGATGGCGATGTACTTCATGCCGAGCGGCCGCCGCAGTCCTGTGAGGTCCGCGAAGCACTCATCGATGCTGTACTCTTCGACGTCGGGTGTATAGCGCCTCACAATTGAAAAAAAGCGCTTGGACAAAAGCGAGTAGGTTTCGTAGTCCGACGGGAGCATGATCGCGTCGGGGCAGATCTTTTTTACCTCAAAAAGGCGCATCGCACGGGTCACCCCACGGGCTTTGGCCTCATAGCTCATCGAGGCGACAATCCCACGCTCTTTGCCCGTGATGACCGGCTTACCTTTGAGCGCCGGATCGCGAGACTGCTCGCAGGAGGCGAAAAATGCATCTCCGTCGATGTGGAGAATGGCGCGCGGAAAGCCGTGAATGGATAACGGTGCGTCGTGCATGGGTCAATACTTGCGGATCTGGGCTTTGACGACCGCCGCGATATTGAGTTCGGTCGTGGGATCGATGGGTTTGTATTTCTTGTTGCCCGGCACCAGGGTGTCTTCTTTGCCACGCTTTCGGAAGTATTTTATAGTCCAGTCGCCATCGACTTCCGCGATAACGATGTCGCCGTCTTTCGGGTCGATGCCACGCTCCACGACAACTATGTCGCCGGGCATGATTCCCGCCTCGATCATCGAGTCGCCCGACACTTCGACCATGTACGTCGCCTCATTGTTGCCAATGAACTCATCGAGATTCATCGTATCGATGAGCTCTTCCTCCGCAGGAGAAGGCCAACCTGCCTCAACAATGCCAAGAACGGGAATGTCCCCGGAGAGTTTCTGAGGAATCAGTCGGCCGCTAGCATCTTTGGCGACAGCGCCCACCGCGAGAAGTCTGTCTACCAGCTTATAGGCGGCATTTGTCGACTTGAAATCACAGAGCCAGGTAATTTCGCGATAGCTCGGCATGCGCTTCTGCCTGCGGTAAAACCGACGGATGTTTTCTTTGTATTGTTCGAGGGGAGGCATAGACAGCGGAGTTAGGTGAACGAACGTTCACCTAGAGTATGGGTGAACGTTCGTTCACCGTCAAAGGCTGTCCTGTTGAGAACTCGTCGTGCATTGCCCTTTCATGAAGAAACCGTACGCTGAAGAATATGTGCGGACGTTATGCCCTCGCCAAAGAACCCCGCGAGATCGAAGAACATTTTGGGGCACGTTTCGCGGAGCCAATGCGGCCCCGGTATAATGCCGCGCCTTCTCAGAGGCTACCGGTCATTCTCAATGCAGATCCCCGCAGTATCGTGCTCTCCCCTTGGGGCATCAAGCTCCCATGGCTAAAACGTGATGGCCTCATAAACGTCCGCGCCGAGACGTTGAGAGAAAAGCACACGTTTCAGAAAGATCTTACCGACCGTCGCTGTCTTATCCCTGCCGATGGCTTTTACGAATGGCAAGTAAGACTAGGGGGCAAGAAAACGCCCTACCGCATCGTGCCGAGGGTTGGTGGAGTAATCGCGTTCGCGGGAATATGGCGCGAGGAGAGGCAGGGAGACGCGACCCAACCGCGCTTTGCGATCATTACCACTCGCGCAAACGATCTCATGCGACCCATCCACGATCGGATGCCGGTCATTCTCACAGCTGACGAGGAAAGCCTCTGGCTGTCCGGTAAGACCACCGTGCCTGAACTTCTGGCGATGCTGGAACCGGCACCGTCTGCGGATTTAAGAGCGTATGAGATTTCTCCGATGGTGAATCGGGCATCAATAGATACGCCGGAGGTCATGGAGCCGGTATAGACTCGCTTTGCCTGCCGGGCATTCGCGAGTACCACACGCATCCACAACACACCGGGGACGATTGGCTCCTTCACCGAGCCTCCAAAGAAGGAAGCATTTCCACGATCGCGGAACGGGTTTGGCGGATGATGGCTCGGAACGTTGTCGGGTTGGGTGTTTCTGTACAGGCTCTCCCGGTTTTCCCGCTGCGTGCGCAAGTGGCCATCCAGGTTGCACAGGGTGAGTTGGAGGGCGGGCTCGGCGTAGCCGCTGCGGTCGCCCCGCCGGCGGCGGCAAAATGACAGACTTCATGTCGTCGAGCGAGCGAGGCTTGCTCGAAATCAACAGGTTTGTTGTTCCTGCGGATGTGGTCTTAGGCACAATCGAGTTTTTGCAAGAGGTGGGAAGGCACGACGCAGAAGGATTCGTTCTATGGTCAGGTCGCAAAGAAGAGCCAGACAGATTTCGTTTCACGAGCGCCTATATTCCAGAGCAACACGCTTACAAGACGGAGCAGGGGCTTTTGGTGGTCGTCGAGGGGCAAGCGCTGTTTAAGGTGAACAAGGAACTATACGAGCGCGGAGAGATTCTCGGAGGGCAGGTACACACGCATCCGACATCTGCTTATCACTCGGATACAGACGACCACTATCCGCTGGTAACGCTCATTGGCGCGCTCAGTGTAGTCATCCCAAATTTCGCCCGTCGAGCCCCGGATGACAAGGACACTTGGGCGTGTTATCGCCTGCGCGGCTATGGGAAGTGGGCTCCCTTGGATGAACGCACTCAGGTGATTTTTGAAGCATGAGCCTTCCTCGTTTTTATTCCCGCATTTCGAATGCGTTAGGGCCGCTCGGCGGATCGCCTGGGGAGTTGATGTCCCGACTCAGCACGAGCCTCGTGTCGCTAGAAATGGGCGAGGGCGTAGAAGATCAGCCGGCGCACGTGGCCGGGTTCCTTTTGGCGGTTAACCTCTGTGCGCGCCTTTATCCCCGCCTTCATATCAGCGCGCCGGCCAGCATCAGCCACCAGAGCGTTGAGCTCGCGGTCAAAATCAATCCCAACTGCGAGATCGAAAAATCGAAGGGCAGCGGTGAGAGGCTGTTCTGGGGTGCTGGAACACCAACGGATTCTGTCGTAACGGTTTCGGCCGCCGGGTGGCAGGCGCTGCTCGATCAACGGAACGATAACGCGATTAGGCCGGCCAACCCGTTGAGCGCATTGGCGGCGGGGGCTCTGGGCGTGGGCGAGCTGTTTCGTTCCGTCTTCAAGGATTTTTTGCCGTCCGGCCGAAAGGGCCCGCGCCCGGCAGTTCTGAATCTTGTGACGCTCGACGAATCGAGCAACGAGCTACCCGACCTGCCGAGCACTCTCGATCTCGGCAACATACATGTCGCAGGAGCGGGGGCAGTTGGTCAGGCAATGTTGCATGCACTCTGGCACTTATCGGTTGGCGGTCGGCTCGTCATCGTGGATCCCGAATCGATTGCACTTTCTAACCTGCAGCGTTATGTGCTCGCCACGGATGGTGACGTGGGGACCAGCAAATGTGCTCTGGCACAGCGAACGTTGAAAGGGACAAAGCTGGATGTGATTTCCGTCGAGACTGTATGGGGTAACGACGAGCGGAGCACAGCCGGAATGGAAACAGTCGCGGTGGCTCTTGACACCGCAGCCGCGCGGATTAGCGTTCAAGCTGGACTGCCGCGGGAGATTTATAATGCTTGGACACAACCGGCAGATCTGGGCTGGTCACGCCATGAGCGCTTCGGAGAAGAGCCCTGTCTGGCGTGTCTCTATACCCCGTCAGGGCTACGTCCAAGTCAGCATGACTTGGTCGGAGCGGTCGATTCTGGAAGACACTATGCTTGAGCTAGGAGTCGATCCAGCGGCAGCGGTGGTGTGGAAGGGCAAGCCAATTGCTGATCTTTATCGAGAGGGAATTTGCGGAGGCGCCCTCATCAGTGACCGTGTTGGCGAACTGCCGCAAGAGGTTGCCGTGCCATTGGCACATCAATCGGCTCTCGCTGGGATTATGCTAGCGACGCAGCTGGTGTTGGCCCGGGCACCAGAGCTTCGTTCTCTGCGGTTACCATTTATCGAGGGACGGCTGGACGTGCTCTCTGGTCTCCCGCAGCCGCCGGTATCGTGAGAAGTGGAGTGAGAAAGGGCATGGAGGATCGTGATTATGCGTCTCACTCCGAGTTCATGCTTAAAACCCTTATTTTCTCTATCCGGTATCCCTGCTGAAGGTACATCAGCCGATCTCGCAGACGACGAAGCGTCTCTGCATTGCTACAGCCCCCTTTTTTTCGCAGGTCCTGGCTGACTAGATCGAGCACCGTGGCGAGAGTGCCGAAGTAGTCGTTTTCCTCAATATGGAATTGCAGGCTCGCTTCGTTCATGCCCGAAGTATGGCGCGGGCGAACAGCGGTTTGCCGCCCCGATCTGCCCAATGCTGCGCCGAGTTGTGCGCCAAATGCCATGATCCATAGACATAAGGGCAGTTTCCAAAGCGTGGGAACGAACGAAGAACGAAGAGCCACGGTTGCAAAGACCCTGGCTCTAAAACTAAAACATAGAACGCCATGATCCTGCGACAGCAGGGCTTGCGGGTATTAGCTCCTGTCAACTTTATGTTGGACAGTGAGGATTGCAATAAGGCCCAGCTACAGAACATACGATTCCGACTGCATGTCGCATCAGTTTGTCGCGGGTGGCTTCGGCCCCACTGCCGCCACGGATTATCGAGAAGTGCCTGGCCAGTGACCAGATCGTCCAGATCGTGATCGACAGGGTGGTTAGCAAGTATTGCGCTAACTTAATAATAGGTCTAGGTGCCAATCAACCACGGAGCGAAATCTCATGAGGGGCGGGTCGCCAGTGTGCTTTTTTACAGCTGCAGTCCGATCCGGTGCAGTAGATCTCTAAACCGCGGGTCGGAGCGAAGGTTCTCCCAATAGGGTTCATACTTGAGGAACTCGAACGTAAAATCGCGGTCTCGATACGCCTTATCCAACCATTCGAATGCCTGGTCCTTCTCGTCGAGGGCTGCATAAACTTCTGCTACCCAGAGAACATCCCTTCGACTTGACGACTCCTTTACCTCCTTGAGAATCTTCCACGCCTCGTCGCGCCGACCGGACAAGGCATATGCGTGTCCCAGGCCTGCCAAGTCCCTTGGGTCACGTCCAGATAAATCGATCGCTCGCCTTAACTGTGCGATGGCCTCCACAAGCATCCCCTTTTGCACATAGGCCAAGCCCAACGAGTAGATCGCCTCGTGAAAATTGGGGTCGAGCTGAAGCGCCTTGCGCAGCGCCTGTATAGCTTCGTCGTAGCGTCGCGGGCCTACGTAATCCCAACCGAGATGCTCGTATGGCGCCGGGGAGAAAGGATCAAGCTCGATCCAACGTCTGTCCTCCACCAAAGCTTCTTCGGTTCGACCCATCACGAGCAAATTGTGCGCGTGATAATGGTGCGAGACCGTCGAGTTGGGGTTCAACTCGATCGCGCGCCTAAACTCACTCTCGGCGCCCTCCCAGTCCCAATCGTACCGAAACCTGACGAGGCCCATCATCGCGTGGGCCTCGGAAAGCTCATCGTCCATCTGGAGAGCCTGGAGCGCCGCCGGCCTCGCTTTTTCGGCTTTCTCACCCGCCCGGACCGCGGCCTCAGCGAGCCCCGCGTAAGCTAGAGCAGAGGAGGGGTCTCTTTGGATTGCCCGCTCGAAATAGTCGATGGCGACCCTTATCCCGGAGTCTGTCCACGTTTCCAAGTGGCTGCGACCCTTCAAGTAGAGCTGATAAGCCTCGGGATTGGTGGGCCGGGCGCTGGCCAAGCGCGCTTTTTGCTGTGGCGTCAGCTTGACTCGAATCTCCTGTGCGATCGCCCGTGCGACGTCGCTTTGTAGCGCCAGCATGTCGCGCATATCGCGCTCGTAGCTTTCCGCCCAGAGGTGCCGATCGGTCGTCGCGTGAAGCAGGTTGGCGGTGATGCGCACACGGTCACCGAAGCGCTGGACCGAACCTTCCACGATGGCGTCCACATGCAATTCCCGCGCGATCTCCGGCACCGGCTTCTTGGTGCCTATGTAGCGCATCACTGAAGTCCGCGAGATCACCCGCAACGCCCCGATCTTGCCAAGGTCTGTAATCAGTGCCTCCGTCATGCCGTCGGCAAAGTACTCCTCTGATGGGTCGCCCGAAAGATTTTCGAGCGGCAGCACGGCGATGGATTCGATGTGCGGTGGGCCACCTCGACTGAGCAGCCGGTCACGCCAGCTACCCACATTGAAGCCAAAGAGCAGCGCGAGAGTGGTGGCAACGACAATTCCGGATATCAGAGGTGCGCGCCACAGCCGCATTCCTGCTCCTGCTTTCGGAGAGAGGTTCTCCGGCGGGACCGCGACAGAGATGTCCGGAATCGCTGCAGTCTGTGCGTTAATTTCTGGCGATTCGATTACCCGCACCGGTGCCAGAAACCGGTAGCCGATGCTCCGCACCGTCTCAATGTAGTGGTGATCGCCGTTCTGAACGTCACCCAGCACCTTGCGCAATTGCGATACGGCGACGGCCAAATTGGCCTCTTCGACGAAGGTTTCCGGCCAAACGCGCTTGAGCAGATCTTCTTTCAGCACCACCCGACCTCGGCCTTCGACGAGCGCGAGCAGGACTTCAAAGGCCTTATGCGGCAGCGAAACAGCTTCGCCGTCACGCAGTAGGCGATATTCGGAAGTCTCCAGGCGGAACGGACCGAACTGATAGACGGTTTGTACTCGTTGCTCCATGGCCGTTTAGAAACGATTTAGACAAACATTAGCTTGCCTTTAGGACATGGTGCGCGGTTATCGGGTAGTGTGCGGCTGAATTAGGGAAGCTGCAGGCTGCCGCCATGCCGAGCGCTAATTTTACTCCTACCGGCTTGCCGGTGGCAGCGGTCGGGCCCCGTCGGACGCATTGTGCTCGATGCTCATTCTCTCATCGCTCTGCGAGAGGGGAGCCCTAATGCGCAAGTTTCAAGATAAGTCGCTCAAATGGCTAGTGTTACTGGTGAATGGTGGAGGTGAGTCATGAAATGCAGAATATACGGCATCAGTCTAATAGTCTTTGTTTCAGTCTTGGCAGCATTGATTTTGAGAAGCTATGTGCCGGTGACAACCGTTAAGGAAGCGGTTGGCACTAGTGCGGTAAAGAGCGATGCCACAGCAGCACAGTCCAAAGTGACCAATCGGTCGCATCTCACTGCTCTGGCCCGAGCATCCCAGACGCAGTTGCTTAAAACCTACGGAAAACTGCCCTTAAGCTTTGAAGCCAACCAAGGCCAGACGGATTCGCAGGTGCAGTTTCTTGCCCGGGGCGGCGGGTATACTCTCTTCCTCACCTCAAGGGAAGCGGTGCTCTCCCTTCACGGGAGCAAAGCAAGCGCAACGCCAAAACCAAGACTCGCAGAAGCACTCCAAGCGCGTCATCCGCTTTGGAGCGCCGCGAGTGTCAAGCTAGGGATCCCACCGTTGAAGGACGGCCCTGCGCTATTTCGGCACGGAGAGACCCGCAATCTCTCGCACAGCCAGTTGCCCAGCAGCCCCGAGGGGCTGGAGCCTTCTGCAGTCTTGCGGATGAGACTGGTGGGGGCAAATCCCTCGCCACGGGTCGCGGGACTTAACAAATTGCCCGGCAAGAGCAACTACTTCCTTGGCAAAGACCGCAAGAAGTGGCAGACAAGCGTTCCTATTTACGCCAAGGTGAAATATGACAGTGTCTACCCTGGCGTGGACCTGGTTTACTACGGCAATCAAGGTCAACTGGAATATGACTTTGTTGTTGGCCCTGGCGCCGACCCGAGAGCGATCAAGTTCGCTTTTCAGGGCGCGACGAAAGTCGCTATTGATGCGAGCGGTGACTTGGTGGCGGAATTGGACGGACGGGAGATGCGGCTGCATAAGCCTCTTGTTTACCAGCCGGAAAAGAGGAAGTCGAAACTCACACAACACAATATCGAGGGCAATTACGTGCTCATGGGAGACAACCAGGTTGGTTTTCGGGTGTCCGCCTACGATCCCCAAAAAGCGCTCGTTATTGACCCCGTCCTGAAGTACTCCACGTACCTGGGCGGCAGCGGCGATGACTGGGGCAGTGTCTTCAACAATCTTCGAGCCATCGCCGTGGACCCCATGGGGCAATGCTTATGTTATCGGAACCACGGCCTCGACCGACTTCCCGACGACGGCGGATGCCTACCAAACAGAGTTTGCCGGCGGCGGTGGAGGATTCATCAACACGTTTGCCGGCTTCGCAGTGGGGGACATTTTCGTTGCGAAGCTGAATGCGGCTGGCAACGCGCTGGTCTATTCCACCTACCTGGGAGGCGCCGGGGACGATTACGGTGAAGGTATTGCCGTGGACGCGGCTGGCAATGCTTACTTGGCTGGAATGACGGATTCGACGGACTTCCCGACGACGAATGCCATTCAAGCCGAGAACGCCGGCCTTGCGGACATGTTCATAGCGAAGCTGAACGCGAGCGGCAGTGCCCTCGGGTACTCGACCTATCTCGGCGGTAGCGACTCGGACGGTGATCCCATGATCGCGCTGGACGCGCGCGGGAATCTGTACTTCGAAGCCTGGACTCTATCGACCGACATTCCCACAGCGAATGCCTTCCAGACCGAAAGTGCCGGCTCTGTGGACATCTGGGTGGGGAAGGTGAATGCGGCTGGTGATGCTCTGGCCTACTCCACGTACCTCGGGGGTAGTGACTTTGAGATCTGTGGTTCCGATATCGTTGTGGATCCGGCCGGCAACAACTATCTTAACGGAATCACGTGTTCCACTGACTTTCCTACCCTCAATCCCATTCAGCCGGAGAAGGCTGGGCCTTGCGACGCATTCCTGACGAAGCTCAACGCGAACGGCAACGCGCTGATTTACTCCACCTACCTGGGAGGCAACGATAACGAGATTACTTCGGGGACCGCTGTGGACGCGGCCGGCAACGCCTATGTTACGGGAGCGACGTTCTCAAGCGACTTCCCCACCGTGAATCCCATCCAGGCCACTTATGCTGGCAACGGGGACGCCTTCGTGGCAAAGGTGAATCGTAACGGCACGACGTTGGTATATTCCACCTACCTGGGCGGGACCGACTTCGACTTGGGCCGCGGGATTGTAGTTGACGCCGCTAGGAACTCCTACATTGTCGGAGGAACTGTCTCAACTGACTTCCCCACTGCGAACCCGCTCCAGGCGGCTAATGCCGGTGACGAGGATGTCTTTCTCACTAAGCTGAATCGAACCGGCAGTGCCCTGGTCTTTTCGACCTATCTCGGTGGAAGCAGTTGGGAGGAGCCCAGTGGTATCGCCCTCGGACCGAGCGGCGACGCCTACATCCAGGGAACCACCGCCTCGACAGATTTCCCCGTGGTGAAGGCCCTTACAGCCGGCGAATGCCGGCGGCCTTGACGCCTTCGTGGCCCGGATCCGCCCGACCACTGTCTCGGACACCAGTCTCTCGCCATTGAGTGGCGCAGCAAGAGTGGAGGGGAAGAGAGGAGGAACGACAACGCTGAAGTACCACCCATACGCGTGGCCTTTTGCTAAGCGTGTTCGCCCCGGAAGATAAAGCAGAGTGAGATGGCACAAGACACGGGGGAAGCATGAATGAGCTTTGCACGGCAAGGGTTCGCTCAAAAGTTCCTTACTCTTTGTTGCTTTTGCCGATGATCGTCGCCTCGCCAGTCTGGAAGTTGATGGAGGTGCGCTACAGCGACAATGCTTCCGATATCCGCGCGCCAGTGCCGAGGAGCACTTCGACGAGTGCCCGGAAGCAGAGCCGCGGAGGGGCTTTGCGACGACCTATTTGCGACGATGTGCTGAGTTTTGTTCGCAACATGGAAGAGATTTGATGAGCCTCATTCTGCCACTGGTGTTCGTCGTCCCGGCGTTGGCGCAAATGGATGCCGCCGCCACCGACCATAGCGCAGCATTGTTTGACACTCGAACCTCCAAGGGCCGAAGCCCGGCGGATTTTGAGTGTGACGCTAGATTTCTGCAAATCTCTACATCTCAGCAGTTTCTACGACTTACATTTGGAATCGCCGCGAGATTGGTGCAGTTCGGATGAGTACCGCAGGGAGTTGTTGC
>WNFC01009698.1_pt1 | contig 10665 bp, 8 predicted proteins | sample 5400541 | NCBI WGS metagenome assembly WNFC01 (sample SAMN13153342, study PRJNA577476) | soil metagenome | isolation source: 120 cm saprolite under Douglas fir tree site 2 hole 2 replicate 1 | place: USA:California | collected 2015-04-18
GCGAGTCAACAACGAACTGGCGGTTGCGCGGCAGGACAACGCGCGATTCTGTTGAAGGGTCGTCTTTGTCTTCACGCAGGATCATGTAGGAGTTGGGGTCGTCGGTGAGCTGCAGCCATGTGCGCACGACCCAGCCCTGGCCATCGGGGTTGAGGCGGTTGTTGTCGTCGAGGTGCAGGTTATGAATGGCCTCGGCTTCGGTATTGGGATTGAGTTTGATGATGCGAACGCGCCCGTAGTTGGCTTTTACTTTTTCGACCCACTCGACCAGGGTGGGACACTTTTCGGCATTGATCGTCCATATACCATCTTTGTCCGGCTTGCCATGATCCCAGAAGCCGGCACACTCCATCTCGCCGAGCGCGGAGGCAATCGGCGCAAAGTTGGTGTCACCGCCGCTCTTCCAATCCATATATTCGAGCTGATTCCACTCTTCTTCGGGGACTGGAGGGCCGTTGTAGTCGCGCAGTTCAAGAAAGCCCTTCTCAGCCAGGATATCAAGTTTGACGTGCATTAAGCTACTCCTTATTTTTTTCTCAAGCTGACCCCGGCATCCTGCCGGGCAAGATGCCGCGAAGATTGTTACTTCTACACGACGAGCACAGGTTGTCGCTTCCTGCTTCCCTATTCCGAGAGGTGTCTTGACCATGCTTTGTGCTATCTCGTCGCGTAAAATATACTTTCATTGTACCATATCCGGTTCACGCAAAAGGGACGGGCCAGGTTCCAAAGATTCCCGTCTCGACGCTGCTGCAAGGAATGAGATATACTGTGCAGTATATTGAGGATGCACTATCAGGCTATTCCTAAAATTCCTAGCAGGAAGGAGCGTTGTGTTATGAGTACAACCCCACACATGACCGACTATGAGGCTGAACGGCGTAATTTCCGACTGGACGTGCCAGAGATGTTCAACTTCGCCACTGATGTCATCGGTAAGTGGGCTAGGGACCCCAGTAAGCTCGCTATGCTCTGGGTTGGGCAAGACGGGGAGGAAAGGCGCATTACGTTTGCCCAATTCGCCGAGCGGTTCAGCCGCTCGGCCAATGCCTTCGCGGAACTCGGCATCAAGAAGGGCGACCGCGTGCTGGTGATGCTGCCGCGCATTCCCGAGTGGTGGGAGAGTGTGCTGGGCTTGATGAAGATAGGGGCTATTCCGATTCCATGCACTACGCTGCTCACACCCAAGGATATCCAGTTCCGGGCCGGGGTGGCGGAGGCGGCGGCTTTGATCACGGATGCAGAAGGCTCGCACAAGTTTGACCAGGTACGCGGCGAGTGCCCTTCGATCCGCGTTGCGGTCCTGGTGGATGGGCATAATGCCGATCTCAGCGGGCGCGAGTGGTGGACCAGCTATCACCAGATTGTCGACGAGGCATCTCCCGAATTTACAGGCCCCAAGACGAGCAGCGATGATCCCTGCCTGGTGTATTTTACGTCCGGCACGGTAGGCTACCCCAAGATGGTGCTGCACACGCACGCCAGCTACCCCATCGGGCATACGATCACCGGCAAGTACTGGCTCGACCTGCACGAGGACGATTTAATCTGGAACCTGTCGGAGATGGGCTGGGCCAAAGCAGCGTACAGCAATCTCTTTGGCCCCTGGGTGATGGGCGCGGCGATGTTCATCCAGGATGCACGCGGCAAGTTCAATGCTATCGAGACGCTGGAGATGCTGCACAAGTACCCGATTACGACGCTGTGCGCGCCGCCGACTGCCTATCGCATGATGGTCCTGGATGAACCAATGGCGTACCTGAAAGCCAATCCGCCGCAGGCGCTGCGCTACTGCACGGGCGCGGGCGAGCCACTCAATCCAGAGGTGATCAAGGTATGGCAGGACGTGACAGGGATGACCATTCGCGATGGCTACGGGCAGACGGAGACGGTGATACTGTGCGCCAACTTCCCGCCGCTGGAAGTGAAGCCCGGCTCGATGGGCAAGCCGTCGCCCGGCTTCGAGGTCGAGGTGATTGACCACGATGGCAATCTACTTCCCCCTAACAAAGAAGGTGACATAGCCGTCAAAGTGAAGCCACAGCGTCCCACCTGGATGTTCAGGGAGTACTGGCGCAACCCGGACGCAAGCAATGCCTGCATTCGCGGCGACTGGTACATCACGGGAGACCGCGCCTACAAGGACGAGGATGGCTATTTCTGGTTCGTAGGACGGGCTGATGACGTGATTATCAGCGCGGGCTATCGCATCGGGCCGTTCGAGGTGGAGAGCGCGCTCAAGGAACATTCTGCCGTGGCGGAGTCGGCGGTGGTCGCCAGCCCGGACGAGATGCGCGGGGAGATCGTGAAGGCCTTTGTGATTCTTGCCCCGGGCTACACGGCCTCACCCGAACTGGCAAGCGAGCTGCAGGAGCATGTCAAGCATGTGACGGCGCCATATAAGTACCCGCGCGAGGTGGAGTTTGTGGAGAGCTTGCCCAAGACGATTTCGGGCAAGATCAGGCGGGTGGAATTGAGGGAGATGGAGAGGAAGAAGAAACTGGAGAGATAAGTTCTCCGTCTATTTGACGGATAAAAAATTGTGAGAGGGTAAGAGTAAATTGGAGTGCGGCCGGATGCGGCCCCACTCCGTTTTGCTTCTCCCCCTTTCACCAAATCTGAGCTTTTCAGGTCTTGCATCTTTGCTTCTCAGTGGTATTGCCGGTTTGTCTCACATTTGTGTCACAATAGGAGCGTGTGGGGTCACAAAATACACACGATTGCGAACCCTTCCCTCTTTTCTATCGGCGCACTACAATGTGATATGAACACGCATAAAGAAGGGAGAGATGAAGTATGCACGTTGTTACCGTTGCGGAAATGCGCGAACTGGAGGCGCGAGCAGATAGAGAATATGGCCTTACTTCGCATATATTGATGGAGAACGCTGGCAAGAGCGCGGCGGAGATACTGGCAGACTTTACGCGCGGGCGTCACGCGATAGCCGGGCGCGAGGTGCTGCTGCTGATCGGCCCGGGCAATAACGGGGGCGATGGGCTGGTGGTGGCGCGCTACCTGGAAGAATGGGGCGCCCACGTCACGCTCTACTACTGGAAGGAGAAACTGCTCGTCAGCAATGGGCGGGACGTGGCGGCAGCGGAGACGGCCGGGGAATTGGAGTCGGCCATGCGGCGAGCGGAGTACGTGCTCGATTCTCTGTTGGGGACGGGACGTTCGCGACCACTGCCCGACGACATGCGAGCGCTGCTGGCTCGCGTGCGCCAGGAACGGGAGAGGCGCGAAACACTGCGCGTGGTGGCAATCGATCTGCCAACGGGATTGAATGCTGATACCGGCGAGGTTGATCCAGGGACTATTCCTGCCGATATCACGATTACACTGGCGTTCCCCAAGCAGGGTTTTTTCTTCTTCCCCGGCAGGGGATACATCAGTGAGCTCTATGTCGGCGATATCGGTCTGCCGCCCGAAATGGAGCAGGGTATCCGCACAGAGATGTTGACGGCCGCATTGGTAGAGAAATTGCTGCCGCCGCGCCCGCTGGATAGCAACAAGGGAACGTTCGGCAGGGTGATGCTGCTGTGCGGGTCACCGCCCTACCCAGGCTCGGCATTCCTGGCAGGGAACGCGGCAGGGCGGGTTGGCGCGGGCCTGGTGACGCTGGCCGTGACCGAGCAGATGCTGCCCATCTATGCCAGCGCTTTTCACGAGGCGACGTTTGTGCTGCTTCCCGAAGAACAGGCAGGCAGTATCGAGCGGGTAGAAACGCTGATAAAGTACCTGGAAGGATACCGTGCGCTGTTGGTAGGCCCCGGGCTGGGCCAATCGCCCTACACCCGCGAGGTGATTCTACAACTGCTGGAGCACCTGCGCGGCCTACCCGATGAGCAGCGCCCACGCCTGGTGATCGACGCGGACGGGCTGAACAATCTCTCGGCGTTAGAGCACTGGTGGTCGCTGCTGCCGCCTGGGACGGTGATTACGCCGCACCCTGGCGAGATGGGACGGTTATGTAACGGGCTGAAGGTGTCCGGCGGCAGGATCGATCGCCTGCAACTGGCACGCGACAAGGCCAGCGAATGGCAGGTGATCCTGGTACTCAAGGGGGCATGTACGATTGTCACGGAACCGGGTGGGTACACGCGGCTCAACTGGCTGGCGAATCCCGCGCTGGCGACGGCGGGAACAGGAGATGTGCTGGCGGGTATGATCGCGGGCCTGCTGGCGCAGCAGGTGGAACCTTTTGACGCCGCCAGCGCGGGTGTTTACCTGCACGCGGCGGCAGCGGAGCTGGTGAGCGCGAGCCTGGGCCACGCCGGTTTGCTAGCCTCTGATTTGCTATACCAGATTCCCCGCGCGATTGTGAAGCTGGGCAGGAAAGCCTAGCCGGGGACGAAGAAGAACACGACGCAGGCCAGGGTGTAGAGAGTGACGAGCTGTACTCCCTCCAGCCAGGATGACTCGCCGTCCAGGCTGATAAATGTAAAGAGGACGGTTCCCAAGGCCAGGGCCAGCAGTTCCAGGGGCTGGAAGACGAGATTGAGGTTTGCGGGGAAAAAGAGGCTGAGCAGGACGAGCAGCGGGGCGACCAGCGCAGCAACTTGAATTGCGGAGCCAAGGGCGATGGCCATGGACAGGTCCACGCGGTCCCTGAAGGCGATGTAGAGCGCGCTGCTGTGCTCGGCGGCATTGCCAACGATGGGGATGATGACCAGGCCAATGAAGACTTGCGACCAGCCAAGCTGGACGGTCACAGGGCGGATGGTATTCACCAGCAGTTCGCTATTCCAGGCAGTGGCGACGGTGGCGATGAGCAGTAACAGGGCGGAGAGCCATGGTTTTGCTATACGCGTTCCCGGTACAACAGGGTCAGCCTTGTCGTCGCTGGCACTGGCCTCCACTAGGGGCTCGTCTTCGGCTTCTGCAGGACCGGAGGGGGGAGGAAGTGGAGCTGTGAGCTTTCGCTGCTGCCTGGGGCTCCGGCGAGTTGAGTGTACATTCAAGACGTGCGTAGCCAGGTACATGGCATAAACCAACAGCAGGATGATGGCGATGAGGATGCTGATGGATTGGATGCGCCCACTATCATGAATGACCAGGGTGGCGGTGGTTGGAATGGCGAACGCGGCCAGCACCAGCACCAGCATAGCGGAATATTTTCCGGCGTCACGAGCATTGAAGTATTGTTTGCCCCAGCGCCAACCGCCGAGGGCCAGCGAGGAACCGAGGACGAGCAGCATATTGCTGATGATCGAGCCGATGATAGAGGCTTTAACAACGGAGATCAGCCCCTGTTGCAGCGCGAAGATGCCGATAATAATTTCGGGGGCATTACCGAAGGTTGCATTGAGTAGGCCGCCAGCGATGTGACCAACACGCGCTGCGAGGTCTTCAGTGGCAAAGCCAATCAACGCGGCGAGAGGGATCAGGCTGATGGCCGCGCAAATAAAGATGGCCAGTTCTTGCTGTTGCCCCCCCGCGAGTTCGATGATGGGAGCAAAGATGGCTGTTATCAGCAAGAAATAAAGCCAGCGTGGCATGATCTCCTCATCTACAAGACAAAGGCATCCTACGCATTGACTTCTTCAGATGTTTCAGCGGGCTGCTCTGTTTCGTTTGCATTGATCACGCGGACGGTAATCTTGGGATGCACCTTCTGCGTGATCCTTATGGGTATCTCGAAGGTGCCGAGCGTGCGAATCGGGTCAGGCATTTCAATAGCGCGGCGGTCAAGGGTGATGCCCTCGGTTTCATGCAGGCCAGCGGCGATATCCTGGCTGGTGATCGATCCATAGAGACGCCCCTGGCGGCCAACCCGGGCCTTGAAGGTGAGTGTCACCTGGGATAGGCGTTCCGCCTGCTGGCGATCCAACTCGACCTGCTTCTCAATCTTGCGTTGTTCCGAGGCTATACGCTGCTTGCGGTTTGCCACGAGGGCGGAAGTTGCCCCAGCCGCCAGTTGACGCGGCAGGAGGTAGTTGCGGGCATAGCCATTGGCTACTTCTTTTAAGTCACCGGCCTTTCCTAGGCCGTCAACGTCTTGCAAAAGAATTACTTTCATGTGGAAGAACTCCTCGTAGGGAGAAGTCAGAATCGGTCCCTTCTCCATCGTCAATGATACGGCGCCTAGTATACACCTTGTATGTAGCTAGCGCAAGTTTTTAGCTAACCGGATTCCTCCCTGTCTAAGAGAGCATCTTTCAAGCTCAATGCTCTATAAACCAATAGTGCTAGTAGACATACAGTTCACTCAAGGACAGCAAAATCTACAAAATGAAACGCTAAACGAAAAGTCCCCTGGAATATAACATGGGGGACTTTTTGTTATTCAAAGTGAACTGAGTACTCGGTCAACGCATTGAAAAAGCACAGTTTACGAGCACTACCAAAGGCCAAGATAGTACCCGCCAACATGCTTCTCTCTGTAACCCTGTGAGTTACAGGGGATCAAAGGAGATCGTTACAATGAAAGCATGGACACGTTGGCAAGACTGGGTCTCCCTCGTTCTGGGAGTCCTCCTCTTCATTTCACCATGGGTTTTTGGCACATCGACGATTGGATCAAGTTCCTGGGATGCCTGGATTATCGGAGTGATCGGAGTCATCCTGGCGCTCTGGGCACTTGCCTCTCTCAGGACCGCCTCCATAGCTGAGGGGATTTCCCTCATCCTAGGTGTCTTGTTGTTCATTTCGCCCTGGGTTCTGGGCTTTGCCGCGCTCAGTTCGGCTGCCTGGACCGCCTGGGTCATCGGCGTGTTGTTCGTTCTAGCCAACGGGTGGACGTTGTTCCAGACCCGCAGTCCACGCATCGGCGCACCTGCGGCATAGGGGTTCGTTCACGGAACGTCTGGTGCGGAGACGTGAGCACAACCGCCTCCGCACTAACGCCAGTATGGGAGCGGCCCACAGGGCGGCGCTTACCTCAAAACCGGTGGGGATCAAGACCTGTGCATCGCATGTTTCTCTACAGGCTTCTCCGGGGGAGGCTGGTCGGGCCCAAGGCGGATTAAGTATGGGCCAGACAGACCATCATCCGAACCGACCGCAATGATATCACCTGCGAACAGTCCTGACGAGTCATTCACGAGTTGGGTTGCGGTCATCTGGACCCCGACGTGCATGAAACGGCTGGCTTCGACTATCTGAAGCGATTGGGCGATGCTTAACAGGACATCCCTGTCTATGCCATCGCGCTGGTCACCGACAATCCAGAAGACGATGCCATCGCGCTGGTAGATCAGTTCGCTGCGGCCACCAGTAATCCAGTGGTGAGAGTACCTGTTAAGCGAGACCCATTGACCATCGACATAGATAGCCTCGGGGTTGCCTTTGGCATCGGCGAGCACGGTCTGAGGGGCGCCGCCAATTACCTGCAACACGGAGTAATTGGGCTTGAATTCAAGAACAGCGATTTCACCCGAACCATGGGCCGGTGCGCCGGGAGAGGTATAGTCGTATTGTAGTTCCAGCATGGGACCGTCGGCCCAAGTTTTCTTTGTATTTTGAAACAGGTTAATGCCGTCGAGGTTAAAGTTTTTTGGTGTCACCTGTGGCCAGTACATAGGGAAATGCAAGCGCTGCTGCGCATCCGCCAGGCTGATCTGGCTGGACTGGTCATTGTTCTGGTTATGGGAAAGAGCCAGTATCGCCATTGGATAGGCATGCACCTGGTAGACGCCGGCGTGCGCACCCTTGAGCAAGAACGATACGCCTTCTACGAATGACTGGCCGGTGAAGGCAACTGTGAAGAGGACGAAAAGCAGGCAGGCAGCAACCACTACCAGCCAGGAATGCCGCAAGGGAGGGACAGGCATGACGCCGCCAGAGGACCAGCGCTGATTGAACAGGCGGCGGCGCAGGTTGAGGCGCCGGAAGACGCGGGCACGGGTCTTCTCCTCGAAGCCATATTCGGCAACCTGAAAGCGTGGATTATCAGGCTCGAGCAAGGTCTGAGCAAAGTAGGGCGGCACTTTTTCTTCTTCAAGGGCAAAGAAGGAATTCAATTCCTGCGCAAAAGCGATGTCTTCCTCGCTGAAATCCTGAGGAAGCACCTGTCCATGAGTTAAAAGTGTGTCAGAATCATGCTCCCTTTTGTGCGATTGTTCTTCAAATTCATTCATACTCATATGCACGCTCCTTGAGCGCTACGCGTAAGCTCTTCCGTGCGCGCCAGAGCCGGGTATCGACAGCGTGACGGGTGAGGCCCGTTTTAGCTGCCAGTTCCTCGGTGCTGGCATACTTAAAGTAACGCAGATAAATAAGCTGACGGTCAAGCTCAGGCAACGTCGCCAAGGCCAGGCTCAGTTCTTCGAGCCTCTCACTTTGTTCTATTAGCTGCTCCATACTGGCTTCGGAGTATGCCGGCAGGGGAGTGCGACTTTCACTATCGGGTCCACCCCAGCGAAACATATTTCGCCCGCCGACGCCGTTGCCATCGGAGGTACTCCATTGTCGATTTTCATCTGCCGGCGGCAGGCTATGCAACTGGCGGCGGCAGAGTTGACGGCGGCGGTCTAAGGCGATGTACTTGGCACGCATGGTTAGCCATGTGCGCAAGGTACCCCGCTGGGGATCGAAGCTACCAATCTCCTGCCAGACTGCGACGAAGAGGTCATTGACGCACTCTTCGGCATCCTGAACGACGCCAACACCGTCTAGCACCAGACGAATAAAATAAAATACTTCTCGAGAATACCGGGAGATGAGAGTTTCCAAAGCATCAGGATCGTGTTCGTGCAGTCTTTGGGCCAGGTCGTCATCTGTCCAGTTCTGTCGCACCATGCTCGCTCCTTGCAGGCTGGGCATATCCTTTCACAGCAACCTTACTGTGAAATCCCTGCCTGGTTAAACGGCCTGCATGAGCCGTATTAAGCAATTTAACCGTGCAGAGGCATGGGATATGCCTGTTCAGTGGTGCACTCATATTGTCTATATAAAGAAATACGTACTATGGAATAGAAACCTCTCATGAGCGCAACACGTGGGAACCCGTCTTTATATAATTTTGCTTGATAGAACGATGAAAGTCAAGGTTCTAGTGCTATAATGCTGTCACACTGGTTTTTATTTATTATCACTCAGCAGCGCGGAGGCAGTGTATGACATTCTCGATAGTGGCCCGTGACCCGCAGACAGGCGAACTGGGAATAGCTGTGCAATCAAAGTTCCTGGCGGTCGGCGCGGTCGTTCCCTGGGCGAAGGCCGACGTGGGAGCAATTGCTACTCAGGCCTGGGCGAACACAAGCTATGGACCACGGGGGCTGGAGCTACTGGCGTACGGTCTGCCAGCCAGCGAGGCGCTCGCGCGACTTGTCGAAGAGGATGCGGGACGTGCAGACCGGCAGGTGGGCATTGTCGGCGTCAAGGGTGAAGCGGCAACCTACACGGGGACGCAGTGCTTTCCCTGGGCAGGGGGACGCGTGGGCGAACACTACACATGCCAGGGGAATATCCTGGTAGGGGAAGATACCGTGCTGGCGATGGCGTACACATTTGAGCAAACGACGGGATTGCTCTGTGATCGCCTGCTGGCGGCGCTGGCAGCAGGGCAGGCCGCGGGGGGAGATAGCCGTGGTCAGCAGTCAGCAGCCCTGCTGGTAGTGCGCGAAGGAGGCGGCTACAGCGGATTTAACGATCGCTTTATCGACCTGCGCGTGGATGACCACCCACAGCCCATTGTGGAATTGCAGCGCATCCTGCAACTGCACAAAATCTTCCTCTTCCGGCCCGACCCGAAGGATATCCTGGCGATCGATCAAACGCTGGCGAGCGAGCTGCAGGAGCTGCTCAGCGCGATCGGTGATTATCAAGGCAGCAGCAACGGTATCTACGACGAGGTCACACGCGAGGCGTTCCGTAAGTTCAGCAGCCGCGAAAACCTGGAAGAGCGCTGGTTCGAGGATGCGCGTGTAGACAGGGTGGTGTTGGAATTTATGCGCAAAAAGATAAAGGGATGAGGTACAGGGGCGCTTGTGGGATGCCTTCCCCACCCCAGGCGCGATAATGAATTTTAACGACCAAGATCGGCAATATGTTGTCACCCTGAGCGCAGCGAAGGGTCTCTCTCGATGGGCAGATCCTTCCCCTTCGCGGAGTTTACCCTTGAGCGAAGCGAAGGGCTCAGGGCTGCGGCTCATGCGCTCAGGATGACAGGACCGGTTTTGATGGTTAAAAATCATAATCGCGCGGCTACGCCCCCGTGAAGATATCTGCGGGTAGTATACTTTTTATGAGCGGGCGGAGGTGGCGATTTGCCTGCATGTTCCACGCGCGGTACGCTTGAATGCTGGCGATTTTCTCAACCAGCGCGGTTGGATTGTCTACCAGGGTGGCAATTAAATGCTGCTGGGCCTGCGGCTCCAGGCACACCCAGCCGAGGTTATGCCGTTCGAGAAATTTGAGATTGGGCGCCTCCTGGCCGGGGATGAAAGCTGTTGCAAGAAAGGGCTTTCCCAGCATGACGGCTTCGGATATAAAATTCGGACCTGCCTTGCCGATGACGACGTCCGCGGCAGCCATGTACGGGGCGATGGTTTTCGTAAAAGGGAGAACACTCAGGCGTTCGATGCCTGAAAAGCGAGAGGCCAGTTGTGTGTTCGTTCCTACAGCTAAGATGACCTGGATGGACCTGCTGGCCAACATGCTTTTCACGGTTTGATCGATGCCGGCGGCTCCTTCTGCACCTCCCTGGAGAAATAGGGTAAATAT
>WNFC01033113.1_pt1 | contig 10665 bp, 9 predicted proteins | sample 5400541 | NCBI WGS metagenome assembly WNFC01 (sample SAMN13153342, study PRJNA577476) | soil metagenome | isolation source: 120 cm saprolite under Douglas fir tree site 2 hole 2 replicate 1 | place: USA:California | collected 2015-04-18
TTGACCTCTTTGCCCTTCTGATCGAACTCCGCCCAAAGCGCTACCTTGCCCTTTAGATCAGGGTGATTCGCGTCGACACCAGTGTCAAGCAGACCGACCATAATGTCCTCTCCCCGCCGGTCGAATGCACCCCACACCTCAAGAGCTCCGATCCTCCTCACGCCCCAGACACTTACCTGGTTGTCTTCCACGACTCTCGGCACCTGCTTTGGGACTACGACGGGTGGAACGAACAAGCGGCGATTCGGAAGAACGTCCGCGATATTGGGGACGCTGCTGATTAATGTCTTTAAATCCTCATCTCGGACCTGCACCACGGCGCTGCTGGAAGTCCAGAACTTGGTCGGGCCGGCCGCGCCGCGCTTAGGCCTGCCTTTTTTTCCTTCGGCGGCATTGGCCACGCTCCTGATTCCCTCCCGCACGACATCTGATTCGATCAGCGGTTCGAGCGTTTTCAATCCCGCGGCTCGAAGTTCCTCAGTCGTCGTTAGCGGCTTCCACTGTCGTCCCGTCGCAGTCAAGCTTCCCTGAACGACGGACGGGCGTCGTCGACCACCTTGGTCCTTCGCCTTCAGCGATTCCTTGGGAGGTGGCAACACGTCACGCGCCGATGTCGAGAGGCCTCGGCGAAGCATTGCTTCTGCCACCGTTTGCATGAACGTCACGTCGTCTTGGTCACTCGTGCGCATCCTCACGATAACTTGGTGGACCGCCGCGCTATCGCTATCCCGAATGAACTCAATTTGGCGATTCAGGTGTTTCTCCTGAATGGACTCTCGAGTTTTTGCCATTGCTCTCAACTCCTTGGTGGTCAGATTGCGGTCCAAAAAACTTGGAAGCGCCTTCTTGATGCGCTCGACTGCGCAGCGTTTACCTCGATCGCCTGGGCCTCCCCACCGGGCCGGCATCGTCCAATAGTGCTGCCTGCAACGGAAGGTGCCCACAGTAGGCTGCGAGGACAACGGCCGGCAGCGGCCGTTGTCCTTAGTATCTCGCCTGCGACAGAGCTCTCAGGTGAGCTCGCAAATGTACAAATCGCCTGGTCTGCTATCTGTTCCAATCTGGTCTTGGCCGGCGCAGCTTGGAGAGAAATATTCTGCCCGCACATGTCGCAGGTTAAACGGGGGTCTACCATCTCTGCTAAACCAGGATGGACCACCGAACAGGAATTGAAAGCTGAGTTGCGGTTGGTGGACCGGCGGACGGCGGTGGTCGGGCTGATAAAACGATTGCGACTGCTGGTACCTGCGCTGAGGTTCGCCGCGGCGTTATCATCGGGGAACAGGAGCCTTCGCAGATTGTGCGGTCGAGTTGCCGGTCTCCGTCAAGGCCGTTGCGGTTGCGGTAGAGCGGTCCATTCATTTCGGCCAAGGCGCGGCTGTCCCTTTGAGCAAGGCGAGCTTACATAAAGAGGGCCGTGGAATGTTAGCCGGTTTAGAATCCATCAAAATCTCGATTGAGCGGTCACTGCCGCCCGATGTTGTTGCAGCTATGCGTGAAGCTGGAATTGCGCTGACGCTGGATTCATCTAGTGGTTTTCAGTCTGTCGTTGATATCAGCGACGAACTCGCCGAGAGGGAGCTGCTTGAGGAAACGGTTTCGTTCCGCAAGAATTTGACCGGCGTCGATAATACTATCTTCATTTCCCCGAAGGGCTTTACTCGGCATGTACCGCGCATCAAATTGGCAATCGATCCGTCGGACAGCATCGATCCTCGCGGCGCGACAGCCCCCGTTGCGATTGATAGCGGTAACGTTGTAGCCGGCGATGTCCCCGCGGAACTGCTTAAACAAGTGCGGCAGTTCATCGAACTCAATCATGACGTCTTGCTTGATTATTGGAATTACCGTGCCGACACAGATGAGTTGCGCGGGTGATTGAAGTCAATCAAGTGAGAGGACGGTGCTGCTACCGTCTGCCATTTACGACGGCTCCTACCCACCCGCATGCGTCGCGGGTCAAATCGCGTCTATCATCGCCTGGTAAACCAGGACTGACCGCCAAACAGAGAACCGCCGAACAGAGACGGAAAGCCGGACTGCTGTTGTTGGACCGGCGGCCGGCGGTAGTCGGGCCGATAGAACGACTGCGGCGACTGCTGCACCTCCGCTAAGGTCGGCCGCGGCGGCGCGAGGCGGCGAACAGGAGGCTTCGCAGAGGCCGCCCCGCCGGTCTCCGTTGAAGCCGTTGCCGCAACCGTGATCGCGCCCGAACGGTCCGCCACCATCGGGGTCATTGGCAGATCGGTGGTGGCGACTACGGGATCGCTTCCCACCGGGGCGATGTCGCGCCGCGGCCACGCAAAGTCATCGGCGCGGCCTGCCGGCGCGGGTATGGGCTCGCCGCGCACGAGGACCTTCGCCGCCATGGCGTCGTTCGGCGGCTGACGGGCATTGCCGCCGAGAAGATCATCGGTTTCGCTTCCCCGTTCGGCAACCAACGATACCGCCGGCCCGGCTAGCGGGCGGGCATGGGGGCCGGGCCGGCTGGCAGCAGCAGCTGCCGCCTCGACCTTAGGTTCCTCGGGGATTGAGACGGCCACGGGTGCGGCGCGCGTACTCATCCAGCGCTGCACTTCGCGCTCGACGTAATGGGCAAGCTTTCGCGCCCCGGCCTGGGTGAAGTACACCCCGTCACCGGCGCGCAACCGGCGGGTCTGGCCTTCGAGATCGGGGCCGAATTGCGCGTAGCGGCCGTCTTCGTCAACAAAGCCGTCCCAGACATCGATATAGAGGATGCCTGCCTTGTCGGCGCGGCTGCGGTAGAGGTCGTTGAGAAACGGGATGTCGGCGGCGGCTTTCTGCCCGCGCAACGGTGGCAGCCCCACCCAGAACACCGGTACCCCGGACGTTTTGAGGGCCGCAATCGTGTCGTCGATGCGCCGGCTATAGGCTTCGCTCCACGCATCCGAGCGGAATTCCAGGTTCCTGTTGCCGGCGGGCAGTTGTTCCGGCGCAGCGACAGCTGCGATTTCGCGAAGCTTGTCCGGCGCCGGCTTGTCCAGTTCCATTGCTGCTGGGTCCGCAACGGGTGGCGCCGCCGGTTTCGCCACGCGCGAGGCTGGAGCGGCCGGACCCGCTTCGCGGAACTGCCGCCGGTCATTGACGCCGACCATCATCAGCACGAATTTGGGCTTCTGCCCCGCAATCAGGTCACGGGCGGCCTGCGGCCAATCGGGATATTCGCCGCGGGGGTCGCTGCGGACCTCGGCGCGGATCAGGCCGGAATTCGTACGGTGCCGCCGCAGTATTCCTATCTCGGGCGCGTCCGTGTAAGCGAGCTCAAGCCCGTAGGCGAGCCAGTCCGCCATCGCGTCGCCGAGCACCACGATCGGGGTGGTCACTGCGCTTTCAGCCTTGGGATCGGCCTTCTTCGGCGCGGGCGCCCTTGAGTAGTCAACCGGCGGCGGCGCTCGCTCAAGCTGAGGCGGCACCGCTTGTTGTTGTTGTTCAAACCAGTCGAAAAATCCGCGCTGCCGTCGGTTCTGGGACGAGCGATCGTCCCAGAAAAACTGCGCCCCCGACGGCGGCGGCGCAACGACCACCATCGTCACTGCTAGAACCGCTTCCGCGGCCAATGCCGCGGTTGCAATCAAGAGTCGTAAGCAGGCGCCACGGACCATGTCGGATTTTCCGGTCATGTTGCGCGATCGCAAGGGCGCCCCACCCGAACCACGCCTAGTCAATCTCCAGCGTAGGGTGTCATTAACACAAAGAAGGTGTCGGATTGAAGGCTAGAGGTATCAAAGGCAGGTCTGCAGCCGCTCCCTACCCGGAGCGTGGGCGTCCCGCCCGCCTCTTTCTTCTTCGCATAAGAGCGGGCGGGACGCCCACGCTCCGGGGAGAGGGTGCGAAGGGGGCCGCCTCATGGCTGGCGCAGGCGTTCCAACAGATTGGCTGACGCGAAGCCGTCGGGAACGACGCCTTGTGAAACCTGAAAGCTCTTGATGGCGCTGCGGGATTTGGCGTTGATACGGCCGTTCGGCTCACCCCCGATGTCGAACCCGCGGCGCACAAGATGGCTCTGCAACTCGTAGCGTTCGGCGCCGGTGAGGACCCGCTCATGGCGCGGCCAGGCGGTGACGAACGGCCCGTCGCCCCGCATCCGGTCGGCGAGGTGGCCGATTGCCAGCGCGTAGGCTTCCGCCGGGTTGTATTTCATCAACACGCGGAAGTTGTTGAGCATCAGAAACGCAGGCCCGCTTGCGCCGGCCGGAATGAGCAGATAGGCGCGATCGGTCGGCCGCGGATAGGGCTTGCCGCCGACCCGAAACACGCCCTGCCGCTCCCATTCCCGCGCGGTCATCGCTTTGGCGCCGTCGGCGAGGAGATAGTCGAAGCCGGCGGGCAGGACCACTTCGTACCCCCAGGTCTGGCCCGGGACCCATCCATCGGTCTTAAGGTTGTTGGCCGTAGACCCGATAAGATCGGGCGGCGAATCGACCACGTCGCGGCGGCCGTCGCCGTCGAAATCGACCGCGTAGCGTTTGAACGACGTGGGCATGAACTGAGTCGGGCCGAATGCGCCTGCCCAAGAACCCTTGAGACGCTCCGGGTTGATGTCGCCACGCTCAAGGATTTCCAACGCAGCGAGGAACTCGTTGCGGAAATAGTCTTGGCGGCGGCCGACACATGCCAGTGTTGCGGTCGATCGCACGACGGGACGGTCGCCTCCCGAGGTTCCAAAATTTGACTCGACGCCCCAGATCGCCGTGACGATGTTGCGATCGACCCCGTAGGCCTTCTCCATCGCGTCGAACACCGGGCGATATTGCGCCAGAATCTCCTGACCGCGCTTGATTCGGCTCTCATTCACCAGCACGTCCAGGTAGTCCCAAACGGCTTTGGTGAACTCCGGCTGGGCATCCATGAGGTCCATGATGCGCAGATCTGGCGTGAGGTTGCGCGTGTAAACCTCGAAGGTTTCGCGTGACACGCCGCGGCGTGCGGCATCAGGCCACAGACCTTCCAGGCAAATGTTGAAGTTCGCGGCGGCCGCGAGGATGGCCTCCGCGGTCATCAGCGGATGGCCGGAACTGCCGGATTGCCCGCTCCAATCGGGGGGGCCCCCCACCCTACCCTCCCCCGCAAGCGGGGGAGGGTAGGGTGGGGGCGAGGTGGTCACTGCCGGCGAGGCGGGCGCCAGAAACGGAAACAGCCGTTCAATGATCTGCGCCGTCGCGCCTGCGGTCGCGGCCACCAGAGTGCAGCCCACGCATGCTATGCCAATCAGCGATCTTAGGTCGACCATTGGTACTCTCCCGCATCGCCGCCGCGGACCAAGCCCCCTTTATATCATGGCCGATATTGTCAATTGACGAACGATTTTGGTTGACGGAGGCTTACCGCACGAACTTATAGTATTCGGCTCTCAATGCGCCACTGCGGAACGTGTTGCGCGGTGTCGCCGGAGTCGCCGTAAGCATTCCTGTTTGGCCACGAAAGTGACCATCGAAATTCCGACGAACCGCCATATTCTCCGCGCCATCCCTCATGAAGCCCATTCGCAAAGCCATCTTGCCGGTCGCCGGCCTCGGTACGCGTTTTCTGCCCGCCACCAAAGCCATGCCGAAGGAGATGTTGCCGGTGGTCGACCGTCCGCTGATCCAGCATGTGGTCGACGAGGCCCGTCAGGCCGGCATCGAGCATTTCATCTTCGTCACGGGCCGCAACAAGGGCGTCATCGAGGACCACTTCGACCGCCAGTTCGAACTCGAACTGACCTTGACGGAGCGCAATCGCCGCGCCGAGCTCGAACTCCGTGCTGGTGCAGGCGCAGCGCAGTTGCCTGGCGCAAATGCTGGATGCCTACCAGCAGCTTCCCGACAATGCCAACGTCATCGCGGTCGAGGAAGTCCCGATGGACCGCATCCATATGTACGGCGTGGTGGGAGTTGGAAAATCGCAAGGTCGGGCTTTCGAGATCACCGAGATGATCGAGAAGCCGCCGCGCGAGCAGGCGCCGTCAAGTCTCATCATCACGGGCCGCTACATTCTCCAGCCGGAGATCTTCAACATTCTGGCCGACCAGACCCGCGGCGCCGGCGGCGAAATCCAGATCACCGATGCGATGATCCGGCTCGCCCGCAAGCAGCCGTTCTACGGGCTCAAATTCGAAGGCCGCAGCTTCGATTGCGGCAGCAAGATCGGTTTTCTGACCGCCAATATCGCTTACGCGCTGGAGCGCGACGACATCGCCCCGGCGCTGCGTGCCGAGATCAAGTCGTTGCTGGGATGACGGCTCAGTTGGGCCAGGAATTCGCAACCATCGAAATTCCGCCACGTACGTTGCCCGAGCCCGATCACGGACTGGAGCCCCAGTTGGCAGGACTGACGTAATAAGAACCAGTAATTGCCCCCGCGGCCTCCTTGAATTCATGCTTGATGTGTGACGTAGCTCACATTCAAATTGTCAAAAACCTGTAACCTCGTGGCCTAACGACCGCAACGCCGAAGGACTTCCCAAGAGGGAGTTTGATAAAGAGATTATTGCTGCACTGATTTGTACCCATCCTCAGGGCCATGCCCCAACCGGCCCTGGGCATAGATGGCGAAACCCACCCCAGCTTAAGGTTCCGTCGCTCAACTGCTGCCAGTGCTCGCATGAGATTAACGCGAGGGCATCGAACGGACCGTCTTCCATAAATACAAAAACGTCGAGGGTAATATGGCGAAACGCAAAGCATCAATTGGAAGCAAGAAAAAATCCGATACCGCCGCGGTCACCGGCGCGGCACCGTATCAACCAAAGATGTCCACTGCGGCGGCACGGTCGGCAGTCGCAACGACGATCGGTCAGCGGGTTGAATTGGCCAAGTATCGATCCACGGTCACCCCCCTCACCATGGAGGAACGAGACCTCCTGATAGAGCAAGCGGCGGCGATGCTGGAGCAAATTTATGCCCACCTGCCGCTCAAACGTTCTCTACATGCAAACGACCCTATCCAGTTGCTCCGGCTGCTCCGCCTCCGCCATGCAGGGCTTGACGAACGAGCGTTTCAATCGGCCTTGATGGAGATATTCCTCGGCCTCCGGGACTTGCATACAAATTATATTCTTCCCGCGGTGTACGCTCAAAAGTTCGCTTTTCTGCCATTCCGAATCGAGGAATTCTATGAGCCTGGCGGAGTATTCGTGGCTGCGGCGCCGCAATTACGGAAGTATGTCGTGTCATGGGTTTCCCCCGTAAATACGGTCGGAACCCTCAAGGAGGGAATGGTTGTCACGCACTGGAACGGAAGTCCAATCGAGCTGGCGGTTGCAAGGAATGGGGACCGCGAAGCCGGCAGCAACGCTGACGCTCGCCGGGCTCAAGGAATCGAGGCCCTTACTCTGCGCTGGCTTGGGATGTCGTTGCCGCCCGATGAGGATTGGGTGAATCTGACGTACACAGATGGCAGCAAGACATACGATTCCAGATTTGACTGGGAGGTGATCGATCTGTCTGACCGAGCGGCGTTGCTGGCAGGATTGACCCAGGCCGTTGGCACTGCGCCGACAATTGGCCTCGATCTGAAACGCTTGCTTCTTGACCGGAGTCGCAAGCTCATCTTCGATCCCCAGGCCGTACAGGTCGAACGAGAGGTGACGGCCCACCTTGAAAAGGCTGCCGCTGCGGTCCCTTCCCCTCCACGGGCAGACACAAGTCTCTTTCCGGACGTTTTCCCTCGGTTTGGCGAAGTCATGACCCCTTCAGGCAACTACGGGTACGTTCGCCTGAAGTCATTTGCCCCGCAGTCGGGCAATATTTCCGGGGTGGTCGATGAATTCGGTCGAATCCTGAGAACTCTGCCTCAAACGGGTCTCATACTCGATGTCCGCGGGAATGGCGGCGGGTACATCAACATCGGCGAGCTCATTTTACAGACGCTCACGCCTGGGAAGATTTCCCCCGAACCGTTCCACTTCCTGGCGACTCCGCTGGCTCTGAAAATCGTGTCGGAGCCAAGTAACGACGTTGGAGAGTGGAAAGAAACGATCATTCAGGGGCTTGAATCCGGGGCGAGCTTCTCCCAGGGCTTTCCTCTGACGGATCCAGAAGAATGTAACGAAATTGGGCAGGTCTACCAAGGACCCGTCGTTCTGGTCACCGATGCGCTCTGCTATAGCACCACAGACATTTTTTCGGCTGGGTTTCAAGATCACCGGATAGGGACTGTTCTCGGCTGTCACTCAAGCACCGGTGCAGGTGGGGCAAACGTTTGGGATTATGAAACCCTTCAGAGCATGACCGCGAGGTTTGAAAACCCGTTCGTTGCCCTCCCGGGAGGGGCAATGATGCGCGTGGCGGCCCGGCGATGCACGCGCGTTGGCGGCAGGTCCGGTACCCCGGTCGAAGATTACGGCGTAGTCACGGACATCCGCTACTTTATGACCAAGCAGGATGTGGTCGGGAATAACGCCGATTTGATAGCCGCCGCCGCCAATATCCTCAAGTCGCATCCCAAGCAGACCCTTCGGCTAACCCCTGACTCGGCGAACCCTTCTCAAAAATTTGCGATTGATTACTCCAACGTCGACCGGATCGATTTGTTTGTGAACGATCGACCGGTCTTGTCGCAGGAGGTAGCTGCCGGCCCGGGCCGTTGGCCGGTCCAACTTCCATTCGCGGCAACGGCAGGGAGTGTTTTCAGGGCGAGCGGATACCGCCAGGGAGAATTGGTGGTCAGTACCCGTCTATCAATTGGCCCATAAATGGCCAACACAAGTTTGACGTAACTGTCGCCCGCAACTGCGGTCTGTGCTAGACGTCGAGAACAACTCCAATCCCGCAACCGGACCACTCCCGTCTCACCATGCCGAAATCTCTGCTGCGCAGTGAAGACCAGCCCCTGAGTGAAGGCGACGACGTACTGATCGCCTGCGCATTGCGCACGCTCGAAGCCGAAACCGGGGGTCTTGCTGCGCTCAGCGCCGCGATCGAGAGCGGTCTCGGGCAGGCGTTCATCCGTGCTGTCGCCATGATCAAGGCTGCGCGTGGCCGCGTCATCGTCAGCGGCATGGGCAAATCCGGTCATATCGGCAACAAGATTGCTGCGACCCTTTCGTCAACCGGCACGCCGTCATTTTTCGTCCACCCGGCCGAGGCGAGCCACGGCGATCTCGGCATGATCACGTCGGACGACGTCATCATCGCGATGTCCTGGTCGGGCGAAACCGCCGAGTTGAAGAACCTCATTAACTATTCGCGCCGGTTCCGGATCGGCCTGATCGCCATCACGGCCGACGCGGCGAGCACGCTCGGGAAAGCCGCCGATATTGTGCTCGCGCTGCCGCAGGCGCGTGAAGCGTGCCCGCACAATCTCGCGCCGACCACTTCGTCGCTGATGCAGCTCGCGCTTGGCGACGCACTGGCCATCGCGCTCCTGGAAAGCCGCGGCTTCACGGCGCTTGATTTCCGCGAATTGCACCCCGGGGGTCGGCTCGGTGCGGCGCTGACCTTCGTCCGTGACCTCATGCACACCGGGCCTGAGATGCCGCTCAAGCCGATCGGAACCCGTATGTCGGACGCGATCGTTGAAATGTCCGCAAAGGGTTGGGGCTGCGTCGGCATCACCGATGCGGCCGGCCATTTGGTCGGCATCATCACCGACGGTGACCTGCGTCGCCACATGCGTCCCGACCTGCTCGAAGCCCTCGTCGAGGACGTCATGACGTGGGGCCCGAATACGGTGCGCCCCGATCAGCTTGCCGGTGAAGCACTGGAGATCCTCAATTCCCTGAAGCGAACCGTTTTGTTGGTGGTCGACGGCGAGCGTGCGGTCGGCCTCGTTCACATGCACGATCTGCTGCGGGCTGGGGTAGCTTGATCAGGGATCAGTAATCAGAGGTCAGTAATCAAGATATCAGAAGCACCATCTTGATTGCTGATTACTGCTCTTGATTACTGACCTCTGATTACTGATCCCTGATCAGCTCTACGTGGAGCGCCGTTCCCTCGACCCGCACGACCTTGACGCGGCTGCCGGCCGGGACATCGGCCCCGGTGATCCGCCACACGGTGTCGTCGATGGGTATCGTGCCGGAGCCATCCACAATCGGCTTCTCCAATGTGAAGATGCGGCCGACAAGGGCCTCGGCGCGGCGATTGAGGAACGGCTGATCGGTTGTCGTGCCCACCTGCATGGAAAGCCGACGCCACAATGGGATCGCGGCAACGGAGAATACCGCGAAAGCGATGAATTGCGCCTGCCAGTTCCAATCCACGAACATCGAGATGGCACCGACCAGCATCGCGGCCAGTCCGAGCCACAGCATGAATACGCCAGGCGCCAGCACCTCAAGAACGAGCAGCAATCCGCCGGCAATGAACCAATCCCAAACTCCGAGCGAGGCGAATAGCTCTAGCATGGAGGCACCTCAGCTCGTCGGATTCGTGTCCGAACTCGGCGGATTGGCGTCCGGCGCCGGAAGGCTCGGTCGCGGCGGCGGGCTCGCGGCGGTACCGCCCGGACTTCGACCAAACGTAGCTTTGGCGATTTCCGCGATGCCCGCGAGCGAGCCAAGTATGCTGGTCGCCTCGATGGGAAGCATCAGGACCTTCTGATTCGGCGAATGGGCGATCTCCGTGAGGGCGCGCAGGTACTTGTCCGCGATGAAATAGTTGATCGATGCGACCTCGCCCTTGGCGATCGCCTGACTCACGACTTCAGTGGCCATGGCCT
>WNFC01014534.1_pt1 | contig 10664 bp, 3 predicted proteins | sample 5400541 | NCBI WGS metagenome assembly WNFC01 (sample SAMN13153342, study PRJNA577476) | soil metagenome | isolation source: 120 cm saprolite under Douglas fir tree site 2 hole 2 replicate 1 | place: USA:California | collected 2015-04-18
AGGTCACCACACCAGAGTAAATGCTCAGTTTTTCCTGTGTACTGCAAAAAGTACCTATTGCGTTCTGGTGCGTATGCCTCCACTTGTTGTCGCCATTTTTGCTGCGTTCGGGACGCATAGCGCTCAGGGTGAGCTTTGACCCAACTCATGCGGTCCCAGAGGGTCAGTGAAAGTGTCACTTCTTGTTTGACGAGTTCGATTGAAGAGATGGTAGAGGCATCCCGAGAAACAGTAAACAGGCAATCCGTGTACTGAAAGTGATAGGGCAGTCCAATTTCCCCTGCAAGAGCACGCTCACGTTGATGACGAAATGCTTTGATCAAGCGCTCTGCTGCTTGCTTACGAAGCTGTGCGATTTCAACTAACAACGGGAAGAGAGGCGTAAGTACATCCGATTGCTCTTTGCGTCGTTGTATCTGTCCTGCTCTGGTGTTCTTAACGATTCCATACTTTTCCAGAAACCCTGTGGGAAGTGGCGGCAAGGCATACTGTTGCCAAACAAGGCGATCTCGAACCTTCAGCCCCTCAAGATGAGCAGGCACATGGATTGAAGCAAATGTATGGTATCTCATCAGCATCTCTGCTTCGCCAGGAGCAAGTGTACGTCCTGCGACAAATTGGTCCCAGATGTCGCGTGTCCCTAATTGCTCAAGCTCACTCACACCATACTGCATACGTAAACGCTGTAAAAGAGTGGTAACATAGCGACAACTTGTGTACAATGAGCTCTCTTTCATAGCATGCAAGGCACAACCAACAGCAAACGTAATGGGGGTTATGTCAGGATCATCTGCAACGTGGCGAATGAGATATCCCATGACTGGGCTTGGTAACCGATCCCAATCAATATCTGGGGTATTTTGTAGCAATTTGGGAAGAAATCTCCGAAATGCGCGAATATGTTCTTCGCGCTGAGTTGGATTGTTGAAGATGAGGCGCTCTGGGTGGACTTGTTCTTTCACAACATCAGGAGTGGTTCTGTTCACCATCACTGCGCAGCTCCTTTCTGTTGCTGCATCTTCTTGATCCAGGCCAACGTCTCCGCGTCGTGCAACCAGACGGTTCCCTCATGCGGATGAACAACAACTGGCTCGCCCAGAGGAAGAGAAACCTTCTCCTGGCTGCTCTGGCGCTGATCGTTGATGACAAGATCAGGAACGTAATGACGTTGTGAAAGATCTTTCTGATACGTGGCAAGTAAGGACAAGGCTCCCTCCCCAGAACGCGTATGATCGTAAATATTGATCGTGTGGATGCTACTCCAGCCCATCACCAGGCTCCCGAAGGCTTCCCGTTCTCGCAGATATTTCTCAGAGTCAAACTGGTCAGTCCCAGCTCCACAGGCAATCTTGAGCCTGATGAGGTACTCGCTAATGAACAGGTGACGAATGTCATGTGGAGAGAACGGAACTGGACAGTGACTCCGAAATTGCTCGTAATGCTTGTACCAGTGCCAGTAAAATGTCCTCGTCGAGTACGGCGTTCCCCGTTCAGTAAGGAACAATGTCTCCTGGTCGGCTACTTGAGATAGCTTTCTTAGTTTGTGTGGATCATGCAATGGACGGATTTGCTTAATGTAGGTATTGAGGGCCTGCTCAATCTTGGGATTGTGCCCAAAGTAAATGGTTTTGATTTCTCGCCCCATGCTGCCTTTGTTCACCACCTGTGCTTGGCCTGCAATCCCCTCGTTTCTGTATCCGCCAACAGTCATCAAGACAATCTCATGGAGCCTGGCCCCAGTGTTTTGTAGGAGTTCGAGGACGGCTTTCTCTCGCGGAGAAACCTCCTTGCTATCGATCATGGCGTTGAGCACCTTATGGATGCCTTCCCGCACATCGGCCAGCTCCTTGCGTAGGTCAGGCTCCCAGTCTTTTGCACCAGAATGACGGAGGAATGCTGTCGGTCGTCGTCGGGATTGTGCACGCGTTTCAGCTCGAATGCCAGCATGATCGGGAGCGCCGCGATTGGCTAATGCACGTGTGTATTCCCTTTTGAGGGCGATCAATGTCTCAGAAGAGAGCGGATTGGGAAATGGGTAGAGTCCTTCATCTTTCATCACCAGGTAGAAATCACGTAAGGCTGCTCGTATGACGCGCAGGGTACTCTCACAGACAGGAGTATCACGTGTCGGGATGATCTCAATTCCCTCACGATCCCTTCCGGGATGAATGAGGCACTGGAGTCTGTCGCGATGAAACTCGATCAAGATCGTTCGCAATTGCTCTGGAGGAGCGTTCCAAGCCATTTCTCGCTCGGCCAGGAAGGTGAAGAAGGGCAGCAAGCAAAAGAGATAGGTTTCGCGGGTGCTAAGCGGTCCCTGGCTCTTGCGTAGGCGATACCATTCCGTCAATGGAACGATGATCCGGCCTTCTCGGTTGAGGAAAATGACTTCGTAAGGGTCGTCCGGTTTGCCTGCGATACGTTGAATGCGTGAGATTGGCGCGAGTTCTCGTTCCTGTGGTAAGATTGTGGCCATGGGTGTATCCCCCTCTTTTGCCTATGTTGAAGTGTTGCTAGCATAGAGCACCAGGGGGATGTTGTAAACAGAAGAACAAAAAACAGTACTAGAGTCCTACGGAGAAGGGATTGTGGTACACTGAGTGGAACTAGTATTAACTTATCAGTTCTGCCGGATTGCAGGCCACACCAGCGAAGAAGTCCGCGAGATCCTAGCGGCCCTGGAAATAGTGTATCGTGAGCTCTTCCCGCAGCTCAACTTGCGTCGGTGGACAGGCTCCATCTACACCTGGCTTACCCAGCCGGTTCTTGATCCCGCCAGTTCTGGTCGCGTGACGATGGATTACTTGATGAAGTTGGTAACGACGGCCCTGGAATGGACCTACCAGGCTGGAGAAACCGACGTGCGCGCAGAGACGCTGGAGGTCGCAGCTTCACTCCTCGTGCTTCGTCGTGATACCCTTCGGCTGATTGACGGAGCAGGACCAGATATCGAAGCCCCTCGATCGGAGTCCACAGAGCAAAAACAGGCGAGCGGGACAGAAGTAGAGGGCGTCTCCGAAAGTGCTAATCCGCCGGAGAACCCGGTACAGGCTCAAACATTACACACTGACAAGGGAGACCAGATTCCCTCCGAGCATGCGACCAGTCACAGTGCCGTGATGGACCAGAAGCAACCCACCAAATCGACCAAATGCACGTTTTCTGGGGCGGTTCCCATTGATCTCAAGCGTTTTCTGGAGAGTGATGTTGCGCTCGTGGAATGTCCCGATTGTGCCGCGACACGCACTCTCGAACCACACGGTGGGATCCTGCGGGCCGTCGTCTCACGACAAACGCAAAACGGCGACTCCTGTGACCTCGAAGCGGTGGGCAAGGGGGAAAACGGACTGGGATGTGGTTGGAGGAGAGAGCAAGTGAGATCTTTGGCTCGTCCATGGTGCGCGCTTCCGCAGCCACTTCACCGAGAAACGGAGGAGGTCCACTGGAGCAAGTAACGGAGGGAGTGGTGCTCGTGCTCTGGCGCGGCCTGCCCTCACGCGAGACGAGAGCCCCCGCAGCATGGAACTGGTACACGCCCAGGGAAGGCCAAACGAGCGAGCGAGCGGCTGATGGTCCGTTCGCACCTCTGCTCGAAGACGAGGGGAGCAGTAACGGGTGGGATGGGTTCGCTTGGCAGTGCCCCATCCCATCCCAGACAGGCGTTGACCCGACTGCGCGGGCACACCCGACAGTCATCAGTGTAACGGTGTGGCCTCTTGAAGTCACCGTTCATGAACCGACGTGTCACTTCACATTGCCTCACAGTGTGTCGCTGCGATGGGTCACGGGAAGGGAGACCACCGGTGAAGAAATCCCTGTATGGTGAGCGCGACTATGCCTTCGGGCAGCTGGTGCTGACGCTGCGCACCACCATCGGCCTGACGCAAGCGGGACTGGGTGAGCGGCTGGGCGTCTCCCGGCGTGCCGTGGCTGAGTGGGAGGGAGGCCTCAGCTATCCCAAAGCGGAACGCCTCCAACAGCTCATTGCCCTGGGGGTGCGAGCCTCAGCCTTTGCCGCCGGGCGCGAGGAGCAGGAGATCCGCGCACTGTGGAAGGCAGCGCACCAGAAGGTGCTGCTGGATGAGGACTGGCTGGCTGCCCTGCTCGCTTCACCTCGGCCCGTCCAGCCGTCCCCACAGGCCGGGACGCATACTGCTCGCGAGGGAGCGGAGCCGGACGCCTTGCCGCGCATCGACCTGGTGGGAGCCCTGGACGTGAGCCACTTCGCGGGCCGCGAGGTGGAAGTGGCCGAACTGACCCAGTGGATCGTGCAGGAGCGCTGCCGCCTGGTGAGCGTGCTCGGGATCGGCGGGGTCGGCAAGAGTATGCTGGCCTCTCTGCTGGGCAGGCGCCTCTCCCACGAGTTCGAGGCGGTGCTCTGGCGCTCGGTGCGCGACGCCCCCGGATGCTCGGAGCTGGTCGCCGACTGCATCACTTTCTTTTCTGACACGCCGCCGGCGAGCTTCCCCGCCTCCCTGGAGCAGCGCATCAACCAGTTGCTCTCGCGCTTGCAGGCCCGGCGCTGCCTGCTGGTGCTCGACAACCTGGAGACGCTGCTGCAAAGCGGAGATCGCGCAGGCAACTACCTGCCGGGCTACGAGGGCTACGGGCGGTTGATTGGGCGCCTGACCGAGTCGGCCCACCAGAGCTGCGTGCTGCTCACCTCCCGCGAGAAGCCCAAAGAAATTGAACCGCTGGAAGGGGTGCGCTCCCCGGTGCGCTCGCTGCGCCTGGTGGGCTTGGACGAGCAGGCCGCTCGCGAGCTGCTGGCCGACAAGGAACTGGGCGGCACTTCTCTCGCCTGGAGGCGCCTCGTCGCCACCTACGCGGGTAATCCCCTGGCCCTCAAGATCGTGGCGCAGACCATCTCCGACCTCTTCGGTGGAGATCTCGACCGCTTCCTGCAAGAAGGGGAACTGATCTTCAACGGGGTGCGGCCGGTGCTGCGCCAGCAGGTGGGGCGTCTCACGCCCCTGGAGCACCTGCTGCTCACCTGGCTGGCCGTGCTGCGCGAGTGGACGACGCTTCCCACCCTCGCGCAGGTCCTGCATCCCCGGGTGCTGCGCGCGCAGCTCTTGGAGGCCCTGGAGGCGTTGGGACGGCGCTCGCTCTTAGAGCGGGGGCAACAGGCCAGCTTCGGCCTGCAATCGGTGGTGATGGAGTACCTTACTGATGAGCTGGGCGAGACGCTCAGCGAGGAGATCGTAGTGGGTAACCCGCAACAACTGCGCCGCCTTGCCCTCGCGCAGGCGCAGGCCAAAGACTATGTGCGACAGACGCAGGGACGCCTGCTGGTGCATCCCCTCGTCGAGCGACTGCGCTCCGAACTGGGAACCGACGGCCTGGTCGAGGAACACCTGCTGCGCTTGCTCGCGCAGTTCCGTGCCGAGGATGCGGCCACCCAGGGCTATGGTCCGGCCAACGTCACGAGCCTGCTCACAGAGCTGCGCGGCCACCTGCGCGGCCTGGACCTCTCGCGTCTCGCCATTCGCGGGGCTTACCTGCAAGGCGTCGAGATGCAGGACGCGACGCTTGCCAGCTCGACGCTACACGAGGTGGTCTTCACCGAAGCCTTCGACGCGGTTCTTTCCGTTGCGGTCAACCCCGATGGGCGCTCCATCGCGGCGGGCAGTACCAGTGGGCAGGTGCGCGCCTGGCGCGAGGAGGGCCGGATCCTGCACCTGACCATGCGGGGACATCGCGATCGCGTGAGTGCCATCGCCTTCAGCCCCGATGGAGCAGCGCTCGCCACCGCCAGCTGGGACGGCACCGTGCGGCTCTGGGATCTGGAAAGCTCCGCCACCATCTGGACGGGACGAGATCAGCGCATGCCAGTCACCTCCCTAGCGATCAGTCCCGCCGGCAAGCTGGTGAGTGGGGGCTATGATGGAGCTCTCCATGTGTGGGATCTGCGCACCGGGACCCACCTCTCTCGTCTTGCTACGCAGGGCGGGCCGATTCTGACCGTCGCCTGCAGTCGCGATGGACGCCTACTTGCGAGCGGCGGCCTGGATGCGGTCATCCGGCTGTGGGACGCCGAAGGAGGGATGCAGTTGCAAGAACTACCTGGGCACCGCGCCCCAGTCAGCACGCTGGCCTTCGCGCGAGAGATGCCCCTGCTCGCCAGTGGCAGCTACGACCAGGCAGTCAAGCTCTGGGACGTGAAAACCGGAGACAGCCAGGGGACGCTGGACGGACATACCGGCATGGTGACAGGGCTGGCCTGGGCCCCTGATGGCCGCACCCTGGCCTCGGCCAGCTACGACACGACGATTCGGCTCTGGGATAGCCAGAGCTGGCAGTGCCGCCACATCCTGCAGGGCCATCGGGATGCCGTCATGTCGCTGGCCTTCCTGCCCACCGGAGAGCGCTTGCTCAGCGGCAGCCTGGATCGCACCCTGCGCACCTGGGACGTGACGAGCGGGCAGCATGTGCGCACCATGCAAGGGTATGCACTCGCTTTGTCCTCGCTCTCCTGGAGTCCCGATGGACGCTTCCTGGTGAGTGGCAGCAGCGAGGGGACGCTCACGCTCTGGGAGGTGATCGCCCAGACACCTGTGCGGGTGCTGCGCGGGCACCGGCAGTGGGTGTCTGCCGTGGCCTGGAGCCGCGCCACACACCGCATCGCCAGCGGCAGCGCTGATCATACGGTGCGCCTCTGGGATGCCGTAACGGGAGTCTGCACGCACATCTTGCAGGGCCATACCGATCGGGTTTGCAGTGTGGACTGGAGTCCTGATGGGAGCATGCTTGCCAGCGGCAGTTATGATGGCAGCGTGCGCCTCTGGGAGACGCAGGCAGGCGCCAGCCGGGTGGAAATCGAACGAGCAGGAGTGGTCAATGCCGTGGCGTGGTCCCCCGATGGCACGCTCATAGCCCTCGCCACTGAAGAGGGGCTGGTGCAGGTCTCTCGGGCGGCCGATGGCTCGCTTGTGCGGCGCTTCGAGCATGCAGGGACCGTCAACACTCTCTGCTGGAACCCGAGCGGTGAGCACCTGGTGAGCGGGTCAGTCGACGGAGACAAAGGGGTGGTGTCCCTCTGGGATGTACGACAGGGCGCACTCGTGCGCAGGTTAGAAGGACACCACGGGTTTCTCATGGGCGTCGAGTGGTCTGCTGCACACAATCTGCTGGTAAGCGCCGGAGCGGATGGCACCGTGCGCTGGTGGGATCCGCAACAGGGCGTGAATCTCGCCACGGTGCCTGCGCACGAGGCCTGGGCCAGGGCCGTGCACATCAGCCCCGATGGGAAGAACGTCGCCAGTTGCGGGGAAGATGGGGTGATCCAACTCTGGGACATGCAGAGTCACCAGCATCTGGCCACCTTGCGAGCCGAGCGGCCCTATGAGCGGCTCGACATCAGCCACACACGCGGCCTCACCAACGCCCAGCAGGCGGCGTTGCGAGCACTAGGCGCTTCGGGCGTAGAGAACACAACGCCTCCATGATGTGTCGTTTGACGCAATGATGCATCAGAAAACGAGGCTTTGGCTTTATCTTAGTCCTTCATGTAAGCGCAAAAAGGGCCGGATGCGGCCAGGAAAATGTATTACGGTAAACCTGACAATGACCTCTCAGGTGGGTCATGCCAACCCAACAATTGGTTGCCAATTTACAAGATATCGATGAAAGAAGTCCCTTGTGGAGGGGTTGCTCCAGGCTCTCAATGGTCGATTCCTATGTTTCGCGCTGATTTTCTCAGGGTTGCCTCAAAATCCGTGCAGATTTGACCCAATTTACTAGAAATCAAAGGAGAAGAGACCGATGTCATCATCGCAAAACAGCCAGCCAACCTTTCTCACGATCGTGGTAAATGACCTGAAATGTGAGCAGGTTTGGCCCTGAAACATAAGCACTTGCCCCCAATCATGAGCACTGGTAGGAATATACCTGGGCAGACCGCTCCGCATCTCGGATACTGGAATTGGAAGTTGTAAATACACCCGCCTCACGAGGGTTCTCGTCAAAAAAGGGCCTCCGGTGGTCGAGACCTGGAGGCCACGCTTGCAGCCCTGCCATCACTCGCGAGAAGACGTCCCTCACCACCACCCCTGGTCCTTGACCACTAGACTGAGCGTGACCAAGCCGGTTGAGCAAGCGTCGCTTTGCGAAGCATGGTATGCTCCGTCCAGGTAGAACCTAGTTGGATCAGCCTCGCTCCCCGGCTGCGCCGGTGGCACGCGCACTCCTGGTGGGCTAGCCAGCCGTGGCGGCTAGAGCTGAGCCGTGTGCTCGGGACTGTTGCTCGCCTCGTCCTGCACGGCCCCCAACGCCCGCAATGTCGCGATCTCGGCCTGGGTCAGCCCTCGAATCCCTGTGCTATTCAGACGCTCGCTTCCTCAAGTGCTCCCAGGGCTCGCAGGGTGGTTTTCTGTGCTTCAGTGAGTCCCGTCACTTGAACAAGTGAGAGTCGTTCATACGGCCGATCAGCGCGTAAGGTGGCAAGGTGCTCAGCGCTAGACATCTCCCACAGATGGGTCAACCCATCATAACCACAACTTGCCAGCATCTGTCCATTCGGGCTGATACCTATGGAGTGAATCCATGCTTGATGACCTTGTCGAACATACACACACACTCCGCTCTCGACATCCCACCAGCGCAGTGTCCCGTCGATCCCTGCACTAACCAGGATATCGCCTTGCGGACTCCACGCAATGGCGTAGACATGACTGGTATGTCCCACCAGGGAACGGAGCAGCTCTCCACTCCTCCCGTCCCAGAGAAATACTTCCCCGGTGCTGCCTCCACCCCCACAACTTGCCAAGACTCTCCCATCAGGACTCCACATGACGCTTGGGCTGGCCAGCCATGCTCCGTCGGGACTCCAGGCCACTCTGGTCACCTGGCTGCTATGGGCACGCAACAATTGGACCAATTTTCCTGTCGTGCTATCCCAGATACGTACACTATGGTCATAGCTTCCACTGGCGAGCAACTTTCCGTTGGGATGCCAGTCAAGCGTATAGACCGGTTGGCTATGCCCTTGCAGGCTCTTCACGGGTCTTCTGCTTGCTACATCCCAGAGCGTGATCGCAAAATCGGTCCCCCCATTGGCCAGCAAGCGACTATCAGGGCTCCAGGTCAGAGCGTAGAGGGTGATCGAGTAGCCTTGCAGGATGCGCAGGCACTGTCCACTACTGATCTCCCACACGCGCAGCGTACGATCTTTGCTCCCGCTCAGCAGCCACTTGCCATCGGGAGTGAAGACGAGCGTCTGCACCAGATCCGTATGCCCCAGCAGTGTCTGCCGCGTCACCTCACGCTCAGGGTGCCAGAGCCTGATGGTCGTATCAAAACTGCCACTGGCGAGGGTACGCCCATCGGGGCTCCATGCCACCGTCCTGACGTGATCGGTATGCCCGGCCAAGCTGTGTTGGCAACGACCGCTCTCGACCTCCCACACCTTCACCAGGTTGTCCGCTCCGCCACTGGCAAGCTGCTTGCCGTCAGGCGTAAAGGCTAATCCCATCACCCAGTTGGTGTGTCCGGTCAAGGTTCGCAAGCGGGTGCCACGTTCAACATCCCAGATGCGGATCGTGCAATCAAAACTGCCACTGGCGAGCAGGTGGCCATGGGGGTGCCATGCAATGGCGTAGACATTCTCATGATGGCCTCGGAGCGTGTGCAGGCAACGTCCGGTGCGCAGATCCCAGAGCTTGACGGAGCCATCATCGCTGCCACTGGCCAGAAGACCTCCATCAGGGCTGAAGGCGACGCTCTGGACATAGCCCTGATGCCCCTGGAGGGTCCAGACGAGGGCTTTGCCAGCGACATCCCAGAGTTTCACCGTGCAGTCCCAGCTCCCACTGGCAAGCATGCTCCCATCCGGGCTGAAGGCGACCCCTGCCACGGCATGGGTATGAGCCGGTATCACCGCATAGGCCGTCTGGCCTTCCTCCCGCCAGATGCGTACCTCACCACTCATACTGCCTGCTGCCCAGTACTGTCCATCTGGGCTCAGAGCAGCGGAGAAGATGGCGCCGAAGGCTTGGCTGAACACGACCTGCTCCAGGTGTGCGCCTTCCAACGATGTATCTTGCATCTCGACGCCTTGCAGATAGAGACTCCGCAGGGCCAGGCGCGAGAGATCGAGGCCACGCAAGTCCCCCCGCAGCGCTTTGAGCAGACTGATCACGTTGGCCGGACCATAGCCCTGGCTGTTGCCATCTTTCGTGCGCGAGTGCCTGAGCAGCGAGAGGCACTGCTCCTCGACACTGGGGTCCGATCCCAGCTCGGCCCGCAGCCGCTCCACGAGGGGACGCACCAGCAGACGCACCTGGGTCTGGCGCACATAGTCTTTGGCTTGCGCCTGCTCCAATGCATAGCGGTGCAGGTGGTCCATCGCCTGCGTGACAATCTCCTCGCTCAGGTGATCGAGCAGGGCATCGGTGACATACTCCATCACCACCGATTGCAGCGTAAAACTGACTCCCTGTCCTCGCTCGATCAGGGACCGGCGCCAGAGCGCTTCCAACGCCTCCAGCACCCGTGCGCGTGTCGGCCTCTTGACCAGCAGAGAGAGCAGGGAATCGAGCGACGTCCACTCGCGCAGCACGGCCAGCCAGGTGAGCAGCTGGTGTTCCAGCGGTGAGAGTCGCCCCACCTGCTGGCGCAGCACCGGGCGGACGCCGTTGAAGATCAGCTCCCCTTCCTGCAGGAAG
>WNFC01009700.1_pt1 | contig 10663 bp, 6 predicted proteins | sample 5400541 | NCBI WGS metagenome assembly WNFC01 (sample SAMN13153342, study PRJNA577476) | soil metagenome | isolation source: 120 cm saprolite under Douglas fir tree site 2 hole 2 replicate 1 | place: USA:California | collected 2015-04-18
GCCCCGATCCTCATCGAAGCGCCGGTCGGTCCGATGCCGAGCCCGTGGGGGCTGATGCGCCTGCAGGCACGCCCGGGGGCCGCCAATTCCGGGCCGCCGAACCCATTGGGCGAGCCGGCACGGTGACTGGGGCGGTCCCCGGTCGATTTGATCCACTCGGTCGTCATGCGCGGGCTTGACCCGCGCATCCATCAGCTCTGCAAAAATCTATGCGAAGCAGATGGACCCGCGGGTCAAGCCCGCGGGTGACGGTATCGGATGGGCGAGCGCCGAATCAAATCGACCGGGAACCGCTGTAGTTCTCACCACCGGCCCTGCAGGCGCAGAGTTTCGGCAAGGTCGCCGCGGAACAGGTGCTGGCCGAGGTGCATGAGCTTGCATTGCAGGTCGACGTGAACCTTGCCGCCGATGTCGCGCCAGCGGCGGCAAAACGCGTAATCCTCGGAGAGATAGCGTCCCGAATCGGGATCGACCATGCAGTCGAAGAAACGCCAGTAGAGGTGGCGCTGCGGATTGTTGGGCGGACCGTCGGGCACGTAGTTGAGCTCGGGATATTTCTTCATCATATGCGTCAATACGTGCCGCTTGATCACCATGAACCCGGTCGGCGCCTCCGCCACTTCGACGAGGCCGTCGGCGTCCGCATGGGCACTCACCCGGCTCGCGCCGTGGCCGATCGGGTTGAACGGATAATCCGTGTAGCGATCCTCGAATTGCTGTCGCGTCGTGCCTGCGGGCACGCCCTGCGCCGGCCAGTTGAAGCGCTTCATCGGATAGACGCCGGCGGCGATGTCGCGGTCCGCCAGCAGCAGGCGGAACACATCTTCCGACTTAAAGGCGATGTCGGAATCGATCCAGAACAGGTGGGTGAAGGACTCCTCCGACAGGAATTTGATCAGGATCACGTTGCGGCCGCGGGTGATCAGGCTCTCGCTATGGAGGTGGAGGATGCAGGGGAGCCCGACATGCTTGGAGTCGAGCGCGAGGCTGAACACGCTTGCGACGTAATTCATGGTGACCCCGGAGATGTAGCAGGGGGTCGCGAACATCACGTTCATGGAGTTAAGCGCGCTGAAGGGAAGCATGGTGTCATCCAAGGATCAGTAATCAGGGATCAGTAATCAGGGATCAGTAATCAGGGATCAGTAATCAGGGATCAGGTTGGTTCTCGTAGCCCGGGTTGAGCGCAGCGAAACCCGGGGATGGCGTCGCCGCATCGATAGGCCGATCCCGGATTTCGCTGACGCTTAATCCGGGCTACGAGCGGGTGGCGGTGAGGGGGCATCGCCGCCAGTCTGAGGTTGTGGAAACACCCCCTCACCCGCCCTCTCCCCACAAGCCGGGAGAAGGCTCAAAGCTAGCGGCTCGGCGCGATGATTCGATCGCACCGGCCCGCGTTCCGGGAGCATGGATCACTGTTTTGCCTGCTCGTTCGCCTTCGGCGCCGCCGCCTGAGGCGCGTTGCCTTTGGGCGGCGCAGCTTGGGCCTGCGGCGCCTTGCCCTTGGCTTCCGGCGGCGGCTCGGGGGACGGCGGGGCGACCGGTGAGGCCTGGCCGAACGAAACCGAGAGACCGAACAAGCGCCACTGCCGGTCCACCGGTGCGAAGGCCATCTCGAAGTTGACCTGGGTCGGCACCGACGGGAAGAAGCCCGCCATGTGCATCATGCCATTCGCCTCGATCTGCGGCAGCAGGGTGAGCTGCGGTTCGAGCACCACCACGCCGGAAAGGTCGATATTGTCCTTGCGCTGGGCCGCAAAGATCTCGGCGAGCCGCGCCGCAGTATTGCTATGGAAACCAGGCGAGCCAAGATCGCGCAGCACCGTGTAGTTGCCGGTCTTGTTGGCCTGGTCGAGCGCGAGCAGGGTGGAGCGGATCAGGATCAGCACGCCGTTGCGGTCGATTAGAGCAGGCGTCGGCGTGTGGGCGGCGGGTGGCGGCTTAGGCTCTGGCTTCGACTGTTGGGCCCGGACGCCGGACGCGATCGTGACCGCCAGCGCCGCAAACATCAAAGAACGCAAGATCAACCGAGAACTCGTCATCGTATTCCCCTCCCAAGATTTGTTGCCCGCATGGAGCGAAATGCGGGACCAACTCCTCGCCCCTTGCGGGGCGGCCCTCACCTCGCCCCGCTTGCGGGGAGAGGTCGGAATTTGCGCTCTTCGCGCAAATTCCGGGTGAGGGGGCCTCTCCGCAGGCTTTGAGTCGCAAGTTTGAGCTTGCGGAAACGCCCCCTCACCCCGACCCTCTCCATAGCCCGTCGAAGACGGGCGTAAACGCCCTTATGGCAAGCGGGGAGAGGGAGAAGCGTCGTCAAGTCACCACGCGAAGGTGAGTCCCGCCCGTCCGCCGACGCCGCCATGATTGAAGCCGGCGCCGACCCCGGCATTGAACACCCAGTTCGGGTTCAGGCGGACGAGAGCCGAGAACCCGGCGGCGTTCTCGTTCCTGAAGGTGCCCCAGTTCGCAGAAATCGCGAAGTTCTTGTCCCACGGCAGCGTCGCGCCGCCCAACGCGATCGCGATTGCGGTGCCCTCGAATCCCCGCCGCACGTCGTCCTGCAGAGCAGCGATCGTCTGCGGGCCGAAGGCCGAGAGGGCGAGATGGCCGGCGCCATCGCTGGTCACGAAGTTGGTCGGGCCGACCTGCGACGCAAGGCTTGCCGCTGAGGCGATGCCCGGCATCTGATAGGTGTTGGTCGTGGTGCCGAATACCATCGAGTTCGGCACGGTCGCCACTGCACCGGCGCCGATCGCGGATGCGTTGGTAGCGCCGGCTGCCACCGTGGCGCCCTGGCCAAGCGCGGTGCCATTGGTTGCGCCGATCGCCACGGTCGCGCCCTGGCCGACGGCGGTGGCGCCAGTGGCATTGGCGAGGCTGCCCGCGCCGACCGCGGTCGCGGTTGCCCCGTTGGCAATGCTGCCCCGCCCGAGTGCGGTGGCGTTGATGCCGTTCGCAATGCTGGCCTGGCCGAGCGCGGTCGCGTTGGCGCCGTTGGCGACCGCACTGGCGCCGGTCGCGGTGGCGTTGGCGCCGTTCGCGACGCTGACAAAGCCGGTCGCGGTCGCATTGGCGCCGTTCGCGAAGGCGGCCGTGCCGGTCGCGGTGGCGTTGACGCCGTTCGCCAAGGCGAGCGAGCCGGTCGCGACGGCGTTGGCGCCGTTGGCGACGGCCAACTGGCCCGTCGCGGTCGCCTCGAAGCCGTTCGCGAAGCTGGATTCACCGGTCGCAGTGGCGAAGATGCCGTTCGCGACGCTGAGATGGCCGGTGGCGGTCGCGGAGAGGCCGTTCGCGAAGCTGGCCTGGCCGGTCGCGGTCGCGAAGAGGCCGTTGGCGATGCTGGCCTGGCCGGTCGCGGTGGCGTTGCCGCCGTTGGCGACGCTGCCCTGGCCGGTCGCGGTCGCGAGGGTGCCGTTCGCAAGGGCGCTGACGCCAGTCGCGGTCGCGAAGGTGCCGTTCGCATGGCTGAAATTGCCGGTCGCGGTTGCCTGGGAGCCGTTCGCGTTGGCGTTGACGCCGGTCGCGGTGGCGAAGTCGCCGTTCGCGATGCTGCTCGCGCCGAACGCGGTCGCCTCCAAGCCGTTCGCGATGCTGCTGTTGCCGACCGCGGTCGCGAACGTGCCGTTCGCGTTGGCCGCAGCGCCGCACGCTGTGGCGGAGGCACCGGTCGCGACCGCGCCGGCGCCAGTTTGCGCCTCGGCGCCGGTGGCGCTGACGCCGCAGACCTCTTGCGCGGCCGCCGGTGACGGTGCCAGCATCGGCGCGGCGGCAGCGAGCCCGGTTACGAGCGCCAAGCCGCGCAGCGTCCCGCCGGAGAGCGCGCTACTTCCCAGCAAGCCGGCGCGACCGCTCGCGGGCTTTTGCGTACCTTGCACGAGCGCCGGCTGCGCCGCCGTATGCCGTCGTGCCTTTGCGTTATCGAATGCAGTCACTGGTCACCTCCATATTGCTCGCCCCGGTGCAATTCATTGCGGCTGATGGTTTTGCTTCGTTGCGCCGCTCACCAATTCATTCGCGTTTTGCATTTCGCGTCGGAACATCACGACTCCGCGAAGCGGAGCCACTCAGAGGCTGTCTGCGATTCAAACTCTGTTCGCTGGCGGACACACCGGACAATTCTCTGCGAGTGCGGCAAATCGGCAACAAATTGCCTCAATTCACGCGGGCCTTTCGGCGGAAGCGTTTCGTGCTGGACGCGAGCGAGAATGATTGTGGTTAATGCTTCGGCGACCGGCGCCGCGCTGCCGCGGCAGGCGCGTGAGCCGTCGTGGGAACCCGCTTAACTGTGACGCTCAACACAGACAGGGCGGTTGGCGATCGGCATGATGTGGCGCACCGATATCGAGGTATCCCCGGAGCGATGACGATGCCCAAGACCCGAATGCGAATTGCCGCCATCTGCCAAATCATGTTGGCCTTGGCGGGTGCAACCGCGGCTCATGCGCAGGCGGCGGGGCCGTGCCGGGAGATCGTTGCGGCCTGCCGGGAGGCCGGATTTACGCAAGGTGGGGCGCGGGCCGGCGACGGCATTGTGGTCGATTGCGTCAGGCCGATCTTGCTCGGGACGGCGCAGCCGCGCCGCGCCGCCAAGCCGCTGCCGCAGCTCAACCCGCAAATCGTCGCCGCCTGCAAAGAGAGGAATCCCGATTTCGGGCAACAACGCAATCGCGCGCCAAACGACACCGCGCCGCGGAGCCCGCCTCCGCCTGCTGGCACCGAACCTGCGCCCCTCCCCGTCCCTCCCCCGCAAGCGGGGGAGGATAAATCGATTTACCCTCCCCAGCTTGCCGGGGAGGGTAGGGTGGGGGCCGCGCTGCCGGCCGGAGCCAAGCGTCCCAACATCGTCTTCGTGCTGACGGACGATCTCGCCACGAATCTCGTGCAGTACATGCCCAATGTGCGAAAGATGCAGCAGGACGGCGTGACCTTTGCGAATTATTTTGTGACCGATTCGCTATGCTGTCCATCGCGTTCCTCGATCTTCACCGGACGCTATCCGCACAACACCGGCATCTACCGCAATACCGGCGCCGACGGTGGGTATCTGGCGTTCGTCAATCGCGGCCACGAGCGCGTCACATTCGCGACCGCCTTGGCTGCCGCCGGCTATCACACCGCGATGCTCGGCAAGTATCTCAACGGCTATCAGCCGCAACGTAATCCCGCCGCGCCCGGATGGAGCGAATGGGACGTGGCCGGCAACGGCTATCGGGGCTTTGGCTACGATCTCAATCAGAACGGCAAGATCGTCCACTATGCGGACCGTCCGGAGGACTACATGACCGACGTCCTGTCCGCCGCGGCGGTGAATTTCATCAAGCAGCAGACGCCCGATACGCCGTTCATGATCGAGATCGCGACGTTCGCGCCCCATGCGCCGTACACGCCGGCGCCGCGCGACGCCGATGCATTTGGCGGGCTGCACGCCCCCCGCACGGCAGCCTTCAATGCCGCGCCCGACCCCGCAGCCCCCAAATGGCTCGCGGCGCGTCCGCCGGTTTCCGAAATCGACGTGGCGATGATCGACAATGATTTCCGCAAGCGCGCCCAGTCGGTGCAGGCGGTGGACGCCATGATCGGCAAGCTGCAGCAGGCGGTCGCGGCGATCGGCGCGGCCGACAAGACCTATTTCGTGTTCTCATCCGACAACGGCTATCACATGGGCGAGCATCGCTTGATGCCGGGGAAGATGACCGCCTACGACACCGACATCCATGTGCCGCTCATCGTCACCGGGCCCGGCGTGCCGGCCGGACGCACGGTGGACGAGATCGTCCAGAATATCGATTTGTGCCCGACCTTCACGGAGCTCGGCTTCGCCGCGGCGCCCGCGAGCGTCGACGGCCGCAGCCTGGCGTCGCTCATGCGCGGCGACAAGGTCGAAGGGTGGCGGACCGTCGCCCTGGTGGAGCATCGCGGCCCGATCCGCAATCTGGCGGACCCCGACCTGCCCGACCTGCGTTACGCCCCGAGGATCGCCGAAGCGGTCCGGCGTGGCGGCAACCCGACGACCTACGAGGCGATCCGCTCGGCGACCGCGCTCTATGTCGAGTACGCCGATGGCGAGAAGGAATACCACGACCTCGTCGCGGATCCGGACGAGCTGCGCAACACCTACGCGTCGCTCCCCGACGACCGCAAGGCAGCGCTGCACGCGGCACTCGACGCGGTGCAGACCTGCCGTGGCGCGGCGGGTTGCCAGGCCGCCGAGCACGTGGAACGGACGGCGCAGCGGAATTGAAGTCCGTAGGATGGGTTGAGCGCAGCGAAACCCATCAACGCTCGTGGCGGGTTTCGCTTCGCTCAACCCACCCTACGATTCAGCGTTGCAGCTCACAGCCCGAACACATACAGCACGGTCGCGTGGCGCTGGTCCTTGAGTTCAGGCGTATTCATGAGCTTGGCTCTGGCGGGCCCGCTCGGTCCCGAGGCAATCGCCACATATTGCTTGCCGTTGACCTCGAACGTCATCGGCGGCGCCGCAAAGCCCGAGCCGACATTGATCTTCCACAGCTCGTCCAGGGTGGTGTCGTCATACGCCGCAACGGTGCCGTCCATCAGGGCGATGAAGACCAGCCCGCCGGCCGTGGCGAGCGTGCCTGCGTAGTTGGGGTAACGCAGATGCACGTTCTTCCTGATCTCGAACGTCACGGGATCGAGTGCGGTCAGGTTGCTTTCGTAGCGATCCTCCACATGGAACGACCCGCCCGACCGCGGGATCCAGCCCTTCTCGGTCTTGGGCTTGTCGCGGTCGATCGACACGAATTCGCAGGCCGTCATCGCCGGGACGTAGAGGAGCTGCGTCTTCGGGCTGTAGGATGACGGATAGTAGTTGTTGCCGCCGTTGCGATTGGGACAGACCTGCTTGACCGGCGCGTCCGCGGTAGGGTTCGCAAGGCCCGAATAGGTCTGCACGTCCTTGCTGGGGTCGTAGTCGAGCGGCTTGCCGGTCTTCTGGTCGATGCCGGCGGTCCAATTGACGTTGGTGTAGGGCTTGGCGCCCACCATGGCGCCGTTGTGGCGGTCCATGGTGTAGACGAAGCCGTTGCGCGCCGAATGGGTGACGAGCTTGCGCAGCTGCCCGTCGACCACGCGTTCGAACATGATGTGGGTGCCGACCTCGTCATAGTCCCACATGTCGCCGGGCGTATACTGGAAATACCAGTTCATCTTGCCGCTGTCGGGGTCCCAGGACGTGACGCTGTTGGTGAACAGGTTGTCGCCGGGCCGCACCCGCGCGTCCAACTGCGGTACAGGATTACCTACTCCCCACAGCGTTTGGTCGGTTTCCGGATCGTAGGTTCCCGTCACCCACAGGGCGCCGCCGCCGGTTTGCCAGGCATTGCTTTTCCAGGTTTCGCTGCCGGGCTCGCCCGGCGCCGGGACCGTGAATTTACGCCACAGCACCCGTCCGGTGGCAGCATCGAGGGCCGCGATCCAATCGCGCAGGCCGCGATCGCCGCCGGCAGCGCCGATGATGATCTTGTCCTTGATGGCGAGCGGCGCGCCGGTGATCTGCAATTGCGGCACGTCGAAGGCGACGTTGGTTTCCCAAACGATCTTGCCGCTCATCTGGTCGGTGGCGATGATACGGGCGGGCGAGTTCGCGGGCGAGATCACCAGGTTTCCCCAAAATGCGGCGCCGCGGTTGACCGCCTGGCGCTCCTGCTTGGGGTCCATACGCCAGATGACGCGGCCGACATCGCCCGACGTGCCGTCGATCTTGTAAACCACGCCCCAGGAGTCCGTGAGGTAGAGAAAGCCGTCCTCGGCCAGCGCCGTCGCTTCGTTGGATTCATTGCCGGCCGATCCGCCGAGCGGGACCGCGTAGGCGAGCCGGAGGCCCTTGACGTTGTCCCGGTTGATGCGGGCGAGCGGCGAGAAGCGCTGGCCGTCATAGGTGCGGTGATTCATCAGCCAGTTCTGCGGCTCCCTGTCGGTATTGAGGAGCCGCTGCGGTGTCACGTCGGCGGCAAACGCCGGGGCGGCCAGCACGGTGGCTGCGAGCAGCGCAGCGCGGACGAAGCGATAGCGTGGCCTCACGATGTTTCTCCCATTTGTGCGCCGGCATGTAGGCACGTAGCCCGGGTTGAGCGTTAGCGAAACCCGGGGACACCGTTGCCGCATGGATAGAACGGTCCCGGGTTTCGCTCGCGCTCAACCCGGGCTACAAGTCCTCACAGCCCGAACACATACAGCATCGTCACGTTGCGCAAATCCTTGAGTTCCGGCGTGTTGATGAGCCGGGCGCGCGACGAGATGCTCGCGCCCGACGCGATCGCCACATATTGCTTGCCATTCGCCTCGAAGCTCATCGGGGGAGTCGTGATTCCGGAGCCCACATTGAACTTCCACAGTTCATTGAGCGAGGTGTCGTCGAACGCCGCCACCGTGCCGTCCAGCAGCGCAACGAAGACCAGCCCTCCGCCCGTCGTGAGCGCACCCGCATAGTTCGGGTAGCGCAGATGCGCGTTCTTTTTGATTTCGCCCGTCACCGGGTCCATGGCGGTGAGGTCGCTTTCATAGCGTTCCGCGGTTTTGAAGGCGCCGCCGTTCCAGCCCCGCTCCTTGCTGTGCTTCGTGGTGTCCAGCGAGATCTCCTCGCAGTTGGACAAGGCCGGGATGTACACGAGCTTCGTCCTCGGGCTGTAGGCCGAGGGCCAGTAGTTGTTGCCGCCCGCGTGGCCCGGGCAAGCCTTCTTCGGTTTGTCCAAAGTTTGATTGGCGAGTCCCGAATAGGTCTGGATGTCCTTCCCCGGATCGTAGTCGAGCGGCTTGCCGGTCTTCTGGTCGATGCCCTTGGTCCAGTTGATGTTGTCCATGTAGGGCTTGGCGCTGACCATCTGACCGTTGGCCCGCTCCATGGTGTAGAGGAAGCCGTTGCGGGCCGAGTGGGTGACGAGCTTGCGCGCCTGCCCCGCCACGTCCTTATCGATCAGGATGTGGGTGCCGACCTCGTCGTAGTCCCACATGTCGCCCGGCGTGTACTGGAAATACCAGTTCATCTTGCCGGTATCCGGATCGTATGAGATCGCGCTGTTGGTAAAGAGGTTGTCGCCTGGACGGTAGGTCGGATCATACATCGGCACCGGATTGCCGGTGCCCCAGATGGTCTGGTGCGTTTCCGGATCGTAGGTGCCGGTGACCCAGACGGCGCCCCCGCCGGTCCGCCAGGCGTTGTTCTTGTCTTTCCAGGTCTCGCTGCCCGGCTCGCCCGGCGCCGGGACCGTATAGGTGCGCCACAGCAGCTTTCCGCTCGCGGCGTCGAGTCCCGCGATCCAATCGCGCACGCCGTTGTCGCCGCCGGCGGCGCCGACGATGATCTTGTCCCGGATCGGGAGCGGCGCCGAGGTCATGTTGACTTCCGGGGTATCCGGGAAGCCGGTTTCCCACACGATCCTGCCGGTGTCCTTGTTGGTGGCGATAATTCGCGGCGGCGCATTGGCCGCCGTGATGACGAGATTGCCCCACAGGGCGGCGCCGCGGTTGCGGTCCTGCTTCTCCTGGCCGGGATCCATCCGCCACACGATGCGGCCGATGTCGCCAGATCGGCCGTCGATCTTGTAGAGGACTCCGGCCGAGTCGGTGAGGTAGAGGAAGCCGTCCTCAGCGAGCGGGGTCGACAGCATGTACTCGTTCGCTGCGACGCCGCCGAGCGCGACCGTGTAGGCGAGTTTCAACCCTTTGACGGTGTCCCGGTTGATGCGCGTCAGCGGCGAGAAGCGCTGGCCGTCATAGGTGCGGTGGTTCATCAACCAGTTCTGCGGTTCCTTGTCGGCATTGACGAGCCGCTCCGGCGTCACGTCCGCCGCGAAGGCGGGCGTTGCCAGCATGGTGGCGGCGAGCAGAGCGCCGCGGATTGAATGATGGCGTATTGGCATGTTGTTCTCCCGGTTGGCGTCATGCCCGTCCCCGGACTTGATCCGGGGATTGTCGCGGGCATCCACGCCTCCCCCTCCCTACCCTCCCCCGCATGCGGGGGAGGGTAGGGAGGGGGCAGCAAGGCATGGATGGCCGGGACAAGCCCGGCCATGACGATGATGCGGTGCGCTACTCACAGCCCGAACACGTAAAGCACCAGCGCGTTACGCTGCTCCTTGAGTTCCGGCGTGTTGACGAGTCGCCCCTTCGCGACCGGGCTCGGCCCCGACACGATCGCGACGTATTGCTTGCCGCTAACCTCGAACGTCATCGGCGGCGCGGAAAAACCGGAGCCCACGTTGATCTTCCACAGCTCATCGAGCGTGGTGTCGTCATAGGCCGCGACCGTGCCGTCCAACAGCGCCAGGAACACGACGCCCCCGCCGGTCGCCAGTGTGCCGGAATAGTTCGGGTAGCGCAGGTGCACGCTTTTCTTGACCTCGCCGGTCAGCGGATCGGCGGCCGTGAGATTGCTCTCCCAGCGCTCCTCGGTCTGGCTGAGCCCGCCGTTCCAGCCGCGTTGCGCGTTGTGCTTCTCGCGGTCGATGGTTACGGTCACGCAGTTCGACAAGGCTGGGATGTACAAAAGCTTCGTCTTCGGGCTGTAGGATGACGGCCAGTAGTTGTTGCCGCCGGCTTGGGACGGACACACCCGCTTGAGCGGTTCGCCCGGAACGAGATTGCCGATCCCCGCATAGGTCTGGATGTCCTTGGCAGGATCGTAGTCGAGCGGCTTGCCGGT
>WNFC01009704.1_pt1 | contig 10662 bp, 9 predicted proteins | sample 5400541 | NCBI WGS metagenome assembly WNFC01 (sample SAMN13153342, study PRJNA577476) | soil metagenome | isolation source: 120 cm saprolite under Douglas fir tree site 2 hole 2 replicate 1 | place: USA:California | collected 2015-04-18
CGCCGTTGTGCAGTGGACGATCGTGATCGACACGCATGCCGTTGAGAAACGTACCGTTGGCGCTGCCGCAGTCGCGCAGAGTCCATGTGCCGTTGACCGGAAGGATCTCGGCGTGCTTTCGGGAGAGATAACGATCCTTGATCGGGATGGTGCATTCGGACGCCCGGCCGATGGAGACCGTTTCGCCATTCAATTGCTCACGGAATGGTGAGACAAGAGGCGTGTGGATCGTGACCTCAGCGCGAGGTGCTGCCGCTGGCATGGAAGGGACCTGAGTGAAAAATTGTAGCATCAGAGGGAAATGGAGCACGTCATCCTGAGTTGGGAAATTGCACGATGCGCAGCTGACGAGGTAATGACACCTCCCCTCACCCGATCCCGCTCTGCGGGACCACCCTCTCCCCGCGGGGAGAGGGGTCTCGCATGAGGCGGCCCTGAGCGGAGCGAAGGGCCGGATGAGGGGTGTCATTAGCAACGGTGGGTGCAATGGCGTCCGATGACTACTTCCTGGAAATCGAGGGGCATTTCGCCTCCCGGCGGGGCACGCCCTTCATCCTCTCGGGAAAGGATTGGGCTCTGATGCAGCGGTGGCGCGAGGAAGGCATCCCGCTCCCGATCGTCATCGAGGCCATCGATAGCGTCTTCGAGAAGAATGAGACCAGCGGCCGCCGGAAGGTGATCTCCAGCCTGAGCTACTGCCGCCACGCGGTGAAGGAGCTCTGGGAGGCGCGCCGCGATCTCTACGTCGGCGGCAGTGAGACCACCCCGGAAGCGAGTCCCGAATCACGGCTGGAAGCACTGGCGGAGAGGATCGAAGAGCCGTTCGCATCGCGCGTGCGTGAGCTGGCGCGCGAGCGGAGCGTTCCACGCATTGAGCAGCGGTTAATGGAAATCGAACGTGAGCTGATCGACGCCTTGATCGCGGCCTCACCTCAGGAAGTCGATTCCATCCGCCGTGAGATCGCGGTCAGCCTTGGCGACGCATCGAAGCTCGATCCGAAGATTCGGGCGCGAACGGAAGAGGCGAATTTGCGCCGGCGGATTCGCGAGCGATTCAATCTGCCGCGATTGACGCTGTTCGCCTAACGCGACATCGCCTGCGCCACCTGGTCGAGCACTGCCGACGCTGTCAGCCCGCTGACGGGAACGTCGTCTGCGGTCGCAGACACGCCGCAAGCCGCGAGAATGGCGTCGGCGCCGCTGACTTGTCGCGCGCAAGGCGCGCCGCGAACCGTCAACACCCGCGCGGCGATCCGTGCCAAAGCCGTGTCGGTGACGACGGCATCGGGATTCACGCGGCGGGTGACCGGATCGATCGAATAGATGCCGAGCGCGATGGCGCGGATGATCTCATCGCGTCCGGGACTCTCGCTGATGTCAATGGCGATCGGCGGCGCCGGCACGTTCTGGGCGAATCGAATCGAGGCCAGTTTCCAATACATCAGCACCGCGAGATCAGCCCGGGTGATCGTCTCCGCATTCGTCGCCTGAAGAAACTGTGGCGGCATATTGGCGGCCGCGAACTGTTCCTTGATGTCCTCGAGCCGGCGACTGTATTTGCCGCTCGGATCGCGGCGCGCGAGACGCTCGTATCGCACAATGGCCTGCTCGTATTGATCGGTGCCCACTTCGATTTCGGCCAGCGCTTCCTGCACATCCAACTGATCGACGGCGCCGCTGTTGAGCAGCGGATCGAGCTCGTGCTTCGCTTCATCGAATCGCTTGAGCGCGATCAGATCGCGAACCAGCAGCGTGCGCGCCGCCGTGGCGTTTGGCGAAACCAGCAACGCGTCGCGCAGAAACCGGATGGCATCTTCCGGCTGAGCGGCGACCGCGGCGCCGTAGAGTTGATCGAATAAACGCGTCTGCAATTCGGCGTAGCGCGCCGATGCAGAGGGAGGCGCGTCGGGGCGCTGCATCACATCGCGATAGCGGTCATACGCGCTTCGAATCTGATTCTGGGCGACATCGATTTCCGCTTCATACACCGCCGCGGCGGTGTAATCCGGATTGCGCGCAAGAATCTGATCGACTGCAGCGCGCGCGGTGTCGAACCGTCCCTCCCCCATCTCGATCGCCACTTCGGCAAGGCCGGCCGGCAGATAACCGGCGTCGCGGTTGCGAATGTCCGCCAGGCGCGATCTTGCATCGGCGTCGTTGCCTGACAGAACGGATCGCCACGCGTTATCGAAACGGCGCTCGATGGCATCGTTCTTTGGGCCGTGCCAGCCGATGCGAGGATCGACGAGATGTCGCACCTCGGCAGACGGTGTGATCGCCGGAGGGGGCGCAGTCGTGCAGCTCGCGGCGGCCAGCGTCACGATTGCCGCCAAAAATCTGTAGCGCTTCAAATCTCTCCCTCGACCAGACGCAAGATTGTGGCGAAGGCCGCCTCGCGATCGGCGGCGTCCACCCAATGCACATTCCGCTCCGCGCGCAGCCAGGTCATTTGACGCTTGGCATACGCGCGGGTGCGGCGGCGGGTTTCGGCCATCGCCTGATCGACGGTGATCCGGTTCCCGATCACGGCCACCGCCTCGCGGTAGCCGATGGCCTGGAACGGGCGTGCGGTGGAGGGGAATCGATGCAGCAGAGCTTGCGCCTCTTCGATCAAACCGGCGCGATACATCGCGTCCACGCGAGCATCGAGCGATTTGATGAGCTGCTCCCTTTCCAGATACAGCGCGATCTTGATCGACGGAATCTCTTCCGCTGACTCGGCAGTCGGACGCTTCCAGGACGAAATCGGCTGTCCGCTGACGAGCCAGACCTCGAGCGCACGCTCGACGCGATGACGGTCGGCGGGCGCGATCGCTCTGCCGCTCTGCGGATCGACCTTCGACAGCCACCGATGCAGACGCGCCTGTCCCCGCGGATTGGATGCAATGCGGCGGAGCCGCGAGCGCACGGCCTCATCGCGCGCCGGCATCTCGGGCAGTCCGGCAAGCAGCGCGCGCAGATAGAAAAAAGTTCCGCCAACCAGGATCGGACGCGCAATTTTGTCGATCAGCGGCCGCGCCACACGCGCGTATTCGGCAGCGTTGAACTCCTGGCTGGCTTCGAGAATGTCATAGAGATGATGCGGGATGCGGGCGCGCTCGTCTTCGGATGGTTTTGCGCTGCCGACATCGAATCCTCGATAGAGCTGGATCGAGTCGAAGTTGACAATCTCGCCGCCTGCCGACCTCGCGAGGCGAAAGGCGAGATCGGATTTTCCGATGCCGGTCGGTCCGGCGATGACGACTGCCGCCACTCGTGTCGTGCTATCGGCGCGTGTGCGTCATGTGCGTGCGCTCGTCCTCACGTTGCAGAACGCGCCGCAAATGCTCGCGGCAATAGATCGCGCCTTCGGGAACCGGCGTCCTGCAAACGGCGCAGCGGTGCTTGGTGATGACCTTTGCCCCTTTCTCCATCACGCGCATGATCGCTCCCGCGACGATCAGCAGTCCGCCGAGCACGAGCGCTTTCTGCAGCATGGAAGTCGAGAAATATTCTGCGATGTGGGTTTCAGCGTAGGTCTCGTGCAGGACGTAAGCCGCCACGGTTGCCACGATGACCCAGACGCCGAGGCGGAGGAGAGTGGATGACATAGGAGCCGATTTAACTCTAGCACCTCATGGTGGGGTGTCAATTTGAGGTCGCACAAACACGTGTTCGCTCTCGACTGTCACATCGATCGATCCATTGCGGTCGGTTCGATAGACCGTCATCCCTCGCCTCCGCAGCTCTTCCAGCACCTCGGCATGCGGATGTCCAAAAAGATTGCGGCGACCGCAGGAAATCATCGCGATGCGCGGCGTGACCACATCGAGAAACATCGGAGTGCTCGACGAGCGGCTCCCGTGATGACCGACCTTCAGAACATCGGCGTGCGTCATGCGAGCGGCGAGATCGGCTTCCGACTCGCGCTCAATGTCACCGGTCAAAAGAATCGTCTTTCGCGCCAGCACCACGCGCATGACGACCGAGCTGTTGTTTTCAATGGAGTGCTTGAATAGTCGTGAAGCGAGAAAAGCCGTGACATCGATTGGGCCGAATCTGGTTCGGTCGCCGTCGCGCACGAGATGAATCGGAGTCCGCTCCGACGATGCCGCATCCAGGAGATGTTGCGCGCAGTCGTCGCGGAAGCGGCGCGGCGAGATCCAGAGCGCGTTCACTTTGATATGCGTGAGGACATCGGGCAGGCCGCCGCAATGATCGGGATGGATGTGCGTGAGGAAGACGGCGTCGAGGCTGCGCACGCCGCGATCGAGCAGCAGCGAAGCGACATTCGCATAGTGGTGTCCGCCGTCGACGAGAACCGCGTGCCCCGGCGTGCGAATGAGGATCGAATCGCCCTGGCCGACATCGAGCACCGTAAGCGAGGAAAGAGAGACGTCGCGATGCGCGATCACAATCGACGCCAGGCTCGGCATGATCGTGGCCGCTACGATGCCGATCGCTCGCGCGCGGCCGCCAAGCAGTGCGATCGCGATCAGCGCGATTGTGAAACCGATGATGAGGGCTGCCAGAGGTGGCGCGGCGTGCCACCCGGCGAAGACCGCGGCACCACCGTTGACCGTCGTGCAGAGAACGTTGAGGAATCGGATGAGGTAGAGCAGCGCCGCGGACGGAATGGCGCAGATGAGCGCCGAGACCACCAGCATCGCGAACACGATCGGCGTCAGAAGAAGGGTCGTCACCGATCCGCCGAGGGCGTATTGGTGAAAGTGAAAGAGCGTCAGAGGCGTGACGACGCACTCCGCACCGATGGCATATGCGATCCACTTCCATCGCCCGGTCGCGAAAGGCTTTCCGATGAACAGCAACGCGCCCGCGCCGGCGTACGTCAGTTGAAATGACGCGTCGGTCAGATCGGAAGGCGCGAACATCAATCGCATCAGCGCGGCGACGCACCATAAGTTCTCGAGTGTCGTCGGACGCTTCAGGATGCGCGAGATCGCGTAGAGCCCGATGCCGATGCTGGAGCGCGCGACGGACGCCGTCGGGCCGATGAACATCGGCGCGACCAACGAAAAGATCAGCAACGACCAATCGGATGCCCGGGGTGCATGCAACGCGCGAAGAAGAAAAGCGATCACTCCCGCCGCGAATGCGATCTGCAATCCCGAGAAAACGAGAAGGTGATAGGTGCCGCCGCGTTTGTAGTTGTCGCGGATCTCGTCGGCGAGCCGCTCCCCTCTTCCCAGCGCCAGCGCTTCGACCAGCGCCACTTCGGAAGGGAATCTGGCGGCCAGCGGACGCAATCGATTCGCCATCGCCCGATTCCACGCCGCCGGATCGAGCGGCGACAGCGCACCGGCATACTGCAGCAGCCGCGGCGATTTCACGGTCACGTTCAATTCCCCGCGATCGTTTTTTCGGAGAAATCCTTCGACACGAATGTCCTTCTCCATCTCGATCGGCCTCGGTTCGAAGCGCGCGTAGATTCCGAGCGGTTGCCCGGCGTACTGCACGCGCAGCACGAACGCATCTCCCCTGTGCATCCAATCGCGATCGATCGGCACCTCGATCACGGTGAAGCGATCTTCGCGAACGACGGCCGGCGACGCCCGCGCACGGCCGGCGATGATGCCGAGGCCTGCGCAGAGCACGATCAGCGCGAAGCGGGAGCGCTTCAGGAGCCCGAGCAGAATCGCGATCAGCAGGAATCCGACGGCGTCGCGCGCTGAGAATCCGCACGTGAGCCCGGCGATGTACGCGATCAGAGGAAGTGCAGCGGGGACGTCATTGTGCACGCTCGAACGACGCGAGCGTTTCTACGTGATGCGTGTTCGGAAAGAGATCGAGGAGGTCGAGCGACGCCAGGCGCCAGCCGGACGCGATCAGCCGGCTCGCGTCCCGGGAAAAGGTTACCGGATCGCAGGAAAGATAACAAACCATTTCCCGCGCGCGTTTGCCGATATCGTCGATGACGCCTTTGCGCGCGCCCGTGCGCGGGGGGTCGAGAAAAATGAAATCGGCATCGGGGATCTCGAACGATTCGACAGGTGAGTGCACGATTTCGACTGTCCCCTCACCCCATCCCTTTCCCCGGGGAGAGGGTGCAGGGTGAGGGGCATTCATCTCCGCGTACTTCGCAGACTCCGATCCTTCCACCGCCATCACGCGCTCGAAAATATTGGCGAGCGGCAAGGTGAAGAAGCCGACGCCGGCATATAGGTCGATCGCAGTTCGCGGTTGCCGAACGCGAGCCGCATGCGCCGTGACCAGGCGAATCATCGTGCTGAGGAGGTGGCGATTCACCTGGAAAAACGATGAGGTGGACAGACGATATTTGAATTGATCGACGCGGATCTCGATCTCGACATCGCCTCGAAAGAGCCGGCCGTCGATTTCCCATGTCTCCCCTTCCGTCGGATGCTGTGCGGTCTCCATCCCCACCACTTCGCACTCGCGCGCCAGCGGCACGACGCGATGCGATCCGGCAGCGTAGAAGCCGACCGCGTCGCCATCGCGGTGAAGCCGGCTGCGCATCCGGTAATTGAGGGGCGAGGGATGCAGAGCGATTGGCGGGTGCGACTGAATTTTCCCGATTCGCCGCAATGACTCGCGCAGAATGCGCTCCTTCGCGAGCAGTTGGGCGTCGAGCCGCAATGCGGTCCAGTCGCAGCCGCCGCATTCTTCCGCAATCGGACACGGCAACGCGCGTCGCAATACGCTCGGCCGTGTGATGCGCACCAGCTCCGCGCGCGCGAATCCCTTCTTGACCTCGGTCAGCCGCACGACGGCCACATCGCCGGGATAGATATTGGTTGTGAAAATCGGGAATCCGTCGACGCGCGCGAGCGCGGCGCCGCCGGCGACGAGCTCCGCCGGCTCGATCTTGATCTCGTCGCCGGTTCTCAAGGCTCGCTGCCGAGTAGCCGCAAATTATCGAGCGTGATGCCCAGGATCTCCTGCTCGTACCAGCCGGGCGCTGACTCGAAGATGATCTCGTAGTCCGTGCCGTTCTCGCGGACGTTCGTCTGCGTCCAGGAAAATCCGCCGAAGGAGTGGTCGATCACGAACGCGGTCGCAGCGGGATCGGTGATCGTGATCAAATCGGAGTGATCGTGCAGCGGCGTCGTCGCGCTGAACGGCCATTCGACCGGCGCAACCCAGGTGCTTCCGGGGTAAAGCCGGAACGTAATTTCCTTCGGGCGAAAGCGCGAGTACGTTTCAGGAATCTCTTCGCGAATCCGAGCGAGAAGGCGAACGTACGGACCGCGACGCGGATGGCTGAGCACAGCCGCGATGATTTCATCATCGGCGTCGCGATAGCGGATGTAAGCCACTCCGCCGTGCATTGAAATCGAGCCGCCATTCTTGACGGGCAGCAGTTGCGATTTCTTGAGCAAGTCGTTCTTCGCAAGGTCGCGCTTCAGACGCTCGAGACGCTGCGGCTTGATTGTCCCCTGCCAGTAACCTTCTTGAGTTCCGAAGACGATTCGGCCGTCGTTATAGACCTTCACTTCCGGCGGGTAGAGCATCGGCGGACCGTGGCCGCCATCCGCGAATCCGCCCATGCCGTACTCGATGAGATTTCCATCCTGTACGCCCGCGCCGCGGTGCTGCGGTGAAACGCGGTGCAGCTCTTCGATGCAGCCCTGGATCGCCGGCGGGTCCGTCCAGCCCGGCGCGCTCATGAAGCCGAATTGATAGAACGCGCCGCTTTCTTCCACCGCCGGTCGGGAAATTTTCGCGTTGTAGGTCGCATCAATAATGAACGCGATGACCGCCGGATCGCTCGTGCTCACCAGGTCCTCGCCACGGCCCTTCAGGGGCACCGTGCTCGCGAAAGGCCACGCCACTCTTTCGAATACTGACGGCCAGTCGAAAACGTAGAAGCGCAATTGCTGCGGCCGAAAAGGCGTCGGTGTCGCAGGCCGCTCTGAGTTGATGCGATCGATCACCGCGTTCCAATCGCTATCGAGGGGAATTCCGGGGGTGGCGACGATGACGTCTTCGCCGGACCGGATGTACGAGATCCCGCCGGCGTTCGGCATCGCCTTGCGCCGCGCGAATTCGATCCAGCGCGTCGTCTGCAGCAGCGGCGTGCGCAAAAGATCGCGTTCGAGATCGGCGACGCGGCCGATATCAATGCGTGACTGCCGCGCCCCCTTTTCATCAATAGTCAGCACACGTCCGTCACGAAAGATCTTCACCTTCGGCGGCCACATCACCAGGCTGCCTTCGGCGTCGTTGAACGTGCCGATCCCGTATTCCACGACGTTGCCGTCGCGAATCTGCGCCACCGCCGTCGCCGGCGCGAGCACCAAGGCAGCCGCTGTGATAAAACGCCGCGCGCGATGAAAGTCCACGAGTACCAAGGCAAAGACATTTTGCGCCGGTACGGTGTTCCGACGCCACGCGGCATGGTGGTCGATCATCCCGACGACGCCCGTCAGGCTGCGAAACAACTCGGTGGACGAGTTGTTGTGAAAGCGCAAATTCACGCGGGCGGGCGGGGGAAGGGCGGCGGCGTGAAGCTCGCGAAGGACGCCGACGAAGCGGCAGAGCTGACGCGAAAAATGATCGGCATGAAGCTCGTCACGCACCAGACCGGAACGGAAGGCCGCGAAGTGCACAAGGTGCTGATCGAAGAGGCCCTCAACATCGACCGCGAGCTTTACCTCGGCATCACGCTCGACCGGCGCATCGGCATGCCCGTGATCATGGCGTCGAAGCAGGGCGGCATGGAGATCGAGGAAGTAGCGGCACGCGATCCGAAGGCCATCCATCGCCAGCCCATCGACGCTATCCTCGGCGCGCAGCCTTTTCAGGCGCGCTCGGTCGCGTATGCGCTCGACCTCACCGGCAACGCATACAAGAAGTGCGTCAGCTTCGTCGAGAAGCTGATGACCGTATACATCGAGACCGATGCGTCGCTGGTGGAGATCAATCCGCTGCTCATCACGAAAGAGGGCGACGTGCTGGCGCTCGACTGCAAGATGAACTTCGACGACAACGCGCTCTTCCGGCACAAGGACATCGTCGAGATGCGCGATCTGCACGAAGAGGATCCGCTGGAGGTGGAGGCGTCGAAGTTCGGCCTGAACTACATCAAGCTCGATGGCAACGTCGGCTGCATGGTCAACGGCGCCGGCCTCGCGATGGCTACCATGGACATCATCAAGCTGGCGGGCGGCGATCCGGCGAATTTCCTGGACGTCGGCGGCGGGGCAAGCACCGAACAGGTCAAGAACGCTTTTCGTATCATTTTAAGTGACAAGAATGTGAAAGCAATTTTGATCAATATTTTCGGCGGGATCATGCGCGGTGATCGCATCGCCGAAGGTGTCGTGAGCGCATCTCGCGAAGTGGGCCTGCCCGTGCCAGTGGTTGTGCGGCTCGAAGGGACCAACGTCGAGCTTGGGAAAGAAATCCTGGCAAAATCGGGCCTGCCGCTGATCACCGCGGAGGGGATGTGGGACGCGGCGCAGAAGGTCGTGGCGGCCGCGAAAGGGCGGGGCTGATGGCGATCTGGGCCGACAAAAACACGCGCGTGATTGTGCAGGGCATCACCGGCCGCGAAGGAACGTTTCACGCCATCCAGTGCCGCGACTACGGCACGAAGGTCGTCGGCGGCGTGACGCCGGGCAAGGGCGGCACGACGCACGAGGGCTTTGCGGTCTTCAACACCGTCTTGGAATCGCGCGAAAAAGAGGGAGCGAGTTGCTCGCTCATTTTCGTTCCGCCGCCCTTTGCCGTCGACGCCATCATGGAAGCGGCGGACGCCGGGATCGAGCTGATCGTCTGCATCACCGAGGGAATCCCGGTGAACGACATGATGAAGGCGCACGATTTTCTGCGGAAATCGGGGAAGCGATCGCGCCTCATTGGCCCGAACTGCCCCGGCATCATCACGCCCGGCCAGGCGAAGATCGGCATCATGCCGGGACACATTCACATGCCGGGGCCGATCGGAATCGTTTCGCGATCCGGAACGCTGACTTACGAGGCCGTGGGTCAGCTCACTAAAGCCGGAGTGGGACAATCGACCGCGGTCGGCATCGGCGGTGATCCTCTTCCCGGCACGAATTTCATCGACTGCCTCGGTGCGTTTGAAAAAGATCCGGCGACCGAAGCGATGATCATGATCGGCGAGATCGGCGGAACGGCCGAAGAAGACGCTGCGGCGTTCGTCAAGGGCAACGTGAAAAAGCCGGTGGTGGCATTCATCGCCGGCCAGACCGCGCCGCCCGGGCGGAGAATGGGTCACGCCGGCGCGATCATCAGCGGCGGCACCGGGACGGCGGCGGAGAAAATGAAAGCGTTGCAGAGCGCGGGCATTCACGTCGTGAAATCGCCGGCGGACATAGGAAAGAAAGTTCTGGAAGTAGCAAAGAGATGACCCCCGGGCAGCGACTGCCTTCTCTCTCGGGAGAAGGTGCCGCGAACGGCGGATGAGGGGCGTCACGAGCGCGCGATGACGATCTCGTTCAGTCCTAAAGTGCTGCAAGTAGCAAAGAGATGACCCCTCACCCGGCCTTCGGCCACCCTCTCCCGGTGGGAGAGGGCTCACGCCCAGCGACTGCCTTCTCCCTCGGGAGAAGGTGCCGCGAACGGCGGATGAGGGGCTTCACGAGCGCGCGATGACGATCTCGTTCAGTCCTAAAGTGCTGGAAGTAGCAAAGAGATGACCCCTCACCCGGCCTTCGGCTCACGCCCAGCGACTGC
>WNFC01010906.1_pt1 | contig 10662 bp, 14 predicted proteins | sample 5400541 | NCBI WGS metagenome assembly WNFC01 (sample SAMN13153342, study PRJNA577476) | soil metagenome | isolation source: 120 cm saprolite under Douglas fir tree site 2 hole 2 replicate 1 | place: USA:California | collected 2015-04-18
GCGACGTCGCAGGGATAGCGGTTCGCCGTCTGCACGATGAGCGCCGCGGGCCGCGCGTGCAGGCCCATCTTGTTCCGCACCAGGAGGTCCTTTTCGGCCCGGTCGTCCGGCACTTTACGTCCTTGCTAGAGGAAGCCGCCGCCCAAGGCAAGGCCCAGGGCCATGGCCGTGTACAGTGCGGCGGTCAGCCCGATCCGGGGCAGCAGCGCGGCCATCGCGACGATGAGCACCGCGATCAGCACGGCGTGCCAGGGCCGGTGGGGCAGTCCGGCGACCACCACCGATCGGCCCGCGATGACGCCCGCGAGCACCGCGGCGGATCCTTTGAGGATCGCGATGGTCTGGGGAAGGTGGGCGTGCGAGACCGCGGCAACGATCCCCTCGCCCCGGAGGTAGCCGGCGAAGAAGAGCCACGCGCGCGCAACGAGGTGAACGCCGTCGTAGAGGGCGAGGAAGAGCACCACGGACCAGAGGCCCAGGTAGGGTTCGCTGACCGCGGCGATCAACGCCGCGGCGGGGCGCAGGGCCAGCCAGAAGAAGCCATCCCCGAGCGCGGCGAACGGAGAGGCCAGCGCCGACTTGAAATCGGAGACGGTGCGCGGTTCGGCGGCGCCGCGCGCGACCTCCTCCTCCAGCCGGACCGCCCCTCCCACGATCGCGGCGGCGAGGTAGGGGTGGCAGTTGAAGAACTCGAGGTGACGCTCGGTGGCGCGCGCCCGCGCGGAGCGGTCCGGATACAGCTCACGGAGCGCGGGCTCCATCGCGAAGGCGAAGCCGAGGTTCTGCATCCCGCGCGGGTTCCACGCCGCCTGCAGGAACAGCGACCGCCAGAGGACCCGCAACAGGGCCAGCGGCGACACGCGCCGGCGCGCGCCGGGCGCCTGTCCCTCCCCGGTCACGGCAGCGCCCTCAAGACCGCGGCGGCGGCGAGCGTCGCGCCGAAGCCGATCGCCGCGAGCGCCGGCGCGCGCGGATCGCGGATGGCGCGGATCGCGCTCGCCGCGGCGAGCGCCCAGACGGCGTGCCACGCGCCGGTGAGCCCGAAAGCCAGGCGAGGCGGGCACCCGCTGCGTGCGATGCCCAGGAGCGGCGAGAAGGCGGCGCACGCGAAGCAGATCGAGGCGGTGACCGCGAACGGGAGGAGGAGTCCGCGCAGGTTCGATCGCGCTGCCCGGTCGTCGCCCGCGGCGGCGCGCGCGAGCGCCATTTCCGAGAGCCGCGCGTTGTGTCTCTCCGTGGCGCGGTCCAGCCGGCGCCCCGCCACGGCGAGGGGGTAGAGCAGCGCGAGCCCGAGCGCGGCCAGCGGCGCGTCGACTCCGGTCCCCGCGGCGATGCCGGCCGGGACCACCGCCGAGGTCAGCGCGGCGGCGAGCAGCGTCTCGTTGTCGGGGAGGCTTCCGCCGAGGTTCACCCCCCCGAGGAAGATCAGCTCCAGCGGCACGCCCAGCACCAGCCCGCCGCGCGGATCGCCGAGCGCCCACCCCAAGAGCGGCGCCAGCACGATCGGCCGGCTCAGCATCAGCTGCAGCGCCCCCTTGCGCTCGACGGCTGCCAGCCCGCCGATCACCGCCGCGATCACGGCCGTCCCGAAGAGCTCCGCCCCTCCCGCCAGCGCGTTCACCGTTCCATCTTAGAGGATCAGCGCTGACCTGCGGCGAAGCGGGTCTTGAGGGCGGAGAGCGGAGTGGGGTGCTCGGAAGGGACGGCGCGCGCTTCGACTTCCGTGCCGCGGGAGGAGAGGCCGGAGAGCGCGTCCATCTCGCCCGCGTCCAGGTACACCGAGGGCGCCACCTGCCGGCGTCCGTTGGCGAAGTGGACGTTGCCGAGGTTCAGCCGCGGGATCGGCACCCCGCGCTCGGCAAGCGCGGTCGCGTCGCGCACGTCGCGCACGAGCAGCAGCGTGCGCACGCCCGGCACGCCCTTCCCGCCGGGCCGCAGCAGATCGGCCGCGGCGGACACCTTGAGCACCTGGAACTGCACCTTGGGCGGGATCGCCAGCGCCATGGCCGAGCGCGCCAGCACGTTCCCGGCCGCTTCGTCGTCGGCGACCAGCACGCCGTGCGCGTCGAGCGCCGGCAGCCACGCCTCGAGCACCTGGCCGTGCACGAGCCGGTTGTCGACGCGGATGAGGGCCACGCCCGGGGCGTCCTTCACCCCATCCTCCCCCGGAGGAGCTCGGAAGCGTGGCCGATCGCCTTCTGCCCCGCCTCGGCCACCTCTCGCGCGAGCTGAGCGATCGGCTTCCCCGCCGACCGCAGCGAGACGAGCTTCAGCAGCATGGGCAGGTTGACGCCCGTCACCACCTCCACCTTCCGCTCGTGCAGGAACGAGAGGCACAGCTGCGTCGGCGATCCACCGAGCAGGTCAGTGAGCAGCAGCACGCCTTCGCCGCCGTCGACGGCCCGGATCGCCTCCTCGATCTTGTGGCGCACCTCGGGATCGCTCGCCACCACGTTGACCGTGAGGACCTCCGCGAGCGGGCCCACTACGGCCTCCGCTGTTCTCAAGAGCTCCTCCGCGAGCTTTCCGTGCGCGGCGACGACGACGCCGATCATGCGGGGAAATGTAGCGCAGCGCTGCGCCCGGCGCCCGGAAAGGAACGACCGATGAGCGCGCGTTCAGGGCTGCTTGCCGCCCCCCGCGGTGAGGCGGACCGGCTTGGGCGGAGCGGGAAGCTCCGGCGCCGACTGGGTGGGCGCGGAGCTGAGGTGCACGCCCGGCGCCGCTGAATGGAAGAGCCAGGCGGACAGGGCGAAGAGCGGGAAGCCGGTGGCGAAGACGGAGAACACCGCGCGCCAGGCGGACTCGCGCCAGCCGGCCGGAGCCGAGCCGGCGACCAGGAGGAGCGCCATCGCGCTGCTCGTCAGCTGCCCCGCCAGCACCGGCAGGAGCGCCGCGCGCCTCTCGCGCGGCGAGTGCGCCACCAGCGCGCAGGCGACGCAGATCGCCGCCATCATCCCGACCCCGAGCACCTGCCAGAAGCGCACCTCGGGCGTCAGCTCCGCCCGCGCCCCCAGGCCCGCCACACGGAACGTCCATCCCGGGAAGGCGGCGAACAGCAGCCCGAGGACGCCGTACAGCACGCTGCAGAAGGCGGCGAACCGGCCGAGGCGGACCTCCTGTGGCGACAGCTCCGGGAGAGGCATGCGCGCTCCTCTACCACAGGGCGGCCCAGGCCGACTCGTTTCAGGTGACCGGTTTGCCCAGGCGTCGCGCCAGGAGGATCCGATCGAACGCCGGCGTCCCGGCGCGCGCCACCACCAGATCGAGGCGGAGCGGCTCGCCCGGGCCGGGCACGCGCACCGAGCGACGCTCGCCCATCGGCACGCTCATCCATCCGCCGCGGGCCCACCCGCCTTCGAGAGCGAGGCTGTACTCGACGCACAGCTCGCCGCCGCCGCTCTTGCGCGGCGACAGGTCGAGCGACATCCGCAGGGGCTCGCTGTCGGGGCCGGCCGGCTGGGCCAGGTCGAGGTGCAGCTTGCGCCCCTCCTCGCCGACGAGCATGGGGCTCGCCAGGAGCGCGCCCGCCTCGTCGCGAAGCTCCACGGAGAAGAGGAGCGCCGCGCCCTGGGCCTCGCGCAGGCGGCCGAAGGTGCTCTCGGCGCCGGCGATGCCGAAGACGAGCCCGCCCAGCCCGAAGAGCAGGCAGAGCGCCTTCCTGCGCAGGCCGGACCGCATGCAACCTCCCCGGCCGAAGCCTCTCAACAGCCGGGCTTCACGTCAAGCTGGCCCAGGATCTTCTTTCGACTGGCCTTCACGATGGCCCGGGCCAGGCGGTCCGGGTCCGCCTCGTACAAGCCGGCCTGGACCCGCTTGCGCAACTCGCTCACCCGGCGCTCCCGCTCGTGCTCGCTGCGCATACCCCTACAGTCGGCCACCGGAAGTTCTGCTTTAGACGGTCTCCTGCAGCTCCTCCCGCAGGTTGCGCTGAATCCCCCGCAGGATCTGGCAGATACGCGACTCGGTGACTCCCAGGACCTCGCCGATCTCCCGGTAGGTCAGCTCCTCTTCATAGTAGAGCGACAAGATGGTCCGCTCGCGCTCCGGGAGCCGGGCCACCGCCTGGCGCAGCCGGGCGTGGTCCTGCATGGCCGCGACGTGCGCGAACGCGCTCTCCTCCTCGCCCAGGCTGCCGTCGTCCGCGTCATCGACCTGCACGAAGGCCTGCGCGTGGGGAAGGGTGCGAGGAACACCCCGACGGGCCCGGTGCGACTCGTCGGTGGACAGCTCGCGGCCGAGCTTCATGCGCAGGGCGTCCTCCGCGCGGTCCGCCTCGCGGCTGCGGCGCCGGTCGCGGCGGGAGAGGTGGTCCTCGGCGCGCAGCGCGTCGAGGATGGCTCCCTGGATGCGCGTGCGGGCGTATGCCTCGAAGGGGATCGACCGCGAGGCGTCGAAGCGATCCACCGCGTCGATGAGACCCAGCACGCCGGCGCCGATCAGATCGTCCAGGTCCACGCTCGCGGGCACCCGGCCGGCCAGCCGGAGCGCGAGGTTGCGCGCCAGCCCGGTGTGGGCGCGGATGAGCGCGTCTCGCTCCTGCGCCTGCATCGCCTTCTTCTCGGCAGCCGCCTCGCTCCGCATCGCGTCCCCCAAGGCGCCTGGCTCAGCGCCGCGGATGGCGTAAGAGCAACCGCTGTGCCTGGAATCGGGTGGGATGGTGACGCCGTTGAAAATCCAGGCCTTGCGCTCGGCCCGGAAGGTCCAGCCGCCCGTGCACGATGTGGGATGGCGTCATCCGATTGACGCTGCGCCGTTTGCTTGACGGAGTGGACCTGCGTGGGGGAGTGGTAGAGGGGATGCGGGTCCTCTTCGTCGACGACGAGCGCGACCTCGTCTCCTCCCTGTCGCGGTACTTCCGGCTGCACGGGTTCGAGACGGCGGGCGCCTTCGGCGTCTCCGAGGCGGTGGCCAAGCTCGAGGAAGCCCGGACCACGGGCAAGCGCTTCGACGCGGTGGTGACCGACCTGCGCATGCCGGACGGCGACGGGCTCGTCGTCCTGGGCGAGGTGCGGCGCCTGTTGCCCGGCACGCCCGTGCTGGTGATGACCGCGTTCGGCTCGGTGGCGACGAGCGTGGAGGCGATGCGCCTCGGCGCCGTCACCATGCTGGAGAAGCCCGTCCCGGTCGCGCGGCTCGAGCGCGAGGTGCGCGAGGCCATCGCCGGCGCGCTCGAGGTGGAGGGCGGTCTCGAGGCGGCCGGCGGAGCGGGGCTGGTGGGCACCTCGCAGGCAATCCGGGACGTCTTCGACACGCTGGTCCGGGTCGCTCCCTCGAACAGCTCGGTGCTCATCCAGGGAGAGAGCGGCACGGGCAAGGAGCTGATCGCCCAGGCGGTGCACCGCCTGTCGCGGCGCGCGCTGGGCCCGCTGGTCGCCGTGAACTGCGCGGCCATCCCCGAGCAGCTGCTCGAGTCCGAGCTGTTCGGCCACGTGAAGGGCGCCTTCACCGGCGCGTCGCAGGCGCGCCAGGGCCGGTTCAAGCTGGCGGACGGCGGGACCATCTTCCTGGACGAGATCGGCGAGATGCCGCTCGCGCTGCAGGGCAAGCTGCTCCGCGTGCTGCAGGAGCGCGCGATCGAGCCGGTGGGTGGGAGCAAGCCCGAATCGGTGGACTTCCGGCTGATCGCCGCGACCAACAAGGACCTCGAGGCGCAGGTCGAGAAGAGCGCCTTCCGGGGCGACCTGTTCTACCGCCTCAACGTGGTGCCGCTGGTGCTGCCTCCGCTGCGCGAGCGCAGCGGTGACGTGCCCCTGCTCGCGGCGCACTTCCTCGCCCGGCACAACGCGGGGAAGGAGAAGCCGCTGTGCTTCTCCCCGCGCGCCATCGAATCGCTCGAGCGGCACACCTGGCCGGGGAACGTGCGCGAGCTGGAGAACCTGGTCGAGCGGCTCGCCGTCCTCAAGGGCGAAGGCGAGATCGAGGTGGCCGATCTGCCGGGGCCGATCCGCAACGCGCGGGCAGCGCCCGCGGCGGCGGCGACCCCCGTCGAAGGGGAGAGCCAGGCGGCGCTGCCACCGGAGGGAGTGGATCTGTACCAGGTGCTGGCGGACATCGAGGACCGGCTGATCCGGGAGGCGCTGGAGCGCTCCGGAGGGAACAAGAACCAGGCGGCGAAGATCCTGGGGCTGAACCGGACGACGCTGGTGGAGAAGCTGAAGAAGAAAGGGACGCTGAAAGGATCGGGGAGCTCGGAGAGCTGAAACAAACGCAGTCGAGGTTCGACGTCGAACTTCGAGCTTCGACTTCGAGGGTTCGAGTTCCGATTGCGATGATCGACTGATGGACCGACTCCGCCTTGCCGTTGCGCTCCGATCACTCGCGCTGGCGGTGTGGTTTGGAGGAGGGATCGCCACCGTCCTCGCCACCTCCGCCGTGTTTGCCAAGGCGGAGACGAGGAAGGTCGCGGGGGATTTCGCGGGAGCGATCCTGCGGCGGGCGAACCTGTTGCGGGGGGTGGCCGCGCTGACGTTCGGGCTGGCGGTGCTGCTCGGGGCGGCCGGAATCGCGACCTGGCTGGGAGCTGGATGCCTGCTCCTGCAGGTCGCGGCCATCCCCGTCGACGCGGCGACGCGCAGGTTCCGCCGGGCGCTGGGCGGGAACGTGGACGCGCTGGCTCCGGAGGACCCGCGGCGGCGGCGCTTCGGCGCGCTGCACGGGCTCGCCATGCTGCTGCTCCTCTTGCAGGTCCTGCTGAGCGCCGCGGCGCTTTCGCTTCAGTAGATGTTGGTGGTGCGGCGCGAGCCCGTGTAGTCGAGGAAGACGGTCTTCAGGTAGGTGAAGAAGTTCGAGCCCTCCTCGGCCATCTCCTTCTCGCCCACGCCGGTCGCCTTGATGCCCCCGAAGGGGAGCTGCGCCTCGCCGCCCACGGTGGGCTGGTTGACGTGCACCATGCCCACCTCCGCGCGCTCGACGAACCGCATCGCGGCGAAATAGTCCGAAGTATAGATGCTCGCCGTCAGCCCGTACTCCACGTCGTTGGCGAGCCGGATCGCCTCCTCCACGTCGCGCGCCTTCTGCACCGCCAGCACCGGCCCGAAGACCTCCTCGCGGGCGAGCCGGCTGCCGGGTTTCACGTCGTCGAAGACGGTGGGCGCGACGAAGAACCCGTGGTCGTGCTCCGGTCCCCGCAGACGCTCGCCGCCGCAGAGGAGCCGCGCGCCGTCGGCCCGCGCCTGCGCGATCGCGTCGAGGTTGGTCTTCAGCTGCGACTCGTCCACGGCGGGCCCCATCTGCACTCCGGCCTTGCGGCCGTCGCCCACCTTGAGCGAGCGCGCGCCGGACACCAGCGCCTCGGTCAGCTTCGTGGCGACGCGCGGCGTGGCCACCACGCGCGAGGTGGCGGTGCAACGCTGGCCCGTCGATCCGAACGCGCCCTGCAGGATCCCGGAGGCGGCCAGCTCGACGTCGGCGTCGTCCAGCACCACCACGGGGTTCTTGCCTCCCATCTCGCAGGTCACCTTGATCCCGCGCCGGGCGGCGCGCTCGTAGAGCTTGAGCCCGACGGCGTTCGAGCCGGTAAAGCTGACGGCGCGGATGCGCGGATCGTCCACCAGCGCGTTCCCGACCGCGCTGCCCGGGCCCGTCACCACGTTCAGCACGCCGGGCGGCAGTCCGGCTTCCACCAGCGCCTCGGCCAGGAAGTGGGTGCACACCGGAGTGAGCGAGGCGGGCTTGAGCACCACCGTGCAGCCCGCGACCAGCGCCGGAGCCGTCTTCCACACCGGGATGGCGAAAGGAAAGTTCCAGGGTGTGATGAGCGTCACGGGGCCAACCGGCTGCCGGAGGGTCAGCGTGAGGGAGTGCCGGGTCTCGCTCGGCAGCGTCTTGCCGTGGGTGCGGAATCCTTCGCCCGAATAGAACTCGAGCAGGTTGAGGCCCTTCGTCACCTCGCCGCGCGACTCTCCGAGCGTCTTGCCCTCCTCGCGGCATAGCGCCTCCGACAGGAGATCGACCTTCGCCGCGAGGATCTGGTGGGCGCGGCCGAGGATTCTCCCTCGCTCGGGGCCGGGCGTCTGCGCCCAGCCGGGGAACGCCTGCGCCGCGGCGTCGACGGCCGCCCGCGCGTCTTCCGCGCCGCTCTTCGGCCACAGGCCGATCACTTCGCGCGTGTCGGCGGGGTTCACGCACGGCTCGTGCTGGCCGGTGGTTGGAGGGCGCCACTCGCCTCCGATCAGGTTCTTCCGCCGCTCGTCCGCCTCGGGGATCCGCATCGCCGCCTCGCCGGTATGGAGGTGCGCAGCCTACCTCCGCGCACGCACTCAACCAACCGGAAATCCACCCGATGTGAAGCCCAAGAATTTACTGGCCCGTGGCATTTCCGCCCGGTACGGTGCGTTTGCGGAGGTTGGATGCGGGTGCTAGCGTCCGCGCGCCTCCAGGAAGGGTCTGAACGCACGTGTTCAATGGGATCTACAAGTTCTTCTCCCGCGACCTGGCAATCGATCTCGGCACGGCGAACACCCTCATCTACATCCGCGGCCAGGGCATCGTCTCCAACGAGCCCTCGGTGGTCGCCGTGCAGCAGGAGCACCGCGGCGGCAAGAAGGTGCTCGCGGTGGGCAAGGAAGCGAAGGAGATGCTCGGCCGCACCCCGGGCAACATCGTCGCCATCCGCCCGATGAAGGACGGCGTGATCGCCGACTTCGAGATCACCGCGGCGATGCTGCGCTACTTCATCCGCGCGGCGCACAACCGCTCGACGCTGGTGAAGCCGCGCATCATCATCGGCATCCCCAGCGGCATCACCGAGGTGGAGCGCCGCGCGGTCCGCGAGGCCGCGGAGAGCGCCGGCGCGCGCGAGGTCTACCTGATCGAGCAGCCGATGGCGGCGGCGATCGGCGCGGGCCTCCCCATCACCGAGCCGTCCGGGAACATGATCGTGGACATCGGCGGCGGGACTTCGGACGTGGCGGTCATCTCGCTCGCCGGCATCGTCTTCGCGAAGAGCGTGCGCGTGGGCGGCGACAAGATGGACGAGGCGATCATCCAGCACATCAAGCGCAGGTACAACCTGCTCATCGGCGAGCGGACGGCCGAGCTGATCAAGATGGGCATCGGCAACGCCTACCCGAGCGACGAAGTGCTGACGATGGACATCAAGGGACGCGATCTGGTCGCCGGCGTGCCGCGCAAGCTGACCGTCAGTTCCGACGAGGTCCGCGACGCGCTGGCCGAGCCGGTCAACGCCATCGTCGAGGTGGTGAAAGGCACGCTCGAGCGCACGCCCCCCGAACTCGCCGGCGACGTCGCCGACCGCGGCATCGTGCTCGCGGGCGGCGGCGCGCTCTTGAAGGGCCTCGATGCGCTGCTCCGCGAGGAGACGGGCCTGCCGGTGTTCCTCGCCGAGGACCCGCTCAGCTCGGTCGTGATCGGCGCGGGCAAGGCGCTCGAGGAGCTGGACATCCTCCGTCAAGTCTGCTCGCCGGCGTGATGCCCGCCCCCGCCGAGTAACTCGAATCCGCCCTGCCACTGCAACGGTAGATTCGCGACCTGCGCCCCCGATGTCATCCCGCCTGGAGTAGTGCCGCGATACTCCCCCCGGGAATTCCATGCACATTCGCGCAGCGAAGCCCGGTGGTCGCGGCGAGCCGGCTGAGATGAATGGGCCTGTAGAGATGTACGCGGACTCCCTGCAGTCGGCGGACAAGCGCATAGGCGACGCCAATTGCCGAGAGCGAAGCGGTAGCAATGACGGCACGCCCATGCGGCGCCAGGTGCCGACGAATTGCGCGCAGTGCCGCCCCCGCATCGTCGACGAAGTCCAGCACGCCGCAGCAGACAACCAGATCGAACTCGCGACCGAGCTCGAGCGTCTCCAGTCGTGCCTGCACGACATCATCGAGCCAAGGGCGCGCGATGGCGAGCATCTCCGCGCAAGCGTCGATCCCCGAGATCGTAGCGACGCTCGGGCGAAGCAGCGCCGCAATCTTTCCCGCCCCGCGGCCGACATCCAGCACGCGGTCAGTCGCGCGCGGCTGCGCAAACTCGACGATGGCGGCCCTTTGGTCGGCCAGTAGGGACTCGCGCAATCCGTGTGGGCGCGCTCGCGAATATCGCCAGGTCTCGCGGCCGTAGACCTGGGCTGCGCGGTCGACGTTGCTCTTCGCCTTCGCTAGGTACGCACCCTTGAGCAGCTCGATCTTCTCGAAGGCGGCATCGACGTCGGACGCCAGTCTGCCATCTTGTTTTGCCTTCTCGTATTCGTCCACAGCCGCATGCCACTGGTCGCGAAGCTTCTCTGCCTGTGCCATCCGGTCCCAGAGGTCGCCCATGAATCGAAAGCATACACCCCGCGCCACGGGTGGATAGGCGCGAGGCAAGCGGCCGGCGCGACAGGACACTGCGCGATGCGACGAGACCCGGGGGAACTTGGTCCACCGAGCACTCGGGTCACCTCTGACGATCTTTGCCGCGGGTGCGGCGCTCGAGGTCACAGGTTATCTGCTACTCGAGTTCCTTCCTGTTGGAGAAGGTCAACTTGACGTGGGCGGCGTCCCACCCTGCTCCAGGAGAATTTCGATGCCCTACATCCCGATGCCCTTCGTCGTGGAGCAGACGCACCGCGGCGAGCGCGCCTACGACATCTACTCGCGGCTCCTCAAGGACCGCATCGTCTTCCTCGGCACGCCGCTGGACGATGACGTCGCCAACGTGGTCATC
>WNFC01033885.1_pt1 | contig 10662 bp, 10 predicted proteins | sample 5400541 | NCBI WGS metagenome assembly WNFC01 (sample SAMN13153342, study PRJNA577476) | soil metagenome | isolation source: 120 cm saprolite under Douglas fir tree site 2 hole 2 replicate 1 | place: USA:California | collected 2015-04-18
CAGCGACGGCGAGATCGATGCCGCGATCGCGGAGATCGCGCGGCAGCCAGGCACCGCCATGATGGTCGGTACCGATCCGTATTTCTTCGGGCGGCGGGCGCAGCTCGCGGCGCTGGCGGCGCGGTACGCCGTCCCGGCAATGTACTTTCATCGCAGCTTCGCAATAGCTGGCGGCCTAATCAGCTACGGCGCGACCATCACCGCCGAGAATCGCGTTGCGGGCCTGTATACCGGCCGGATCCTCGCCGGCGAGAAGCCGGGCGATCTGCCGATCCAGCAGCCCAGCAAGATCGAGCTCGTCGTCAACCTCAAGACCGCCTGCGAGCTCGGGATCGCCGTCCCACCAACGATCCTGGCACGCGCCGACGAAATCATCGAGTGAGCCGACAAGCCGCAAACACGCTCACGGCGCACCACCCCACTGCCAGTCGAGCAGGCGTCGGATCGCCGACCGCAACGCCTCGTGCGGCTCGACCAGGCCCATCGCCGCCATCGCGCGGTCCCATTCGGCGGCGAGGACCTGGATGCGCTCGGCGACCGGGCCGTCGCCGAGCCGATCGGTCCAGGACGGCAGGTCGCGCGAGGCCAACAATGCCAGCGCGAGGATGCCGACCACTGTCAGCGCCAATACCTGGTGCGGCGTGCCGCCGCGCCGCCGCAGCTTCAATGGGATCGCATCGGCGGTCGGGGGCGCTGCCGGGGGCGCCCTCTCGCTCAGTTCGCGTTCGACCGCGACCATGGCTCAGAACCGGAAGTAAATGAACGGGGCGACCCCCTCGGGGCCGAGGGCGTTGATCAGCGCGACGACGATCCCGGCCATCGCCCCGAGGCCCCAGCTCGGCACCCGGGCGAAGGCCGTGGCGGCGCGCTCGAACAGCGCGTGCGAAGTGAACTGGCCGGCCATACCGAGCGCGATCAGCGCCACCATGAACGGTCCGGCCTGCTGCAGCCCGTTGCCCCAGCCGGCGCCCAGCCCCGCGATGTAAAGGCGGGCCATCGCGAAATCCTCAGCGCGGAAGAAAATCCACGCGAAGCAGACGAAGTGGAACACGATCAGCGTCGCGACGATCTTCCCCGCCGGGGTCAGCGAGCGCCGGCCGAGCCAGGGCTCGATCAGCCGCTCGACCGCCAGCCCGCCGCCATGCAAGGCGCCCCACATGACGAATTTCCAGCCGGCGCCGTGCCAGATGCCGCCGAGCAGCATCGTCAGCAGCAGGTTGCGGTAGGTCTTGAGCCGGCCGTGCCGGTTGCCGCCGAGCGGCTTGTAGAGATAGTCGCGCAGCCAGGTCGACAGCGAGATATGCCAGCGCCGCCAGAATTCGCGTAGCCGCTGGGCCCGGTAGGGCTGGTCGAAATTGGCCGGGAAACGAAAGCCCATGAGCGCTGCGAGCGCGATCGCCATGTCGCTGTAGGCGCTGAAATCGCAATAGATCTGCACCGCATAGCCATAGGTGGCGAGCAAGAGATCGGGCCCGCCATAGCTGGTCGGCGCGGCGAATACCGGGTCAACGAGGCCGGTCGCGAGATAGTTGGCGATCACCACCTTCTTGAACAGCCCGCCGGTTATCAGCAGCAATGCCGGGGCGATCGGTATCGGCTCGGTCGAGGGGCGCGCGAGCTGCGGCAGGAAATAGGCGGCGCGCACGATCGGCCCAGCTACCAGCTGCGGGAAGAACGACATGTAGAGCAACATGTCGAGCGGGTCGCGGCACACCGCGACGTCGCCGCGATAGACGTCGGTGATGTAGGAAATCCCGTGGAAGGTGAAGAACGAGATCCCGACCGGCAACAGGATCTCGATAAACGGCAGTTCGTGCTCGAGGCCGAGCAGCCGCGCCAAATTGTTCGCCGACAGGACAAAGAAATCGAGATACTTGAAGACGCCGAGCAAGCCCAGGTGCAGCGCCACCGCGATGCCGAGGATGATTCGCTGGTGCCGTTGCTCTGCCGTCGCGCCGATCAGGCGGCCCGCCAGATAGCTGACGATCGAGCTGCCGGCGAGCAGAAAGCAGAAGCGCCAATCCCACTGTGCGTAGAAGTAATAACTGGCGACGACCAGCACCGCCTTTTTTGCGGCAAAGCGGGTGCCCAGCACCGCCATCGCCGCGGCGACGACCAGGAAAAACAGTAAAAAGCCGAGGGTCGGAAAAAGCATCCGGTCAGCCTACCGGGCGCGCCCAGGGAAAGAGTTAATCTCCAGCAAGCGAATCTTTACCGTTTAAGACGAACGCTACCGAATCGCTTCTACCCTGGGGCGGAGTGATCGGCAAGCGAAGGATCGGAACCGGCCGCGCTCGCGGCGTCTTGAAACCGGCAAAGCGCCAACTGGCGATGGGGTTTGCGTTCGCGGCCGGAGCCGATCAGTATTTGCGATCTGGGGACGGAGTTTGCGGTACGGGGGGCGAGACGCCGTGCGAGGATTCGGTCGGCTTTGCGACGCCGGGGCCTGGACCTTGTTCCTGTTACTCGCCGTCGCTTCGACCGCGGCATTGGCCGAGGAAACGGCGAATCAATTAACGATCGTCGTGTTCGGCGACAGCCAGGCGGCGGGCCTCGCCCGCGGGCTGCAGCGCGTACTGATCGAAGACCAGCGCTACCGCATCCTCAACCGCACCCATGCCGGCGCGGCGCTCGTCCATGAGGACAGCGAGTGGCTCGGGCCGATCCTGAATTTCGTCGCGCGGGAGAAGGCCGACATCGCCGTCGCGATGTTCGGCGGCAATGACCGCCTCGAGCTGCGCGACGGGCACGGGGTGTCTCTGCATTTCCGGACCGATCCGTGGCGCGAGGCCTATGCCGAACGCACCGACCGGATCCTCGCGGCATTGCACGATTCCGGCCTCAGGGTAATCTGGTGCGGCAACCCGATCGCGCGCAGCGGCACCTATTCTGCCGATATGAGCTACATCAACGACATCTTCGCCGCCGAGACGGCGCGCTACGGCGGCCAATTCGTGCCATTGTGGAGCGCCTTTGCCGACGACCAGGGGCATTACGCCGCCTTTGGCAAGGACCGCGACGGCGTTACCCAGCGGATGCGCGCCGATGACGGCATCCACTTCACCGCTCCCGGTTACGAACTGATCGCCGAAAAACTGCTCGAATTGTTCCCGCCGCCCCCGACGCACATGCCCTGACGATGGTGGCGACAGGCACCCGGCGGCTCGTGCCGCGCGGCGCGAATCGGATTAGAATTCGCTGATTGACTCGGGAGCAGCCGTGACGAAGCCGGTCACTCTCTACGAACAAGCGGGCGCGCACCGTGCCGGAGCGCTCGAGCCGCGGCTCAACGCGTTTCGCGCGGATCTCGCGGATGCGCGGCTCCGCGACTCGGTCCCGGCGCCGCGCTATGTCGAAGGCCGGCCGGCGCGGGTCGTCGTCGGGCGCGCCGCGGTGCATAGCTCGCCCGAACCGGGGGCGCCGCTCGACACCTATTACCATTACGGCGAGCCGGTGCTCGTGTTCGACGAGGCGAGGGGCAAGGCTTGGTGCCAATCGCTCGTCGATGATTACGTCGGCTATGTCGAAACGCAGCAGGTGGCGATCGGCATTGTGCCGGCTCCGACCCATTTCGTCGCGACGATGGGCTGTTACCTCTACGAGCAGCCCGATATGAAATTGCCAGCGGTCGATTTCCTGCCGCGCCACAGCGCGGCCGTCGCCGCCGAAACCAAGATCATCACCCGCGGCAGCGAATATGCGCGGCTCGATACCGGCCGGTTCGTGCCAGTCGGCTGTCTATCGCGGGAGCCGCCGCGCTCGCCCGACATCGTTGCCGCCGGCGAACTTTATCTCGGCTGCCCCTATCTGTGGGGCGGCAAGAGCTTCCTCGGCATCGATTGCTCGGGCCTGGTGCAGAACGCGTTCCGGGACATCAGCATCAACATATTGCGCGACACCGACATGCAGCGCGACACGATCGGCGAGGCGGTTGCGATACGCAGCGAAGCCGACCTCCGGCGCGGCGATCTGCTCTACATGCCCGGCCACGTGCTGATCCATGCCGGCGACGGCGAGGTCATTCATGCCGATGGCGCCAGCATGATGGTGCGGCGGCAGCTTCTGTCCGAATTCATGGCCGCGCGCGGCTTCGATTTCACGAGCTTCGCTGTGCGCCGCCACCCGGCGGCCGTCCTCACTCCGGCGGAAACTGCGCGATCCAATGCCGCGCGATGTCCTCGCGGCGGCAGATCCACGCGCGGTCGTGGCCGCGGATATGCTCGATGAAGCGGATCAACGCCTTGGCCCGGCCGGGATGGCCGGTCAGCCGCATGTGCAGCCCGATCGACATCATGCGCGGCCGCTCGGCTCCTTCCTCGTATAAGAGATCGAAGCTGTCGCGCAGATAGGCGAAGAAATCCTCGCCCGGTCCGAACACGCCGCGGCCGAACTTCACGTCGTTGGTCGCGAGCGAATAGGGGATCACCAGCTGCGGCTTGTCGCCCACCCGCACCCAATAGGGCAGCTCGTCGTTATAGGCGTCGCTGTCGTAGAGAAAGCCGCCATGCTCGATGACCAGCCGGCGGGTGTTCTCGGACGGCGCGTAGCGGCAATACCAGCCGAGGGTCGGTTTTCCGGTGGTTTCGCGGATCAGAGCGACGGCACGGGCGATCTGGTCGCGTTCCTCGGCCTCGGCGAGCTCGTAATGCTTGATCCAGCGGTAGCCGTGGCCGCAGATGTCCCAGTCGGTCGCGGCGATGGCCGCTGCGGCAGGCGGGTTGGCCGCCAACGCCCGGGCGCAGGCGAACAGCGTCACCGGCAAGTTGTACCGGGTGAAGATGCGGTGGAGCCGCCACCAGCCGACGCGCGCGCCATATTCGAACATGCTCTCGGCGGCGAGATCGCGGCGGTTGCCGGCATCGGTGCTGGCGCTCTCGATCAACCCGGTCTCGGAGACAGCGTCGCCCGCGGGATAGGACAGCTCCGATCCCTCCTCGAAATTGATCACGAAATTGACCGCGACGCGCGCCGCGCCCGGCCAGCGCGCATGCGGCGGCTCGGCGCCGTAGCCGACGAAATCGCGGCTCATTTCGGTTCTCCGGCGGGCTCGGGATACCAGTCATCGGTGAGGATTTGATCCACGGTGTAGGGGCATTCCATCGGCAGCGAAGCGGCGGCACCTTGCTCGCCGTGTTCTTGCAGGTCGGCCGCCACCCGCTTTCGTGCCGTTGCGTAGAGCTTCCCCAGCACAGCCACGATGTCGTGCCGCAGCGTCGGCGAGAGCTTGTCGTCGAGTTCCGCGCGGGCATCGATTATCGAGCCCCTCCATCCGTAGCGCGGATCGCCAGCCGGCGAATGCGCCAGCTTGAGGAAATGCTCGAGAATGCGCCGCACCTGGCTGCGAACGGCATCGCGGTAACTTCTGCCCAAATCTTCCATCTCCTCGGCGACGTGCTCGCGATCGAAGCGGTTGTCGCGAGTGCGCATCGAGCGCAGCACCTCGGCCTGGTATTGGGTCCAGGCGTAGAAATCGTCGTCGTAGCGGGGTCCGTCCGGCATCGTCTTCACGCCCTCGAAGCTCGCTGCATTATACGCCGGTCAAGTCGGCTCGGGCGCCTCTTCGGCGGCCGCGGCGGTTGCGGCGGAGCGGCGGGTGATCCGCACGATCGGCGCGCAGGCCAGCAGCAGAAAAACGCCGAGCACGACAAAGCTCGCGGTCGCGCCCCACCAATCGGCGATTACGCCCATGACATCGTCTGGCGCAGACCGACGACCGAGCCCTGGCGGTAGCGGCCGACCGCCTTGGCTTGGACCGAGAACATCATCGGCTGCACCACGCCCTGCAGCCAGCCGCGGGCGATCTGCGCCATCAGCAGCAGGGCGAAGATGCCGCCGAGAAACGGCGTCGCGCAGATCAGCAGGATCGACAGAACGGTGCCGCTCAGCATCGTCTTCTGCGGGTCGCCGAAGCGCATCGCCCGGCCGGCAAACAGCGAGCCAAGCCCGCTCATGATCTCGATCGCCGCAAACAGGATGCCGATCGTCGTGCCGGTCAGGCCGATACCGTTGAGATAGACGATATAAAGCGAGAATTGCACGCCGTTGGTGGCGGTGCGCAGAAAGATGATCGCCATCGTCGTTGCGACGGCCGGGATCGCGATCAGCGCGAAGCAGCTGATGTAATCCGACAGGCGCGGGACAGTGTCACGCAGCCGGAACCCCCGCGCGCCATGTCCGTCGCCCGGCGCGATTTCGGCTTCCGGCGCCCGCAGCAGCGCCAGCGTCAGCAGCGCGCCCCATGCTACGCCGATCAGATAGGCAGGCCAGGCACCGCCAAGATCCCACACAACACCGAGGATGATCGGCGCGATGGTTGTGCCGATCCGCGAGAAGAAACTGAACCGGCCGATATATTCGGCCTCGCCCTCGGCCAGCTGCGCGATCAGCGTCTGCGATCCGGACCACGCGAAGGACAATGCCCCGCCATTGACGATCTGCAACAGCAGCAACGGCCAGAACCACGTCAGCAATGGAAAAACCGGGGCGAGAGCGATCGCCGTCCACACGAAGAACAATGTCACCCGGCGCGTGCCGAACCGGTCCATCAACACGCCGACATGGATCGACAGGAACAGAGCCAGCAAATGGCGCCCGCCGACCAGCACCCCGACTTCGCCGGCGCTCATGCCGAGCGACAGCCCATAGAGCGGGATCAGAAAGATGTACAGATCGGTATAGCCCATGCCGAGCAGCCCGGTGGCGTAGATCGCCGCCGGGTTCTTCAGCGCCGCCGGCCGCTGGCTCACCATGGCGGCCTGTCTTTCCCTCTCCGCCCTTCAGGGGGGAGAGGGAGAAGCCCATCGCGACGCGATGGGAGGGTGAGGTGGGTATCGGCGGGTGCTCTGGAATCCCCGATCTCACCCCGACCCTCTCCGCCCCCAGGGTCGGAGAGGGAGATCACGGTGGCGAGCGAGTTTATGAATTTCACGAGGAGGATTCCCGCCTCAGGGGAGCCGCATCGAATGGCGCGGCGCGTGGCCGTCGGTGGAGGGGCAGCGCTCTGCGATGATCAATTCGCCCCGTTTCGCCATCGGCGTTTCCTCCCCGGCGGTGACCCGCCCATCCCCATGCTATAGCCCATGACGGGCAACGCCAATCGGCGGAGAGATGAGGTGCTCGAACGCCGCGAACTGATCGCCAGGGCCCTGCGCCTCGAATGGATCACGCTCGGTTGGATGGTGATCGAGGCGGCGGTCGCGATCGGTTCGGGCCTCACGGCGCACAGCCTGACGCTGATCGCCTTTGGCGCCGACAGCATCATCGAGCTGGCCTCGGCTTGTGTGCTGATCCGGCGGCTCGCGATCGAGATCAGCCGGGGCGAGGCTGTCGCCGTAGAGTTCGAGCGCCGGGCCGCACGGGTCGGATCGGTCCTGCTGTTCGCCCTCTCCGGTTACGTCATTGTCGCCGCCTGCTGGAGCCTGTGGACGAGGAGCGGCCAGGAATTCTCGGTTATCGGCCTCGTCCTGGCCCTCGTGGCGATCCCGTTGATGTTTGGTCTCGCCAGGACGAAGGCCCATATAGCCGATCGCATCGGCAGCCGCGCGCTGCGCGCCGATGCGGCCGAGGCCATCGCTTGCGGCTATCTCTCGGCCGTCGTGGTCGCCGGGTTGATCGCGCAGGGCCTGATCGGCGCCTGGTGGATCGACGGCCTCAGCGCTCTGGCGTTGACGCCGTTCCTGTTTCGCGAAGCCCTGGAGGCGTGGGAAGACGATGCCGGCTGAGGCCGATTTGAGATCGCCTATTGGGACCCCGATGCAAGAGGATCGCGAAAACCCGCAGGCCGTCCGCGACCCAGTCTGCGGCATGACCGTCGACCCGGCCAGCGCGCGCTATCATACCGAGCACGCCGGCAAGCCCTATTACTTCTGCGGGGCACGGTGTCTGGACCGCTTCACCGCCGCGCCCGAGCGCTTCCTCGCCCCGGCGCCGCCGGTGGCAGCCGGACGCTGGACCTGTCCGATGCATCCGGAGATCGTCCGCGACAGGCCCGGCTCCTGTCCGATCTGCGGCATGGCCCTCGAACCCATGACGCCAACCGGGGACGAGGCCAATCCCGAGCTCGCCGACATGACCCGGCGCTTCTGGGTCGCGGCCGCGCTGTCGGTACCGTTGCTGGTGCTGGCGATGGGCGGGGATTTCCTAGCGTTTCTGCCGATGCGGGCTGCGGTCTGGCTGCAGCTGGCGCTCGCCACCCCGGCGGTGTTGTGGGGTGGCGCGCCGTTCTTCCGCCGCGGCTGGGATTCGCTGCGGAACCGCCGGCTCAACATGTTCACCCTGATCGCGCTCGGCACCGGCGTCGCCTATGTCTACAGCCTGGTCGCGGCGCTGTTGCCGGGGCTCTTCCCGCCCTCGTTCCGCATGCCGGATGGCGGCGTGCCGCTGTATTTCGAGGCGGCGTCGGTCATCGTCGCGCTGGTATTGCTCGGGCAGGTGCTGGAATTGCGGGCGCGCGCGCAGACCGGCAGCGCGATTCGCGCGCTGCTCGACCTGGCGCCCAAATCCGCGCGTCTCGTAAAGGACGACGGCCGCGAAGAGAACATCGCGCTCGACGCGGTCGTGCCGGGGATGCGGTTGCGAGTGCGGCCGGGCGAGAAGGTGCCGGTCGACGGCATTGTCGTCGAGGGCCACAGCGCGGTCGACGAGTCGATGCTGACCGGCGAGCCCGTGCCGGTCGAGAAGCGGCCGAGAGACCCGGTGACCGGCGCCACCCTCAACACCACCGGCAGCTTCGTGATGCGGGCCGAGCGGGTCGGCAGCGACACGCTGCTCGCCCGGATCGTCGCGATGGTCGCCGCGGCACAACGCTCGCGCGCGCCGATCCAGAGGCTCGCCGATACCGTCTCCGGCTGGTTCGTGCCGGCGGTCGTGCTCGTCGCGGCGGCGACGTTCATCGCCTGGTCGCTGCTGGGGCCGCCACCAGCGATGGGGTTCGCGCTGGTCAATTCGATCGCCGTCCTGATCATCGCGTGCCCCTGCGCGCTCGGCCTGGCGACGCCGATGTCGATCATGGTTGGCACCGGTCGCGGGGCGCGCGCCGGGGTTTTGGTGCGCGACGCCGAGGCGCTCGAGCTGATGGAGAAGATCGACACGCTGGTGGTCGACAAGACCGGCACATTAACAGAAGGCAAGCCCCGGCTCACCGCGGCGACCGCGCTCGGCGATTTCGACGAGCGTGATTTGCTGCGCCTCGCAGCCAGCCTCGAACGGGCCAGCGAGCACCCGCTCGCCGCGGCGATCGTCGCGGGGGCCGAGGCACGCGGCTTGGCGCTCGCCGCCCCGAGCGAATTCCACGCCGAAGCCGGCAAGGGCGCATTCGGGGTTGTCGAGGGCCGCCGGATCGCGGTCGGCAATGCCGCCTTGCTGTCGTCGCTCGGCATCGATCCGGACGGCCTGCCCGAGCGCGCCGACGCGCTGCGGCGCGACGGGCATGGGGCGATGCTGGTGGCGATCGACGGCGAGCCCGCCGGGCTCCTCGCGGTCGCCGATCCGATCAAGCCGAATGCCCGCGAGGCGCTCGCGGCACTGCGCAACGCGGGCATTCGGGTCGTCATGCTGACCGGCGACAGCCGGATGACCGCCGAGGCGGTCGCGCGCCGGCTCGGTATCGAGGAGGGCGTCGCGGAAGTGTTGCCCGACGAGAAGGCCGCCGCGGTCAAGCGGCTGCAGGATCAGGGGCGCTTTGTCGCGATGGCCGGCGACGGCATCAACGACGCCCCGGCTTTGGCCCAGGCGCAGGTTGGCATCGCGATGGGCACCGGGGCCGATGTCGCGATGGAAAGCGCTGCGGTGACCCTGGTCAAAGGCGACCTTCAGGGCATCCTGCGGGCCCGGCGCCTCAGCCGGGCGACGATGCGCAACATCCGGCAGAACCTGTTCTTTGCCTTCGTGTTCAATGCGCTCGCGGTGCCGATCGCGGCGGGCGTGCTGTACCCGTTTACCGGACTGTTGCTGAACCCGATGATCGCCAGCGCCGCGATGAGCCTAAGCTCGGTCGCCGTGGTGACCAACGCCCTCCGCCTACGCACCGCCGCGCTGTAATATGAGATAGTCATTCTCTGAGTGTCATTATCTGACCGCTTAGCCCTATTTATTGCTGTGCTGGAATCGGAACCAGCACGAGCCATCTTTCGGTGAACGATCTGTTGACTGCAAGTTCGTGTTCACAAAAAAGTAACGTGTGCCAAGCATTACAAAACCGTCGGCCGTACGCTCAGGAACAGGGCGAGCGGTAGGACCGTTCTATCCTCCCGGCGACGGGCAGACCTTGCCGGGTTTTCCAGGCGTTATAAGAACGCGCGCCAAGACACGGACCGCCAGTGGAAGGCTGCGACCGCGTTGGAAAGCGCCCGATGGCCGCATCCTTGAATGGGACTATCAACACGGCACGGTCGAGGCATACGATGGGCGCGGCAGACATCTCGGCGAGTTTGACCCGATGACTGGGGCGATGCGGCGAGGCGCCGTCCGAGGGCGGAGGGTGGATCCCTGATTATGCGTTATCGACTGATATTCTACGATCGCAGTACGGACCGTGTTGGAGGACTGATCGATATCCCGGCGAAGTTTCTCGCGCAGGTGTTATCGATTGCGGGGATAGCTGACGGGAGCGAACCCGGCGAATACCCGCTTGGGCCCAAGCAGGTAGGCGATATCGCCGCTCTG
>WNFC01012078.1_pt1 | contig 10661 bp, 9 predicted proteins | sample 5400541 | NCBI WGS metagenome assembly WNFC01 (sample SAMN13153342, study PRJNA577476) | soil metagenome | isolation source: 120 cm saprolite under Douglas fir tree site 2 hole 2 replicate 1 | place: USA:California | collected 2015-04-18
CTGCTGACTTTCGTTTTCAGAAAATCATCGTACGTCATCGGCAGGCGCAGGTAATGGCAGCCCACCATTTCGCGAAACGCGTTGTCGGCCTCACTTCCATTTTTCTGAGTCTGAAGCGCGCGCATACAATTCGAGTCGCGCCGAATGTGCCGCAGCATCAGGCGCCGGTAACCATTTGGCTCCGCGCGCGCGTGATCCAAAAGGCCCGCAACCACGGCGAAGTCATCACGCGCGACGATGGCGTCACTGTAATCCGTCAGGTAGCTTGGGAACGTCGCCACCCTGCCGTTTTCGATCAGCACGAGCGGCAGGATTCCGGCCAACGCAGCTCTCCTGCGCGCGATGATTACGTTTGGCTGGAATGATGGATTGGCAGAACAGCTCGCGACAAACCACTCCGCCGAACTGAAGGCGCGATTGCAGACGGAGCGCGCGAGCAGCGCGTTCCACGGCGCCGTCAGGCCCGCGATCTCAGACAAATCGGTGAGCACCTCAATTGCCAAAGACTGAGACTCGATTGATGCGCGCGCCTGCATTTTTTGATACCGGGGAAACTTCGATACTGTTAACTTCATTTCGACTATGCTTCGCACCGTCATCCCCAACCCTCTTGCTCCCTCTCCCTTTGGGAGAGGGTTGAAGAGAAAAACTCTTCGACCCATGCTTCGCACCCTCATCCCCAACGCTTCTCCCAGAGGGAGAAGGGAGCAAATCCAAACGTAGTTTTCCGGACTCCAAAATCACCCCGCCCGGCCATCGACACAGGCGATCCACGAACCGTCTTCACAAAGATGAGCATCAACGTGGTGCATACCAACCGCATTCCATCCGGCACCACTGGCCACGAGTATCGGACTCGTTCGCACTTCTTCTTCGACGTAGCTTGTGGCGGTCAGCTGTTGAATCTCGAAGGCGCGAACCTGCGTCCCATAAACCGGAACGCAGTCCTGCGAAAACCGGATCAGTTTTCCATCGAGCGTCAGAACTCTTCCAGCCGGCCGGGCGTTGTGCTTGTTCCCACTCACGATCGGGTTCGCCGGATGTTCGCGCCACGGGCCGAAAAGTTCATCCGCGAAATAAAGCCGCAGCGTGTCGTGTGAATAAGGAGTCGTGCAGGCCAACATCCACCACTTATCTTCGCGACGAAAGATGGAAGGATCGGCGTAACTTCCTTCGACCAGCGACGCAACCGGCGACCAACGCGTCGGAAAAGTTTCCGCGCGGTACAAGCGCAGCGCCTGCGCGCCCAGAGTTTCAGGGAGCAGGTAGCACTCGCCCCCCCATTCAAAGACGTACGGATACGAAAGGTGAAAAGGCTCCGCGAGCACGATCTGCTGGTACGTCCAACTCAGTCCGTCGCTGCTGGTCGCCAGGCCAATCTCGCCCCTTTCGGTCGCTTGATTAAGAACTTCAAAGAACATGTACCAGCCGCCGGCGCGCCGCACCATGAACGGATCGGCGACGAAGCTAGCCGGCACGTCATGCACGCTCGCGCTGGTCAGAATCGGATTAACGACGCCATTCGCCGGGCCCAGATCCAGGGGCGATGTGCCGGTGTAGATTCCGATTGACCACATCAATTTTCAGCCATGAAAGAGCCGCCGGGCCACGCCGGGCGAGTCAAACACTTTCAAGGATTGTTCGACCCTCGTCGACAGGTCGCTCCCTTTGCGGCCTTTCGTTTCCGGCCAACCACCCAGCGCGCGCACGCCCCGCTTCGTAATGATGCAGGATGAATCGCAGATGTCTTTTTTTCGACGGGGTTCGTATTTCCCGTTGTAGTTCCAGCGGTCGTCGTGGCCCAGTAGTCTCAAGGTATCGTCTTCATCCAGTTCGCAAACCGCGCGGAACGCGCTGGCGAAATCGTGTTCCCGGCACTTCAACAGGTTCGCCTTGATATCTTCGCGAGTCAAAAATATGTCGCCATCCAGAAAGATGAAAAACTCTTTGGTGTCGCCAAACATCTCGACGCCCCGATTGAAGCCACGACTGCCGCCGGCTCCGGCCGGAGCATTCAGAAATTCGTAACGGCAGTGGGGCGATAAAGTTTTTGGATCCACGCGCGGTGCGTCGCCCTGCTCAACCACAAGCAGCGCCACCGCCGGCAGTTTGCGCGCATAGTAATCGACCAGAAAACTCAGATTCCGGCGGGCGGCGTTATTGCCGCCACGTTGGGAGATGATCAGCGCCGTAGCTTTCAGAATCTCATCCATCTCCGGTCCCCAGAGCACCAGCGATTCCTTCAGCCACCAGAGATTCATCGTTTCCTCTCGCACGTCCGAGAAATCTTCTTCGACCCAGGCCAGATGCGGCATGAAGCAATAGCAGTTGAACTCGCGTTGCAGCGCGCGCGTGTTCTCGTCCAACACGGTCAGCGCCTGGCGATTCAAATCGATGTAACGATCGAAGATCGTTTGCTTGAGCGCGTAAGCGTAGGTGGACAGCGAATGCGTGACCCGCATGACGTTGTCTGAGACTTGCTGCGGCGGCTCCTGATGAATGGCGCCGAAAAAAACCATGTCCCAATCATCGGGGAGTTGATCGCTGAAAGCGGCAAACCTGGCGTTGAACTCCGGCGCCAGCACGGCGTCGTCTTCAAAAATCAGCACGCTCGGCCACGCCTCGGCGCGGGCCTGCTCAACCACGGCGAGATGACTGCGCAGGCAGCCATAGGCGCCCGGAAAGTCGTCCCAAGAACCTGGAATTGCCATCCCGCTGCCGTCCGCTGCGGGAAAGCGGACTACCCGCTTGAGATCGTGTTCGGCAAATTTAGCCTGCATCTGCCGCCAACGATCTGCGCGCTTGTCCAGGTTGATGCAAACCTGGTGGGGAAAGAAATCGTCAAGCTTCATTTGAGCGATCAACCTTCGTTGGATCTCTTCAGCTGTTGATCCGGGCCCTCCCTAACCGCCTCCACCCCAGCCGGACTGCCCGTCTGGGGACCCCGGGGTCGGGCTTCTGACAACGTCTATCTCAACAAATTCCGTTCGCGCACAAATTCCTGCCACGCGCTGAGGGTCTCTTTCATGTCGTCGGTTGGCGAATGGGGCCAGATGGTCAGCTGTCCGCACTCGTCGCGCCCGCGCGCGCGCACCACCGGATTAATTGTTTTCTGAAATTGCGGCGTCACAAATCGAATGATGAAGCCGATGCGCTTGTCGTCTGAGTCGTTCGCCAGCGATCCATGGACGATGTTGGCTTGATGCAAAGACATTTCGCCGGCCTTGAGCTCGATGTCTTTGGCGCGGGAATCGTCCGCGTCGAGACTGTACGTCAGGATGTTGTTCTCGATCGCCGTCGCTTTGTGCGGCTGAATTCCGTCGCGATGCGATCCGGGGATCGCGCGCATGCAACCGCTCGCGCGCGTGCTGTCGCTGATGGCCACCCACGCGCTGACCGTCGGCGCCGATTCCCGGCTCGTATATTTATAATCCTGGTGCCAACTGACAAACGAAGGGTCGTGCGCATGCTTGCATAAGATTAAGGTGGCCTGCACCAGCACCTCCGGCCCCAGGATCGCCTGCACCGCGTTCAGAATTCCAGGTTGGGTTGACAGATCGAAAGCCCAGCGGAAAAACAGATGGGTCATCGCTGCGTATTCCACCCTGCGCCCGAGCAGAGTTTCCAACTCTTCGAATCCGGCGCGAAACTTTTGTGCCTCGCCGGTCGACATGATACGAATCGGATGCACAAAGCCGTCCCGTTCGTACCTCTCGATCTGCTCTCGAGAAAGACTGCTAACCATCTGTTTTTCCATTCGTGATGACGCAACAATGCTGCCGGGAAAAGGGTTCGACCGGGGTTCGAATCTCGCCGTGGGGGAAAAGGCTCTGAAAATATTCCGGAGTGTAAAAAGCCAGATATCCTCCTTCCGGATTTCCGCGAAGATCTTCCAGCCGCTCGCTTTCGATTTCCAGTTCGCCGTTCCGGAGTGCACACCAGCGCGCGCCGCGAACGCCGGCGACCTGCGTGTCGATCTCGGTTAGGCTCAGGTCCGGCGCGCGCATTTCAAAGTAGTACTTCAAATTGCTCACCTGCGAACCGGGCGGAACGTAATTAGGATCGAAAAAAGTAAATGCCAGCCGGCCACCACGGTTCAGCAGTTGTTCGAGATTCTTTACGAGGTCGAGCATCTCGCCCTGCGGCGTGTGCGTGAACACCGATAGCGCGAGCACAAAGTCGAACCTGTGTCCATTCAGGGGAATCGCCAGGTTGCGAATGCCGTCCGGGTTGTACTCAAAGTTGTAGCGATCGTAAAAGATGAAGTGCGCCGCGGGCGCCGCCTTCCGGCCCGCTGCGATCGCGTCGCGCGAAACGTCGACGCACCAGTACTTGTCCTTGTCGATCGTCGACCTGGGATGATGCACAACGTTTCCGATATTTCCGCCAAAATCCAAAACGCTTTTCCCTTTCCATTTCGGACTTCGCAGTTGCGCATCGAAATACACGAACTGTCCATCATTGCGGGTAATGAACGACATAAAAGTTAATTTCGCGCCGCGCTGCGCGACAGACCGGCGCGCTCCACCAGCGCCTCTTTCTCTTTGACGAGCGGCAGCACATCGCGGCCAAAGCGAATCATCTCTTCGAGCTTGGGCCAACCTGAAAGTATGAATTGCGAAACGCCCGCGTCCCGGTATTCCATGAAAGCGTCGGCAATTTCTGCGGGCGTGCCGACCAGCGCGATCGCGGTCGGGCCAATGTACGGCACCGCGCCTGTCCAGAAAGTCGGCGTCGGCCACTCTTCCGCGGCCAGCGCGTAAGTCGCTTTGATGGAACTCGAGTCGGTGCTCGTGACAAACTCCTGCTCTTTTTCCTTCGTGTTCAAATCCGCGAGCAACGCTGCGGCTGCGTCTCGCGCCTCAGCCCGCGTCGGTCGCGCGATCACCGACAGACGCAATCCAACGTCGATGCCCTGCTCGGAAATCCGCAAAGCATCCGGCCGGATGCGATCCGGAATATCAGCCAGACGCATCCAACAAGTTCCCTGCCGCAGCGCCAGCTCTTGCGCCGGCGGCGAACTGCCGGCAATGAAAATCTCCGGAAACCGGCGATTGGCTGAAACAAAGGGCGTGGTCAGCTTTCCGTTTTCGATTTGGTAATACTTGCCCTCGAAGTTCACTGCGCCATTGCGTCTCCAGAAGGCGTGGCAGATGGAAAGGAATTCCTCCGTGCGTTCGTATCTTTCATCGTGCGACAAAAAATCGCCGTACGAGCGTTGCTCTTGCGGCGAGTAGCCGGCGACGATGTTCAAAGAGAAACGGCCGCCAATCAACGCCGAGAGAGTATTGAGTTGCTGCACGAAAGTCGTCGGCGACAAAAGCCCGGAGCGATACGCCACGATGAAGGTGATCTTTTCCGTGGCCATGCCCAGCGCCGCCGACAGCAGAATTGGATCAGGCTTGGCGAATCCAAAATCAGTTAGCAGCGAATCGATGCCCGCTTGTTCCGCCTGACGGCAGAAATGAATTTGCGCTTCGAGATCGGGCAAACCGATAGCCGGCAGATCTTCCTGCGCGGCCCGAGCCCAGCCGGAAGTTTCCCCGCCAAACGGCAATCTCCAATGAAATCTCAAGGCCATCGTTAATGTTTCTCTAAACCATCGAGAGCAGTTCGTGCTGGTCCGGAATCGCGAAGACATAGCCGCGAAGTTTTGTGGGCGCGTTGCCTGTGCGCCGGCCCGCGCCGCGAAAATAGAAATAACCCTCCAGCCGCCCAACCAGCGGAAATGAGTTCAACTCATCGAACTCGATCAACGGACGATTCTCTTCATCGTGCGCCAGCCGCGCGCGCACTTCACTGCTCGTTTTCCATCCGTCAGTCGTGAAGCGATAACGGAGCGAACCCACCTGTCTTCTGGTCAGGCCATGCAGGTTCGGAACGGAGTGTCGATAGTGATCGCCTTCTGACTCGGCCGGAATGCTGACATGTAGACGGCGAGTTTGACTTTCGTCGTTCCAGGCGCGCACCCCGTAGCGGACACCGTCGATGATTCTGATCTCCATCTCGATTCCGCCGCCGGTCATCCGCCGCGCATTTTCCTGGGCCAACAGTCCATCAACGCGGCGCAGCGAAGCGTTAAGCCGGCCGGCGATCGCTTCGCGCACGATTGCCGGATCGTTTGTCGATCGATAAAGGGCGATTGCCCGGTCGAGTTCCCCGTAAAGTGTCTTGTAATAGAGCCGATCGAGCGGCTCGTTCTCGAACTCCGCGCGTGCAATGATCGAAGCCCGCATGCTCGCCGGATCGCCGTAATACTCTTCGGCATAGTCCGCGCCGGCGTTCATCAGCTCATCAAAAAGATTCGCGAACTCGGCAATGAATGTCCTGACTTTCGCTCGCTTGCCGGCGACGCGAGATTTGTCGCCGCTGAAGACGGGGCGCAAACACGCCCGAATCGTCTTCGCGTGTCGAGCGCGCGGCGCGGCGAAGTACTTTCGCGGAAATTTTCCGAACAGGCCAAATACATCCAGCACGGAAACGCGTTCGACCACGGCCCTGGCCACCATTACCGGCCCCGGATTCCTTAACGCCGCCATCTTCATGATCAATTCCGCGAAGCGCTGCGCCAGTTCAGTCGTTTCGGTTTGGATGCGCCGGGCGACTTCCATTTTCAGGCCCGCCGCGGACAGCAGCATCAACTGTAGATGCTTTTCATAGGTCCGCTTCATTTCTTTCGGGATGTCGATCCATTTCACGCTAAGGGCTTCGCGCTTCGATCGCGGAGTGTTACGCAGCAGCCTTCGGTAAACCGGAACCAATTGCGCGCTGCGCTCGAGGTGTTCAGCGCCAAAGGCGAATTCAACGTAGTCAAGCGTGCGAATCGGAGCAGTTCGCGGTTGCGACGATTGCGTCGGCAGGTCGAGCATCGCGCCGCTCATTTCCATATTCGACGAGGTCAGTGCGCCGTGAATCGTTCGCCAGCGAAAACTCTCGGCCGCGATCCGCGCGTGGTCGTCGATGACGCGCAACATCGTGCCGCGCACATCCGGCAGCTCGGCGCCGGTGCGCTGGTCGCGACGCGTTATCAGCTGTCCGGTGGCGCGGGTCATGCGCACAAACTTTTCCAGCAGCGCGCGCCCCGGCGTGTGCCGGGACATCAAATGGCCGGGACGAAGCTGCGCGCCGGCCCGCACCGCCAGCGCGATCGGTATTTGTTGTCCCCTGGGCGTGGTTACGTGCAGTCCCTGATCGATGATCGCGACCACGCGCGACGCGCCCATCGTGAATAGATTTTCGTTTACTTCTCCTAACAGTGCTTCAGACAAACAATCGTCCAGATGGACCGCGCCATGCGAATGAACAAAGTCGTCCGGGTCGTCGTGCTTGAACAGCGGCGTGAACCCGACGCCTTTAACGTAAAGATTTCCGTAAGGCAGAAAGCCGGCGCGCCCGGCGCCCAGGGCCGGACTAACGCCTTCGCCACCGTACCGGTCCGCATACATCGTGAGCGTTTCCTGTCCGCGAACCTCGTCTTTTGGCTGCACGGCGCGGAAAGAAAGGGCGTTGATCAGCTGCTCGTGAAGTTCCGCCGTCAGCTCGTTCGAGCGCGGGACATCAAAGCCAAGCCTTCTCGCCAGATCAAAGTTGCACCAGATCACTCGGCCTGGCGCCCTGACAACGGCAAACTCGGCAAACAGATCCGGTCCCAGAATGTCCATAGCTTGCGAGAGTCGCACGCCGTTTTTGGCAAATTGTTTAGACTCGATTCCAAGGCGGCGAAACATCAAAGCGTCCTGCGTCCGCCGGCGCGCGGCAAATTCGGCAGGCGGCGGCCAGGCTTCCGCGGGCAGATATCGTCGCGTGCGCCTGAGGCCGCGCGCGGCGATCGCTTTGGAGCGGCTGGGAATGGGCAAAAGCATTTTCTTTTTGTTACGCGGCTGCCGAATTGTTTTTTGCGCCCTCCCTCACCGCCTCCACCCCAGCCGGGCTGCCCCTCTGGGGACCCCGGGTCGGGCTACTGCCCCGAACCTCCATTCTTCTAATCAACGGCAAAATCTCGCGGCCAAAGAAAGTCATTTCCTCGAGGTCCGGCCAGCCCATGAAAAGAAATTGCGAAATGCCGATGCTTCGGTATTCCATGATCGCGTTCGTGATCTCAACGGGGCCGCCCACCAGCGCGATCGCCGGCGCGCCCAGGTAAGGAATCGCGCCGGTCCAAAGATACGGCGTCAACCACTCGGACTCGTTCGCTTCGGCCAGCGCCAGCGTCGATTTGAACGCGACCGAGTCCGTCTTTTCAGCAAAGTCTTTTCCCGGCTGTCGTGATTGACCGCGCAAAACTTCGATCATGGCGTCCGCATCGAACAGCGCCTGCTCGCGGGTTGGCCGGGCCAGAATCGAAACCAGGAGTCCGACCTCGATTCCTTTCTCGACTAGCGGCGCCACGTGCGGCCGCAGGTTCTCCGGCGTGTCGGCGAAGCGCCAGAGACAATCGGCATGCTTCGTCGCGAGCTGCTCAGCCAACTCTGAGTTACCGCCCAGAAAGATCTCCGGCACGCGGCGGTCGGGCGAAACAAACGGAGTGTTCAACCGGCCGCTCTCAATCTTGTAGTACTTGCCGGAAAAATTAACTTCGCCGTTCCGGCTCCACAACGCGCGACACACGGTCAGGAATTCATCCGTGCGTTCGTATCTTTCTTCGTGATTGAGAAAATCGCCGTAGTAACCGAGCTCCTGCGGCGTGTGGCCGGTCACGATGTTGATCGAGATGCGGCCGCCGGTTAAGGCCGAAACTGTATTGACCTGCTGCACGAACAAGGTCGGTGACAAAACTCCGGGCCGCGCGGCCACCATGAACTTGATCCGTTGGGTCTTCATGCCGAGGGCCGCAGAGAGCGTCATCGGCTCAGGCCGGGTAAAACCAAAGGCCATCAGCAGCGAATCTATTCCGCATTCTTCGGACCGGAGACAGAATTCAACCTGGCGCTCCAGACTGAGCAGTCCAGCCATTTCGGTGGTGGCTTTGGTCCTGCGGAGTTTGTCGCCAACCTGCGACAGGCTCCAATGGAATCGCAAAGGCATTTCGGCCTTTCCTTATTTCTAACTTTGCCAATGACCCTGCAGGCCCATCTCATCTAGTCGCAAGCGGACCAGGCTGTGAATGCGACGAGCGCAGATGACATAGTTCGCGAGTTCGCTGCCCATTGGATCTTCGACGTCGCCGTCCGGATCCAGGCACAGCGTTTTTCCGGCCGCCGCGGGCGCGATTTCGATCACGGCATTCCGGTGCGCCTGAGTCATGCAAAAAATCTTCTCAACTCGATGGGCCAACTCGGCCGTTAAATTACTTGCCCGGTGTCCGTTCGCGGAAATCCCTATCGAGTGCAGCGCCTGTTTTGCTTCAATCGTCATCGGTGCTCCCTCGCGCGCTGAGACCCCGGCGCTGAGCGCTTGCACGCGTGCTGCCGCCGACGACGGTATTCGCAGCCGCCTCGCAATCTCGGCATTGCCGATCGCCGCGGCCATCGGCGAACGGCAGGTGTTGCCGCTGCACACAAACAAAATTATCTGTCCGATCTTCTTGAACTCATCGGCGCCGGCGGCCATCTGGTTGCTGAAACCAACATCGGCCACGGTCGGTTCCAGGCCAACGGCCGCCCGCGCGTGTTCCTTCGCCAATATTCGGGACAGCGCATACCTGAGTTTGCCGAAATAGAGTTCGAAGTGATGAAGCGGCGACAGCAGCGCCAGCGCGACCACGATCAAACCGGCGCTGGCGAGCTGCGACGTGCTCGGCGGGCGTTGATTGAGAAAAAAAGTTAAAGCATACGCGGCCGTCAATCCTGCGAGCATGCTCGAGCCGCAGTGCATTGGCACACAAAAAGTATTTTCGCGCCGGTCGAGGAAAATCAGCGTCGTGCAGATGCACAGGCCGGCGTAGAACAAACCAACCAGCAAAGCCCAGCCGGCTGCTTTGCTCCCGAGAAACGTGGTGAAGCCGAGCCGAAATCCCAACATCTCTTCACCGCGGCCGACAAGCGCCATCGCTCCCAGCGCCAGCAACAAGAGCGGCGCAGCAATCATCTGTTCTTCGACAAAGTAACGCAGGGTGGCGCTACCAGGGCCATCAGACTGATCCACATCGCGGCCCAGGAAAACCAGCGGACTCGCCGGTGGCGGATCGCGTCGACCAGTGGCGCCAGGATCAGGACACCTCCGCGCAGCAAAACCAGAACCAGCACGATCGAAATTCCGCCGAAGGAAAAAGCCAGGGTTGTGGTGGCGATGATCGCGGCCATGCAAATCGCCGAGAGAAAAGTCTGGCGGCGGGGAAAGGGAATGCTCACGCCAAAGAATTCGCGACGCCCGGCATACTTCCACCACTTCATCACGGTGATAAAGCCCAGCATGCACGCGGCGGTAAACATGACCGACGCAGGCAACAGAACCGCTCCCGACACTGGCGCGCCGGTTAGCAGCCCGTTTGACAGAGCTTTAGTTAGACCGCTATAGGGCGTATAGAAAAGGTAGTAACCGAGGCCGAGGCCCCAGATTCCAAATCCGTACGTGCGTTTCTTGCGGAGCAATTGAACATCCTTAAGGCTTGTAAAAAGACGGATCGTGCGTCAGCCCGAGTACTGACTTACCGATCATTGCCAGAATGTGATCGTCATTGTCGTGGCGAACATAGAAGGACAGATCGCGGTAGATGCGTTCCA
>WNFC01009708.1_pt1 | contig 10660 bp, 11 predicted proteins | sample 5400541 | NCBI WGS metagenome assembly WNFC01 (sample SAMN13153342, study PRJNA577476) | soil metagenome | isolation source: 120 cm saprolite under Douglas fir tree site 2 hole 2 replicate 1 | place: USA:California | collected 2015-04-18
GGGCAGCACCATTGGGTTGCCCCAGCAGTAACCCAAGGCGACAGAGTTTTTGATTTCTTCGAACGCAAGATCGACATCCCGGAATTTGTTGCGGATTCGCTTGATTGTCGATCGGACGTTTGTCCGATAGCCATCATCCCCACTTCCGGCGATGAAGCCTTCATAATGTACGCGATCGTACATGGCCCGATAGCTCAGGTAACGTCCGACGTTCGACGCCAGCAGATAGACAATGTTGTATTCGCCGACGGTCAGTCCGACATCGGCATCGTTCCAGTAGGCTCGGCTGATCGCCGGCCTCAGAAGGAGCTTGCCGCAGACGACGCGCTCGTCGGGCTGCGGATCGGTCGCCGCAGGCCGGGTGGAATCGACCACAAGCCGCAGGCGTCTGACCAGGACCTCGCCGCCGCGCGTCTTGTCGATGAAGTCGATCGCCCCTCGCTCGAAAGCCAGGATTTCGTTGCTGGTCAAGCTGTGGCCGGTCAGGAACACAACCGGCGAATCGATACCGCGCCGGCGCAGCTGGGAAAGCAGGTCGATCCCCGACGTGCGGGGGAGGTCCCAATCCAGGAGGATAACGTCGCAATCGGCAGTGCCGTCGAGACGGACTGCCAAGGACGCGGCATCGGCGAAAGCCTCGACCGCAAAGCCATGACCCGACAGCTCGTCGGCGAGAGCCTCCCGATAGAGTTCGTCGTCTTCGACGAAGAGGACCCGAATGGCGTCGGTGTTGGACCGACTGTCAGGCACTTTGGTCTGCGGGCAACTCCCGACATTATCTTGGGAATAGTCGGCCATGTGAGGCGTTCTCCGGTTCCGGCTGGCAAGGACGCCCTACAACGCCCTCGGCGTCGGCGTCGGACGGTTTCGACGCTGTCCGCCCGGGCGAGTCCCTGCCGCCCAGGAAGTGCGGAGGTAAGAAAGGCCCGCACCAGATATGGCCGGAGCGGGCCTTCGCCCGCTTGCGTAGGGCGGGTCGGAGCGAAGCAGGGGGAATGCTTACATGCCCCACTTCCAAAACGCCTTCGGCAGCGAACAGTGACACGACAAAGTGGACTGTCCGAATTCAGACAAAGGAAATCGCTGCCCTCCCGTCGCGAAGGCGTACAAGTTAACCTCCCGCTACCCCGCCTCGGGCGCGTCCGCAGATGAGGGTCCGATGGACGTCGGTCGAGGCGGGGGCCGGTGAAGACGGATTGACCGGCAGCAGCGAAACGGAGCGAGCGCCGCAGGGTTGCGCTGTCCGGGATCGGACGAAGGGTTGAAGCAACTGACCATTTTTCTATAATTTTTGGGCGAGGAGGGGGCATGGAACGGGGTCTCCGAGCGCCACTCAGCCCAAACGAAGAACTCGCGTTGCGTCACGTCGCCACCGGACTTGCGCATCCGACTTCCGCTGCAAAGGGCGATGTCGAGCGGCTGAAAAAGCTGGGCCTGGTCGTGCAAGTTGACGGCGAACTGCGCCTGACCGCCATCGGGCGAGACCGTTACGTCAAACTCCCGGGCACTGAACTGCTCTACAAGGCGAGTTCGACGGACAAAGACGACGAGGCGCTGGCCAAATTCTTCAATAACGTCCGTCGCTGACTGCCGGCAGCAGATCAATGCGCAGAACCGGTTCCTCAACCTTCGTAGCCAGGCCTTCGTCGTCGATCGCGAGCTGCAGCTAAAAAAGAGCATCGCGACAAGCTGAAGCCCGACATCGTGTGGAACACCGGGCGCGGGCTCAATCAGACTCCGTCGGCGCTCGCCTGGGCCGAGCGCGAACGCGCCGCCTTGTTCCGCCGCATGGTCGAGTTTTTCCAGAAGTACGACCTGCTGGTGACGCCCGGCGCGCCGACGGCGGCGTTCGACGTCAACCTGCGCCATCCCGAGACGATCGGCGGCAAGAAGCCGGAAAACTACATGGCCGGTTCGACCGTGAACTCGGTGATCACCCTAACAATGCCTCCCCGTCACACGGCTACGGCGCGGACACATCTGATGTCCGCCTTCGCGATCGGTCGATATTTCGTCATTTGGGGAAAAAGCATTTGCCGTCCACGGTGCGCACTTATTCTTCCCGTCCGCGGCCGATTGCGATCCGGAGTTATACTAAACTAGTGCTTGACTTTTACTTAAGTACAAGCGTATGGTCCCCCCGCAGCCCGGCAGAAGGATTGGCGCCATGGTCAGCCTTGTCGATGGTTCGAAGGCGACGACACCCCGCTCCGGGCGGACGGGGTGGCGTCGTGCCGGCGCCTCCAGAGTGCTCGCAGTGCCAGCAACCCGACGCTGTCGGCAGAAAACGACCGGCGGGAATGCCGGAAATACCGGAAATACCCCAGCCGGTTCGCAATGCGATACTCACCCTCCGCCAGATGCGTCCACGCCGTAGCATCATACGGGGGAGGCGCATGATTTGTGTCCACACCGTAGCCGTCATACGGGGGAGGTGGCCCGGAGGGCCGGAGGGGGAAGCCTCAGTCGGGGTGCTTATGATGAAAGTGATCATGAGATCTCGTCTATGGCCGTCCCCCTCCGCCCCCTTCGGGGGCACCTCCCCCATCTATGATGGGGAGGCAAGACGTGAGGGGAGGACGCCATGCGGGTCGTGATCACCGGCGCCAGCCGAGGCATCGGCCGTGCCACGGCGTTGAAGCTCGCCGCCGATGGCGCGGAGGCGCTTACCCTCTGCGATGTGGCCTATCTCGACGAACTCGAGGCGCTCGGCGCGAACCTGCGGACGGCAGGCTGCAAAGTCCGCACGCTTAAAGCCGACATGGCGCGGCCCAGCGAGCCCGCTCGCCTGGTAGCCGCGGCCGTGAAGGCGATGGGCGGCATCGATGCCATCGTGGGCAACGCCGGCATCACCGCGCCCGGCAAGCTGGTCGATCTCGATGTCGAGACCTGGGATCGCATCTTCGACGTCAACCTCCGGGCCAACTGGCTGTTGGCCAAGGCAGCCCATCCGCATCTCAAGCGATCCCGCGGGGCGGTCGTCATGCTGGCCTCGATGGCGGGCATCATGCCGCAGATCCCGACGGGAGCCTACAGTCCGGCCAAGGCGGCCCTCGTCATGCTCACGGAAATGCTGGCGATGGAATGGGCGCCCGACGGCATCCGCGCCAATTCCGTCTGCCCGGGCTTCGTGCACACCTCGATGACCGACGCGATCTATCGCCAGTCCAAGCTGGCGCGCGGCCGCGCCAGGCTGGTGCCGCTCGGCCGGGTCGCCAAGCCGGGTGACATCGCCGACGCGATCGCGTTCCTGCTGAGCCCGCAGGCGAGCTACATCACCGGCCAGGCGTTGCTGGTCGATGGCGGGCTCACGCGCTCGATCCTCAATCACGTGCCGGGTGTCGCCGCCACGCCCCCCGGGAAGCCGCCGGGAAAGCCCAAGGGAAAGTGAGTGAAAGCCTCGCTGTTCTATCTGCCCAGCATCGGCAGCCGCGCCGAGATCGAAGCCGGCATGGCCGGCATGAATCCCGATTTCTACCAGCGCATGCTGAAGGAGCTTTCCGAGCAGATTCGTCTCGGCGACGAGCTCGGCTACGATTCGGTGAGCTTCACCGAGCATCATTTCCACATCGAGGGCTTCGAGCTCTCGAACAATCCGGTGCTGCTCGACCTCTACTTCGCCATGCAGACCAAGCGCATCCGGGTCGGCCAGCTCGGCATCGTGCTGCCGGCTAGTAACCCGATCCGTGTTGCCGAAGACATCGCCATGCTCGACCACATGACCGGCGGGCGCGCCAATGCCGGCTTCGCGCGCGGCTACCAGCGGCGCTGGGTCGATGTCATGGCGCAGCAGACGCACGGCATCCACGGCGCGCTGCCCAACCAGATGACGAGATCGACAATGCCAATCGCCTCGCCTTCGAGGAGAACTTCCGCATCGTCAAGAAATGCTGGACCGAGGAGATGCTGACCCACGACGGCAAGTTCTGGAAGATCCCCGCCGGCCCGACACCGTGGGAGCTCGACACCACGGCGAAATGGGGCAAGGGCGTGAAGGACGCCATCCTGACGGCGGTCGGGGTGGTGCCCAAGCCGTTGCAGAAGCCGCACCCGCCGCTGTTCCAGCCCTTCGCCAGCTCGGAGAACACCGTGCGCTTCTGCGCCCAGGAGGGCATCACGCCCATCCTGCCGCCCATGCATCCCTTCTACGAAGACAAGCTCTACAGCGTCTATTCCGAGGTCTCCGGCAAGCCCAAAGGCCAGGGCGTAGGCGTGCTGCGCGACGTCATCATCACCGACACCGACGAGAAGGCGATGGCGCTGTGGCGCGATTCCGGCCAGTTCTCCGGCCGCGCCTGGTTCGAGCCGTTCGGCTTTCGCCGGGGCATGCAGGACCCCAAGACCGGCACTTTCCCCAGTGCCGAGCAGGTGATCGCCGACGGCTATGCCTATGTCGGCACGGTCGATACGGTGTTGCGGGCCATGGATACCCAGCAGAATCGACAGCCGGTCGATTGGGTGTTCTGCTACACTTACAACAGCCTGGTTCCACACCCGATCCTGATGAAATCGATCGAGAAGTTCTGGACCAAGGTGATGCCGCGTTTCCGCTAATTGCCCCTTTTAACCATTTTGCGAGGACGATCATGGGCATGTTGAGCGACGACGAACGAGCCAGTCTCATCCCGGCCGAAGTGGCCGCCAGCCCGACGCCGGTGCCGACCCAGGTCGTCTCCAGCGACGAGTTTCTGCCCATCCCGCAGACCGAGCGCCAGAAAAGGGTCGAGGCGCGGATGAACGCGCTGGCCGACGAGTACGGCAAGAAGAACGGCCTGCCGCGCCGGCGCTTCTTCCAGACCGCCGCCGGCATGGCGACGGCCTTCGTCGCCATGAACGAGGTCTATGGCCCGCTCTACGGCGCTTCGCCGGCGGAGGCCAAGAGCGTCGACCTTGCCCAGGCGCGCGCCGATGGATTGAAGGATCAATTCATCATGGACGTGCACACCCACTTCCTGCGCGACGACACGCGGCTCGAAGGTTTCGCGCGCGGTCGCGAGGCGGTCGGCAAGGCGGGCTGGAATCCCGAACTCGTCGGCAAGCCGCAGACCCTCGACGACCTGAAATATCCCAACTGGTTCAAGGAGATCTATCTCGACAGCGACACCAAGGTGGCACTGATCAGCGGCTCGCCGTCGGAAGACCCGCGCGACTGGTTTTTGACCAACGACATGAAGCTCGACGCGCGCACGCGGGTGAACCAGGCGGCAGGTTCCAGGCGTTGCCTGTCTCACGCCATCTTCACGCCCGGCTATCCGGGCTGGATGGACGAGGTCGACCGCGCCATCGCCACGCTCAAGCCCGACTCGTGGAAGGGCTACACGGTCGGCGACAACACCAACAAAGACCTGTCGACCCATCCCTGGCGCATGGATGACGAGAAGCTGGTCTATCCCTTCTACGAAAAGATCGTGAAGGCCGGTTACGACATCGTCTGCGTGCACAAGGGCCTCTATCCGCCGTCGACGGAACAGCGCTGGCCGAACCTCACCGGCTACGCCACGGTCGACGACGTCGGCAAGGCGGCCAAGGACTGGCCGCAGATTCGTTTCGTGATCTACCACTCGGCTTTTCGCTGGACCGGCGCCCCCGGCGCCGCGACGGACGGCTACGCCCAGTTCGAGAAGACCGGCAGGGTCGAATGGACCAGCGACCTGGCCGACATCCCGGCCAAGTACGGCGTCAGCAACGTCTACGCCGACCTGGGCCAGATCTTCGCTCAGACCATGGTGGTCGAGCCGCGTCTTTGCGCTGCCCTGATGGGCATGCTGATCAAGGGCATGGGCGTCGACCATGTCGTGTGGGGCACCGACGCGCTGTGGACCGGCGCGCCGCAATGGCAGATCGAGGGGCTGCGCCGGCTCGAGATCCCCGAGGACATGCGCAGGAAATACGGCTTCGCAGCACTTGGACCGGCCGACGGCCCGGTCAAGCGCGCCATCTTCGGCGAGACCTCGGCCAGGATGTATCGCTACGAGATCAAGAAGGCGGCGTGGCGCGACGATCGCTTCGCCGCCATCAAGTCCGACTACGAGCGGCGCGGCCGCGATCCCTCGAATCTGCGCTACGGCTACGTTACTCCCCCAAGCCAGGCTTCGTGAGAGGCATCGCGCAAAGCGCGGCTCAGGAAAACTCAGCGCCGATCCCAGGACTCGCTGCGCGCAGCTCATCGCGTTCTGGCAACGCCAAGGCGGCAGGGACATAGCGCGCAAGAACGCCGAGGTTGATTGCGCGGCTGGCCGCTACGAAGGTGGTATCTGGGCGATGGAAGAGCTGCTGGGCCGCAACGGCTACACCCTGCCGCCGATTTGAGACGGGCGGGTCGTCGGGAACGTCGCTTGACCGCCTTGAGGGGCCCTTCCGACTCGGAACTTGGCCTCCCTTGGTAGCCCGTCACTGCGACGATGACCGCTTAGATGATAGCGTCATAGTCCGCGTGGGACCCGATCCAAAACCACAATAGACCTGCTTCGACTTCAACGGCCAACGCTCGATAGCGACTGCCGGCACGAACAGACCAAAAGCGTCCGACCTTTTTCAATTGCAAGGACGGATGGCGCGGATTCTCCTTCAGCAAGGCATAGTTTTTATCGGCGAGCCCCCGGATATTTTCCGGAAGTCGGGCGTAGGCTTCCCAAAAGCGTGACTGGCGAAATGCCTCACAGCTCGCGGATGCGGCCGGCGCGGAAATCCGAAAGGGCCTGCTCAGCCAATCGGTCGAGCCTACCCGCTTTGGCGTCGCGTTCGATCCTTTGATCGAAGCGGGTCGCCTCGAATTCTTCGAACCACGCCCGAAAACGTGCGAGTTGCTCCTGCGGCAGTTCGCTCACGGCTCTTTCGATATCTTCGAGGGTCGGCATGGCAATCCAAATTAGCATTTAGCGGCGTGCACGTCATTGCTCTGTGCCCGACGACGATGAGTACCATATCTACGCGATAACGCCCCGACGGAACCCCATAGGCATAGCCTGCAGGGAGTCAGTTCGCCTCGAGCACGCCGGACCAGCGGTCTCGTCCTGCCCAATAGGGGCAATTCGGGCAATTCTCGCCTTCTGGATAATCGATTCCTTCCTCATGGGGACAGCCAATAATGCCATTCGTCATCGCCACCGAATGCACCTCGTATTCGCGCAAGAACGCGACGATCTCGGCAAGGATTGTCCCGTCCATTCGCAGATCGCCGGCTTCAGAAAACCATCGATGCAGCTCTGCCGGCGCGGACTGTGGGGCCCGCACGACGCTGACTGCGACCTTGGTGGCGCAGCGCTCGTCGGGGCCGTAGAAAGCGATCGTTCCGATTGGATAACCGCGGAAGCCTCTCTTAGCCTTTTTCTCGAGCCACTTCCTTGGCTGCTGGCCCAGCTTCATGGCCATAACTCCAGTTCCGATTCACCACTCCGACAACGTATCGCGTCGGCGGGAACACCATCGTTTTTAAGCGCGTCGGCGCCGCTCTGCACCTGCCTGCGAAACGCGCCAGCGCAAAGCAGCATGGCGGAGAGGGTGTCCACCGAACCACTTAACCTAAAACCGCTATAGTAGCTCAATAATCATCGGCCAAGGTGAGTGCGACCGACGGGTCATGGGGCCTATTCTTCCGCTGTTCGGACTGCCGATGCCAGCGCCAAGGCTTCCCGGCCGAATGGCTGCGGGTGCCGCGCGGACGCCATTCGTCAGACCGACGCACCGGCCACGTCTGAACGTGCGCCGCCGCCGCGCCAGCCGGAACACCCCCGGGGCCCGACCGCCCATGGGGCGGCCCTATATTGGAAGGTACTCGCTCCCGCTAGCCAATAAAGGCACCGGCCGCAGGCGCACTTGTCTCTTCGACCAAGGCCTTCGACCCCCCGGTTTGTCGGTGGGAGGCCGCCCCCGGAAATTTACAACAAGCCGCCTGGCGCCGCGCGCGGCGCTGGCGGGCTCACTGTCCTTTCCGCCGCCTGAGACTCTCCCGAAGGTTCGGGCCGAACTCGAAATGGCGGGGCGCGAGGCGGTCTTGGGCGACGCGTGGCTGACAAGGTCATCCGCCGTGCCTGAAATTCATCTCGGGCGTCACGGGCGCCGAGGTATCGATCAACCATCCACTTTATCGCGTCGTCGCCGATGCCATCGTGCGCGTCACGGGCGAACCGCCGCATGTCAACCCGCCGCACATGTCGAGCGACATCCGCAATTCGATCGTTCAGGCCGGCATCCCGACCGTCGGCCTGGATCCACTCCTGGGTCCACTGGGTGGCGACCTCACCCAGAATGGGCTGCATGACGAATGGGTCGACGTCGAGGACTACTTGCGGGCGGCGAGAGTCGCGGCCGCGATAGTCGTGGGTTGGTGCAGCGTGGCCTGAATCAATCCGGGACAAGCCCTGCCTTAGGCGTCAAAATTGCATTCGGTTGGGGGACCGAACAAGGGGAACCAATGCGCAAATTCGTTGCTGGCACGCGCCGTCGCACTCTGCTCAAGGCGAGCGCCGCCGCCTCTCTGCTCGCCGTCGTGCCGTCGGCACTGCGCGCCCAGCCCAAGATCGCGCCGCCCAACATCATCAAGGCCGGCACGCTCGTCATGTCGATCAACCCGACCTGGCCGCCGCTGCAATTTGTCGACGACAAGGGCCAGCTGCAGGGCATGCGAGTCGAGCTCGCCAACGAATGCTGCAAGCGCCTCGGATTGGCGCCGGAATATATCCGCACGGAATTCGCCACCATGATCCCGGGCCTCGCCGCCAAGCGCTGGGACATGATCAATACCGGCATCTTCTGGACCGAGGAGCGATCGAAGCTGATGTACATGGTGCCCTACGAGCAGGCCGCCATCAGCTTCCTCGCCGCCAAGGGCAATCCGCTGGGCCTGAAGACGGTCGACGATCTGGCTGGCAAGCGCATCTCGGTCGAGCTGGGCGGCATCGAGGAACGGCGCACGCGCGAGGTCAACGACATCGTGACCAAGAAGGGCCTGAAGCCCGTCACCGTCATGACCTTCAACAATTTCGCCGAGGCATTCCAGGCCCTGAAAGCCGGCCAGTCGGATGCGGCGACCTGCATCGACGCCACGGCGATGTTCATGCAGCAGCGCGGCGACTTCACCCGCGCCATCAGCGGCGTGTTCCCGCAGACCGCCTGCTTCGCCTTCGCCAACAAGCCACTGGCCGACGCCGTCGTGGCCGCGCTCGACGCGCTCAAGAAGGATGGTTATTACGACAAGCTGCTCAATCAGTATGGTGTCCTGAAAATCGACGAACCCACGTTCTCTATCAAAGGTCCCGGACCGGCGTAGCCCATCCTCCTCGCATCGCCAGGCCTCTGTCGTCCTGAGCGCAGCGAAGGACCTCATGGCATTTCAACGAGCACGCTGGTCGCAATCGTCATGAGATCCTTCGCTGCGCTCAGGATGACTGAAACTGAGAGGCCGCCATGAAGGTCTGGAACTGGGAAGGCTTCTGGGGGTACTTCACCAACCTCTATCTCCTGGAAGGCGCGCTGTGGACGATCGGGCTGACCGTCAGCACGCTGATCCTGGGCGGCATGATCGGTCTTCTCCTCGCGGTGATGCGGCTTTCCAAGCACAAGGCGCTGTCGCGGACAGCCGAGGTCTATGTCTGGATTTTCCGCGGCACGCCGCTGCTGGTGCAGCTCATCATCATCTATACCGGCCTGCCGCAGCTCGGGCTGGTGCGCTTCTCGGTCATCGAAGCGGCCGTCATCGGCCTGGCGCTGAACGAGGCGGCCTATCTCTCGGAGATCCTGCGCGGCGGCATCCTGTCGGTCGCCAAGGGCCAGACCGAGGCGGCGCGCGCGCTGGGGCTAAAGCCCTACCAGATCTTCCGCAAGGTTGTGCTGCCGCAGGCGCTGCGCGTCATCATCCCGCCGCTCGGCAACTCGGTGAACGGGCTGCTGAAGACCACCTCGATCGCCTCGGTGATCTCCATGGAGGAGGTGCTGAGGCGCGGCCAGATCCTGATGCAGCAAAAGTTCCAGGTGCTGGAAGTCTTCATGGTCGTGGCCATCATCTACCTGGTGATGACCACCTGCTGGGATTTCGTGCAGCGTCGCATCGAAGCCTACTACGGCAAGGCCTACGGCGCCGCGGTCGACACGCAGCTCGCACGGGATGATCATTAGCCGTTAACCGTCGTCCCGACCGGAGCCCGAAGGGCGGAGCGGAGGGACCTTCTCTCCACAATTAGCCGCCTGAGGTAGAGACGAGGCCCCTCGGCTTCGCTCGGGGCGACGGAGAATTACGCCCGCGCTCTCGCCTTTTCTTTGTTGAGCACGCCCATCCCCCGCAGCACCTCGCGCAGCGCCGGCCGTTGCGCCTCGGGCAGCGGCAGGCGCGGCGCGCGCGGTGGACCCATCGGCATGCCCATCATCTCGAAGCAGGCCTTGGTGCCCGAGACGTAGCGCGGCCCGCCGACCCACCACAGGAGCGGCGTCATCTTCTTGTAGAGGGCGAGCGCTGCATCCATGTCGCGCTTGTCGGCGACCAGCTCGAACAGCTCGGCCGACCAGCGCGGGATGACGTTGGAGCACACCGCGACCCAGCCCTCGGCACCCAGCCAGAAGGATTCGTAGCCCAGCACGCCCGCGAACACCGTCATCCTGCCGCCGGCGAGTCGAATGATGTCGCGCACGCGTGTCGGATCGAGGGTCGATTCCTTTACGTACTTGC
>WNFC01013167.1_pt1 | contig 10660 bp, 9 predicted proteins | sample 5400541 | NCBI WGS metagenome assembly WNFC01 (sample SAMN13153342, study PRJNA577476) | soil metagenome | isolation source: 120 cm saprolite under Douglas fir tree site 2 hole 2 replicate 1 | place: USA:California | collected 2015-04-18
TCCAGATCAACGCTCCAACCACGCAACCGTTAGCCTGCGGTGTCTCAGTCAGCTTCCAATACCCGTATCAGTTCTATCTCCCGTTTACATCGTTGAACAACCAACTGATTCAACTTAAAGCCAACGTGCAGACCACAGGAGAAGACTAGGTGCCAGCGCCTGAATCACAATTCCGGGACTGGAAGGCGGCGTTTCTCGCCGACGCCTCCGGATCGCAGTTGCTGGAATTCGCCGTCGCCCTGCCACTGTTGGTGGTTTTCGTGGTGGGAATCTTCGACTTCGGCGGAGCCTTCAACCTGAAGCAGATGCTGAACAACATCGCGCGCGAAGGCGCCCGCTTCGCGTCCAGCCTGCCCACGAACGACTTGGATACGCTAGGAACTCCGCCATCGGTCACTGCGATCCGCGATCTCGTCGTAGCGCATCTCCAGACGGCAAGGCTGAACGACTGTGGTTTGGCTGGGCAGGCCGGCGCAAATGGACCGGCCACTACCTGGACTTACACCGCTGCCGGCGGTGGCTGCCCAGCTCCTCTGGTATTAACCATTGAGCGAGGCTTTTCCTTTCCTACCGTTGTCGGGGCCAATACGTTTCAGGTAATCAGCACGCGCGTCAGCCTCAAGTACCCCTATTCGTGGCATTTCAACAGAGTGATCCAGTTGTTGGTCCCCGGTGCCACATATCAGGGCGTGACCCAGATCAACACCGACGCAACCGTGCCCAACATGGACTGAGGATGTCTATGAGCAACAGAAAAACCGCGATTCGCCGGCGTCCAGCAGAACGCGGCCAGACCATCGTCCTGGTGGCCGTCGCCCTGGTAAGTTTGTTAGGCATGGCCGCGCTGGCAATTGACGTAACAACTCTGTATGTAGCAAAAGGCGAACTGCAGCGCGCTGCTGATGCCGCGGCCCTGGCGGGCGCTAAAACGTTTGTGGATTCGGGCGTCACTACTGACAACAGCGTCACCCGCCAAACCCTGGCTCAAACAATGATCACAAGCGTGGTCAACTCCGTTTTGGCGCAGAACAATGTCTCAGGAGCTGCGCCGACGTTGGTCACCGCGACCCCTGACTTCACCCGTCCTGGTAACCCGCAACTCTCGGTCACTCTGCAAAGGACCAACCTGCCCACTTTCTTTGCCCGCATCTGGGGAACAAGACTGGTAACGGTGACAGCGACCGCGGTCGCCGAGGCCTACAATGCCTCAAGTTCGCAGAACAGCACGGGAAACTATGTTCCCATCACGCCGAAGTGCGTAAAGCCGCTGCTGGTTCCCAATCTCGACCCCAATCGTGCTGGAGCGCCATATATCCCGGTCGTCGCGACAGGGGCGGTTGCACCTGGCCTAGTTGGGGAAGGTCCTTTTACACTTTCTAACCCTTGTCCTAACGGGGCGGCGCCCTGCCGTCCCGTGCCCGCTCCAGCCCCAGTCAATTACTACCCTGCAAGCTTCGAACAGAGTATTGAGTGCTGCGATTTCAACTCCTACACTTGCGGAGGAACTGTCCCAGTGTCGCCTGCGCCTTACGCGGGCGTAGATGGCGGAATGAGTGGCAACACGGCCCGCCAGGATGTGCACAGTGGCGTGCAGTGTCTGATCCATTCACCCGGAGAGGACACTATTGTTGTGGATGACCTGATCGCTGGCACTGGCCCGGCGAAGATCACGGCTGGCAGTGGACCGCAGTCGGGTAATTTGGTGACCACGAGTAGTTCAATCGTGACACTACCCATTTTTGACGTTGCTTCACTTAACACCGCGAGCGGCCAAGTTACCATCGTTGGCTTCATGCAGGTTTTCATAGCGGGCGTTGCGGGGAACGGTGATCTCACTCTGACTATTCTTAACGTGGTGGGCTGCGGCAATAACCCCAGCGCGGGCGCGCCAGTTTCGGGCGGCGGAATGTCTCCCATTCCGGTGCGCTTAATTCACTAGCTCCGCGTCACCGGCCGCGCCTCAATCCATATTCTTTGATGGCGTCATCCTGAATGGCCTTCAGGCCGTGAAGGATCTGGCGCGGATTGTCCGGGACTCTATTTACGGGCTTATACAGATCCTGCCATTCCGCAGCCAAGTCATGCCAGTGCGGGTTGATGCTTTCGATGAGAGCGATCTTCTTGCTACGCCTCCAGCCTTGATTTCCTTCTCGCGGGCGATCGCCTCAGCGGGATAGACGAACATTTCGTGGTAGACCAACCGGGTCAGGTTATACCTGCTGGTGAAACTGGGGATGAGTTTGCTTTTGTGTTCGAAAACCCGGCTGGGAAGATTGCCGGTGACGCCCGTGTACAGGACGTGAGAGCGAGGCCCGTTGGTCATGATGTACACGTAGAAGTGTTTGGGCTTTCTCAAAGGCGGCCTTCCTTTCTCGGGCAGTCTGACCCAGGTTTGCAGGGATGTCTGTGACGAACCGCACACCCGCGCCCACAAAGCTGTGCAAATGCACGCCAGATCCTTCACCCGACTAAAGCCGGGTTCAGGATGACGCCTGCCTGATGAGGGGCGACGGAAGGGGACGGCGAGAGAGAGGAACGGAAACTACCTCTGCCGTCTTAGCGATGCCGGGTTTCCGGCAGTCGCGAAGGCGCGTGTTTCCAAAAGCCAGAGGGGCAAAAGCTCGCGAACTCCAAACCTACTGCGGCGGCGGACTGTCCGGCGGCTGAGGAGCTTCTTGCTGCCCCGGCGCTTCCTGTGGCTGAGGTTGCGGCTCAGGCTGAGGCTGCATATCGGGCTGGGGAGCTTCGGGTTCCGGCTGAGAGTCAACGACGGCCGGTTGGGGAGGAGGAGCCGCCATGGCGGGCTGCGACACTCCGCCGCCCCGGAAAGTCAGAATCAAACTCTTCAATTTGGACGGATCGTTGTCGGCGCCCACCATGATGAAGTTGAAGCGCGAGCCATTCAGCAGCGCGGTCAACGATTCCCTCACCGGCAGCAAGCCAATGCTGGCCACCACTTGCTCCTGCGCCGCCGCCGGTGGGATCGGAATATCGGCGCCAGTCTTGTGTTGTACTTCGCTCAGAACCTGGGCCAGACTCACCTCGTGCGCCAGAATGCTTAACCGTCCATCCCGGTATTCGACTTCCAGTACGGGCGCGGGCTTGGCAGGCGCGGGAGGCGTGTAGGAAACATCGTTGATGTGCGCGTCTTTGACCTGGCTACCCGCGGCTGCTTGTTTCTCACCCGTCATCAACTTGACAATCACGGTCTTGCCCGAGGGATAAATGCGATAGGGCTGTGCACTCTTCAGGTCAATGACTACGCGGGTGACCGGCGGATTTTGGGTAAACAGGCTGACACGAATCCCTTTCACCTGGCCGCGATTGATGGTCTGGTCATGCAGGTCGCTACCGGGCAGAGCGCCGGGAAAATCGAGAATCAGGCGGTCCGGACCAGTCACCACCTGGCTCCGCAACGCGACCGACCGGGTGGTTGTAATCTCCACTTCCATACCGGCACTGCTGGGCGTCACGGTGACCTGGTTGACCCTCGACACCGGTGTGACCGCCACCTGATTAACAGCAGGCTGGTTTGCGGCAGGCGGGGTGGCTGCGGGCTGGGTCGCAGCCGACAGGGTTGGACCGAACAGGAAAGACAGGCCTCCTGCGAACATTAGCGTCCAACGAAGAACTCGCTTACAAATACTGCGCATCACTATTCCTACTCCCTGCCTCGATTCTAACAGTCCGGGCAGAGCTTGCCCTGGGGCATGTCCTTCCGAGTAGTGACTTTGGGAACAGGGCGAAGACGTTTCGGGACGGGATCAAAATGGGCGCGGGAACTTCGTTGCGCCGTCGCTCCGGATGTCTCGCGGGCGTCCCGCCCGCCCATCGGGCCGGCCGGAGGCCGTCGCTGCAAAAAGCGGCGCTACTTCTTCTCGCCGCTTGCCGGATTGCTGACTGAAGCGGAAAGCCGGGTGATCTCAGCCAATTGCTTTTGGGCGTCCTCGATGTCGGACGGTTGCGTGGCCACATGAAGGTAATTCTGAATGTGGACGGTCGCTTCCTGGTAGTCATGCTTTTGCATCAGGATCACACCCAGCAAATACTCCAGCTTGGGAAGCTGGTGGTTGTCGTCAATTTTCATTCCCTGGCGGGCGCTTTTCTCCGCAGCCCCGAAGTCGTGCAGATAGTAATGGCCCAGCGCATTGCGGAACCAGGCATCCGGAAAGCTCACCGGATTTAGGGCCAGCAGTTGGTCAGTCACCCTGACCAGCGGCTCCCATTGCTTCTGCTGCGTGTCCAATTCTGCCAGACCTCGGTAAGGATTGGCATACTTGGAGTCCGCTGCGATCGACTGCTCGAATGAATTGCGCGCCGGCTCAAACTGACTCTTACGCAGCTGGATATTGCCCAGTTCAAACCAGGCAACCGCATACCTGGGATAAATCTGTACTGCCTTCTCAAAAAATGGCTGGGCTTCATCCCATTTCTGTTTGCCCGCCTTGTCGCGCCCCTTTTCAAATGCCTTTTGCGCCTCTTTGGGCGCCATGGCGCTGGTGGCGCTGATAGTCAAGCCTTCCACCTGGCCCATCCGGTGTAACACCAGCCGGCCGACATCGGTGGTTTCGAAAGTCGTCATCTTGCTGCTCAGATCGATGGGCTGCGAAGTGAACCCCGGCAGCTCGGCCAGCAGTTCGCAATCGCGCCAGTCCCGCATGTTTCCCCGGCTGGCGCTGGAAGGGGTCCAGGACGAATCGACGTCGGCTTCGCTGATGCCGGCCGTGGCGGCTGAGGCCCGGTCGCCAAATTCGAAACTGAAACCGCCCCGGGAATCGGTGTGGGTCACCGTCTGCCGTTGACCCCGACAGATGGTCTGAATCGTCGCCGGTTCGGTAATCCGGGTGCCGTCATCCAGCACCACCTTGCCGCTAACGAACGCTCTCCGCCCAAAAGTCGTGTCGGGCGCGCTCATGTTGGGCTGCATCATAGGCCCGTTGGTGGTGTTGGTGGTGGTGGTCGGAGTAGAAGGGCTTCGACCTGGCGACTTGGTGCCTTGGGCCGCAGCAAACAGGGTCAAAATCAGGGTGAGAAACGCACAGCAGGCGAGGCGGTAATTCATGGCAAGCCCCCAGTAACAGATTGCAGCGATTATACGTCGGCGCGGAGATCGCCGGCACAAGCATATTTTGAAGGCGGGCGAGAGAGGACTCGCCCGCAAAAGCACTCGCTCACGCTGGTTATCAGAAATGCCTGGCCCTCCGGGCGCGCCCTCGAAGCGTCCGAATATCGCCCCCTCCCCTTCTGTTATAGTTTTTGCACCCGGTGGTTTCTGCAGCGAGGTACTTCCGATGTCACGCATCGTCCGTTGTGGCCTGATTCAGGCGCGCAATGTTCTTGGGGCCGAACACACGCTGGCCGAGATCCGCAACGCCATGGTCCGAAAGCATGTGGAGCTGATTGAACAGGCAGCTCGCCAGCAGGTCCAAATCCTATGCCTGCAGGAACTGTTTTATGGCCCGTACTTCTGCGCCGAACAGGATCCCCGCTGGTATGACCTAGCCGAAGCTGTCCCCGACGGCCCCACCGTGCGCCTGATGCAGGAAGTCGCCGCCCGTCATCACATGGCCATCATTGTTCCGGTTTACGAACAGGAACTCCCCGGCCTCTACTTCAACACCGCCGCCGTACTCGACGCCGACGGACGCTACCTGGGGAAGTATCGCAAGCACCACATTCCGCACTGCCATCCCGGATTCTGGGAAAAGTTTTACTTCACCCCCGGCGACCTGGGCTATCCGATTTTCGCCACCAAGTTCGCCAAGGTCGGTGTCTACATCTGCTACGACCGCCACTTTCCCGAAGGAGCGCGCGCCCTGGGATTGAACGGAGCAGAGATTGTTTTCAATCCTTCCGCCACGGTGGCGGGTCTATCCGAGTATCTGTGGGAGCTGGAGCAGCCCGCTCATGCGGTGGCCAACGGATATTTCGTCGGCGCCATCAACCGGGTGGGCGAAGAAAAACCCTGGAGCATCGGCGAGTTCTACGGCAAAAGTTACTTCTGCAATCCCCGGGGCAAGATCGTGGCCCAGGCCAGCCGCGACAAGGATGAAGTGCTGGTGGCGGATCTCGACCTGGACATGATTGTGGAAGTGCGCAAGGTGTGGCAGTTCTTCCGCGACCGCCGCCCCGAGAGTTACGGCGTTCTGACCACACAGAGCGGCAAAGGCGGCTCCGGAGACTAGGGACTGCCCGGCTGACCGCGACCTCAAGCTCCCGTTGCGAACTGCACATGCATCGGATCCGGTGTCGGGAAATGTCTGCCGTCGCTCCACCCACGCGCTGTCCAGATATCGTACCACCAGTCAGGTAAGGTCCCGGTCAGCGGCTTTTGTCGTGGATTATGCGCTGGATCCCAGTCGATCGCGATCCCGTAGGCGTGCAATGACAGTTTGCTGCCGGCTGTGATCTTGCGGAAGTTGAAACCTCCACCATGCTGATCCAACCGTCGCCGATGCAACCATGCCCGAATGGCGTCATCCGTGGGCGAAGGGCCCACTTCCGTCGCGGCATGATTCCAGATGTCATCCAATACTGCCACGAACACGTCTTCCAGCAATTGATGCATTCTGATTCCGGAAACCGAAACTAAACCAGTGTCGGCCTGGTAGAACAGTTGCCACCCATCCGGCGGAGCCACCTTACGAATGTTTGCTCCTTCCCATGCTTCATTGAGTGTTCCATCGGAGTTGGCAGGGTTTCCGAACATCTCCTCGATCTCGGTTCGCCCATTTGGAGTTTTCACAAATCTTCTCCTAGAAGGGAGGATCTGATTCCATCCGCCCTTGCTTGCTCTCCATCACTTGTTTTCCATCCATCAGCGATGAGGGCCGGGGCCGGTTTTCATAAGTAAGCGTTCGACCTTCCAATTTGAAGGAGCCCCCTCGCGAATCGAAGCTATCGCGGCCACCGATCGCCTGGCTCGGCCCTTCCTTCAACTCACTGTTGAGTATGCTCGCCAACCGTGCGCCTGCCAGCGCCACTCTTTCCTTTGCCAGCTTGCGTGCTGCGGTCCGATACGCCGGAGTAAGGCGAGAAGTGACGCGAGAATGCCGCAGGTCGGTTTCATGGTCGCCTGGTTGCTGAGAAGTCCATGCCGTGCGAGCCGCGGCAGACCGCCGCCCCTACGACACAAGACTCCCATGGGTATGTTTGGAGGGAAGGCGAGAATAGTGCCACACCCTTGCTCGCAAGGCAAGAACAGTTATAAGCCTCGAGCCTCTTCGTCCAGCAGCCGCTGGACAGCCCGTGTATAAAAGATAGTTCCAGGTTTGATGAGACCCATGCCGACCTCACCCGCTCGCGTGAGCATCGAATCCAGTCCGCTTTATAACCGTGATCTTGCTCCCACGGCCATGCCCGGCGAAGCTGCCGCGGGCGACCGTGGTGCCCGCACCTGGGGCACGTATAACTACGCTGCCCTGTGGGTCTCGATGTCGGTCAACATACTGACCTACATGCTTGCGGCCAGCCTGATCCAAGGCGGGATGAACTGGAAGCAAGCGGTCTTCACCGTGTTCCTGGGCAACTGCATCGTGCTGGTTCCGATGCTGCTTAACTCGCATCCGGGCGCACGCTACGGAATCCCCTTCCCCGTTTTAGCGCGGGCCTCCTTCGGAGTGCTCGGGGCCAACGTCGCGGCAGTTTTGCGGGCGTTTGTGGCCTGTGGCTGGTTTGGAATCCAGACCTGGATCGGCGGCGAGGCTATCAACGTTCTGCTGGCCACGGTGTGGCCGGCCTGGAAATCGGTGCCGCATGGCGACGGCATCTGCTTCATGGCGTTCTGGCTGATCAACCTGGCGGTGATCCTGAAAGGAATCGAGTACATACGATTTCTGCAGGGCATCAGTGCGCCCGTATTGCTGGGCGTAGGGTTACTGCTGCTGGGATGGGCTTATGTTCAGGCCGGCGGCTTTGGCCCTATGCTCTCCGCGCCTTCGCGATTCACCAGCTTTCCGGAGTTCCTGAAGTTCCTGATTCCCGCGTTAAACGCCACCGTCGGTTTCTGGGCCACAGTTTCGTTGAATATTCCGGACTTCTCGCGCTTTGCCCGCAGCCAGCGGGCCCAGGTAATCGGTCAGGCACTGGCCTTGCCCACGACCATGACTCTGTATTCTCTGGTCGGGGTTCTGGTGACTTCGGCAACCGTGGTCATCTACGGATCAGCGATCTGGGATCCGGTACAGCTGCTGAGCCGGTTTCACTCCCCCCTCGCGGTAGTGGTTTCACTCATCGCTATTCTGCTGGCCACGCTGAATGTGAACATCGGCGCCAACGTGGTCTCACCGGCCAACGATTTTTCAAACCTTTGGCCTCGCAAGATCAGTTTCAAGACCGGTGGCGTGATCACATGCGTTATGGGCATCGTTATCATGCCCTGGAAGCTGCTGGATAACTACAAAACATTTATCTTCGGCTGGCTGGGAGGATATGCCGCGTTTCTCGGGCCGGTCGCGGGCATCATGATCTGCGACTACTATCTGATCCGCAAACGTTCCCTGCTGGTAGATGACCTCTACCTTCGCGGCGGCGCCTACGAGTATTCCAGCGGCTTCAACTGGAGAGCCGTCGCGGCGCTCGTTTTGGGCGCGGCGGTGGCGCTGGTGGGTCTGGTGATCCCTCCCCTTCGCTTCTGGTACGACTATTCGTGGTTCGTCGGCTTCATCGTGTCATTCGCAAGCTACTACGGCCTGATGGCGAGATTGAGAACTGTGAACTGAACACTGCGAACTGGGGTTCTATCCAAAGACGCAAGCCCATCCGCAGGCTTCCAGGCGGCAGAACTTTTCGAGACCAGAAGGCACTTCCCGGAATCTTATAGAGTAGGTCATGGACCTGAAAACCAAGTCACAAGTGGTTGTAATAGGAGCGGGTTTCGGCGGCCTGCTCGCCGCCCGCACGCTGGCGCGTTATCCGGTTCAGATTACGCTGGTAGATCGCCAGAACTACCACACCTTCCAACCGCTGCTGTACCAGGTCGCAACTGCGGGACTGTCCCCGGGAGAAATTGCCGCGCCCATTCGCTGGATCCTACGCAGCTATCGCAACGTCGAAGTGCTGATGTCTGAAGTGCGGGATTTCGATCTTGCGCGCCGAGTGGTGAAGTTGGAGGACGGGGAGCTCGGCTACGACTACCTGATCGTTGCGTCCGGCGCCAGCCACGCCTACTTTGGCCACGACGAGTGGGAGCCCTTCGCGCCCGGCCTGAAGACCATTGAAGATGCTCTGGAGATCCGGCGTCGGGTGCTGCTGGCTTTCGAACTGGCGGAGCGCCAGGCCGCCAGCAGTAAACACGACAAAGACACGGAGCACGTCCAACTGAATTTCGTGGTGGTCGGCGGCGGTCCTACGGGAGTAGAACTGGCAGGAACGCTGGCGGAGATTTCGCGCCAGGTTCTGGCCAACGAATTCCGCACTATCGATCCCAAGCGGACCAGGATCGTGCTGCTCGAAGGCGGCCCACGCCTTCTTCCGGCGTACCCTGAAGATCTCTCCCGTAGCGCGGAAGAACAGCTACGACATTTGGGAGTAGAGGTGCACACCTCGGCACTGGTAACGCAGGTAGTGCCAGGAGCGGTTCAGATGGGGGAAACTCGTCTGCCTGCCGCTGTGATTCTTTGGGCAGCAGGCGTTGCCGCGTCGCCTCTGGGAAAAAAGCTGGGAGCGCCCGTGGACCGGGCCGGTCGCGTGCTGGTGAATCCCGACCTCAGCATTCCCGGCCATCCGGAAGTCTTCGTAGTTGGAGATTTGGCCGCCCTCAAAGATGAGGGCGGCAAATGGCTTCCCGGAGTCGCGCCGGTCGCCATGCAAGAGGGCAAAGCCACCGCTCACAACATCGGAAACGAATTACAAGGCGAACCGCGAAAGAACTTCCGCTATTGGAACAAAGGCAACCTGGCGACGATCGGCCGAGCTGCCGCCGTGGCCGATTTCGGAAAGATTCATATCTCGGGTTTTCTAGCCTGGCTGTCGTGGCTGTTCATTCACATATTTTTCCTGATCGGTAAACGACTTGGACTGGCGGACCGTGCTCTCGGCCACTTCGACGTTGCGGCCGCGTTTGGAGACGACGGAACGCATCAGCGCGGCAGCGTCATTCTCCATCTTTTCTTTCATCACGTCGTCCACTTTGCCGCCGCCGAGGGTGACGGGATGAGCCGCCCCTGTATTGGTGCCCGGCGCCATCGCGGCTACATCGGCGCTTTCCAGGATGAAGAAGCCCGCCGACGCGGCCCGGCTGCCGCTGGGTGTGACGTAGATGATCACCGGAACCGGCGATGCCAGAATTTTCTCGATGATGTGGCGGGTGGAGTCCAGCAGGCCGCCGGGAGTATTTATCTCGATCAGCAGCGCCTGATCTTTGTTGCGTTCAGCCTCCGCCAGGGCGCGGCCAATATACTCATCGGTGATGGGATGGATGGTGTCGTCAACGACGATCTTCAGCACCTCGGCGCGAGAGGGGATGGAAAGAGCCAACAGCAGGAAGCCGAGGAATGCTCCCGCAAGACTGCGCGAAATGGAGGGCGGTTTCATCGGCGGAACCTCGCAGGTCTATTGTCTCTCAAATCGACGCGTCCAGCGCGATATTGAAGCGGTGGGGCAGATCAATCGGCTGCGGTGTTGCGCTGAGTCTCTTCCATTCGCAATTGGTCCCATCCCG
>WNFC01026900.1_pt1 | contig 10660 bp, 12 predicted proteins | sample 5400541 | NCBI WGS metagenome assembly WNFC01 (sample SAMN13153342, study PRJNA577476) | soil metagenome | isolation source: 120 cm saprolite under Douglas fir tree site 2 hole 2 replicate 1 | place: USA:California | collected 2015-04-18
GCCGTGGCTGGCCGGCACCGCTCTGCTGCACTCGGCGATCGTCGTCGAGAAGCGCGATGCGCTGAAGGGCTGGGCGATCCTGCTCGCCATCATCGCCTTCTCGCTGTCGCTGATCGGCACGTTCCTGGTGCGCTCGGGCGTACTCACCTCGGTGCATGCCTTCGCCGTCGACCCGGCGCGCGGTGCCTTCATCCTGGCGTTGCTCACCATCGCCATCGGCGGCTCGCTGACGCTCTATGCCATCCGCGCGCCGGCGCTCGAGACCGGCGGGCTGTTCGCGCCGCTCTCGCGCGAAGGCGCCCTCGTGCTCAACAATCTCCTGCTCGCAACGGCGGCGGCGACGGTCTTTCTCGGCACGCTCTATCCGCTCTTCCTCGACGCCATCGGCGGCGGCAAGGTGTCGGTCGGCGCGCCGTTCTTCACCGCCACCTTCGTGCCGCTGATGGTGCCGCTGCTCGTGACGATGGTGTTCGGCCCGCTGCTCGCCTGGAAGCGCGGCGATCTCGCCGGCGCGCTCGGGCGCCTCAAATTCGCCTCCGCCGCCGCGGCGCTGATCGCGCTGGCGACGCTCTGGCTCATGACCGGCGGCCCGGTCGGTGCCGTCTTCGGCATGGCGCTCGCCGCCTGGATATTCGTCGGCACGGCGGTGGAGTACGCCGAGCGCATCAAGCTGCTGCGCGCGCCGCTCGGCGACAGCTGGCGGCGCGCCTGCGTCCTGCCGCGTGCCGCCTATGGCATGACCATCGCGCATCTCGGCGTCGGCGTGCTGGTCGCCGGAATCACCGCCTCGGCCTGGCAGGTCGAGCGGGTCGAGACGATGCGGCCCGGTGACGACATCGATGTTGCGGGCTACAGCTTCCGTTTCGAGGGCACGCAGCCGATCGCCGGGCCGAACTACACGGCGCAGCGCGGCCGTTTCACGGTGACGCACGGCGGCGCGCCGGTGACCGTCATGCAGCCGGAGAAGCGCTTCTATCCGGTGCAGCGCATGCCGATCACCGATGCGGCGATCCACACCAACGGCTTCGCCGATCTCTATGTCGTGATATCGGAGGAGGCGGGCGAGGGCGCCTGGGTGGTGCGCCTCTATTACAATCCGTTGGTGCCGTGGATCTGGTTCGGCGCCATCATCATGGGGCTGGGTGGGGTCGTCAGCCTGAGCGATCGCCGCTTGCGCATCGGCGCTCCGGCGCGCCGGACTGCATCGCCACCCGTCGCACCGGCGCGCGCCTGAGGGCGGTCGATTGCGCCGGCTGCCGTTCATCCTTCCGCTTGTCCTCTTCGCCGTGCTCGCGGGGTATTTCGCCCTCGGCCTCTTCCGCGATCCTTCGATTCTGCCCTCGGCGCTGATCGATCGTCCGGCACCCGACTTCATCCTGCCCGGGCTTGCCGAAAAGCCCGGCCTCGCCAAGGCCGACCTCGCCGGCGGCGTCGCTCTCGTCAACTTCTTCGCCTCGTGGTGCGCCCCGTGCCGTGAGGAGCATCCGCTGCTCATGCGACTGGCGTCCGAGGGCGGTGTCGCGCTCTACGGCATCGACTACAAGGACAAGCCGGAAGACGCGATCCGCCTGCTCGCCCAGCTTGGCGATCCCTATCGCCGCATCGGCGTCGACCGCGGCGGACGGACCTTCATCGATTTCGGCGCCTATGGCGTACCCGAAACCTACGTCATCGACAAGGAAGGCCGCATCCGCTACCGCCAAGTCGGGCCGATCACGCAAGAAGACTACGAGCGCAAGCTCCTGCCCCTGCTGAAACAGCTGGGCGCGTCATGAAGAGGCTGGTCGTGCTCCTCATCCTGCTTGCCGTGCCGGCACTCGCCGTGCTGCCCGGCGAGCGCCTCGCCGATCCGGCGCTCGAGGCGCGCGCCCGCGTGCTCGGCCAGGAGCTGCGCTGCCTCGTCTGCCAGAACCAGTCGATCGACGATTCGAATGCCGATCTCGCCCATGATCTGCGCGTGCTGGTGCGCGAAAGACTGGTCGCCGGCGACAGCGACGCCCAGGTGCTCGCCTATTTGACCAGCCGCTATGGCGACTACGTGCTGCTGCGGCCGCCGATCAAGCCGACGACCTGGCTGCTGTGGTTCGGTCCGCCCCTGTTGCTCGTCGCCGGCGGGCTGGCGATCCTCTCGGCCTGGCGCCGCCGCGCCGCCGCCGCGGCACGACCGATGCCGCTCAGCGCCGATGAGCAGGCGCGTCTCGCCCGCTTGCTGAAAGAGGGCGGCTGATGCTGTGGGCCGGGCTGCTGCTCCTGACCATCGGCGCGATCGCCGCCATCGTCGTCCCGCTGCTGCGTCCGCGTCGCGCGCCGGCGCCGCCGCGGGCCGCCTTCGATCGGGCCGTCTATCGCGATCAGCTCGGCGAGATCGCCCGCGATCTCGCGCGCGGCACGCTCGATGCCGATCAGGCGGCGGCAGCGCGGCTGGAGATCGAGCGGCGGCTGCTGGCGACCGACGAGCCCGACGAAACGGCGACCACGCAGGCGCCGGTCCATCGCATCACCGCCATCGCCCTCGCCGGCGTGGTCGCCGCCGGGGCCGTGACGCTCTACCTCGCGCTCGGCTCGCCCGCGTTGCGCGATCAGCCGCTCGCCGCGCGTCGCGATGGCGCTCCGGCGGAGCACGCGCCGGGCGATCTCGCCGCCAGCGTCGACGCGCTCGCCGCCCGGCTCAAGGAGTCCCCGGGCGACCCGCGCGGCTGGCTGCTGCTGGCGCGCAGCCAGGCGAGCTTGCAGCGCTGGGAGGACAGTGCCGCCTCCTATCAGCGGGCGATGGCGCTGACCGACTCGCCCGAGGCGAGCGCCGGGTTTGGCGAGATGCTGGTCATGGCCGCCGATGGTCTCGTGACGCCGGCGGCGCGCAGCGCCTTCGCCGCCGCCCTGGCGCGCGACCCCGACAATGCGCCGGCGCGCTTCTACCTCGCGCTCGGCGCGGCGCAGGACGGCAAGGCGAGCGAGGCGATCGCCGCCTGGGCAAAGCTCGCCGACGAGGCGCCGCCCGACGCCCCGTGGCTACCGCTGGTCCGCCAGCGCATGGAAGAGACGGCCCGTGCCGCAGGCATCGCTCTGCCGCCTTCTGCCGGAGCCGCGCCGAGCGCGGCCGATATCAAGGCGCTTCAGGCGATGAGCCCGGCCGAGCGGCAGGCGATGATCCGCGGCATGGTCGAGCGGCTGGCCGCCCGGCTTGAGGCCAATCCGGATGACGAGGAGGGCTGGCAACGCCTCGCCCGCGCCTATGCCGTGCTCGGCGAGACCGAAAAGGCAGCCGCAGCTTCCGCACGCGCCGCCGCGGCGGCGAAGCGCCAACCTTAAGGGCCTCGGGGACTACGCTTGGGGAGCGGGGATGACGGCCGGCCGGCGCCGACGCTAAGATGCGCCATGGCGATCGAGGCACCGATACTCCGCGCCGGGCGGGCGGATGCCGCGCCGATCGCTGGCCGGCTGCGCGGCGGCGGGCTGTTCCTGCGCACCGGTCCCTTCGTCGTCAAGCTGCGCTCCGACCTGCCGGAAATCGCGGCCAGCGTGGCGACGCTCTATGGCGGTCATATTCTCGCCGCGCCGACCGATTTCGCCGATTTTCATGTTTGCGTCAGGACGGTGGCGGGACCGCGCGGCTACATCAAGCCGCAGATCGTCTTCGAGCTCGACGGCGAGCAACCCTTCGAGCCGTTTCCCCGGCGCGAGGCCCCGGCGGTGCTGGAATGGGGGCTCAACTGGGCGATCTCGACCTATGCCAATCACTATCTGCTCATCCATGCCGCCTGCGTCGAGAAGGACGGCAGGGCTGCGATCATGCCGGGCGAGCCGGGCAAGGGGAAAAGCACGCTCTGCGCGGCGCTCGTGCATCGCGGCTGGCGGCTGTTTTCCGACGAGCTCGCGGTCATCGACGTGGCCGACGGCTCGATCCTCCCGCTGTGCCGCCCGCTGAGCCTGAAGAACCGCTCGATCGCCACCATCCGCGATCTCGCACCGGACGCCGTCTTCGCCCCGACCATCGCCGATACCCGCAAGGGCACGCTGGCCCTGCTGCGCGCGCCGCCCGACAGCGTCCGTCGCATGGGCGAGCGCGCGACGGCGCGCTACATCCTGTTTCCGCGCTTCGTGGAGGGGGCGGCTGCCGGAATTACCGAGCGCTCGCGCGGCAGCAGCCTGATCGGCCTGGCGGAGAACGCCTTCAACTATCAGCTGCACGGCAGGCGCGGCTTCGATCGCCTGGGCGATATCGTCGGCGCTTGCCGATGCGCTGATTTCACCTATTCCGATCTGTCGCTTGCGGTGGCGACGCTACGGGATTTGTGGGACGGCGCGCCGGGTTAAGCTTAACTTAAGCTCCATAATGTCTATCTCGCTCGTAGCGCGCCAGATCGATGGTCCGGATCGATGGCAGAGTGCCGGGGGCGGCGCAGATCGGGAACCAGAATCCGCACCCCGTTCTGTGGTAAGATCGCGGCCGTCCGACGCAGTCCCAGTGTAATTCGCACCTTCGCGGTAAGAGATGTCCGAAGAGCCGAAATCCCCGAGCGAATCCAGCGACGTGGTCATTCGGCCACCGCGTCCGCGCCGGCAATTGATCATCGGCGCCGGCGCCACCGCCTCGCTCATCCTGACGCTCGCCAATCGGCCCGCTTTGGCGGCCAAGGCCTGCAATCACTCGACATGGATCTCGTGGAAGGGCGAGCTGACGCATCCCTCGCAGGAGCCGGCCAGCTGCACGGGAGATTCTCCGGCCACCTGGTCGAACAACGCCGCCAGCCTGTGGGCGCCAAGCTGGGGCACCGGCTACACCACGGGGACCAAGTTCACCACCACCTTCCCGGCGGTCACCGCCAATGGCTGGAGCCTCAAGAGCGGTACCGACAGCCTGTCCAGCGCCCTCGCCGGCAACATCGTCATCCAGCATGGCAGCGGCAACAACCTGTCGTCGAATTTCCCCAAACAGGCCGTCGCCGCGTTGCTGAATGCCAATTTCTACGGCGACAAATACGGCACCAGCTCCAATGCGCAAACCACCGCCGCGCTGATCAGCGAGGTGGCGACCGACCTGCCCAACAGCTTCTCGAGCGGGCAAACCAACATCAATAATTTCATTACGAAATATTCGGCGCTCAACACGGCCTGATGGCGGGACAGACGGTTTCGTCGCGTACGATGCTGCGGCTGAACCCCGACCTCGCCTGGCGCGAGTTCGACGGCGAGATCGTCGCCTATCACGAGGCGAGCGGGAACAGCTTCCTGATCAGCGGCATGGCGGCGCGGATTTTTGCCGCGCTGCGCGGCGGGCCGGTCGCCCCGGCGGAGCTCGCCCGGCGGTTCTGCCCCGACGAAGCCGCCGATCGGGAAAGCGACGCGGCAGAGGTGTTCGCGGCCAGCCTGGGCTTTCTCGAGGAGCTGGAGGCGATTCTCCGCGACGCGTCCGACTAGCGGATGGCGTCCGGCTCGGCCACAGTAGCGGCGATGGCCCGCAATCCAACGCGCCGCGCGACGGCATGAATTCGTCGGCCGACCGCTTGCGCCGGGCGCTGCGCGATCCGGCCCGGCTGCTGCCGCTGTCCCTGGCGGAATGGGATCTGGTGGTTCGCCAGGCGCGGCGCGCCGGCATCCTGGCGCGGCTGGCGGTGCGGCTCGACGAAGCTGGGCTTCTCGAAGCCGTCCCGGCGGCGCCGCGCCTTCACCTTGTCGGCGAACGCCGCCTCACCGAGAAGCATCGCCGCGACGTGCGCAACGAGGTGCGCTACATCGCGGAGGCGCTGGCGCCGACCGGGGTGCCGGTCATCCTGCTGAAGGGTGCCGCCTATGTCCTCGCCGATCTGTCGCCGGCGAGCGGGCGGCTGTTCAGCGACATCGACATATTGGTGCCCAAGGCGTCGCTCGCCGCCGTCGAGCAGGCGTTGCACCGGCAGGGCTGGAGCGGCGGCCGGATGGATCCCTATGACGAGCGCTACTACCGAAGATGGATGCACCAGATCCCGCCGCTCACCAATCGCCTGCGCGAGACCACGCTCGATGTCCATCACACGATCGTTCCCGAGACGGTACGCCTCGACCTGCGCGCCGATGCCTTGTTCGCGGCGGCGCGCCGCGTTGCCGGCGACGGCACGGTGCTGACCTTAGCGCCGGCCGACATGATCCTGCACAGCGCGATCCATCTCCTCAACGAGGGCGAGTACGGGCGGGGCCTGCGCGATCTCGACGACGTCACCGAACTGCTCGGATATTTCGGACGCGACGCCGCGTTCTGGCCGCTTCTGCTCGACCGCGCCGCCGAGCTCGATCTGCGCCGGCCGCTCTACTATGCGCTGCGCTATGCGGCGGCGCTGCTCGGTGCGGCGGTTCCCGCTGCGATCGGCGACGCGGCCCGGCTGCATCCGCCCGGCGTCGTGCTTCGCGCCGTCATGGACGCGCTCTTCGAGCGCGCCTTGCGCCCCGACCATGCGAGCTCATGCCGGCTCATCTCCTCGTTCCGCATCTCATGCGCAAGGCCTATATGCGAATGCTGAAACCGGCGACGGCGCCATGAACGAGGCGAGCGCCGCGGATCTCTTTCGCGAATTGCGTCGGCTGGTGGCAAGCGGCACGCTGCGCCTCGAGCTCGATCTCGCCCGCCTCGATCACATCGATAGCCCGGTCGCCGTCGAGGCCGACAGCAATATCTGGGTCTATGGCCTGCTCGTCATCTGCGCCGCGGTCTTCTGGCAGGCAGGGCCGGTTCCCGGCGCCGTCGCGATCGCTGTCAGCCTGGTGCTCTATTTAACGCTGGGACGGCGCTACGTGCGCCGCCGCTTGCGGCGCCGGGTCCACGAGCGGGCGCTCGGCGACGGCGAGATCTGGCAGCGTCTGTGGCGTTTCGGCGGCATCACGCTGGTGGCGGACGAAGCGGGGACGGGTGGGACCCAGCGCTGTGTCGCGCCGCAGGGCAATTGGATGGCGCTGGTACGCCGTCTCGCCGCGGACCCGGCCGCGTCGGGCTGAGATCGGCTGGGCGGCTCAGCTCTCGCCGTCGAGCTGCCCACCAGTGCCGGCCTGCGTCTTCAGCACGGCAGCAAGATCGCGCCAGCCATAGGCGATCGCCTCGACGGCGACGCCGGCGACCCGCAGCTGGCGATGGCTGACCAGCTTGCCGCCGAGCCGCTCGTAGAAGAAGCGCGCGGGATTGTCGCGCAAGACCCAGATCGCCGCCGATGTCATGCTGCAGCGGACGAGACGGGTGAACAGGCCGAGCAGCAAGGCCCGGCCGATCCCCCGGCCCTGATAGTCGGTGCCGACATAGAGGGTAAAGACCTCACCGGCGAAGCCCTGATCGGCGTCGCGTCGTCGCCCGCAGCTGCCGAAACCCTGAATGACGCCCGACGGCGCGACGCTGACCACCATGTCGCCGGGATGGCGGGCGATATAGCTCGACCACACGCGCTTGCGGTCGCTTGCGGACAGGCCGACGAGGAATTTGTCCGACAGCACGCCGGCATAGGTCGATTGCCAACATTCGACATCGATGCGGGCGATCGCCGCCGCATCCGTCATGATCGCTGGCCGCACCCGGTTCATTGCGTGCCGTCTCCTCGATTCGCTCCGCGAGACGATGCAAGCATAGAACGCCGTGATCGCGTTTGTCCTACAGAATCAATCGGGCTTGCGCGCTCATCTTATGGCTCCAGCCGTCAGAGGAGGAACGCTAGCGCTCGCGAAATCATCGCCGTCGGGGTAAGCTCGACGGCGAGAGGCGGCGCCTGACGCCGCCCGGAGACGGGCTGATGGGCGAAAGCTACTTTCTCACCTTGGCACGTTACAATGCCTGGGCCAATCGCCGGCTCTACGATGCCTGCGCCGCGCTGCCCGAGGCGGAATACATGAAGCCGCGCGCGGCTTTCTTCGGCTCGATCCATGGCACCTTGAACCATCTGCTGGTCGGCGACCGCATCTGGATCGCGCGGCTCGAGCACAAGCCCAATCCGAAGGTCACGCTCGACCAGGTCCTCTACGGCGATCTCGTCGCCTTGCGGGTTGCCCGCCAGGCCGAGGACGATCATCTGATCAACCTCGTCGGCGGCATCGCCGAGCGCAGCCTCGATCAGCCGCTCGCCTATGCGAATACCGCGGGGCAGCGCCATCAGACGCCGCTGCGGCTGGTGCTCGCCCATCTCTTCAATCACCAGACGCATCATCGCGGCCAGGTCCACGGGCTGCTTTCGCAGACCCAGATCGTGCCGCCCTCCCTCGACCTCATCCTCTATCTGCGCGACCGGGCGACTTAACGTCGGCCGGTCGTCAGCACGATCTTGCCGGTCGAGCGGCGGCTGCGCAGGGCCTCGAACGCCGCGGCGACATCGGCGAGATCGAAACGCGCCGAGACATGCGGCTGCAGCTTGCCCGCCGCGAACCAACGGAAGAGCTGCTGATAGGAATCGCGCACCGCAGCCGGCTTGCGCTTGCGGTACGAGCCCCAGTAGAAGCCGATGATGTCGCAATTCTTGACCAGCACCAGATTGGCCGGGATCTGCGGCACACGTCCACCGGCGAAACCGATGACGACGATGCGGCCTTCCCAGGCGATCGAGCGCAGGCTAGCGTCGAAGGCGTCGCCGCCGACCGGATCGTAGACGACATCGACGCCGCGCCCGCCGGTGAGCGCCTTGATGCGCTCGCGGATATCCTCGCGCGAATAGTCGATCACATGGTCGGCGCCGTGGCGCTGGGCGATCGCCAGTTTCTCGGCACCCCCCGCCGTGGCGATGACCGTCGCCCCCATCGCCTTGCCGATCTCGACGGCGGTGATGCCGACGCCGCCGGCGGCGCCATGGACAAGCAGGGTCTCGCCCGCAAGCAGCCGGGCACGCCATTCGAGCGCGCCATGCGAGGTGCCGTAGGCGACCGGGAAGGCGGCGGCGACGGCGTAATCCATCGCGGCGGGGATCGGCGTCAGATCCGCCGCCGGCACCACCGTCTCGTCGGCGTAGCCGCCATGCGACAGCGTGCCCATGACGCGATCGCCCGGCTTGAGCGAGCCGACATCCGCCGCGACCTCGATCACCTGGCCGCCGATCTCGAAGCCGGGGGTGAAGGGAAAGGGCGGCTTTTCCTGATAGGTGCCGGCGACCATCAGCGTGTCGCCGAAATTGACCCCGGCGGCATGCACGGCGACGCGCGCCGTGCCCGGCAGCAGCGGCGGCGCCGCGACGTCCTCGACGACCAGGCCGTCAGGCCCGCCGAACGCCTTGCAGAGGACTGCGCGCATGGCTCCCTCAGTGCAACAAGGTGGCTGCCGGGCGGATCGCGCCGACGACCGCGCCGGCCATGTTCTTGATCACCGGACGCAGCGCGAAATCGAGGCTCGCGCGCTCGGCCGGGCCGAAGATGCCGAGCCGCTCGAGGATGCCGCCCATGGCGATCTCGGCGCCGCGCCCGGCGCCGTCCTCGATCTTGAGCGCGATGCCATAGCCGAGTCCGGGCAGGGCGCCGCAGAAGACGCCCTCGGCCCCGGGCTTGAGGCGCGCCCGGGCGCCGACCGCCTGCATGATCACCGTCGGGAAGCCGCCGGTGCCGTCGACCATGACCGGCCGGGCGGCCATCGCGTCGAGCAGGCGCGTCGCGGCGGTCGCGCGTTCCGTCGGCAGACCCCTGGGGTCCGCCATGCGCGCCATGCCGCGTGCCATCGCCACCAGCGGGATGCCGAGCACCGGGATGCCGCAGCCATCGGTGCCGCGCGGCGCGCGTTCGGCGTCGATGCCGCACATCTCGCCGAGTACCTGGATGACGCGGCGCTGGACCGGATGATCGGCGTCGATATAGCCGCGCGTCGTCTCGCCGAAATGCCGCGCCGTGGTGAGGAAACCGGTGTGCTTGCCCGAGCAGTTGCTGTGCAGCGGCGACGGACGCTCGCCGGCGCGGATGAGGCCATGGGCGGCGCCGATATCGGTTGGCAGGTGACTGCCGCATTGCAGGTCGTCGGGGCCGAGATCGAGGCGGTCGAGCCAGCGTCCGACGGCCTCGACATGTCTTTTCTCGCCGTGATGCGAGGCGCAGGCGAGGGCGAACTCGGCGATGTCCAACCGGTAGCGCTCGGCCGCGCCGCTCTCGACTAAAGGTAGCGCCTGCAACGGCTTGATCGCCGAGCGAGCGAAGACCGGCCGCTCGATATCGCCCCAGCTGGCAACGATCTTGCCCGCGGCATCGACGACCGCGGCAGCGCGGCATCGGGCTCGCAATATGCGGGAAGCGGGCGGACACCTTGCCGGGCTCGCCGCGGCGATGCAAGCCGTCGCGCCCGGCCGGGAATGTAACCTCACGTTAATCATCCCATTGCTATAACCGCGCGCCACACCGATAGGATGCGTTGCTTGCCCGCAGAACTACGCCAGATCACCTTCACCTCGACCGAGGTGATGGTCGCGATTCGTGACCATCGACGGCGCATCCGCAATCCCCTACCGACCGGAACCGTCACCGGTTTCGAGGTGCGGGCCGATAACGGCATCTATGCCGACATGGCGATCGCCGACGATTTGACCGGCAAGCGAACGACGATCCGCATCATCGACGAGGCGCTCGCCGCCGCGCTGATCTTCTACTGCATCGACCACAAGATCCCGATGCCGGTCCGCGCGACCAAGACGCTCGGCCTGATCGAGGGGGAGCTCAGGCTCACCATCCGCATCGCGCCGCGCGGCGC
>WNFC01052931.1_pt1 | contig 10660 bp, 9 predicted proteins | sample 5400541 | NCBI WGS metagenome assembly WNFC01 (sample SAMN13153342, study PRJNA577476) | soil metagenome | isolation source: 120 cm saprolite under Douglas fir tree site 2 hole 2 replicate 1 | place: USA:California | collected 2015-04-18
CGCGATGTACCTCCGGCCGAAGGCGACGGATAGGGTCCCGGCGATCCTGAGATTTCATGGCTACAGCAGCAACTCCGGCGACTGGTACGAGAAGCTTGGTTATGCCGCCACGGGCTACGCGGTCGCCGCGATGGATTGTCGCGGCCAGGGTGGCAGCTCCGAAGACGTCAGCCGTGTCAGCGGCTCAACCTTTCACGGCCATATCGTTCGCGGCCTGCAGGACGAGCCTGATCAACTGCTTTTCCGTCAGATCTACCTCGACACCGTGCAGCTCGCGAGGGTGCTGATATCGCTCGAAGAGATCGACTCCAAACGAATTGGGGTGACTGGCGCCTCCCAGGGCGGAGGACTTTCGCTTGCCTGCGCCGCCCTCGAACCGCGCGTGAAGATGGTCGCGCCCGTATATCCGTTTCTCAGTGACTTTCGGCGGGTCTGGGAGATGGACCTGGCCAAAGCGGCGTACGAGGAACTGACCACGTTCTTCCGGCAGTTCGACCCGCTGCATCTGCGCGAAGAGGACATATTCACGCGGCTCGGCTATATAGACGTCCAACACCTGGCCGATCGAATCCGAGGGCGTGTCCTCTTCACGATGGCCTTGATGGACACTGTCTGCCCGCCTTCCACGCAATTCGCGGCTTACAACAAGATTCGCAGCTCGAAGGAACTCCTCATCTACCCCGATTACGGGCACGAGACGCTCCCGGGTTCAGCTGATCGGATCTACGAGTTCTTCAAGGATCTCTGAGATGACGTCGCCTGGCGGCCGCCTTGCGAGCAAGGTCGCCATCGTCACCGGGGGTGCTCGAGGCGTTGGGCGATCGGTCGCGCGAGCATTCGCGCGAGAGGGCGCCACCGTCGTCATCGCGGACGCCGGCGTCGAGCTCGATGGCACGCGTCCTGATCAGGCGCCGCTCGACGCGACGGTGGCTGAGCTCCGCGCGGACGGCTGCCAAGCTCACGCCAGCTTCACGGATGTGACGGCGCGGAAAGACGTCGAAGCGCTCATCGGTGGCACGGTTCAGGCCTACGGCCGGCTCGACATTCTTGTCAACGCTGCTGCTGTTATGCGCCATGGCTCTATAGCCGACGCATCCATCGAAGACTGGGACGTCCAGATGCGGGTAAACGCTGGGGGAACGTTCAACACGACGCGTCTGGCGGCCGCGCATTGGGCGCGGTCCGGACAAGGCGGGCGGCTCATCAACTTTGGGTCGGATGCAGGCCTTTTTGGAGTGGATTCCGAGGTTGCATACTCCGCTAGCAAAGCAGCTGTCATCGCACTGACGCTGTCCTGCGCGCAGACTCTGCGACCCTACGGCGTCACTTGCAACGTGGTCCACCCTCAAGCGGCTACACGCTTGACCGCCAGCATTCCCATCGAACAGCTGCCTGACTCTGAGCGCTGGGCCGGGGGCGAATTCAACCCGGACCACGTGCCTCCTGCGCTGGTCTATCTCGCCAGCGACGCCGGCGGCTGGATCAGCGGATGCGTGCTTGCCAGCTTTGGTTATGAGGTGCATCTCTACCAATTGGCCCAACGTGCACGCTCGATCTATAGCGACGGACCCTGGGACCAGGAAGTACTCGACCGCCGCTTTCGCGAAGCGTTCGCTTCGCTCGACGCCGGCTGATACGTTCGGTGAACTCTTTAGCGGTCGCCGCCGAGAATGCAGGCCAGTTCGGCTAACACCTGGGCGGCGCGGACGACGTCGCCGATCTCAACCCACTCCTCATCCGAGTGAGCGTTGTCGATGCTGCCGGGGCCGAACACGATGGCCGGAATACCTGCAGCGGAGAGCCAGCTCGCGTTGCTCCCATAAGGCATCCGGGATTCAGGCGCCGGTCGATGCCAATCGTGCATTCGGCGGGGACGACGTTTTCAGCCACACCGCCGGTGATCGACGTCACCGCCATGGTGGGGTGGCCCAGCAGCGGATGCTCGACGGTCGCGAGGCGCGGCAGGACGTCTCGTTGTAGCGCCTCGAGGACGGGCGCCATCGCATACACAGCATTGACACCAAGCTCAGGTCTGGACGCGTGGGCCGGCGAACCCTTCGTGCGGATGCGAAACCTGACCAGGCCCTTGTGGGCGATTGCATTCGCGAGGCCGGTGGGCTCGCCGACGACCGCCAGACTGATTCCGTGACTATCGTTCAGGAAGTGGCGAATTCCCGTCACCCCGGCCTCTTCGTCCAGGGTGGCGGCGAACACCACCGTGCACCGCGCGTCGGCCGGCACTGCCTGAAGCAAACGAAGCGCCTCCAACATCGCCACCAGAGATCCCTTTGTGTCGCACGCACCCCGCCCGTACACGCGCCCGTCCCGACGGACGGCACGCGCCTGTGCGGAACCCGATGTGGGCACGGTGTCCATGTGAGCTTCGAAGGCGAGCACCGGCCCGGCGCTTCCTTCGAGCACGGCCACGACGTTGCCGCGTGCAGCGTCGACCTTTTGATGAATTGGGACGAGGCCGAGTGTTGCCAGGTGCTGGGCTACCATGGCGCCCAGTTCCGCCTCGCCCGGTCCTCCCAGATTGAGGTTCACCGATGAGATGTCGACTGCCTGGACCAGCAGGCGTTCGACCAGGTCGGGCCTGGCGGAGTCTGCGAAGCGGCTGAGATCCGAGCTCAGACCAGGTTCCTGGGTACGGCCAGGCTGCGAATTGCCTTCGCCGCCAACTCCACATGCTGGTGCCCGCCTGTGAGCGTGACGGCGCCGTGCCCAGGCAGAAAGGCGTCGAAGTCCAGCTGCTCCAGCATGAGCACGGATGCCAACGCGGCTTGCAGATCGCAGTCGGGAATGGCCTGCAGCAGGATCTGACCGGCCCAGAACACCGCGTCGCCGGCGAACAGCACCGGCTTCTCGCCGCCCGTCATGAGGTAGGAACCGTGGCCGAGGCAGTGTCCGGGAGTGGACAGAAAGTGCAGGCTGAGACCCCCGACCTTGCGCGTCGCGCCGTCCTCCAGCGCGTCGGCCACCGGGCACGGCCGCAGCTTGTAATCAGCGGGGTAGATGCCGGCTTCCCGCGCGGCCGCCAGACTGGTTGCGGACTCGTCTCCGGTCGCCAGAGCGTCACTGGCGTCCAGGCCGATGGCGACGCTGAGGCCTAGCTGTTCCTGAAAACGTGACGCCCCCCCGGCGTGGTCAGCGTGGTAGTGCGTGAGATAAAGCTTCGTGATGCGGCCTGGATCGAATCCGTCGGCCTTGACATTGCCGATCACTGAATCAAACGAAATGCCGAGCCCGCAATCGATGAGGGCGAGCTCCGAACCGCCATCTATTAGATAGACGTGAGAATCGCCACCCGTGGTGAGGCCCATACCTGCAAAGGGTCCGCCGCCCACGAGGTAAACGTTCTGCAGGAGCCGCAACGCAGTAGTTTATATTCTATATAAATTGCGGCAGCACTCGGAGATTGCTCGATAGACACTCTGCGCGAGGCCTTCGACTATCCGTTCAGCCGCCTTGATCCCTTCGGCGCGCACATCGATCCGCCCAGTATCGCCATTTACGAGACGATCGTGGTCAAAGGTCCGGACGCTAAACCGCATCCATACCTCGCCGAGAGTTGGACCACATCGCCAGACGGTTTGGACTGGAGGTTCCGTCTACGGCCGAACCTGCGTTTCCACTCAGGCGCACCGTGCGATGCGTCAAGCGTCGCGGCGGCGATGCATCGATTGCGCTGGGGATTCTATGAGGATCGGCAGAGCTGGTACTGGGATCCGGTCGACACCGTCACTGTGAAAGATCAGGAAACGCTCCATTTCCGGCTCCACCACCCATGCCCGAACCTTCCATCGCTGCTCTGGGGCACGCACACCGCGATCTTCAACGAGGCGCTGCGCGCGCGCGAACCGGACGCTTTTGGGGACAAGCTGGCGGATGGTACGGGTCCATTCCGGCTGAGCCACTGGACTCCCGAGCACGTTGTGGCCGAACGCTGGGGGCGATACCCCGGCGCCCCGGCGGAATTCCTGGGCAGCACCGGCGCGGCACCGATCGATGCGGTGGAGTGGATTTCCATCCCTCATGAGGTGGAGCGGCTGCAGGCTTTGGAGGATGGCCGTGTCCATTGCCTTCACGGACCCGTCCCATCAGAGATCGAGCGCCTCGAGGCCGACCCACGTTTTCGCGTGCTCCGCCACGGTCAGAGCGCAAACGTCTACCTCGGCCTGAACTGGAGCGCGACGGACCTCGGATTCGATGACGTGCGGGTTCGCCGCGCAATCTCTCTGGCCATCGACCGCGATCGTCTGGTGAAGGCGGCTGTTGGCAGCTACGGTTGCGGCACGTGGGGTCCGCTTCCGGCCTGGGATCCCATGTATGAGCCCGCCGTCGATTCGGTCGCCAAAACCGACGCGGGGCATGCGGGGCGACTGCTGGATGAGGCGGGATGGATCAGAGGCAGCGGCGGCGTGCGAGAGAAGGCCGGCAGGCGCCTCGAGTTCGAATGTGTGGTTCAGGATGACGATGTCCACCGCCGCGTCGCGGACAGCCTGGCCGCCCAGCTGGCTGAAGTTGGCGTAAGCCTGGCGCCGCGACCGGTGCCGCCTTTCAAAGAGTTCTATTCGGCTCTCGAAGCCGGCCCGGCCAGCTTCATCAACAAATGGTTGTGGCAAGACGGGATGGATGCCATCATCGGTTTCACCGCTTCGTGGTGCCGGCCTTTCCCGAATGCCCAGCGCGCTTCGGTTCCCGAGCTTGACCAAGCTTTTCACAGCTGGGTGCGGGCCACCAATCATCTCGAGATGAAAGAGGCTGCGAGTCGCGCCCAGAAGATCGTCGCCGACCGGCTTCCCTACATTCCGCTATTGACGCCGGAAGACGTATGGGTCGTCGACCGGCGTGTGGGCGGCTATCAGCCTTACCCCGCCACGTTGTATCCGTTCTATCACTCGATCCGGTTTGACACCAAGGGGAGGCGCTAATGCCAAGGGTGAAAGTCAACGGCGTCCAGCTGTATTACGAAATCTCGGGCGCGGGCGAGTACGTGCTTCAAGTGCCTGGTGCCGTAAGCGGTCACGAGGGTTATGGCGCGGTCACGCCCGGCATGGCTGAGCATTTCAAGGTGATCGACTTCGACCCGCGCGGCTACGGCTTGAGCGACCGTCCCCACCAGAAGTACACATTCGATGTCTGGGCGGCGGACATGGCCGCCTTGCTCGATGCCTTGGACGTCCAGCGTGCTCATGTTCATGGAGGATCGATGGGTGGCTCGCTGGCCATCCATTACGCAGCCCGCTACCCCGACCGCGTTAATGGGCTGGTGGTCAGCGGCAGCTCCGCCAAGTCAGATCACATGGCGAAATATCAGTACGAGGTCTGGAAGGCGCTGGCGCGAGCCTACGGCACGGGGAGCCGGGAGCTCGCCTACGACCAATGCAACAAAGCGGTTTCGAGGGCTTACCTGGATGGCCCGGATGGAGGCGACGCGCTCGTAAAGGGGGTTATGGACGTGACCAGGCGCAACGTGAACGCCGACGTCTTTTGCGACGCTTGCGATGCCCTTATCGACATGGACATGATTCCTGATCTCACACGAGTCCTGGCGCCGACCCTGGTCATGGTCGGCGACGAGGACGTGCTCACGCCGGCCGATCAAGGGCCCGACGGTGCGGGCGGCCGTTTCATTTACGAGCACCTGGATAACGCGCGCTTCCGCGAATTCGTGGTCATCCCAAGTGCCGGTCACGCCAACCTGATGGACAACCCGGAACCGTCAAACAGGGCGGTAATCGACTTCCTGAAGCGGGTCGAAAGCCAGGCTGGCGTCAGGTGAGGCTCGTCAGCTTCGACGGCGGGTTCGGACGGATCGAGGGTGACTCGGTAGTTCCCATGGGGATCGACCTGGTCGCATATCTAGGCGGCGCGCGGCCTAAGGTTGGCCGCCCCAGGGCGCTCGCCGGCCTGCGTCTAGCGTCGCCGGTAACGCACCCCGAGAAGATCATCTGCGTCGGGCTGAATTACCGAGATTGGCAGTCGTTATCGGTCGCCCGGCTCGGCGTGTATCCGCGTCGGCGGCTCTCGACTACGTGGCCGGCTACACGTGCGCCAACGATGTTTCGGCACGTGACCTCCAGATGCGTGGTGGCCAGTGGCTGCACGGCAAGGCTGTCGATACGTTTCTTCCTCTCGGTCCCTGGCTCGTGACCGAGGACGAGATAGCCGATCCTCAGAAATTGCGGATCCGGTGTTCGATCGACGGCGAAGTCTTGCAGGATTCCAGTACCAGGGAGATGGTGTTCGGTGTGGCGGAGCTGGTTAGTTTCATCAGCCAGACCGTCACCCTGTCGCCCGGAGATGTCATCAGCACCGGTACCCCACCAGGCGTGGGATCGGCCCGGAAGCCGCCTCGCTATCTGAGGGCGGGAGACCAGGTAACGGTCAGCATCGAGGGCATCGGCGACCTTACGAATCCGGTCAAGGCCGAGTCGATCAGCGCCGCGACTTAGTCCTAGGACGCCGAGTCAATGTCGCGGGCTTCGACGGGAGGCCTTTGGAAGGCGCGGCTCCGTCTTCGTTCGTTGTCGGAAGCGTCGACTCAAGCGACTTCACGCTGACCTGGATGTGGTGTTCGAGGGCAGCGCACGCGGCGCGAAGGTTTCGTGCGCCGAGCGCAGCAATGATGTCTGAATGGTCCTCGGTGGGGGCGTTGAGGTCGAGCTTGGCCAGCGAGAGCCTACGCCAGCGCTCGCTGTGGCTCCAAAGCAGCGCCAGCATCTTGAGGGTCCACTTCGATCCGCTGCGGTTGTAGATGCCGAAATGGAGCTTCTGGTGGATCGAGAGGTAGGTGTCGCGATTGACGGAGAAGGCTTCTCTCATGGCCCGCTGGTATTGCTGCAGGGTCTTGATCAATTCGTCGTCCACGTGCTCGAACGCCATTTTCAACGCGGCAGTTTCCAGAATCAGCCGAAGCCTGTAAACATCGAGCGCGTCAGCCATGGAAATCGGCGCCACGCGCGCGCCTTTGTTGCGCACGGACTCAACCAGGCCCTCGGCCTCGAGCAACCTCAGGGCCTCGCGCACGGGTATGAGGCTGATGGAGTACCGATTGCCCAGGTTCTGGAGCTTCAGCTGCATGCCAGGTTCGAAATCACCGCTGAGGATCGAAGACCTGATCCCCTTGTAGGCCACGTCGACCGCGGTGATGAGCTCCAGGGGCTCGGCCTCTCCCAGGACGAACTCATTGAGTTCCTGTCGTCGAGCCGACCGTATCTCTCCCATCCTGGGTTGCACCTACCTTAACAGCCGCATCGTGCTAAGCCGCCCTCATGACGCGCCCAGGGCGCGCGCCGGTCATCTCGCCGTTTTTCACGACCTGCCGGCCGTTGACAAAAACGTGCCGGATGCCGATCGGCGGGGTCAACGGCGACTCGAAGGTTGCGGTATCGATGATGGCGGCGTGGTCGAAGGCAACCAGGTCGGCATAAGCGCCCGGAGCGAGAGCGCCGCGATCCGCCAAACCGAATCGCTCGGCGGTCATTGACGTCATCTTGCGTATCGCCGTGGAGAGGTCGAGCAATCCGAGTTCGCGGCTGTACTGTCCGAGCACCCGCGCAAACGTGCCGGCCCAGCGGGGATGAGGTTTGCCGGGGAGGGGGATGCCGTCCGACCCGATCAGCGTCCCTTCGTAGGCCAGGACCCGGCGCACGTCCGCTTCATCCATCATGTGCACGATCATCATCACCTGACCCCGCTGCTCGACCAGGAGGTCGAATACGTACTCCGCAGGCCCAATGCCGGCCTCGGTTGCGAGCTCGACAACCGATCTGCCCTCTGTCTCAGTCCGGCCCGGACAGTTGGAGATCACGATCCGGTCCCATCCCGCGGCCCGCGGGATGTTCTGCCACTCCGGCGGCCCATCTTCGAACTCTCGCCGAATTCGCTCGCGCGCTTGCCGGTCGCGCAATCGGCCCACCATCGAATCGATCCCACCAGCCTGGGCCCAGTTGGGAAGCATGGCGTAGAGGAGCGTGCTCGCGGCCGTGTACGGGTACATGTCCAGGCTGATGTCCATACCGGCGTGGCGGCTCGAGTTCACCAGCTCGAGCGTTTCTTCTGTTCGCCCCCAGTTCTGGCGGCCGCACACCTTGTGGTGCGAGATGTGCACGGGAACCGCCGCCTGCCGGCCGAGCCGGATCGCCTCGGCAACCGATTCGGCCACCATGTCCGTCTCGCCTCGGATGTGGCTGGTGTAAACGCGGTGATGTTGCCCCACCGACCTGGCCAGGGCGACCAACTCTTCGGTTCCCGCCGCTGCTCCTGGCATGTAAACAAGCCCAGATGAGAGCCCAAGCGCTCCCTGTTCGAGAGCCTCGTCCAGGAGCCTTGTCATAGCCCGCAACTCGTCCTGGTCGGCCGGGCGGTCGGCGAAGCCGAGGACTGCTGCGCGCAAGCTTCCGTGCCCGACGAGTGGAGCCAGGTTTGCCGTGAGCCCGCGCTGATGCAAGGCGGCCGAGTAGCCGGCAAGGTCTGTCCACCCGATCGTGGGTGTGGCGAAAAGGGTGGCGAGGTGGCGTTCCAACTCCGCCCCTCGACCGGGCGGACAAGGGAACGGACTGAACCCACAGTTGCCGCACACCTCGGTGGTGACCCCCTGGCGAACCGCCGCCTGGATCACATCGTCGTGCTCTGCTCCCAGGAAGCACGCCATGTCGGAATGGGTATGCGAATCGATGAATCCAGGGGCAACGGACAACCCGACAGCGTCGACCACGTCTACCGCACCTGCCGCCTCGAGCAAACCGATTGCGGCTACGCGGTCGCCAACGATGCCGATATCGGCACGCATGGGCGAGCGCCCCGTGCCGTCATACACCATGCCGCCGCGAACCAAGACGTCGAACTCCAACTTCAGCTCCTTACGGGTCCCAAACCCTCGGCGCGATCACGGCCGGCCATCTTGAACGGTAAATTATCAAGTCGGCGGCGCCTTCAATCCACGCAAATCGGGAGGAGAGCATGAGCGAGGACAGCATTCAGGGCGGGGTCAACAACCTCGTATCCGACTACCTGGCCAGGAGGATCGGGCGACGCGAGTTTGTGCGTCAAGCCGTCATCCTGGGCCTCTCGCTGTCGTCAGCCGCAGCCATCCTGGCTGCATGTTCGACCTCCGGCAACAGCGGAGGGTCAACCACAGTCAAGACGGGCGGTACGTTCATCGAAGGTTACGACCGCGACTTCACGAAGATGGACACCGTTCTCAGCGGATGGGCCGATCCGGGCTATGTCGCACTCTACGAGTTCACGATGATTCGGGACTTTGCCGGCAAGATCGTCCCCGCGCTCTTCGAGTCGTGGACCGTCTCAAGCGACAACCTCACGTGGACGCTCAAGGTACGCAGCGGCGTCAAGTTCCATTCTGGTGCGCCGTGCACCAACGCGAACGTGGTCGAGGACTTCAACCTCTTCCGCGACCCGAAGATCGGCCAGAACCAGGTCTTCTGGTTGAGCGTCAGCGATGTCAGCGCTGGAGCGAACAACACAGTGGTCCTCAAGCTGTCCAAGCCTTGGGCTGCTATTGGGGAGACACTCGCCACCGAGTACTCGATGATCCACAACAACGCTGCACGGCTTCAGGCCGGCGACACCTACGGCGCCACCGTGGTGGACGGAACCGGGCCCTTTAAGCTGACCGAGTTCACGCCCGGCAAACAGGTGATCGTCTCTCGGAACGAGGCCTACGCAGGTACGGTCATACCTTTCCTGGATAACAAGGGCAAGGCGTACGTGGACAAAGTGCAGTGGGTGCCGATCACCGAGCCGGCCAACCGTGCCAACGAGATGGAGGCAGGCACGGTGATGGCGGTCAAGAATCCTGCCGGCCAGGACGTCGCTCGCTTGAAGGCGAACTCCAACCTGATCGTTCAAGAGTGGGCGTCGACGTCGAACTCGTTCATCGCGCTCAACTGCGCGATGACCCGTCTTGGGTTCGACCAGGTAGATGTCCGGCAGGCGATCTCACATGCCATCGACCGCGAGGGCATCGTGAAGTCCGTGTTCTTCGGACATGCCGTGGCCACGTACGGGCCTCTGAACCCAAACTACAGGTGGTACGAGAAGGGCGTCGAGAAGTTCAACCAGTACGACCCCGAGAAGTCGAAGTCACTGCTTGACGGCCAGGGCTGGAAGGTGGGCTCGGACGGCATTCGAGTGAAGAACAGTCAGAGGCTTTCATTCACGTACTACAACTGGGCGCAGCAGTCTGACGGCGCGCCGGTGATGGAGGCAGTTGCAGCCTCCCTGCAAAAGGTCGGCGTGGAAATGAAAGTCGTAAGCCTCGAAAGTGCGACCTTCTTCCCGCACTGGAACGATACCGCGGAGGCATTCGGATACGAGTGGCTGTGGTCAAGCCCAATCGACGTCCTCGTCATCTTCGCGACGATTCCAAGCAAGAAGTACAACGGCAACATGGCGGACCTGCAGGCAGCGTTCGACGCCTGGCAGAGCGCCGCTACCGACGCCCAGCTGGAGGCGGCAGCACGCAAGGCACAGCTGATCTGGGCTGAGAAGCTGCCGAAGATCCCGGTGGTGACCCCAAACAACATCTGGGTGCAGAACAAGAAGGTTCACGGCTGGAAGCCCAGCCAATCGATGTTGTACCCGCTCTACAACGACGTTTGGTTTGAGCACTAGCCGGACTAAGGCTCGAGGG
>WNFC01014112.1_pt1 | contig 10659 bp, 8 predicted proteins | sample 5400541 | NCBI WGS metagenome assembly WNFC01 (sample SAMN13153342, study PRJNA577476) | soil metagenome | isolation source: 120 cm saprolite under Douglas fir tree site 2 hole 2 replicate 1 | place: USA:California | collected 2015-04-18
GTCAACTCAGCGGAAGCGATCCAGATGCCATGCTCCAGCTTTCCCCCGGCGCCGCATATCAACTTGCTATGCGTCCGGTAGAAGTCACCAGGCGTTCTATCGCAAACTGGTCTGACATAGAGCAGGCATCTTTGGCTATTGCGGTCAAACAGGCGGCTGATGCATGCGCCACGCGTAGCGCTAAAGATTACTCAGGTGAGCCTCTGATCGACCTGAGCCGCCTCTGCGCTCTGGGATTGGGTTGGCCCACGGTCGTCCAGGCGACAGATCAGTATATCCACGAGAAAGCTTCTGCAAAAACACATATGGCCGAAGCATACGCAGTCAAGGTCGACGCGGAGCTTAACCTCAAGGACGAACCCTCAGCTCTCAAAGATGCCAACGAGATGCTGGATGCCCTTCCGTACAACTCATTTGTGGCGGATGCGACAAACAAATTACTCGACTACACGAAACTGCTGTACACCACCGATGCAGTCTCTCTCGCCACAAAACGGCAGGTGTCGATTTTGAAGTTGCTTCGCGCTTCTTCGTTTGTTGGATCTCCGACAACGGAATCTCCAGCCACCTCAGCGACATTAACAACAGTTGATCTCTATCGACAGGCGCTCGCATTGGCTGAACTTCAGCAGCTTGAGGGACATCCGATCGCCGCTGAGGAAACGACTGCCGCTCTCGACCGAGCGATATCCCCAACGTTGCCGACCGATGACGTACTTGCGATCAAGGCGATGCGGAGACGATATGCTCAACTTGGACGGGCCCTCATGGAGATCACTCCGCTCGTTTCGCTTGACACCTCTACCCGCAAGCCGGTCATTCCGGTTCATCGGGCAATCACAGTACTGCTGCTTTTCCCGGACTGGTGTGCTCAGTGTGTCCGTCTGGCCCGGCAAATGCCAGAAAATGCCTTCAGCGTCGAGGGGCATCAGGCCTATACGTATGGCCTGCTGGTGCAAACTGGACCAGCCAAGAAGCTCCCCCATGCCGCGGACAAAACGCTCAATGAGCGAGGTGGCTTTGACGCGGCCTATGCAGCGGAGTATCTGAAGGGTACGCCTACTGTGACCGTCGCTCCTTCGCTCCTTGAGCGCTTCAATGTCACCGACGTTCCACTGTTGATTGTTACCGATAGTCAGGGTGTGGTCCGGCTGATCGATGTGGCCGATGAAACTGCTTTGCAGCCTGGCAACACGGTCGACTCGGCAGTCGCGCTAATCGGAAAGCACTGGTCGGGTGAAAGCAATTTACTCAAGGAAACTAAAGAACTTGAAGAACATTGATACAAATGCAACCTGTTATATGATTGCCTCTATCCGACATCAACAGTTGCTGATTGCTGGTACGAGAATCAAGTCTCTTCCTACTTCGATTTCTATATCTGTGATTCCGTCCAGACCACCCCAGTCTGAAATTTGATGACGGCATCCCGCGTTCGGGCGGGAACGTCTCCACACACATCAGCTTTGTTTACTCCTCAGTAATGGTCACGCCACTGCACGCGAAATGGTGACTGTCCAGATTCTCATTGCACTGTACCTAGAGCGCAATGAGAATTAAACGGATTTGATGATTTCTCTTGACGAACTTTCAATTCCGCATAAATGGGCTTGGCAATGCATATTCGGATGAGATCCTGCACGCGGCTCAATTGTCCCCCATCACACTCACGCACAAGCTGGAGCCCCACGAATGGGAAGGCTCTACGCTGCGACGCGCCACACACTCGAATTCTGAATAGACCGGCTTGCGCGCCGAGGGGAAGGTTGGTTTTCCCGAAAAGGTGACCGCGTTTCGATCTGGAAGAATTATCCGGGTTGCATTACCAGGACAAAGCAACACCTTTCGAAATGAGAGATGAATCGGCTGGTGAATGAGCACAAAAGCCCCGCTCGGCAACGCTATGCTTTATTTCTGAACTCTTGGCAACATTATGCTTTATTTTGGCAGACCGCCAGTCAAAGCACATTCCACAAACAAAGCACTTCCGCGCGCACAGTCCGGCCTACTTATGGTTTATTTTGGCCATATTATGTTTTATTTAATAAACTTTGAAAAATAACCCATAACTTGGCCAAATGGCCAGCTTATGGGTTATTTAAGGTGCGGTTTGCCCGTCATCCAGGGGTCATCCGGATCGTCTTCGATAAACGGTTTCTTCCGTACTAGTCTGGTCTCTAGCGACTCTATAACACCATGCCGCTGGCCGCACTTAGATGAATCGGTAGATGGCTGCGTCGAAATAATCCTGGTAGCGAATTCCCGTGGCAAACAACCGAGGACTATGAACCAGGTGTTCGCGAAAAGTGCTCACGAATTTAGTGGATTTACTCTTCTCCAGTTTCACAAATCCGCGCAGTTCGTTTCTAATCAGTGCGACCGCGGCCCGCTTCTCCGTGATCCACTTGTCCACTCGTTCCTTCGGGATCTCGTCTCCGCTCCCATTAAGGATCTTCAGTTGATCGCGGGCAATGATGCCGGCGTCGATGCAAGCCGCACGATAACGATCAGCTAGTCGCAGGAATTCCTCCACCAGAAGATCTATCGGCTCCAAATCCAAGGTGGCCTTGATCCGCATCTCCCGAGTGTATGAGACGCCTTTCTCCACGCCCAGTTCGATCAGGTCAACCATGGCCTCTGGTCGTATGTTCGCCCCAGTCGCCTTGAGCAAAGCATCTCCGTCGACGTTGCGGGATAGAGCCAAAATCGACTGATAACCATCTTCTTTGTTTGCGAGCATGTGGGTAACCAGGGCGACTTCAATCGGTCCCGTTCTTGCTTCTACCGCCTCTCTTGACTCCGAGACCTGTAGAAAGGCGCCATGGCCTGCTTTTTCGAGAGAGTGATCATAGAACTTTAAGATTTCGCCTATCTCCATCTCTATTAAGGTTACTGACCCAGGATCACCATAGATAAAAACGTCCCGTAAGATATTCCGGGTCACTTTGGGAGAGATGAAGCCATCGATACGAAAAGCTCCTGAGTTGATCAAGGCTAGCTTGGTTTGCGTCGCTGCCTTGATTGCATCTGCGATGAAATTGCCGAAGTCTGTGCTTTGATGGCGAAGAGAAGTGTCCTTCGCGTCCATTCCCGCTCCTAAGGGATCGATCTCCGGAGTGAAATCCACTACCTCTCGATCCACGCCCGCTGCATCGATCAACTTTTGTTTCCATACTTCCACCTGACGCGTCGCCAGTACGTGTTTCGGAAGTGCATTCAGGTGGGCATCGCTGCTGATTTCACGAGCAGTTTCCGGGAAGCCGGCTATGGCGTATGAGGATGCCCAACTTACCGCGTCATAGGCGAGCGTTCCATAGTAGATGGCTTCATTCCAGGATGCCCGCCTCATATTCTCAAAGGCACTCCGAATGCGGCTCTCGAAAGCTTTGCGAAAGTCATTCCGAAGGTCTGGGCCAACTATGCTTCTATATTCATGAAGGACGCTGTCCAGAAGCTCAGTGTCGGATAGAGCAGAGTCTGGGTGTTGATCACCGGTTTCCGAAAGTTCCTCTGGAAGAGAATCTGAGCGCCTGTCAAACAGCTCACGAAGATCCTGCTTCTCATCGAGATGCATAGTCAATAACCGTTCCCTTGTTTCTTGTTCATTCGGGTGACGCAGACTGCTCATATCGTTGATGAATGGGGCGGCGATACCATCCTTCGGTAGGAGAAACAGGGTTATAGATTTGCAATTGGACATGCACTTCGATAGATAACAGTATCTTCGGTCTTGTTCTCGCCACCAGATATCATGGTCATGGCCACCAAGAATGTAGAGAAAACCGTGTTCCCCCCAGAGATCGCTTAGAAGTGCCTGTAGCTCCTTATCTTCCTTACGATCCATGTGGCTCAATACGATAAGTGAACCAATCCCAGGCCGACTTCGGACACTGTCAACTATTTCAGCCGCAGAATCCCGCCAATCACGGAGTTTGAAGCCGAATTTAGGATCAATGGCCTTCCCAATGGTCTGTTCGCCCACGAGACCAGTGATGGCCAAAAAAGGCTGCGTCTGTGGCCAAAACGCGAGCTTTGTAAACTTCTGTCCCTGAGGAGGATCAAGATTGGCTAAGAGGTGGGTGCATGTCTTCATTTCCTCCAGTCGATCCCAGAGAATGGCGGGGGAGAAATCGAATTCGTGATTGCCAAGCGTTGCGAAATTAACGCCGCAAGTGGTCAACAGCTCCACCATTTGAGCCCCCTTGAATTGTCGGCTCATCGCGGATGGCGAGAGATAGTCGCCGCTATGGAGAAGCAATGTCCGATCCTCTCCGACAAGATAATTTTTTGCGCGAATGTCACGATGTTGCTTCAGAGGGCCATCGGTGGACTACTGCTTGGCGACTAGCTGATTTTCTGTCCGGCGATTTACCGGTATGGTACATGACGCTAGCTCTGTTCGCGGGTATGCGCCTCGGCAAAACTGCGTACGATACACGCCCTTAGACACAAATTTGATCCTACCTGGGCCGCATAAGACTGGGGGCCTGCTGCATCGGTACTGCTAAACGCGCTTGCGGTCAGCGATGGCACCAAGTGGCAGCTCACCTTCAGCGCAGTTCAATCGATGAATTCAAACTGACCCACTGCCGGGTGTGAGCTCGCGGGCGGGCGGTTTGAGGGGTCGGGCTTGCGTGCGATTGCCGACTCATCGCGGTGAGGCTGCCGAGAGTGTGGCAGCCCCGGTGGTGGCGTCCTGGCGGAGTGGGGGAACGGCGCGGAGGCTGAAGCTCGCGATGGCGGCGGGGCTGGAGTTCGGACGCACCTGGAGGGTGCCGAGGGCCTCGATCGCCGCGGGGGTCTGGTCGCGGAGTCGGAAGACGAGGACGCCGGGCTGAACCTCTTTGGCAGAGAGCAGGTTGAAGCCGCCGGTCTGCCGCCGGAGCTCGATCTGTGCAGCGGCCGCGGAGGCGAGCGCGACATTGGGCAGAGCGTTGCCAAGCGCGGGGTAGCTTGCCTGGTTGAAGGCGGCGAGCCAGCCGTAGAGGAGGCGGCCGGCGGGGGTGTCGGGAATGAGGCCCACCTGGTCGCCGAAGCGGGGCAGGTGAACGAGGATGGTGGGGTGAACGTTGCTGACGTGGTCTCCCGGGCGGGCGGGCACAGGAGCGTCGGCGGGATCACCGAGGACGATGGTGTCGATCTGGGATGGATCATCTTTCTCGTCGGCAGCCGAGGCGGCTCCGGTTGTGGCGCTGGCGGATCGGGCAGCGCCGGAGCTGCCGGAGGTGAGATGTGCATGTCCGGTGTGACGCAGGGCATAGAGGACGGAGGAGAGCGCACCGACGGCGGCTACGGTAGCGAGCAGGATGGCTCCGGGGCGGAGCGGCTGGCGGCCGGTGATATAGAAGCGGGGAGCGGTGAGGGTGGGGACGCCGGTGGGGAGGGGCTGCTGCATGGGTGGTCCTTGGGTGTTCCGGGGGCGGGCCGGGTCGGAGGAGGTCCGGCGGAGTCGGCCGCCACTGGTAGTGTAGACGGGCTGCCAAAGGGTGGCGTGAGCTGATGGTGGGATCGGCAACAGAAGGGAAATAGCCCAAACACTCTTCTAGGTCCAAGATGCCTCCACGAGACCTTGGGCGATCTCGAATAAGGTTGCTGTGCAGTCAGCGGCAGTGCTACCGCTCTGGGTGAGGAGCGTGTTTGCGGCTTGCATGAGGAATGTCACGCGGATATTCTTCTGGAGCTTGCGAACGAACGCTAACCCTGATGAGCGATTTCGCCCATACTTTGAGGTCCCGCCGGCGCCTTCTTCCAAGGATGTGAGAATGGCATCCCTTGGACCTCGTCAAGAGCCACAAGAACTTCTTCTTTCTATATGTATAGGAGATAATTTTGACCGACGCGCTTCGTGGGAGCCAATCCTTCGGGATGAAGTGTCCAGCTGGCGGCGCCAAGCTGAAGCACACGTTCTGCGCTGCTTTACCAGCTCCTCAGATGAGTCCTGGGAAACGCTCCAGTATCCACGAATATTTGAGTTTCCGAGCGGCGGTCGAGACAGACGCGGGCACGGCTGCAGCAGCCCACATCGACGAGAGTAAAGGTGCGGTTTGCCCGTGATTCGCCCGGAGCTAGGCAAAGGATTCCCTGCAGCGCAAACTACTTCGCTTTGTCCTTCGCGGCGACCACAATCCCGTATCCAAGATGGTTCGAGGCAATGGCTTCCTGGGCGGCCTTGGAGAACGCTTTGGCTTGGCTCAAATCCAAACCAGGAAGGTCGAGCTTTTTGAGGGCAATCATGATCTCGGCCATCAGAAGTTTGCTACGTATGCCCTGAACCATCTCCTGGAGGTAGTGGCTCCTCGGCTCCGCGTGGATGATGTGCAGTCCCGTGGCCGAAAGCCACTCAGCGTAGCTTTGGAGGGGCTGGGCGTCCCCGATGCAGGCAATCCACGCGAGCAGTCCCTCCAGTGCAGGAAGGGACGTGCCGTCTTTGGTGATGTCGCTGATCCCGACCCGTCCTCCTGGTTTGAGGACGCGCTCAAACTCGTGAGCCGCTGTTTGTTTGCTGGGAAAGGTGCAGAAGGCGCATTCGCAGAGGATGGCATCGAACGAGGCGGCACCGAAGGGCAGCGCTTCGGCATCAGCAAGGCGAAACTCCACCAAGCCGCTGAGACCGCGTGCTGCGGCCGTAGCGCTCGCATCGAGGACGTTCTGATCGCTGAGGTCTACACCGATCATGCGGCACCCAAACTTCTCTGCGAGAAAGAGCGCGGTCGTTCCCTTTCCTGAGGCAACATCGAGGACGACGGTGGTCGGACTCAAGGACAGCAGAGATGCCAGCTCTTCCGTGAGGCGCAATCCGCCTGGATGAAAGCTTTCGCCAAGGAGATATTTGGCTGCGTCACTACCGTACACGTTGGCGCAGCACTGCTTGATGCCTGCGGAGTCATTTCGGACGGGCTCACTCATTGGAGGACGCCACCTCGATGGAGGTCAAGGGTGGATGCGGCTTTGAGGTCATGTCAAACTCAATCGGCTTGACGACATAGGGCGTGTTCTCGTGCCTTGAACGGCGGCGTTCCGGCTCCATCGCGTCCAATTGCGCCCGCGCCTGTTCGCGGTAGCCGATCGTATTGTACGAGCAGAACGGGACCTGCTTACCTCCCGGCAGGAGGAACTCCTTGCAGCACTTCATAAGATTCTTCTGGTTGAAGGTCCAGGGGTCCATGAAGTCCGTCAGCATAATCATCAGCATGTTTTGAGCGATGTCGCCGACAGTCAGGCTTTCCGGAAGACCGCAAGCCTGACAGGAAACCGAGAATTGTTCGGCGGACTTCTGCGAGCCTGAGACCGAAGACGAAGACCAAAGCCCTTCAAGCGCCTTCTTGATCTCGAGACTGAAGTCCGGCATGACCCGGTTGGTGATGTAGTCGAGGTACTCGTAGACATTCACGATGCGCGAAAGAGGCGTAACCTGTTCGCCATCGATAAAGGCGTAGGTGACAGAATTACACGTGGGAAAGCAGCAGGGGACAGGGATGAAGTCCGAGACGAGGAACTTCCTCTCGGTCTGCTCTTCGATCATCTTGACGATATCGGGGATGGTGATGCGCTGCATCGGATCGTGTTGCATATGCCGCCCAGCGTGGAAGGCGGGCTGGAAGTTGATGCCGCGTACCGCAGGATGCTTGATGGCGAAGTCGATGATTTTCCCGATCTCGTGCTCGTTGACGCCGCGTTCGATCGCTGGAACCAGCGTCACGCTCAGGCCCATGGTCGCAAGTCGGTCGAGAGCAAGAAGCTTCTCAGCGAGGATGTCCGGTTCACCCCGGATGATGCGGTAGGTCTCGGAGTCGAAGCCGTCGAACTGAAAGTAGAGCGACGGACGAACTTCATTCAACTCCGCCAGGAAGCGATCATCGTGCGCGATGCGCTTGCCGTTGGTGTTGATCATCGTGAACGGTATGCCACGGTCCTTCGCCGCGCGGACGAAGTCCATGATCTGTGGATGAATCGTGGGCTCGCCGCCGGAAAACTGGATGACCTCGGGCGCCCCTTCGGTGCGTATGAAGTCGTCGAGCATCGCCTCCACCTCTTCCATCGTGAGGCTGAAGCCTGGACGAGCCGACGCAAAGCAAAGCGGGCAGTTCATATTGCAGTTGCTGTTGACCTCGATGATGCCGAGGCAGGCGTGCTGCTGGTGGTCCGGACAGAGGCCGCAGTCGAGCGGGCAGCCATCCTTGATCTCCGTGCCGAAGGCGAGCGGGATTGTGCCGGGCTTGTTGTACTTGCTGAAGCTCATGTACATCTCGGCATCGCCATACACAAGCGCTTCAAACGGCCCGTGGTCCGGGCACCGTTTGGCCATGTACACCTTGTTATCCCGCAGCAGGATCTTCGCGTCGATCACCTTGCGGCATTCGGGACAGATGCTCCGTGTCAGTTCATAGAATACGTAATCGGCATCCTTCTTCTGCGGCTGGGGTTCAGCCACCAGCATCTGGCTACTCCCTGCGGGAAAATCGCTCATCACGGTTCAACCTCTCTTTCGGTTCTACGCTTCCAACCCTTCCGCCGACAAGTTGGAGGAGCGCGGATGATCGATCTTTGATCGTGGACTATTCTCAGTGGAGAGGCTGTTTTTAACTGGACAGTCGACAAGATGACCCGTCAGAGACTTTGCTTGTGAATAGGCAGACTTTGAAGCAACTTGAGGCCGACGCTGGCCCACGAATGGCTGACACTTCCTCGCGTCCGGACGATACAGGGGAAGCGTTGCAGCCTCACGCCAATCTTTCCTGGGTCATCGCAGCGCACGCCCTATTGAGGATTGCGAGCGGCGCAAGCGGCATTCTCGTTGGGCTATACCTGGCGAACCTCAAGAACCATGGGGCTCATCTGAGCGCTGGGTTGGTTGGCACGCTCAGTGCTGTCTCCTTCGCCGCCGAGTTGTTCGCCTCAATCCCAATGGGCGTTGCCTCAGATGCCATGCAGCCGCCCGGGCAATGAGCTACTTCGAGTTGACTCTCCTGGCGGGACTGGCCTTGGGAGGCGTCGTCGCGGCGCAGCTCTTCCGTGTTCTCAACTCGGGGGCATTCACCGTCGTCGCCGTGGTCTACCTAGCCTGCGCTGCGATCCTTTTCAGCAGTATCTCCGGCAGGTCGTCGCGACATCTGGCAAATCCACTCGAAGACCTAAAGCAAGTGCTGCGTCTTCCTTCGATACGCCGCCTTGCCCCGGTCTGGCTTTGCGTCAACTCCGTTGTCGGGCTTTGGCTCGGGCCGACGCTTCCGTTTCTTCTGACCGAACGCTCCACCAAGGCCCAATATCTCGCTAGGATCTACGCCTCCAGTCCGGCGAGCGTCGGCGGGCTACTCTTTGGATACTCGATCGTGTTCGGCCTCGGCGTCACGGTATGGAGCTTTGTCCTGCCCCACATTCGTTTGCGAACTGCGATGAGGATCACGCTGGGAGCGATGCTTCTGGTCTGTACCGGACTCTATCTGCTCAACCATTCCGGCGATCAATCCATCACCGCACGCTGGAGCGTCGGGGGCATCACCGCTCTTCCGTACTCCTCAGTGTCGGAGCCATCATCGGTTCACTTCTCGCCGGGGTCCTCGGCGAGCGCTATGCCATTGATGGGCTCCTTTATGGAACGGTCTTTGTTGCAATCGCGGCGCTGATCTTCCTCCATTGGGTTCCTAACCTCAAGTCAGAAAGCGCGGTGTGTCAAGCATGAGTGCGGAGACGTATGATTTCGCCATCATCGGTGCAGGTTCGGTTGGCCTGATCGCGGCTGATTTCGCGGTGAAACTCGGAGCGCGTGTCGCGCTGCTGGAGAGAGAGCGCATCGGCGGTGACTGCACCTGGTCGGGCTGTGTTCCCAGCAAGTCCCTCTTGAAGGTCGCCAAGGTCGCACACGACCTACGGTCGGCGTCGACCTTTGGCATTCAATCGCAGCCTCCCGTCGTGGACATGGTGCAGGTCCGCGAATACCTCCGGTCCACCATCCAGCAGATATACCAGGGCACCACCCCGGAAGCTTTGCAGCAAAAGGGCATGGACATTGCTCTGGGGCCGGTCAGATTCGTCGATCCACACACCCTGCTCGTCGGGGCGCAGCGGGTCACCGCAAAGAAGATCCTCATCGCGACCGGAGCGGAGCCGGTGCTTCCCTCGTTGCCGGGGCTCAGCGAAGTCTCGTTCTCAACCTACCGCCAGATATTCGAGAATGACCGTCTCCCCGCCTCGATGGTGGTCATTGGCGGCGGTCCCGTCGGCGTCGAAGTGGCTCAGGCCTATCAGCGCCTCGGCACCCAGGTCACGATCTTCGCGGAGCGATTGCTCCCCAAAGAAGAGCCGGATGCCTCCGAGATTCTTCGCCGGGTGCTCGAGCGCGAAGGACTGCACATCGTGCCGGAGAGAGCTCTTTCCGTCGCTCGATCCGGCAACCGCACGAGGGTGCATTCGCAGCAACATCAAGTCGAATGCGACCTGCTCTTTGTGGCCGCAGGGCCAAGCCCGCGCTTGACGGCTTGAATCTCGAAGCTGCGGGCATCACATACTCCGACAGAGGAATAGAGGTTAACAGCACCCTTCAGACATCCACCAGCACGATCTATGCTGCGGGCGATGTTCTGGGTGGCGAGCAGTTCTCGCACCTTGCTGGATGGCAGGGCTTCCAGGCCGCGCGAAACGCGCTGTTGCCGGGGAGCAACG
>WNFC01009712.1_pt1 | contig 10658 bp, 8 predicted proteins | sample 5400541 | NCBI WGS metagenome assembly WNFC01 (sample SAMN13153342, study PRJNA577476) | soil metagenome | isolation source: 120 cm saprolite under Douglas fir tree site 2 hole 2 replicate 1 | place: USA:California | collected 2015-04-18
TTGCTGGCGAAGTCGGAGATGGGCGCCTTGCTGTGCTTCGACATGAACAACGTCCGCTATCTGACTTCCACACACATCGGCACCTGGGCCCAGGACAAAGCCAACCGCTTCACCCTTCTGCCGCAGAACGACGAGCCCATCCTGTGGGACTTCGGCTCTGCCGCCAAACATCACCAGCTCAACTGCCCGTGGCTGGGCGACCGTTCGCGCCCGGGAATTTCAATGTTGCGCGGTGCCATGACTCCCGAGATGGGGCGCGCAGAAGATGTCGCCAAGAAAATTCGCATTGAACTGGAGATGCGTGGTCTACACAAAGAGCCGCTTGGCATCGACATCATCGAATTACCCGTTCTGTTTGCACTCCAACGCGAGGGCATCAAAGTTGTCGACGGACAGCAACTCATGTCCGACGCACGCGTTATTAAAACCCAGGATGAGATTTCACTGCTCAACACGTCGGCCATGATGGTCGACGCTGCCTACGATGAGCTGTACCGCGCCATGAAGCCGGGGATGCGCGAGAACCAAGCCGTGGGTCTGGTCAGCAAAGTTCTCTACGATCTGGGTTCGGAATATGTTGAAGCCGTGAATGCCATCTCCGGCGAACGCTGCAATCCGCATCCGCATGTGTTTTCCGATCGCGTGCTGCGCCCGGGCGATCCCGTCTACTACGACATTCTCCATTCGCACATGGGCTATCGCACCTGTTATTACCGCTGCTTCACAATTGGGTATGCTTCGCACGCCATGGTCGACGCCTACAAGCGTTGCCGTGATTATCTCGATGCCGCGATCGAACTGGTTCGCCCTGGCCGCACCACCGCCGAGATTGCCTCGGTGTGGCCTAAAGCAGAAGAGTTTGGATTCCCCAACGAAGAAGCTTGCTTTGCGCTGCAATACGGCCACGGTATCGGCCTCGCGATCTGGGAAAAACCAGTGATCAGTCGCCTGGTTTCGTTCGACCATCCGGTCGAGATCAAGCCGGGCATGGTATTCGCGCTGGAAACTTTCTGGCCTTCGACCGACGGCTGGAGCGCGGCGCGCATTGAAGAAGAAATCGTGGTCACTCCGAGCGGCCACGAAGTCATCACGCGCTTTCCGGCGGAAGAACTTCTCGTCGCCGGAGCGCACTATTTCACTGTAAACGGCCCGCTGCCCACTACACGTGAAACCGAGGCTGAACCCAGCCGCCGCGTGCTGGAAATGATCGAGACGAGCGCTAGAACAGAGCGCGTAGGAGTCTCGGGCTGAAGGCCATAGGCTCTTCCCCAAAAGAACACAACCATGGCCTTCAGCGTTGTAATGCCCGCCCTCGAGATGGCGCAGGAAACCGGCAAGCTGGTGTCCTGGCGCAAAAAGGAGGGTGACCGTGTCAGCAAAGGCGAGCCTCTCCTGGAAATCGAAACCGATAAAGCTGTGATGGAAGTGGAAGCTCCTGCCGACGGCATTCTGGTCGGCGTCAAGGCTCGAGAAGGTGCTGTGATTCCCGTGGGTCAGACCATCGCCTGGATCGTTAGCCCAGGTGAGACTCCTCCTCGAGAGAACAAACTGTTGAGTTCAGCTCCCGTAACGCGAGCGAAGAGTGAAGGCGGCTCCGCGACTGCATCCGCCGCGAAGGCTCCGGGTCAGATTACTGCAACGGGTGCAAGGATTTCGCCGAAAGCTCGCCGCCTTGCCAAAGAATTGGGAGTCGACATCACGACCCTGCATGGCTCCGGGCCAGGCGGAGAGATTCTTGCCTCCGACGTTCAAGCTACGAGCGCGCCAGGCGCTGCAACCTCTGCCCTGTCTCCCACATCATCGACCCACACCAAACCGCAAATCGAAGTTCCAGGCTCGATCGGCCGTCTCATGGCTGAACGCACAACCCAGAGCTGGACATCGGTTCCACACTTCTTTGTCACGCGCGAAGTTGAAGCTGGCGCGCTCAATGCCGCACGCGAACAAGTGGCCATGGCACAAAAACAGACCCCAGGGCTGCGTCTCACCCACACCGACTTACTGGTCGCGCTCGTGGCCAGGGTTCTGCTCAAACACCCCCGTGTGAACGCCAGTTGGAGCGCCGAGGGCATTCGTCTTCATGACAAAGTGAACCTCGGCGTGGCAATAGCCGTGAATGACGGTGTAGTCATGGCGGTGATTCACGACGCCCATACCGCCAGCCTCGCTGAAATCTCTTCGCAAAGACGCGCCGTCACCGAGCGGGCGCGCTCAGGAAAACTGCGCCCGTCCGATATTGCGGATGCGACTTTCACCATCAGCAATCTGGGCATGTATCACGTGGATTCTTTTTCTGCCATCATCACGCCGCCGCAGGCGGCCATTCTGGCGGTTGGCGCCATCTCCGATCGAGTTGTGGCTATCGACGGCAAACCCGCCATCCGTTCCATGATGACGTTGACTCTGTCGTGCGACCACCGCGTTGCCGACGGTGCCCGCGCGGCGGCCTTCATGAACGACCTAGCGGAAGCCACTCGCGAGCCACAGAGAGTGCTGGGCGACGAAGTCAATTCACCTTCATAATCACTACCTTTGATCGGGCGCCGGCTTCAGAACTCTGCGACGGATCTTTGGGGTTGTCAGCGTCGGACCCCAATTTCTTGGTGCGCGATTCCAGTGCTTTGCTGAGTTGTTCTACAAGCGCGCGCAGCCTTCCCGGGTCAGTCTCATTCGCTGCCAGTTCGCATAATTTGCGCCAATCCTGTTCATCGATATTTGTCATGGCATCTAGATAAGGCAAGTGCATTGCCACGATGAGGTCACACAATTGTGGATACGGCGGCTGGGACACCTTGAATGTGCACGACTTACGACTGGACTTTAGAGTTACGGCGAGAATCACCTAGGAAAAATTTGCTTGGAAGGCGTCAATGTCGTGCCAACGGCATATATACAGTATTTCCAGTATCGATCAATCGGCGACCATTCGCCCGCTGAGTTCTTAGTTTGAAGCCGCGGGCAAGGCCGTTACCCATGCGGTGGCGTGGTTTTTTCGATGGAAGGATTGCGCGCACAGGAAACTGCCTGCACAAGTTCGCGAGCCGCATCCGTGATCTTCGCGAGGTTCCGGTCGCGCAGAGCGTCTGCGTTCACCAGGTCCGCACCCACTCCCAAAGCGAAAGCTCCTGCGGCGATGAACTCGGCCGCGTTGGAGGCATTCACCCCGCCGGTTGGAATCAGGGCAACGTTAGGGAAGGGAGCTCTCAGGGACCGCAAATACTTAGGACCGCCAACATTGCCGCAGGGAAAAATCTTGATCAGCTTTGCGCCGTTTTCCTGAGCATGCATGAGTTCGGTTGGCGTCAGCGCTCCAGGAATGGCGAGCTTTGCACTTGCCTGCGCGACTGCGAGAACTGGCAGAGACAGCCCGGGACTTACAATAAACTCGGCGCCCGCACCAATACATTGCTCGGCCTGCTCCGCGGTTGTAACCGTGCCCGCCCCGACGAGCACCGTGCTGCCATATTCTCGCGCCACGTGACGGATGACCGACGTCGCGTCGGGAACCGTCATGGTTATTTCGAGAATCGGAATGCCCCCCGCACAGATGGCCCGCACGGCGGAGGTTGCGTCTTCGACGGTCGCGGCCCGCACTACAGGAACGATCCCAATTTCTCCGATCCTGTGGATCACGTCCTCGACGGTCATACGGTTTTCTTGGGCCTTGGCCTGTTCCAACATCTGACTATTTTCTCAGCGTACAATGCGGGCCGTTTGCGCCTTCATAGCCTGCAAGACTTCATCCATCGTTGCCATTGTGGTGTCGCCGGGCGTGGTCATGGCCAGTGCGCCATGAGCGGCCCCACACTCGACGGCCCACTGCGGTTCTTTCCCCGACAGAAATCCATAGATCAATCCCGAAGCAAAAGAGTCGCCTCCGCCTATCCGGTCGAAGATTTCCAGATTTTCGCGAACTGGCGCTTGGTAGAAGCCGCCGTCGTAGTAGCACACCGCTCCCCAACCGTTCACCGTTGCGGATCTGGCGTTGCGCAGCGTGGTGGCGATTACTTTGACCGCTGGAAATTCCTGGATCACCTTTTCCATCATTTGCTTGAAGTTTGCTGGATCCAGCTTCGAGTGGTGCTCGTCCAATCCAGAAACTTCGAATCCTAGTGCGGCGGTGAAGTCCTCCTCATTACCGAGCATCGCGTCCACGAGTGGCGCGAGACGCCGGTTAACTTCCTGCGCTTTGGACTTTCCACCGATCGACTTCCAAAGTGACGGACGATAGTTCAGATCGTAAGAAACGATCGCGCCCGCCCGCTTCGCTGCCTCCATGGCCTCCTGAGCAACCAGGGGGGCGGTTTCCGAGAGCGCACAAAAGATTCCGCCGGTGTGAAACCAGCGTGCTCCATCCTTCAAGAAAATCTGCTCCCAATCGATTGCCCCCGGTTTCAGCTGTGAGATTGCGGTATGTCCACGATCGGAACAGCCGAGGGGGGCGCGCACGCCAAAGCCTCTCTCGGTAAAATTCAACCCGTTGCGTACACTTCGTCCGACTCCGTCGAAAGGCACCCAGCGGACATATTTCTGACTCACGCCTCCCTGAAGCACGAGATCTTCGACGAGACGTCCGACAGCGTTCTCAGCGAGCGCGGTAACGATAGCCGTGTCCATGCCAAAGCAGCGTCTGAGACCACGCGCCACGTTGTATTCGCCTCCGCCCTCCCATACGCGAAAGTGACGCGTTGTGGAGATGCGCTCATCGCCCGGATCGAGTCGCAGCATGACTTCACCCAGACTGACCAGGTCCCAGCTGCATCCGGCCTTTGGTTTGATCTTGAGTTTCGCCATGAGTTTCGACAAACCCATTCGTGTAAGCCTGGCTACAGTGCGTGCTCTCGCAGAATGCGCGATAGTTGCTGGGCAACAATTTTGTCTTCGCCAGGCTGCAACATAAACGAGTTCATTCCCAAACCCGGCCGCTCTTCCCCTCCACCCATTGCGATGGACGGCTTCGAACTGCGCAGAAGCTTCGAAGCTTCCTTCGGCGTCAGTGAAATTCGGGCAGCGTCCCACGTGATCTGCATATGCGGAACGTGATTAGCGATGTCGGGAGTAAAGAAAGACGTGCTCACGCCGGGAACCTTCGTGATCTCGCCCGAGATCCGTTCCAGCCGTGCCTGCCATTCTTTCGCCAGCGCGTCATGGTCTTCATTGAGGAAGAGCTCGAGCGCCTTAACCATTCCTACGATTTCTTCCTTGCCCACTTTCTGACTGCGGCCCAGAGTGTCCTCGTGCGGGCTGTTGTTGAGCAGCGCATTGGCCACCAGTTCTTTACGTCCAATCAACATGCCGGCGCATTGCGGTCCGCGGATCGCCTTCCCGCCGCTGAACGTAATCAGGTCATAGCCCATATTGGCATAGTCCCACAGATGAGAAGCCGGCGGCGTGTCGGCTGCGGCATCATTCATGCAAGGGATGTTGTATTGCTTGGCCAGCTTTACCCACTCGTCCACTTTGATCTGCCCCGCGGCATTGGCGAAATTCGAAAAGTGCATCATGGCCGTGCGCTGGTTTACTGCGGCGCGCAATTGATCTTGTGTTTCGATCTCCACCAGCTTGATTCCCGTGGCACGCAACTGGTGATCAAATGGATTGCGATGCGACTTCTGAATGATGACTTCAGACTTCATCCCTGTCAGATCAGGCAGTTGCCGGATTAAGGCCTCGTTGTCGCCGGTGAGAATGCCAGCCAGTCCCGACTGAATCGCAGCAGCCGCACCGGATGTCACGATCGCGCTGTATCCGTCGGGAAGTTTCAGCATCTGAGCGATGCGGTTCCCGGCTGCAACTTCCAACTCCGCGATGGGCACAAAATGGCGACCGGCCATGGTCATCACGGCTTCCAGTTCAGGATGAGGCAGGGAACCGCCCAGCACGGTCATGGTTCCCTCGCAATTGATCACGGTTGTGACCCCAAGTTCCTCGTACGGATTTCCGCTCTGTCCAAATCCGGTTACCGTCGCGGTCTTGTGCTTTGGGCTTGCGCCCGTAGCGCCGCGATTCAAGGAAAACAACTTGCGCGGCGTCAGCATCGACCCTGCAAATACTCCCACGCTGCCCAGAAAGCTCCGGCGGTTCCACTTCGAGCTCAGTCGCATAAACCAGCTCCTTTTTTGTTTTACTTACGGGCGACGGCGGCGATGCAATTGATTTCTACCAGCGAGTCTCCCGGCAACGCAGCGACTGCGACGGTTGTCCGCGCCGGGCCACCATGAGGAAAATATGTCGAGAACACTTTGTGCATTCCGTCCCAGTGCTCAATTTTTGTCAGGTAGACGTTGACTTGAAGAATGGTGTCCGTGGTTCCTCCGCCAACCTCCACCATCTTCTTGACCTTATCCATGACCATGGTGGTGTGAGATTCAATCGTCCATTCCTTGGCGTCTCGTGTATCGTGGGCGCCCTGCCCCGAGACATATATCAACCCGTTGTGAACAATCACCGGCATGATGACGTCTTTTTCGCCACCGGGTTTTCCTTCGGCATTCATCTTGCGGATTCCGCTCGCGTCCCCCGCCACAGAATTCTGAGCGGCCGAATTCTGGCCGCCGGAAGTCTGGGCGGAGGCGCCCTTAAAGACGCTGCTCGCGATGCCCAAAGTCGACAGCACAGCTCCGATGCGAGTGGCAAAGGTCCTGCGAGTGACACTTGAATTCATAAAATCCTCCTGTATCGATCTGCTCCCAGAATTTGCTGTGATCCTCTGTGCCCCCTGTGGTTAAAAAATGTCCTCACATGAGAAGGGCAGTTACGCGCGCTTATGGCAACGCGAAACTAAAAATGTCACTGCCTGCGGCAATCGCCACATACTGCTTGCCAGCGACTGCGTAGCTCATCGGAGACGCGCTCATATCCTGCCCGGTATTGAAGTGCCACAGCGGCTTGCCACTGTGTGCGTCAACGGCCTCGAACGAGCCGGCGTCGTCGCCAAAAAAAACCAAGTCGCCGGCGGTTGCCATGGTTCCGCCGGAAGATCTGCCTCCACCGACCTGGGAGTATTTCCACGCAATCGAACCACTATCGAGATTAAACGCGACCAGAAGTTTCTGAGAATTTTCGCCAGGGATGCGTTCCACTCCGGTTGAGTAATACCCCTGACCCTCCTGGAACGGCTGTGGCTTAAAAAAGTAGGTCTCGCATTGTTCCAACGCCATGAAATAAACCGCATGAGTGGACTCGCTATACGAGGGCGCGAACCAGTTTGTGGCTCCGGCATAGCCCGGGCAAACCCGCGTGCCTTCCGCCGTCGGCTTAACCTCTGTACGTACAGGTCTGCCTGCTCCGTCGATACCTTTCGCCCAGTTCAGCTTTTCCACGAAAGGCGTCGCCGAAAGAAATTTTCCGTTGGTGCGATCGAGCACGTAAATGTAACCATTCCGGTTTGCCTGCACCAGCAATTTCCGAGCTGTACCTTGATAGACGGCGTCAATCAGGATTGGCGTTTCCACCGCATCAAAGTCGAAAACATCATGCGGAGTGAACTGGAAATACCACTTCAGTTTCCCCGTATCCGGATCGAGAGCCAGCATGCAATCGGTGTAAAGGTCATCTCCGGGACGCACCCCACCCTCAAAGTCCGGCGCAGGATTACTAGTGCCCCAAAAAATCGTATCCAACTTCGGATCATAGGTTCCGGGCATCCATGTAGTCCCTCCGCCATGGAGATACAATTTGCCCGGCCAGCTTTCGGAACCGAATTCGCCCGGGGCCGGTATCGTCCAGAATCGCCACACCAGCTTGCCACTCAATGCATCGTAGGCGGCGAGGAATCCGCGCACGCCGTCATCGCCGCCCGAGGTCCCCACCAGCACTTTGTCTTTAACGATCAACGGAGCGCTGGTTGCGCCGTAATTTTTGTTCCAATCCGCATAGGCCACATCCCAGATGAGATTGCCAGAGCGCGCATCCAGGCAGAGGAGATGCGCATTGTCCGTTTCCATGTAGAGACGGTTGCGCCACAATCCAACCCCGCGTGTGATATGCCGCGAGGCATCATCGATCAATCCCTCCGCATTCGGCCGCGAGTGATGCCACACCACTCGACCACTGCGTGCGTCCAGAGCGAAAGCATCATTTGACGCGGTCACGAACATCATTCCATTCGCGACCACTGGAGTGACCTCGAGCCGACTCGAGTTGTGCGCATGAAAGACCCATGCCGCACGGAGTTGCGCGAGGTTATTCTTATTGATCTCAGAAAGACTACTGTATCTGCGGCCGGAGTAGTCGCCGTTGTACGAGAGCCAGTTTCCCGCCAGCGGCTGAGCCAGCAGGTCGTCGGAATGTATATCGATAGCGGTGGATATGGTCGCGGGCGGATCATCGCCCCAGGCCAGCAGACAGCTCAAGATGACCGTGATATGGATCGCACTCCGCATGCCTACGAGTCCTTCTCCGGTTTTGCAATTTTAGCCTCACCCAAACTGCCGAGGTCCACGCCTCGTTCGTCATGCAAGTGAATGGCGATGCGCGTTGCTTCAGAGGATACCTTGATGGTTCGATTCAGCTCTACTGCCTTGAGCGGATCGACGGATTCCAATTCAACCACGCTACGCTCCACTCCATGCTGGTCAAACACGTGCGCGTTGAGGTTGCCGGGGAAAAACACTCCCAACGAACCGGAGATGTGAATGCCGTCCGGCTTCCAAGACGCGACCAGACCACGCTCAATTACTCCCGCAGGCACGACCGATGTAAGCCCTTTGCCGGCGCGAACCGGAAACCACGACGTATCCAGAGCATAGGAACCGCCCGGATCCAATCGGATCATCGGGCTGTTGATCTCGGCTTCCATATAGTACGGAGTTTGCTCAGGATTGTTCGATCGCAACACGGGCATCCCTGCGTCATCCAACTCCAACACCGCGCCATTCTTGTAAAAGATCAGAGAGGCTTTGCCTGGATATTCTTCAGTGAAAAAATATTTAAACCGCTCGATCATCCCGTACTTCGCCGAATCATCGACCACTGCCAGCCAGCCCGCATCTGAGTCAAGCCACACTTCATTTTCCAAATACAACCAGTGCAGCGTGAACCAGGCGTCGCGCACCGCAAATGATGGATCATCTGCCAGGCCATTGCGAACTCGATACCCGTCCGTATAGGCACTGTGCGGATTTATGGGCGCGAACGCCCAGAAGTCGCGGTTGTAATTGGCCGCATCGCGGGAATCCGCCGTGTCATATTGCGTCACCGATTGCATCGACCAGCGAATCGGATGATCACTCGCGTTCTTCATCACGGCATGAAACGAAATCTGCGGAGAATCGCCTCCAATGCTGATCTCGCGTGAATATTGCAGGCCGGTCTCGGGATCGCTAGGGCCATCCAGATGAAGTGTGCAGCTGTTGTTCTGCGACACGACGCTGAGCTTGTATTCGCCGTCATCGAGCTGATCCGCAAATGGTCCCGGCCATTGTCCCTCGCTATGGCCCTCTGGAAGCGGCCAAAGCTTGTCGCCGCCGTAGTTGAACCATTCGCGTTTTTGGCCACTCTCCGTTGGAGGAAAATACTTGCCCTTGTACTTGGGATTCACGAACAAGTAGCGATGTCCGCCGAATTCAACCTGCATGAGCCTGCCGCCAAGTTGCGGCACTACCGTAAGCCGTACCCAGTCATTAATGAGTTCTTCGCCTCTCCACCCTTCGAAGGTTGCAGACTGCACACGACAAGGCGCATGGGACGCCGACGATGCCCAACTTCGGCTCGAGAATGTAAAGCAGGTGCCAGCCAAGGCCAAGACTCCGATTCGCAAACACGACGTTCGCAAATCGATTCCGAAGCAGCGCGCCGGGTGCAGCTTATAGAGCCTTGGCAAGCCCTGCCTCCGCGGCACCATTTTTTTGTCGCAGGGGCGCCCGGGATCCGGTTCGTCCCGCTGCTTGATATCCAAGTTCTCGTGAGATCTGCAATCCTGCCGCTTGAATCGTCGGTGCAAGCTGCCGCAAACGGGTAACGCTCATGCGCACCATGGGCGCAGTGATGCTGAGACTGGCATGTACTCCGCCAGCGTGGTCCCAGATGGGAGCTGCGATGCACCGTATGTGCAGCTCATGCTCTTCCAGATCGCACGCGTACCCGTTCTTTCGAACCCGATACAATTCGCCTTCCAACTCCTGGCGGTCTCGCACGGTGTTCGGCGTCAAACGCTTCAGCCCCAACTGGGGAAGAATCTTTTCCCGTTCCTCGTCAGGCATGTAAGCCAGCATGACTTTACCCACCGCCGTGCAATATAACGGAACAGCCGCGCCGATGCGCGAATGAATGCGTAATGGCTCCGGCGAATCCAGCTTCTCGACATAAACTGCCGACAAGCCGTGCCGCACCGTCAGATGAATGGTTTCGCGGGTTTGCTGATTCAATTCTTGAAGATAAGGCAAGCTCAGCCGCCGTATGTCGAGTTGTCCGAGAGCTGCCTGACCAATGGAGAAACATGCAATCCCCAAGTGGTAAACGCCGTCGCCGCTGCAGTTCAGAAAGCCGGTGCTTTCCAGGTTCGTCAGAAAACGGTGGACCGTGCTCACCGGCAGCCGCGAAGATACTGCAACCTGCTTCGCAGTTAGCCCGCGCGCCGATTCACTGAAGAGCTGAAGCAGACGCAACCCCCGCTGCAGCGCCGTGATGTTGTAACTTCGTTTCGGAGCATCAGCCAT